>JAAIGG010125312.1_pt1 | contig 37547 bp, 38 predicted proteins | sample 6487391 | NCBI WGS metagenome assembly JAAIGG01 (sample SAMN13974130, study PRJNA590717) | phyllosphere metagenome | biome: asymptomatic weeds; feature: pooled weeds collected from a community garden; material: weeds; isolation source: pooled asymptomatic leaves from various weed species from...
CCACTAAGCGGCTAAGCGACTTATGCCGCTTAGCCGCTTAGTCGTAAAGGTGATTAGTCGCTTAGCCATCTCGCGATCACTACCGTCATCGAACGGATCGTGACGCATCGGCCCATGATCCTCGACAGGGCAGAGCGGCGCACCGACTGTCCCAGTACTCGCTGATCGCCTTGCCCTTGGCACTGCGACTGGTGAAACCGATCGCCACGCGAATACGAGCGAGCAGAAGAGCGTCCAAGGCCTCGAACAATGCCGCCATGCCGATCGCCACCCGGTTCAGCCAGCTCTCGCGCTTGTCCTGCTCTATGATCCTCTCCCTTCAAATCGTACTTGGAGGGAACAGTCGGGGGAGGGGGCGTTAAGGAGGCTGCGGGAATCTGCCGGGGTGGTGCGGACGCAGCGCAACGCAGCAACTAGGGCTCGGCTGATTACCGTTGCTGGAAGAGGGGGGCGGCGCCCCACTTTCCTTCCCTATCAAACAACTTCACCGGTTCGCCGGCGTCCCTCTGGCACCCTATGCGAACGATCGTCACCCGACAGGGCGAGCCGCCGATCGGCGGCTCGATCGAAGCGCAGCGCAGCGGAGGCACCGCGCGGTCCCGCACGGATTACGCCAACGCTATTCTGTGCGACTAAGCGATTAAGCTATTAAGCAACTAAGCTATGTACCCACTCTCACTTCCGAAGCTGAGGCGAGAAGGACAGGGCAGCAGTGAGCCGTTGAGCGCTGCCGCCCCCTGCATTCCCAAAACCTGTTCTCGATTGCTCTTTCCCAAAACTCACCGGGTACGACGGAGAAATGGGGCAGCTGGTTCGTCGCGAATGTCCTAAGTTTTGCGACACGCAGAAGGAGCACGATTTTGCGAGCAGGTCCGTGTCGCAAAAATCTGCTGCGGAGGAGTGGAGGAAGGACGCCCAAACGGAAAAGGCCCGCCAGAGGCGGGCCTTGAAGGTTCCTTTGACGATGAGGGGAGGCTTGCGCCCGCGTTCTCAAAGCCGGAGATTTTCAGATAGCCCTGCAGGCGATAATGTCAAGGTTTTCTTGAAAAGGCTTCAACCTTGCCCTTCTCCCATGCCGAGCTGCAGGAGCTTCCTGATGTCATTTCCGCTCCTCGGTTCGCAACCTACCTGCAGGCGACGGGGAACGACCGTGCGAGGGCACTCGCCCTGTACGAATGGAACCTCGATCTGTCTTCAGCCCTGATTGTTCCGCTACAAGTCTGCGAGGTTGCGGTACGCAACGGCATCGCCGAAGCAATCGAAGCCGTCCATGGAATGAACTGGCCTCGAAACAATGGCTTTATCCGGAGCCTTCCACGCCCCAAACGACGGACAGACTACGATCCAGCATCCGATCTGACGGCGTGTGCCGCGCGGCTTCCAACGACGGGTAAGATCGTAGCCGAACTTAAATTTGCCTTCTGGGAGAGGGTATTCACCGCCGGCCAAGATAGTCGCATCTGGAATGCGCATTTCCGCACCTATTTTCCCGGATCCCCCGCAGGACAGTCGATCGCACAGTGCCGGGCCACGGCTTACGCCGATCTGCGCATCATCCGCGCACTGCGCAATCGGATCGCGCATCACGAGCCCATCTTCACGCGCAATATCGTCAGCGATTACCAGCGCATCCACGATATGATCGCTTGGCGCAGTCCAACGGCTGCGGCTTGGATGGACAACAAGCAGTCGGTTTTGGCGCTGATACCGCAACGCCCATAACCCACTCATCACAAACGCTGTTCTGCACTTGTTCGGATGCCCCGTTCCTGATATGTGCCGGGCAGCAGATACACCCTAGTTTGACCGGGAGCGTCTGCCGGCTGCGCTGGGTTGGCTCAACACTCTGGCGGCGTGGTCATAGCTGTTACCAGAAGGGGTCCGGTCAAAGCAGCACCCGAGTCCGAAAGGCAGAGCGGGGATCGGCGAGGTGAGATGACCTCGTAAGCAACTGCTAAGCACCCGGCTATCTCGGACCGGATGCGCCCGTAACGCGACGGCTGGCTCCAAGGGTCAACTGATAAGCGGGAAGGCCGGACTGCCTCTGCTGCGGCAGGGGTAGTCGTCCTATGCCCGCTTAGCTCTGGCTTCACCAATGGTCATCTGAGCATCTTACAGTCCCGTTCTGAGGCTCCATCAAACTGATCGGCTCACCGAAAACTCATTCGGGCCTGCTAAAATGGAGCACAAATCACGCGGCCGTCATTTCGATCTAAAACTGGCAAAAATTCTGGCTGCCGATGTGGTACGGGTCGGTTCCGGCTGAGGGCGAAATGACACCCTAAGCGGAATGACCGGACTTGGGTGGGTTGCGGAATGTCAGCTGCTGGATGAGGCTGGCTAAGGAGTGGCAATGTACGTCAGTTACAGTCCGGTAGCGGAAACTCTCCTTTGCCCGTAGCGACCTCTTTGACAGTCCATCGGCTTGAAATTCTCTCAACGGCAGAGTTGGCAAAGGCACGCGCCTCTTTCATGTTGTTTCCATTGAAGCCAATCACGACTTGGTCTGTCGGCATCCCGAGATTGCCCGCCCCAAAACTAAATTCATTTGCGTGGTTGGCGCCAATGTTAACGGTACGATCGTTCAGCGGTACGTTCTTGTTGTCTGTATTAAGAGACCGTAACTCCTGATGAGTATCGCCGCTGCGATCGTAAAAGCTCATTTGGCGCTCGTCAGCTATTCCTCGCATAAAGGTTATGAAGGCAGGAATCTCGTTTTTGCTATGTAGACAAAACTGGACCATACGGAACGGACGCTTTCCTTCAGTGCATCCACTAGCCGCAGCCACTGCCGCTGCGAGGACCATGATGCGGGTAAAGGATCGTTTCATCTGATCGGCCTTGCCTTGCGTCTGCTTTGTTCGTTCATCGTACAAGAGCACGAACTAACACCAGGAGGCGACTGCTCCCTTTCAACGGACGCTAGCACCGAACCCGCTCATATCGCTATTTCAGTATCAGGAATTGTGTTCACCCGCGCCCGTCCGACGATCGCGGCAACGGTGTTCTTGCTGAGGCCGAGGTCGCGCGCGATCCAGCGATAGCTGCGCCCCTCGGCGACGAGCGCCAGTACCCTGGGGGCAAGCCGGTCGGACTTGGGGCGGTCGCCGGCCTGCCGTCCGAGCTTGCGGCCGCGCGCCCGTGCCGCGGCCAAGCCGGAGCGCACCCGCTCGCTAAGCATGTCGCGCTCGAACTGTGCGATGCCGGCGAGCATCGTTGCCATCATCCGCCCGTGCGGCGTATCAACCTCGAAAGTCATGCCGCTCATCGCGACCACCGACACGCGCCAGCCCGACAGCCGGTTCAGCGTATCGAGCAGGTCCTGCGTCGAGCGTCCCCAGCGGCTAAGTTCGGTGACGAGGATCGCATCGATGTGCCGCGCCTGCGCCAGCTTCATCACCTCGCCGCGCGCCGAGCGGTTGGCCTTCATCCCCGAAGCGGTTTCGAGGAAAATCTCGACCACCTCGTATCCGCCCCGCTCGGCGAAACCGGCCAGATCGCGCAACTGCCGCTCGCACGACTGGTCGGCGGTTGAGACGCGAGCGTAGATGGCGGCGCGTTGTCCCAATTGAACCTTTCCGAAAACCGGCCCCGAAAACCCTTGATCTGCGCGGGGTCAGTGTTGTCCAAAACAGACTTCTGTTCAACCGGGACACTGGACCATGCCGCGCCGCCATATCCTGAGCGCCCGGCAGCGGTCGGTGCTGCTCGACCTGCCGACCGACGAGGCATCGCTGCTGCGGCACTACGTCCTGGCCGACGACGACCTAGTCCATATCGACCGGCGACGCCGGCCGGAGAATCGGATCGGCTTCGCGCTGCAACTATGTGCGCTGCGCTATCCCGGCCGGATGCTGGCACCGGGCGAAATCATCCCACTGGCGGTGTCCGCCTTCCTCGGCGCCCAGCTCGGCATCACCGGCGACACGCTCGTTCGCTATGCCGTCCGCCGCCAGACCCGCCAGCAGCATATGGATGTGCTGCGCCGGACCTATGGCTACAGGACGTTCCCCGGTCAGGGCGCACCGGCCCGTGTGTTCCGCGAGTGGCTGCTTGGTGAAGCCGAACAGGCGCGCTCCAACGACGATCTCGCCCGGCGCTTTATCGCCCGCTGCCGCGACACCATGACGATCCTGCCGGCGATCACCACCATCGAGCGGCTGTGTGCCGACGCGCTGGTCGCGGCCGAACGCAATATCGAGAAGCGGATCGCCGCGCGGCTCGATCGCGTCGCCTGCACCCGGCTCGACCGGCTGACGACCGAGATGCTGCCGGGCGCGATCAGCCGCTTCATCTGGCTGCGCCGGATCGAGCCGGGCAACAATTCCGCCGCGGCGAACCGGCTGCTCGACCGGTTGGAGTTTCTCCGCGCGATGAACCTCGGCGCTGACCTGCTCGCCGGCGTCCCGCCGCACCGCGTCGCTCGTCTGCGTCGGCAGGGCGAACGCTATTTCGCCGATGGCCTGCGCGACCTCAACGCCGATCGGCGCCGCGCAATCCTTGCGGTCTGCGTCATCGAATGGGCGGCCGCGACCGCCGATGCGGTAATCGAGACGCACGACCGCATCGTCGGCCGCACCTGGGGCGAGGCGAAACAGCTGCACGATGCGCGTGCCGCGGAAACCAGAGGCGCGGTCACCGCGACATTGGACGGGTTCGCCGCGCTCGGCCGATCTCTGCTCGACGCGCATGGCGATGGCGCGTCGCTGGAGGATGCGGTCGCACGCGGGGCGGGCTGGGACCGGCTCGACCGCCTCGTTGCGACGGCCAGGACGCTGACCGACACGCTGGGCGACGATCCGCTGGCGCATGTCGATCAGGGCTATCACCGCTTCCGCCGCTATGCGCCGCGTATGCTCCGCTGCCTCGACCTCGCAGCCGCGCCGGTCGCCCGGCCCTTGCTCGACGCGGTGACCGCCATCGCCGCCAAGGGCGAACTGCCGGCCACCGACGACTTCCTGCGCCCGCATTCCAAGTGGCGTCGCCAGTTACGGGCAAAGGGTGAGGACGATGCTCGCCTCCGTGAGGTCGCGGTGATGTTCCACCTGCGCGACGCGCTGCGCTCGGGCGACATCTGGTTCGACCGCTCGCACCGCTATGGTGACCTGCGCCATGTCCTCGTGCCGATGACGGTCGCGCGCACCATGAAGCTGGTGGTGCCGCCCGACCCGCATATCTGGCTGGCCGACCGCAAGGCACGGCTGGCCGATGGCCTTGCCCGGCTCGGGCGTGCCTCGCGCAACGGCACGATCCCGCATGGCAGCATCGAGGACGGCACGCTGCGCATCGACCGTCTCACCGCCGATCCGCCGGACGGGATCGAGGAGCTGGTGCTCGATCTGTACCGTCGCCTGCCGCCCGTTCGCATCACCGATCTGCTGCTCGAAGTCGATGCCGCGCTCGGCTTCACCGATGCCTTCACCCACCTGCGCACCGGCGTCCCGTGCGGCGACCGGATCGGCCTGCTCAACGTCCTTCTTGCCGAGGGGCTGAACCTCGGCCTGCGCAAGATGGCCGAGGCCTGCAATACCCATGATTACTGGCAGCTCTCCCGCCTCGCGCGCTGGTATGTCGAGAGCGAGGCGATCGACCAGGTGTTGGCCGTCGTGGTCGCAGCGCAGGGCGACCTGCCGATGGCGCGGGTCTGGGGCATGGGCACCACCGCCTCCGCCGACGGCCAGTTCTACCCGGCCGCGCGACAGGGCGAGGCGATGAACACGGTCAATGCCCGCTACGGCAACGATCCCGGCATTAAGGCCTACACTCACGTCAACGACCGCTTCGCACCGTTCGCATCCCAGTCCATCCCCGCGACCGTCAGCGAGGCACCCTATCTGCTCGACGGGCTGACGATGAACGAGGCCGGGCGGCGGATCGAGGAGCAATATACCGACACCGGCGGGTTCACCGACCATCTGTTCGGGATCAGCGCCATGCTCGGCTACCGCCTCGTGCTGCGCATCCGCGATTTGCCGTCCAAGCGGCTCTACGTTTTCGACCCCGCCACCACGCCGAGCGAACTGCGCCCGCTGGTCGGCGGCAAGGCGCGCGAGGCGCTGATCGTCTCCAACTGGCCAGACCTGTTCCGTTGCGCCGCTACCATGAGCGCCGGCCAAGTCGCGCCGAGCCGTATCCTGCGCAAGCTCGCCGCCTATCCGCGACAGAACGACCTCGCCGCGGCCTTGCGCGAGGTCGGCCGGATCGAGCGCACGCTGTTCATCATCGAATGGATCCTCGACACCGGGATGCAGCGCCGTGCCCAGGTCGGCCTCAACAAGGGCGAGGCGCATCATGCGCTGAAGAACGCCCTGCGCATCGGCCGACAGGGCGAGATCCGCGACCGTACCACCGAAGGCCAGCACTACCGCATCGCCGGCCTCAACCTGCTCACCGCCATCATCGTCTACTGGAACACCCTGCATCTCGGTCATGCCGTCGAGGCCCGGAGACGCGAAGGGCTGGACACGCCCGACCATCTTCTCGCTCACGTCTCTCCGCTGGGGTGGGCGCACATCCTGCTCACCGGTGAATACCTCTGGCCGAAAGACGCCGACGCTTAGGGTGTCATTTCGCCCTCAGCCGGAACCGACCCCTGGTAGCCCTCACGGACGGCCGCGCAGTTGACCCGATGCTCCGCTGAACACCACCAGCCGCTCCGGCTCGGCCGCAAACCAGGCATAGCTACCCCATGCTAGGCCATCGACTGTCTTCTTGAACGGCCCGGCGCTTCGGTCGAGAAACGCCGTCACAAACGCGACATGCTCGGCAGGGAAGCCTGTCTCAGCGACCAGCGCCTCCAGCGCCTCCTTGCGGCGCTCGCTGACCGGCCCGTCGGTCGCGACCACCTCGACGAACACCAGCAGCGGATGCGCCGGCCCAAGGTCAACTAGAATCGTATCGGGCAGGTTCCGATCGGCCTGGATCGCGAGGCCGATCGACCGTGCCAGCTCGTCGTCGCGCGCCACCACCTTGTTGCCGCTTTCGCTGAGGAACAGCACCGCCGGTTCGGTGAGGAAGGTGGGTGCGAACACCTCGACCACCGCCTTGGTGATCGCCGAACTGGGACCGGGTTTCATCCGCCGCGTCTCGCCGTTCGGAAAGGTGACCAGCACCTGGTCGGCGCTCACGCCGGCGCCGCGGCGCACGATCGCGAGCCGGGCAAGCGCGCCCTTGTTCAGTGCTTCGGCCTGCCATGCCGCGATGCGGGCCTGCAGCCCCCCGCCGGTAAGGGCAGGATCAAACAATGCGGCAAAGCCGGCCTTGAGCGCATAGCGCGGCTTGCTCGAGGTGGTGGGAAGGTCGGTGCGCTCGGTCACCGCGCCGATCGCCACCAGCCCCTCGCGCAACGTCTCGTCGCGGATCGGCTCGCGCGTATTGTCCTGATACCAGCGCCGGCCGACAATCTGGCTGCCGGTCCGCAGGACGCTGGTCGCATAGTTGGCCCGCGCGGCATCGTCGGTCTGCGCCGCCTGCTCGTCCGTCATGCGGTAGACGTGCTTGGGGCCGAGATACGTACCGCTGCCTTCGACCGCGTCGATATAGAGCGCGGTGAACACCGTGCTCGCGGCAAGCATCCGCGTCAGATAGTTGCGGTTGGGCGCACCCTCGGGGAAGACCACCTGCAGCCGGGCATGGACCTCTTCGCGGGTCAGTAGCGCCATCATGCCGCGGTCTGTCCATAGAGACGCGCCAGTTCCGCTTCGACAGCGGCACCGCTGGCGCCGCGGCGGACCAGCGCCTCCACCGTCTTCATCGCGGCAGGCGGGGGGAGGGGTAGCGCTTCCATCTCGAATGCCGAGACCGCGACGCTACCGTTGATGCAGCGGAAGAGCTGGTCGACGACCGCGCTGTTCAACACCGCGGCGAGCGTCGCCGGCGACACCGCCGGTTTGGCGCTCGGACGCACCATATTCAGATGATTTTCAACCACCACTCCGCCATGCTCCGCGATGAACGCGGCCGGCAGCTCGGCTGCGATCAGGCGCCGCGCCTGCTCTTTGGCAGTCGTGCGCTGGACCAGCACGCACGCCTCCTCGACCAGCAGCCAGGTGTCGCCGCGCTCGATCTTGAAATAGGGGGCATGGTTGCGCTTCTCGGCGCGGAACGCGAACCGGCCATCGGCTGACACCGCCTCCGCCCAGATCAGCGGGTGCGCGCCCCGCGCCGGGCGATGCCGCATCTGGTCCTTGTAGCGGTTCCAGACCAGCGGTCCGGTCGAGACGCTATACCCCCAGTCGGCGAGCCGTGTCGGCATCGCCTCGGCCGCGGCAATGAGCGCGCTGTGCCGCGGTTCACGCGGGGCAAGCCATGGCTGCGCGGCAGGGGAGGGCAGGCCGATCGTGCCGTTGCGAATGACCCGCGCCTCGCGCTCGTTCGCCACCTCGACATAATGAATCTGGGCGCGACCTGGCTTACCGCCACGCTTATAGGCAGCAAGCAACGTCTCCTGCAGCACGTCCTCGAACACACCGCGGCGGGCATGAACGAAGTCGATCGCGACCGGGGGCGCCTCCTTGGCGATCAGCTCGCGCAATGCGGAATAATAGCTACCGGAAAGGAAGCTGGTCGGGGTCAGATAGGCGATCGTGCCGCCTTTCTTGGCCCAGCGAACGGCAATGTCGGTGAACACCCCATAGAGGTTGGCATGGCCGTAGAGGCTGCGTGCAAACCGCTGGCGCTGTTCGGGAGTGAGGGTGATGCGGCCATAGGGCGGATTACTGATTACCAGGTCAAAGTGGGCTGCAGGTGCCTCCTCCAGCGTGTCCGCGACGCGCACGATGACGGGAGCTGGCCGACCTGCAGCCGCGGTCACGTCCGCCAGCAGCAGCTCGACCGCGTTTTGACCGAAGCCTGCCGCGTAGGGGTCCAGCTCCAGCCCGACCAGACGTGTACCGATCTGCCGGAGGACGATGGCCGGTTCGGCCGCTGGAAGGGCGGCAACCATCCGTTCGGCTGCAGGCAGCAGGAATGCACCTCCACCGCTCGCCGGGTCGAGCACACGGGCGCGGGTCCAGTCGATTCCCTGCTCCTCGGCCATGTCGAGCAGCCGGTTCGCAAGCGCCGGCGGAGTGTAGAAGGCGCCGAGCGCACCACGCTCGCGGGCATGAAGCAAGGCCGTGTAGAGGCCGGTCAGGAAATACGCTGCTTCTGTAACCGGCAGCGGTGCCGCTTCCCGGCCCACCACCTGCGCCAGCTCGGCAACAGTGCGATCGAGCCGACCATAAGGCTGTGCAAATGGGGCGCTGAGCTTGGCGCGAGGCCGAGCCTCCGCCTGGTAGGTGTCGATCGCGATGCGTGTGAACAGCGCCGCCATGTCGCGACGCCGCGGTTCAGGCAGCGTCTCCGCCCATGCCCGCGCAAGTTGGCGTGCGCGGGCCAGCTCATAGCGCTGTGCTTCAAGGTCTGCGGACAGGGCGTGCGGAAGTGCGGGAGCGAGGCTCATGCTGCAGCCGAACGGTTGCGATGCTCGCGAAGAACACGCTGCACGGTCGAGCGCGACACACGGAACAGGCTGGCGAGCTGCGAAGGCGATCCCTGACCAGATTCCGCCTTGGCGATGATCTCGGCGCGCTGCTGGCCAGTGAGGCTCGGCCGTCGCCCCAAGTGGCGACCAGCTTTGCGGGCATGCGCCAACCCGTTCATTGTCCGCTCGCGGATCATAGCCCGCTCGAACTCGGCAAAGGCGCCTAAGGTCTGCGTCATCAACCGACCTGCAGCCGTCGTAGTGTCCACGGCCTCGGTCAGCGATCGGAAGCCGGCGCCCGCCGCGGTAACTGCCTCCAAAGTGAAGAGAAGATCGCGTAGTGAGCGCGACAGCCGGTCGAGCTTCCACACCACCAGCACGTCGCCAGGCTGCAGATTCTTGATCGCTTTCGCCAGCTCGGGCCGCTCGGCCTGGCCGCCCGAGGCCTCTTCCCGAAAGATGGGTTCGCACCCCGCCGCAGTCAGCGCCGCAAGCTGGGCAGCCAGGTCCTGATGATCACCGCGGGACACCCGCGCATAGCCGATTTGCATAGCCGCGTTCTGACACAGGATTCTGACACTCTGCAACCCGCAGAAAAGCGTGATCTAGTCTGCAGCGTCAGAACCGACCGGTTGTGACACCGTCGCTGTTGTCGGGGGGATAGCGCGGTGAATTCATTTGAATTCGTGGAGGTACAGACGGCCGCGTCGCGGTCAGCCTACGCCACTTCAAGATTGCCAAGCGTCTTCTCCCTTCGAGATGCTCGATCCTTCGACTGCCGCCTCGCCAGTCTCCAATCCAAGTCCCACCCACAGGGCTGCAGATAGGTCGTCGCTCGACACTTCCGCGGGTGCGGGCCGCAAACAGGAGGATACGGCGCTTAAATGTCGAGAGCCTAAGTCACTTCACCTTTCCGCAGCGCGCGGGTACGGACGCTTCGCCCCCCCTAGAGTCGAGAGGAGCATGTCCACGTTGGAGCCGACCGAAGTATACGACAGCTACTGGCGATTTGCCGCCGAGCGTCACCGCATGTATCTTCGGCGCCTATTCCCGTCTGCAGGTACTCTGACTGACGATCCAATCCTCCGCGCCCACCGTTTCACGAACACGTACCGCGTCACTGACCGGGTGAGCCAATACCTCGTCAAAGAGGTGCAGTACCGAGATGATCGCTCTCAGGCACCAGCCGAAATCTTCTTCCGCACGCTGCTCTTCAAGATCTTTAACAAGATTGATACGTGGGAGCTGCTCGAAGAGCGGCTCGGTCCCATCTCGTGGCAGTCCGTCGACCTTTCCGCAGTGGAATCGACGCTTGACGAGGCGATGGCGACCGGCCGGCGGATCTACTCCGCCGCCTACATCATGCCCGCGCCCCGGCTCGGGCACACTCGCAAGCACGCCAACCACCTCGCGCTGCTCGACCGCATGATGCGGGAAGGACTGGCACAGCAGGTCGCGCGGGCCGGATCGCTCGAGGAGGTCTACGTTCTGCTCAAGCCTTGGCCGGGGCTCGGGCCGTTCCTCGCTTTCCAATACGCCGTCGACCTGAACTATTCGAACATGCTCGACTTTAACGAGGGAGACTTCGTCGTCGCCGGCCCCGGGGCCGTGGACGGCATTGCCAAGGTCTTCTCGAACACGCGAGGAGCCTCAGCGGAGGACGTGATCCACCGCATGGTCGAGGTGCAGGATTCGGAGTTTGAGCGACTGGGAATATCCTTCCCCGGCCTGTTTGGCAGACGGCTGCAGCCGATCGACTGCCAGAACCTCTTTTGCGAGATTGGCAAGTACGCCCGCGTCGCGCATCCGCACGTCGTCGGCACGAGCGGTCGTACGCGCATCAAACAGACCTATTCCGGGGGGGGCATGCTGCCGTCGCCATTCTTCCCAAAGCGCTGGAGGCTCGAGGTCCCCGACTGCGGCGCCAAGGATTCGTCGACGAGGGCGCCCGCCCAAGCGAGCCTGTTCTGAGCGCGCGGATCCTCTTGAAGCAGCTGGGTTGTCAGCGATGATAGGCTGGCGCCGGGCCGGCGGCTCCTTTTGGAGCGACGTGAACATCGCGCGGCGCCACCGGCAGACCCCAATCTTCGTCGACGACGACGGTGCCAGCGTGTTCGACGAGGACTGCCTGGACGGCGCTGGATACCGTCTCAGCCTAGGCAGGCAGGCCTACATTTCGCCGGCAAGCGAGGACGCGCGCGCTAGCGTAATTGATCTCGAACCCGGCAAGGCTTTCATCATACCGCCGGGACAGTTCGCCTTTCTGCTCACCGAGGAGATCGTACGCGTACCTGACGATGCGATCGCCTTCATCTCGCTTCGCTCGAAGACGGCGAAGTTCAGGGGGTTGGTTAACGTTTCCGGATTCCACGCCGACCCGGGCTACGACGGCAAGCTGATTTTCTCAGTTTTCAACGCCGGCCCAGGGGACGTGCACCTCGCTCGAGGCGAGCCGTTGTTCATGATCATGTTCGCCGACCTGGACCAGACCAGCAGCCGACCGCGCAAGGGCAAGGGCTACATGCACATAGGCTCAGAACTGATATATCCCATCGCCGGGCGGATCCAGTCACTCGCCGGGCTCAAGACGAGCATTGAGGACGTCGAGGACAGGGTCGAGGATCGGCTCCGCAAGCTCGAAAGGGACGTCGCGCTCGCAAGGTGGGCCGCCGCGCTCGGCCTCGGTGTACTCGTGACGCTGCTGACGAAGGCATTCTCCGGTGGCTGATCCTCCCGTCGATCTGCGTTCGAGCGAGCTGGAGAAAAAGGAGTCCTACCGCCGCGAGGACGAACTCGTCCGCCGCTACGCTGCGGCTGGGGTAGCAGTGGCGTCCCTATTGGCTACCGCGGTCTGCGCGTCGGCACTGACGTGGCACAACGCCTGGCCGCCCGACGTCCTTCGGACCGCCATCGCGGTTTTCGCCGCCTCGGCCGCAGCGATGGGGGTGCGCGCGATCGACGGCCCGCTTAATCTGGCAGCCTCGCGCCGAGGCGCCTCCGGCCACTCGGACGCAGTCTCGCTTGGCCTTCTCTGGCTGGGCTGGTTCGCGGCGATCATGGCGGCGATGCTGCTCACGCATCTTGCAACGGAGGCGCGGAGCTCGCCAAGTGCCGAGAAAGCAGCCTGCAAGGTGACATGTACGGCCAAGGCGACCGGCGCCAAGGTGAGCGCCGAATGCACCCCCGCCCAGCCGCTCGGAGCAGCCGCATGCTAATACGCCAATACGCCGCGAGGGCGGATGCGTTCGACCTCTCGAAGAACCGCGATCCGGGGGAGCGAAGGGATATCGCGCTGTACGGACTTGCCGGCGAGGTCGGTTCGCTCGCCGCGGCGGTTAAGAAGAAGCTGCTGGCGGCGGGACGTCAAAGCTGGAACGAGCCCGACCGCCACATCAAGGAGGAGTTGGGCGATAGCCTATGGTACGTCTTCGCGCTCGCGCAGGCGACGGGCGAGGGCATCGACTTCGTTGCAAGCGACGTGCGAACGCTGCTGCAAGAGGTCGGTGGTCAGGGAGATCGATCCGAGCGGGTGCGCGGCGAGCTTGGCCCGCGTGCGGAGCAATTCGTGTCGGAGGCGCCCGGCTTCCTCGCGGCGTGGAAGACGGACACCGCGACGCTCGACGACTACCAGCGGCTCGCATATCTCACGCGCCGAACCGGCGACGATCAGCTCGTCGAGGTCTGCCTCGTCGTCCTGCAGCAGCTCCTCGCGGAGCTCTTCAGGCCAGGCCTGCCAGCGATTGAGAAGCAGCTGAACACCCGACTCGTCGAGAGGTCGGCGGGCGTGCTGCTCGGGGAAACACTGTGGCATCTCGCCGCCCTTGCGAGCCTCTACGGCCTCTCACTCGAGGACGTGGCGCGCGCCAACCTGGCGAAGCTGGACGGCCGCTTCGGGAGGGGGCACCCCACGCCGCTTCACGACGAGTCCCGCCCACAAGCCGAGCGCTTTCCGCGCCGCTTCCAAGTGGCCTTCGTACCGATCGGTCCTCGTCGCTCGCGTATGTATCTGAACGGCCGCACGCGGCTCGGCGATGACCTCACCGACAACTCATACTCTGAGGACGGCTACCGCTTCCACGACGCGATGCATCTGGCGCTCGCAGCCAAGCTCGGCTGGTCGCCGGTCCTCCGCCGCCTGATGGGCCGAAAGCGGCGGAGCGACGAACGCTTGGACGAGGTGGAGGACGGCGCGCGCGCGGCGATCGTCGAAGAGGCAGTCATCAAGATCATCCACGCCGAGGGCGTGAGGCGGGAGGCGCTCGGCTCACGCCAACAGCCAGGTTCTCAACCGCTCTTCAGCGCGGGGGGCGACGTTTCGTTCGCCCTTCTGCGCAGTCTAGGCGACCTCGTCGCCGGACTGGAGGTCGCCGCCAACCGCCAGTGGGAGTGGGAGGACGCTATCCTCTGCGGCTTCGAACTGTTTCACACACTCAGGAAGCGCGGCCGCGGCACTGTCTCCATCGACCTCGACGCGCGATCGCTCGTTTTCGAACCCGACGTGTATCTGCGTATCTTTGGACCCGTAGCGGCGATCGGCCAAGCCTCGGTTGCTATCGACGCGCCCGATCCAAAGGACTTCAGTGAACGAGAAATCGAACTCTCGCGCGAGCACGGTGCCGCATCAGTGTCCGCGCGCCGTCTCGCAATGGCCTACGCGATCGGCCTTCCCGCCGACGCGGCTTATCAGCTCAATCTCCGCGGATGGGAAGGTGACGCGGTCGCGATTCATCCATCAGGAAGTGCCCTCGAGGCAATGTGGCGGCACGACGTAATCGCGTTTCGCGTCACATGCGAAGAGGGGCATGCTTTCGCAGTGGGCCTTGCCGATGCGTGATACAGACTATGCAGAACACGCCGTTGGCGTCGGCCATGATTACCTGCGAGCGGTAAAGAAGGACTCGATACTCTAATAGAGCGAGACCGAAAATTGACGCTTAATGCCACGCCTCAGGCCACCCCTGACGGTTCCGAGGCAAAGTCAAAAACCACGCCTCGACCGCAGCGATCATTTCAGGCGAGTAATTGCTTCTATAGTCTCGAACTGACGGATAAAGATCGTCTCCTTGTAAATTCCGCAAACTTTGAGGTATCAGAATGGCTGATCGGCCATAATAGACGAATTCTGAGCACCAAAGAACGTTATCAGATCCAGTATCGCGTTCTAAATTAGATGTATTAAGGCTGCCGTCTTGAAAGCTGTGATGTGAACGTTCTTGGATCCAAGACCCGCTCTCGTCATGATGGTATATATTGTCGCCATATGCACGGCTTAAACTTCCACCAAAGAACGGTCGCTTTACCAAGAAGCGTTCGTCCGACCAATACTGGTCAAAGCTAAGCTTCCCGCTCACACGGGATATAAATATGGCCTTTCCTACTTGATTATTGCCCGTGCTGCCGCAGCCAACGATTAAATCACCAGGCTGGGCGTTTCTTCTAATTCCGGGCTTGCAGGTTGCAAGTGTCAGAACGCCGTGGAACGGATTCGGCGCAAAACCAAAGTCGCGAGTGATTTTATAAGAATAAACTCGCATGGCTAATTACTGACACTTAACATGACTGATGGATCTATCGTTAGCCTTTGTACCGTCTGGCTTTTTGAATGAGCTATCGCCCCTAATCGCGTCTGCCAGTCCGCTATCGCAATCATGGATGATCGCCGCGGCATCAGCATCAAATACCGCAGGAAGCGATTCACGCGCTCCATCCATTACGGCAACAAATGGCTTTCCAATTTCACTCGCGTAACCACCGCCTGCCCCCAGGCATCCGTCACTGGCACCATCCTCGGGAAGGAGGAACACGCACAGTTCGGCGCCGTCGATACAGGCTTTGAGATCAGGTGGTAGATCTTCTCTGCCGGCTTCGGCAGCCAGCGCCGCATCGACGTCGGCAAGCACTTCGCATACCTCAAAACCCTCTGCTTCTAGCCGAGACCTCGCTGAAGCACGTGCACCCGACGTCGCGGTTACATAAACCAAGCAGGCACGTTTCGACATTGTCATGGCGGCACCTCACATTTGGAAGTTTGGCGTCTATGCAACTTACTATCTACACATTACTTCAACGCCTTAACCGCCAAATGGAAGGGCAAAGCGCTGTTAGAGCATCATCCGCGCGGTGGGTTGGGATCATTCCCATGGCTGTCGCTGCTGCTGATGCGCCCATCCAGATTGTGGATGCGTAATTCCGTGCCTTGATTGCGGCTGATTTCACGCCCCCGATCGACTGCCTGCGCTTTCGTGGCGAAGTGCCCGCTCGCGCGCTCGCCTCCGCCGCGTTTTACATCCCAGCCACCACTCGGGTTTGGCACCACGTGGTGTGATTTCGGTCCCCTGGCCATCATACCCTCCGTCAGAATGCTGATACTGGGTGTATCGCTACTCCGAACAACTGGGCGTTTGCCGTTCGCTTGTCAAGGCGCTAATGTGCCGCTAGTCTGAACTTTTTGGCCGGAGAAGATGGCAATTGTGAATCCCCTTGGCGATCGTATTCGCAATTTACGTAAGGAAAAAGGCCTAACGCTCGACCAACTTGCCGAACAAAGTGGGTCAAGCAAGAGTTATATTTGGGAATTGGAGAACAAAAACCCCCCGCGGCCGTCCGCCGATAAGCTATCAAAGATAGCTGATAAGCTTGGAACTACGATAGAGTTTTTGCTTCAGGGAGAGTCATCTCGGGAAGAGGCCGCAGACGCCCATTTTTATCGAAGCTATCAAAAGATGGATGAGCCGACTAAAGCTAAAATCCGGCGAATGGTCGAGCTTTGGGGCGATGACGAGTGACCCCGCCGCCATCAGCTAATCGTTGGGCGGCAGACCTTACGCGAATGCTCGATCAGGTTTACGCTGATGGTGTCGGGCGTTTCCCTGTCGATGTAGCCGTAATCGCTCGCGACTTTAGCGCGCACCGATTTGCCGGTGATTCGATCACCCTAGTAAAAGGAGGAAGCCTCGGCAAATTCGATGGCGCTCTGTACCGGGCTCCTGCCGGTAGATCGGGGTGGGGAATCATATACAACGACGCGATCGCTTCCAAAGGTCGGATCAATTTTACGCTCGCTCACGAGTTCGGCCACTACCTTTTGCATCGCCTCGCACATCCCAGTGGGATCGAGTGCGGCCAGCAAGACATGGTGCGCTGGGATGCAGCGTATCGAGAAATCGAGCAGCAAGCCAACTGCTTCGCCGCTGGACTTCTAATGCCATTAAACGATTTTAGAACTCAGATCCCGGCCAGAGCGCGACCCACACTCGATGAGCTCGCGGCTTGTAGCCAGCGATACGGTGTATCTTTGATGGCAGCGGCACTGCGGTGGATCGAATACGCCGAGCGCCGCTCCGTGCTGGTGGTTTCGAGGGATGGATTTGTCCTTTGGGCGCGTTCCACTAAGAGCGCGCTCAAGACAGGTGCCTATTATCAGACGGCGAATCGGGCCCCCATAGAGGTTCCCACCGCGTCGCTTGCCGCAACCGGGGGCTATGGAGGAGGAAAGCTTGTCGCTGAGCATGATGATACGTGGTTTGGTGAACCGTCAACCGAAGTAGCGCTCGTCTCCGATCACTATGACTTCACTATCTCACTTGTTCATCTTGACGATGCTGTCTGGCGGCAGTGGGAGGGTCCAGAAGAAGAGCCTGATACATTTGATCTGATGCGGCGTGGCTAGGAAGTGAGATGCTGGGAATGCCAAAGCGTCTCAGGCCTAATGGCATAATGGCGGCTCTTGCGGTGGCTACGATCTAGGCTTGGTAGCCGTAGCCCCCAGCATGGTATCAAAACCGAGCGGTTCTGACACCTGTGCTCTTTTCAAGTGTGGTGGGAAAGTCGACCTTCTGCCTTGGGGGATCAAGCGAGCGGCAAACCGATCCACCAGATACCGGGACTGAACACCTAGATCAGCGGTTCCACGCCATTGTAATACATCGGCACGCTTGCTCGTCACATAAACCATTGCCGTTATAGCCGTAAAGATTCACATGGTCATCGGGCTGACCATGAAAGGTCACGGCTCAGCTTAGGCCCCTTTCTCCCATCAGGATGCCACATGACCGACCACAATAATCCAGATACGGCCAATGCCGTCGAACTTGCCACCGAGCTGACCATTGCGTGGCTGGGCAATCCCAACACCCGTACCGATGCCGAGCATGTTCCGGCTTTTCTTGGCACCATGCATGCCGCCATCTTAAAACTGGCAGGCGCGCCGCAGGCCGACGCTTCTGAAGCTGTAGAAACTCAGGAATACACTCCGGCGGTCACTGTCCGGAAATCGCTGGCCTCGAGCGATCACATTATCTCGATGATCGACGGCAAGCCCTATAAGACGCTGCGCCGTCATCTGGCCACTCATGGCCTGACGCCCGAGGAATACCGCGCACGCTACAATCTAAAGACTGACTACCCCATGGTGGCGCAGTCCTATTCCGAGAGTCGGCGCGCGATGGCCAAGAAGATCGGCCTTGGTCGCAAACCCGGGGAGTCTCCCAAGGCGGCTGCCGCCAAGCCTGCGCGCAGGGGTAAGTCCGTGGCTGACGCCAAAGCTGCGGCGCAATCGCATCTGAGCGGTTCGGGCGAATGATCATGACGGGGGCGATGGTGAATCGCCTCCGTCATATGCAGTGTGTTTCGAAGTGCCGAAGGCAATATTCAGCTCAACAACGTCGCCGGGCGCCAATTGAGGGTATAGCGTGGAAGGTACGCCAGACAACGCTAAGGGCGAACAATCAGCGAACGTCTAGGCGACGCGGTTATCCGGCGGCAGATTAAGGGCCTTTCGGCCAGCGGAAGCGGCGGCTCTATCCCAGAGGAAATCGCCGGAGAAAGCAATATGCTCCCAGCCTACCGGCGACGTATGGGAGAGGAGATCGTCAGAAGCCAGGGCGGATGTAGATCGCAGATGCTGGGCGGCGGCGTCCATGTAGATCGTGTTCCAATAGACGATCGCCGCGATAACCAGATTGAGGCCGGATGCCCGATATTGCTGGGCTTCATGGCTACGGTCGATGATGCGCCCCTGACGGAAAGTGTAGATCGCCTGTGTCAGGGCATGGCGCTGCTCGCTGTTGTTGAGACCGGCGTGGCACCGCCGGCGCAGGTCAGGATTTTCAAGCCAGTCCAGCATGAACAGCGTCCGCTCGATTTTGCCGATTTCCTGAAGCGCGACGTCGAGTTGGTTCTGTCGTTCATAAGCGGCGAGCTTCCGCAACATGACCGAAGGAGCGACATGGCCGGCTTTTATCGACCCCACGAGACGCAGCACGTCATCCCATTGCTCACGGATAATGTCGGTGCGGATACGCTTGCCCAGCAGCGGGGCAATGAACGGATAGGCAGTCACCGGGGCAATTGGCGCGAGCCGCCTGTCTGGAAAGTCGCGCAGGCGCGGGCAGAAACGAAATCCCAGCATGGCGCAGAGGGCGAAGACATGATCGGTCGCCCCGCCCGTGTCAGTATAATGCTCGGCGATCCGAAGCTCGGTGCCATGGCTGGTGAGCCCGTCGAGCACATAGGGCGCCTCATGCGTTGCCGCCGAGATCACGTTGACATGGTAGGGGCTGCGCTGATCGGACACATGGGTGTAGAAGCTGAACCCATGGTCCACACCATAGCGGGCGTTGATGTCGCCGCCCGAGGCGCCGCGCTTCGCGCCCCTGAAAAATTGACCATCGGAGCTGGACGTGGTGCCATCGCCCCAGACCCGTGAGAATGGCAGGCGGTGGTGCGCATTGATGAGGATAGCGAGCGCGGCGCGATAGCTGTCATCCCGAATATAGGCATCATGGGTCCACAGGAGCTGATCGCGCGTGACGCCCTGGCTCGCGGCCGCCATGCGCGACAGGCCGAGATTGGTGGCGTCCGCGAGGATGGTGGCGAGAAGCGCGTTTTCATTGGGACACGGCTCGCCGGTGCGCAGGTTGGTGAATGCCGCAAGAAAGCCGGTTTCCTGCGCCACCTCATGCAGCAGTTCGGTGATGCGGATGCGCGGCATCATCGCATCGAGTCGGTGGGCCAGTTCCTCGGCGTCGGGCGTCGCGATCGTGCGAACCGGCGATATCTGGAGGCGGCCGTCGCGGTATCGCACACCCTCCAGAGCATCGCGCTTCAGGCGCTGGGCAAATTTCTTCAGCCGCCAGTCCAGTTCGCGGCCCCGCTGTTCGAGCCATGCGTCGGCCGAAGATGGCAGGCCGAGAGCCGACACGATCGGTTTGGCCTTCGTTTCGCTGAGCAGGTAACTGTCGAACCGGCGATATCCAGCCGACCGTTCCACCCAGACATCCCCGGAGCGCAGCTTGTTGCGCAGATGCGCGATCGTCGCGATCTCCCAGAGCCGCCGATTGATCTTGCCATAATCGTCCACGACGATTTTCCGCCATTCCTTGCGGAAGGGCATCGGAGCGTCGGCAGGCAGATCGCGCTTGCCCGACCTGTTGAGCGCGCGCAGCATCTCGATGGCGGCGATCGTTTTCGCGCTGCCCTTTCCGGCCCTGAACTGGAGCGCTTCAAGCAGGTCGGGTGCGAACTTACGCAACGTCGCGTAGCGATCGGCCGCGACCGTCAGCGGATCGAGGCTGGCGGTTTCGGCGATCGTGGCCACTTCCGGCCTGGCCCTCAGGAGGGTGTTCCACCCGACCGAAGCGTCAAGGGCATCCATGGGGTCTTCGCCGGTATCGACCGCCTCGGTGAGCGCATCAATGGTCCTGCGGAAGATCAGCATGAGCCGCGCCACGTTCTTCGATGTGGTGGCGTAGCTGCGTGCCTGGGCGTTCTTCGCGCGGGTGAAGATGCTGCCGATCAGCTTGTCCGCCATCTCTAGGGCGCTGTCGGTCAGCCGCTCTTCGAGGTCGAGCAGGAAGGCAACCAGCGTGGCGCGTCGGCGGGAGGGGATATAGCGCTCTATCATATAGGCAGGCGATGCACGGCCTTCCCTGACATATTGCTGGAAGCGGTCCACATGGATGCGGCCAGCCATGTCCGGAGAAATGCCGATCTTCCGCACTTGCCTCAGGCGGTCGAGAATCTGGCGGATGTGATCGGGCCGGGCCGCGACGGGAATCGTCTTGAGCATGGTGAGCTGGCTCATGCCGTCGGCGTCGTCAAAGAGCCGGTCGAGAGCCTGGACCTGCTCGGCGCTGAGATCGGCGATCAGACTGTAGGCCGCCTGCTTGCGGGCACGCGCGCGTCCCGCGCTACTGGCACGTTCGATGGTGGAGATGGAAGGCAACAGAATCCGGGCCTCACGAAGTGCGGTGACGACGCCGCTCGCGATCGTCATCCCCTTGTCGGTCGCCCATGCCATTTCCGCGGCGGCTTCAATCATGAAGGGAATATCGGCGCGGGTCGGCCCCCGCAGCCCCAGGCGCGCCGCCAGCTCGCGGGCATGGTCCGTCATCGTCTGATCCCGCGCCGCATAGTCGGCCAGATCAGTGACGCGCAGGCCGAGCTGCTCCGCGACGAAGGCGGCGAGATCATGGGGAATCGCTCCCTTATCTCGTACCAACTGCGCGAGTGCGACGCCGGGGTGCCGTAGGAGGGCGAGTTGCAATGCAACGCCCAATCGGTTCCGTCGCTCCCGCCGCGCGCCGATGATCTCGATGTCCGAAGGCTCGAAGCTATAGAGGCGGGCCAGATGGTCGCGGTCGGTCGGGATGGCGAGGATCTGATCGCGCTCATTCTCGGTCAGAAGTTGATGCTTGCGCTTCGTCATGCCGATTCCCGTCCACAAAAGGTCATCTGGGCCTATGGACAGCTATGAGTAAAGAGACATAGTATGTGGACAGATTTGGATGGGATGAAGTGGTCGCCCTTCAGAGCGTCCACAGAACGGCCGTTTAGGAGACGCGCGGCATGGGTGATATTCTAGGCTATGCCCGCGTCAGCACCGGCGATCAGGACGTGACGGGCCAGACCATGCGACTGGAGAACGCCGGCGCCATCAAGGTGTTCACCGACGTCATTTCGGGCAAGAGCATGGAGCGGCCCGGTCTGGCAGAACTGATCGCCTACGCCCGCAAGGGCGATACGCTGGCGGTTGTGCGCCTCGATCGGCTTGGGCGCTCGCTCGCCGAATTACTCGCCACGGTTGAGACGCTACGCGGTCAAGGCATCGCGCTCCTGAGTCTTGAGGAGAAGATCGACACATCGTCGGCCGCCGGCGAACTCATCTTTCATGTGTTCGGGGCAATTGCGCATTTCGAGCGGCGGCTTATCTCCGAGCGCACCAGGGACGGCATTGCTGCCGCGCGCGCGAAGGGCAAGCGGCCTGGCCGTCAGCCCCTCGACATGGCCAAGATCGATGCCGCTATCAAATTGATCGAAGCGCGAATGTCGCCAACTGAAGCAGCGAAGCAACTGGGCATCGGCCGATCGACGATCTACCGTGAAATGCGCAGGATGGGGATCGAGCGATCCGCTTGAATGGTGACATCATGAGGAAACTTGGCGATCTGCTGACAGGGGACGCCAGGCTTTACGCAAGAAGCCCAAAAAAGGCGGCCTTCGGACCCGTCAATATTCGGGCCCGCAACGCAGCGCGGCGATGAGCGGACAAGTCACGCTGCTGTCGTGGACACGACAATCGCGGACCAGTCTGGAGAGCGCCGCCTCCATGCGCTTGAGGTCCGCGAGCCGTGCGCGTACGTCCGCCAAGTGCGCACCGGCAATGTCCGCGGCTTCGCTGCAATGGGTGCCATCCTCAAGCCGCAACAATTGCCCGACTTCATCCAGACTGAACCCCAGGCGCTGCGCGGTCTTTACGAATTTCACGCGGGCCACGTCCGCTTCGCCGTAGCGCCGGATACCACCATAAGGGCGATCCGGTTCGACGAGCAGCCCCTTGCGCTGATAGAAGCGGATCGTCTCGATATTGACCTCGGCCGATTTGGCGAAGGCTCCGATAGTCAGATTTCCCAACGCGAATTCCTCCTGCTTGACTCCGTACCTAAGTCCGGAGGTAGCCTTACCTCGACAAGCCGATTCGTGAAAGGAAACATATGTCGGAAACGCCCTTGGTGGAGCCTGGAAAGGGGCGCGGTGTGCTGGCTGCGGGCGGCATCGCCGCGATCCTGGCGTCAGCTTGCTGCCTCGGTCCGCTCCTGTTGGTCGCGCTCGGGTTTTCAGGCGCCTGGATCGGCAATCTGACCGTGCTGGAGCCCTACCGGCCGATCTTCATCGGCGCGGCGCTGATCGCGCTGTTTTTCGCATGGCGACGCATCTTCCGTCCAGCCCACGCCTGCGATCCGAACGACATGTGCGCGGTCCCCAGCGTGAGGACCGGCTACAAGATCATCTTCTGGATTGTGGTGGCTCTCGTGCTGGTCGCCCTCGCATTTCCTTATGTTCTGCCGCTCTTTTACTGAAAGGAAGTTATCGTGAAGAAACTTGCAGTTCTGGCCGCGCTCCTCACCACGCTCGCAACACCGGCTTGGGCGACCAGCAGGACCGTCACGCTGTCGGTGCCTGGCATGACCTGCGTGGCGTGTCCGATCACGGTCAAGAAAGCCCTCTCCGGGGTCGCCGGCGTCGAGAAAGCCGAGGTCAGTTTCGAGCGGCGCGAAGCCGTCGTGACCTTCGATGACGCCAGGACCAATGCCCAGGCACTGACCAGGGCCACCGAGAACGCCGGCTATCCTTCCACGGTCAAGAAGTGAGGCGCGCAGCATGAGCGAGGCTGTCGCACTGCGCATCGAAGGGATGACCTGCACCTCGTGCGCCGATCATGTGAAGCAGGCGCTGGAAAAGGTGCCCGGCGTGCAGACGGCTTCCGTTTCCTACCCGAAGGGATGGGCCGAGGTGCAGGCCGACGCTGCCCTGAACCCGGATCCCCTGATTGCGGCCGTTGCGGCGCTTGGCTATCGCGCCTCGGCCGCAGGGGCTTCCGCCAAGCCGATCAGCCCGTTCGACAAGACACCAGACTCGCGCCGCACCGACGAGAAGCGCGACGATGGCGAACAGCCGCTGCACGTGGCCGTGATCGGCAGCGGCGGAGCGGCGATGGCGGGTGCGCTCAAGGCCGCCGAGCAAGGCGCACGGGTGACCCTCATCGAGCGCGGCACGATCGGCGGGACCTGCGTCAATATCGGCTGCGTGCCGTCAAAGATCATGATCCGTGCCGCGCATATCGCGCATCTTCGCCGCGAGAGCCCGTTCGACAATGGTATATCGGCGACATCGCCGGCAATCTTGCGGGAACGGCTGCTGACCCAGCAGCAAGGGCGTGTCGAGGAGCTGCGCCACGCCAAATATGAGACTATCCTCGACGGCAACCCTGCCATTACCGTTCTGCACGGCGAAGCCCGCTTCAACGGCGAGCGCAGCCTGTCCGTGCACCTGACGGACGGCGGTGAGCGCGAACTGGTGTTTGACCGCTGCCTGATCGCGACCGGCGCGAGTCCGGCCCTTCCGCCGATCCCCGGTCTCAAGGATACGCCCTATTGGACCTCCACCGAGGCGCTGGTGAGCGACACCATTCCCGAACGGCTGACCGTCATCGGGTCATCGGTCGTGGCGGTGGAACTGGCGCAGGCTTTCAGCCGATTGGGAGCCAAGGTCACGATCCTTGCGCGTAGCACACTGTTCTTTCGCGAGGACCCGGCCGTCGGCGAGGCACTAACCGCCGCCTTCCGCGCCGAGGGGATCGACGTGCTGGAACACACGCAGGCCAGCCAGATCGCCCATGTCGATGGTGAATTCGTGCTGACGATTTCGGGCGGCGAATTGCGCGCCGACCGCCTGCTGGTGGCCACAGGCCGCTCACCCAACACGCGAGACCTGAACCTCGAAGCCGCCGGCGTGGAAGTGAACCAGCAAGGCGCCATCTCCGTCGATCAGGCGATGCGAACCAGCGTTCCCGGAATTTACGCCGCCGGCGACTGCACCGATCAGCCGCAGTTCGTCTATGTGGCAGCGGCGGCGGGAACGCGAGCCGCGATCAACATGACCGGTGGCGACGCCGCGCTTGATCTGACCGCGATGCCGGCCGTCGTGTTCACCGAACCGCAAGTCGCAACGGTGGGCTATTCCGAGGCGGACGCGCACCAGGACGGTATCGAGACCGACAGCCGCACGCTCAGCCTCGACAATGTGCCGCGTGCGCTCGCCAATTTCGACACGCGCGGCTTCATCAAACTGGTTATCGAAGAGGGTAGCCGGCGGTTGATTGGCGTCCAGGCCGTGGCACCAGAAGCCGGTGAGTTCATTCAGACGGCCGCCCTTGCGATCCGAGCCGGCATGACCGCCGAGGAGCTGGCCGATCAGTTGTTCCCCTATCTCACCATGGTCGAGGGGCTGAAGCTTGCCGCGCAGACGTTCCGCAAGGATGTGAAGCAACTGTCGTGTTGCGCGGGTTGATCGGCGTGAGCGGAGGATAGATCATGGATTCAGCACGCTTTACATCAGAATTTGCTGAACGCTTTACGGCTGATACCGCACAGCTCTTTGACGCCCTGCTGCATGAACTTGTGAAGGGGGAGCCGGTGCGGCCGGAAACGCTGGCTCGCGTCCTCGGGTGGCCTGTGGATCGGGTGACCGACACACTCGGGCAGAGCGTCAGCACCGAATGGGATGGAAACGGCAGTGTCGTTGGCCATGGTTTGACCTTGCGCGAGACCCCCCATGTTTTCGAGGTAGGGGGGCAACGTCTGTACGCCTGGTGCGCGTTCGACACTCTGATATTTCCGGCGCTGCTTAACGAGACCGCCCATGTCACCTCGCGGTGCGCCGTGACGGGCGAGCCGATCTCCCTTGCTGTCACGCCGGATGCGGTACAGGCGCTCGCGCCGCCGGATGCGGCCATGTCCCTGCTGCCGCCGCAAGACATGTCCGATGTCCGCCGCACCTTCTGCTGCCATGTGCATTTCTTCGTGTCCACGGCCATTGGGCAGGATTGGGCCTCGGGCCGCGCGGGATTTGAAATCGTCGGCGTTCACGACGCCTTTGGCATGGGCCAAGAGCTTGTGAGACGAATAATCGACGCGCGCCAACACCGGCACCGCGTCCCGATTGCCGATGTGCAGAGGTAATTCTGAACATGGGAAATAGGCTTGAGCACGTTCAAGATATCGAAACTCGCGCATGATGCGGGCCTGAGCACCAATGTCGTGCGGGACTATGTGCTGCGCGGTTTGCTCCACCCGGCCAGTCGCACACAGAGCGGGCATCATCTCTTTGACGATCATTCGCTGGAGCGGCTCCATTTTGTGCGGAGCCTGTTCGAGGCGGGCATCGGTCTCAATGAGCTGACGCGGCTATGCCATGCGCTGGACGATGGGGAAAACGCCGCCGCCGAAACCCTGGAACGTGTGCGAAGGCGCATTGCCGCCCGGCGCGCAGCACTATCCTCGCTGGACTTGCGGCTAGGAAATATGATTTCCGCCATGGCCGCCGTCCCAGGCAGGGAAAACGGGCATGTCTAAGCATCCCGCCTCCGAAACGTCCATATATTGCAGCTTTGTGCCGGGCGGGTCGCCGCAAATGCGCCCGGCCAGCGCCGCATCGCTGACCATAGGCGATCCTGCCCGTGTCCCCCCACCTAGGCGATTGCTTGTTTGCGGCAGCGATGCGGCGCGTCGTCCCTCGTCGGGCGAGCCTCAGTCACGGGCGACAAAATGGAGAAGCAAAATGCGTAAGCCCATGGCCTTTGGCTCTTCATTCCCGGGCCGGGCTACAGCATTTATTTTGGGGCGGACTGGCGGTTCTTCCCTGCCCCTGTCATCTGCCGTTGTTGCTCGCGATTTCCGCTGGATCGAGCTTCGCAGCGCTCCTCAATGAAAATTTGATCATCACAGGGACCATCCTCACTGGACTGTTTCTCCTGTGTTTGAGCAGCGCGCTGCGTGCGTTCCGGAGGATATCGTGATCGCCGTGAGGCTCCTCGAGCCATCGATCCGAGCAGCCTCGCCCCCCGATTTTTCATGGACCGGCTCCAGGGAATGCCGGCTGTTACCGAGGTCAGGGCGCTGTGATGGCGCAGCGGCCTGTCAAGGTGGTGCAATTCGGGTAGCGTGCAGAGGCGACTTTCCAGCCAAAGGCTGTAGAGGCGCGACATCAATCCAACTCCCCTCCCGCATAAGTCCTAATTTGTTCTCGCTTAGCGTTGTTTGGCGTACTTTCCACGCTCTGCCCTCCAATTCAGCTATCCCGCCATGAACCCACTGGATCGTATGTTATCGCGATAGCACTCTGGCGACCGCTTCCTGGCTTTCTTCAAAAGTTGAGAACCGATCCTCGACGTCTCCTACCCTTCATACCCTGCCGCCACCAACGCGGCCCGGATAGCGTCTCCGGTCTCATAGACTGGGCCTCCATGGGTTTCCGGCAGGCTAAGCGTATTCGCACTCGTTATGTGTCCTGCCCCCCATAAATGTGCTGCAAGTACGAGTCTGGTAGGACTCCTTCACAAGGGAAGGTGCACGATAGACGAATTCCACAAGGGTCTCGACCATGTCAGAGCCGCGATAGCTCGTCCGCACATCGAGCGCTGGCGACATGCGCGTGAAGTTGTCGACGATCGACAGCACCCGGATCTTGCGCCCGTCGGACAGCTGGTCCGACAGGAAATTCATCGACCAGCACTCGTTGGGCGCCGTCGCCGGTGTCCGGTCATCGCGCAGCTTTGCTTTCACCTTGCGCTTGGGCGTCTTGTTGCGCAGTTGCAGACCGAGTTCGCGTACGGGCGATGGGTGCGCTTGTGATTGATCTCCCAGCCCTCCCGCCGGAGCAGCACATGGATGCGTCGATACCCATAGCGAACACGGATCGCAGCTAACTCCTTAATCCGCATCTTGAGGCCGGCCTGATCAAGGCGGCGGGACTGATACCGCTGGGTCAATCGATTGATCGGAAACGCGCTGCAGGCTCGTCGTTCGCTAACCTAGTAGCTCGCCTGCAAATAGCCGACTATCTCCCGGGCTCGACCAGGCCCTACATTTTTCGGCGGATGACATCCTGCAGCATCTGCTTGTCCAGGCTGAGGTTGGCCACCAGCCGCTTCAGCCGAACGATCTCCTCCTCCAGTGCCTTCAGGAGCTTCATCCCTGACGGCATCAGCCCTCCGCATTTGCTACGCCATCGATAGTAGGTCTGGATTGATATGCCGGCCTTCCGGCAAACCTCCTCGACGATTGTTCTATCCTCGGCCTGCTTGAGTATGAACACTATCTGCTGCTCGCTGAACCTCGCCTTCTTCATCGGCGGATTCCCTCGTCCGGCACATGCCAAACCTAACCAGGAATTTCTCACAATTAATGGACCAACCCGAGCCGCTTACGTTAACGTAACAATAGCGACCAGATCGAGTGCCTGTTCGGCAAACTCACGAAATGGCAAAGTCTCGCCTCATACTACGACACGACGGCCAAAACATACACCACCTTCATCAACCCAGCTTCAGTTCCGCTCAGGCCACCCTTTGTTCCCGATACATAGCCATACCTGCACTGGATGTTCACCTCCCGGGAACTTGTGGTATATACTACTATAGGACACTATAAAGCACTTGTTTTCTTAATATTACAATCACAAAACATTTACACCGCAATTCACGTTATACCAATGCTTATCAGTATATCACGTAAATCATACTTATTTGACTAACTTTAGTCTTTTTTCATGAAGATAGTACACCTTATTCGCAGACTTTATAGTTTCAGAACGATGCGCTACAATGATTCTGGTGATACCTAAAGCTGATACATTTTTATTGACAATATTTTCTGTCTCTTCGTCCAGATGAGCTGTTCCCTCATCAAGCAACAAAATTGATGGCCTCTTATACAACGCCCGAGATATTAATATTCTTGCCTTCTGCCCCCCTGATATAGACGCCCCCATGTCACCCAATAGCGTATCATATTTCATAGGCATATCCATGATATCACTATGAATAGCGGCCATGTCAGCACAGTACTGTACGAACGACATATCAGGTTGTTGATCAAAAGACGTAATGTTTTCTAATATAGATCCAGCGAATAGACTGTCGTTTTGCAATACTGCACCAACTTGCTGCATATAGTTTTGGATGCCAAACCTATTTATGGGCATTTTGTCTACAAAAACTTCACCGCTCGTTGGATCCACTAATCCAAGCATAATTTTTACCAGTGTAGACTTTCCGCTACCAGAAGGTCCGGTTATAGCAACATAGTCACCCTGCATTATATCAATACTTAAGTTCTCCAAGATATTTGTGTCAGATGCGGGATAAGAATAACAAACATCTCGCAGCTCTATTTGCCCTAATAGCTTTGCCCGATTTTCGTTCGTCTTGATAAATGACCTGTCTTCGCTCTCTAATGCTATGTCGCTTAGCCTTTCATTATGCAAACCGAGCATTTTGAATGCTATTCCTTGGTCAATCAAGGACCTAGCTCTATTCAAAAATTGCTGCTTGTATGCAAGGTAAGCTACCACCATGCCGGCTGAAAAACCCCCTTCGATCACAAGAGAAATGCCCAACCAAATAGCAGCAATCTCCTCAACACCAAATATTACCCCCAATATTGCCTGTTGCCACAGACTTATCCGCGCTACCGAAACCTGCGAGTTCGTGGCCGCGACAAGCTTATTCTGCCATAAAGCATGACGATCAGTCTCTCTTCCGGATAGTCTGAGGGTGACTATCCCTCTAATTGTTTCAATAAGAATAGACTGTTCTTCAGCCGAAGTTATTATTTGTGATTCCCGGGCCCCACGCTCAATGCTAAATGTAATGAACCGCACAGCAACATAGGCTATAAATGCGCCTATTGCCAAAGCAGTAAGCTTAGCGCTGTAGAATAGCATTATTGCCAGAATGGCAACAGCGAGCAAACCGTCAACTAGAGAAGCTAACACCCCTTGGGTTAAAGCATCTTGAACTGGTTGAACGGATTGAAAGCGAGAAATAATATCGCCAACATGTCTGTTTTCAAACCACTGCACAGGAAGTCTGACAAGTCTTTTTGCAATATTCGATGTTAAGGTGTACCCTATTGTTGTGCCTACAGACAGCAAAACAAACGCTCTCAAAAGAGATGCTAGTGCGTTGAATAAAACAAACATGCCAAACCCAAGAGACAAGATCGCTAAAAGGCTTCCATCAAGGGCTGGTACTACGCTATCTAGAGATATCTGGATGTAGTATGGCGATGCGAGTGTGAAGGCCTGAAGAATCAAGGTTAGAATAAGGGTCTGGGCTGCCGCCTTCCTCCAGCCATGTATTTTCCCCCATAAACCACCAAGCCGCGGCTTATTGGCCTTCTTTGAGACCTCAAACTTGGTGGAAGGTCTCAACTCGATAGCGACACCGTCAAAGTGCGACGATAACTCACTCAAAGAAAAATATCTTTTCGATCCAGCCGCTGGATCGGCTATGAGAAATCTATTACGGGCAACCTTTTCGAGAACGACATAGTGGTTCATATCCCAATGTAAGATAGCAGGTAATGCAAGACTGTGGAGGGATGATACGCTCAGTCTTACCGGCCTAGTATCTAAGTTTATATCGTCCGCAATATTAATCAGTTGCTTTAATGGAGTTCCGCGGGACGACGATGGAAACCGCCTACGCAATTTATTGAGATCAGTGTTGGAACCATAGTAATTAGCTACCATGGCTAGGCAAGCTAGGCCACATTCTGTAATCTCGGCTTGGCGGATGTGTGAGACAGAATTTCGGCCAAAAATGCTGAAATCAATTTTCATTGCTACATTACCGTCGCTGAGTTGCAAAAATAGGCTCAAATAGCCATTCGCCTAGTGAGCGCCGATCGGTTATAATCCTTGCTTTTAATGTCATGTCAGGCTGAATATTATGAAATCGGTCAAAGGCATATATTCGTGGGTCTGAAATCTCAGCAGTAACAAGATATACTGATTCTGACTGATTGTTATTTGTTCGATCAAAGGCCGCAGCACTAATGTTTTTTATAGTTGCAGGGATCGTTCCAAAGCGTGTGTAAGGGAAAGCATCGATTTGTAATCTGACCGTTTGCCCAATAGCCAGAAAACCTGATGCATAAGTCGGTACATAAAGGCGTGCTTCGAGCTTGGCCCGATTAGGTATTATAGTCATAAGCGGCGCATTCGGCTGGACTGCCTGGCCTACTCGTGCCGTCATCGCGGTTGCTAGACCTGATATAGGCGCTCTAAGGGTATACCCCCGTGAAGCCTCAACATCAAATTCACGTTGCGCCACGGAAGCTCGTTGGCTTGCCACATTCGCTGCGGTAGCACGTGAATTTTCAGATAATTCTTCAATAGATCGAGTAGTTTCTATTAAACTGGTTCTTTTGCCAATTTTGATCTGCTCAAGACTGGATAGCTGTTGTTTTCTTTGTAACAGGGCATCTTCTCTACTCTGTAAATCACGCTTGCTCAGATATCCCTTGCCAAAAATAGCCTGCGCTCGCTTATAATCGTCGTCCCCCGCTTTAACTAACAAGCGTTGTGTAGCAATTTGCTGATCTAGCGATATGATTTCTTCTCTTATTCCGGAAGCCTGATCAGACAGTCGTCGTCGCGTAGCCTCAGCGCCAGCGTTTAGCGATCGCTCTTGTGCTAGCAGCTGAGCGCTTTGTTCTTTAAGGGCATTGAGCGCATTCTCCGGCCCCGATCCACCAGATGTGGTATATTCCTCTGCTCTAATAGTTACTAATGGCATTGCAGCTGTAACTTTTTGGCCTTCATAAACCATGACGCTGCTAATAATGCCAGGACGAGAAGGAATGATCTGCGCAGCCCCTAAATCAGGCTTAATTACTCCACTTACTATTTCAAAGCGGGAGTACGAGCCTGTCACTAATAATGACATCGCCGCGACAAGTATTAACAATAATGAAAAACCAATTAAATGCCACGATACTGGAACTGCAAGCCAGACGTCGCCATATAGCGATTCATTTTGTGTATCTTTTTGTTCATCAACGTACACAAAGCGGCCTTTGGTAGGGTAGCTGGACAAAAAAATGTGCAGGTCTGGCGCTATGCCAGGCCCGCACACTTGACAGGATATCCTATCACTTTAAAATTCAAAAAACGTTAGCAGGTTCTGCTGATTTCATACGCTCAATTATTGATCCGGTGTAGTGAGATTCACCAGTTTTTGAAGAGTTATTAGCTAATGTGGGGCTCATATCAGCATCCCAATCATCGTCGGACACGATACCGGCAGCTACAGAAGATCGAAATACTCTTTCTGCTAAGTTAAACTTCAAGCTAATGCAAGGAAGTTGCGCCGCCTCACCGTGCTGCTGGTCGGTATGAACGGTCTTAAATGCACATCCTCCACCACAAATTGGAAGAATTTTACAATTGCTACATATCTCGTTCTGACTGGCTTTCCACTTTGTCCACTTATTATTGTAGATTGCATCTCGTACATTTTTATCAGATATATTTGCAATCTTCATCTTGTCGTAAGAAATTGTGTCCCAGCATTTGTGAATATCTCCATTTGGGGATATAACTAAATCGCTAGGCCTAACGGCTTGGCACATGGATAAGTCTTGCCCAAACCTTCCGAGCTTCATAAATCCAAGAGAGGTGGCAAGGTCGATAAGATCGACTTCAAGCCGAGCATAGTCTCTTTTGGACATACTCAAGCTTTCATAACCTGAACAACCCTCAGAGATTGCCTCGATTGGAGCAAAATATACAGAAAAGTTGCTTCTATTTGAAAGACCATCATTTTTTAAAGAATAGAGCAGCTCGCGAATTCCGGTTTCATTTTCGACATCGACGCTTATTCTCAATGAAATAGACAAATCTGTTTCAAATACGACTTTTAATAGATTGGCCATAATGCGATCGTATGACCCACGCCCCGCAAGGCTGGGCCTCATTCGGTCATGGGAATCTTTTGAGCCATCTATTGTTATCTGTGCATTTCTGACGCCGCACTCCAAGAGCTTGTTTGCGACTTCTTTTGTAAGGAGATAGCCATTGGTTATCATAGAAAATGATAACTTAAAGTCATGCTTTTGGGATAGCTCCGCAAGCGCGGTAGATGTTCTCCAGACTTCAGTTTGGTTCATAAGTGGCTCACCTCCGTACCAAACTATTGATAAGTTTGACAGTTCGTCAGCGGAGGATCTGACGTAGTCTAATAAACCATCCCGCGTCTGATCGGTCATTTTATTTGAAGGCTTATTTTGCCCCTGAAAACAATATCCGCATGCTAAGTTACAGCCTAGTGTAGGTGCAATGGTAATTGCCATGTATTTAGATAGAGATCTATTCCTCTCATATCTTTCATCTACTAAGTTTCGCTCTTCACAATTTTCTTCGATAAGAAAGCCGCTATGCCGCATAGAGCGTAAAGCTTGATCACCGATGTTAGTATTATTGGGATCAATTAGCCGATTATGAGAAAAAAACTTAGTCCTCTCATCATCATTGATGAGCAAAACTAGTTCTGATATAGAATTAAATACAAGATATTTTCCGTTTTTGAGAGGTATCTCAATATTATATATTGATTGCTTTAGTTTTTGCCCGCTATACATAGCTCGCTTTCCTTAATAGTTGGCTCCGCATCCAGTATAGTTGGTTCGGCATACATTGCCGCCGCAGATGTTTGAACCGCAGGCATAACTTCCGCAGTGATTTGAAAAACATCCATTCGTAGAGCAAACGTTAGTGTAGCATTGGAAGTTGCCAATGCAATAATACGTCGAGCAACCTCCGCTACCCCCAGAGTTTTGCAAACAATCGCCACCCGAATAGACATCTAATTCGTCGTCAGATAGCTCTCGAATGCCGTGCCATTCATCATCCTGAATCTGTGGTATCTCTGAGCCAAAAAGCGTGATGATTCGCATGATAATCTCCCATTTACCTTGCTTTTTTGGCAGCATGGGTAATATTTCTAGTTTGTCAAGATGGTGAGCATTTTACCGCATCAAGTACATTCAATTTGGATTAAAAAATCATATGTGCAATGCAGCATAGAATGCCACTTATAAGGTGCGTATCCTCATAAAATGCCATATTTGCGCAATGACAGCTTTAAAATTTAAGACGATTAGAATGCTAGCACTACTTTGGCAGAAATGTGCTGTATTCATTGGTTAAGCCTTTGCCGCAATGAGGGCATCGCCGTGGTGGCGGTCGGGAGAGGCGGGCAAGGATGGCTTGGCGTACGGCCGGGAGGCTTGGCTGAGGCGGTGGTCCGGAGGCTCTTTTTTTTCCGTCCCGTCTGAGCGAGCCTTCGTGTCTGCAGGAAGGCGTAGGCGATCATTGTCATGAGCGCATGGCGATGCAGCCCGGTCCAGGATCGGCCCTCGAAATGGTCGAGCCCGAGTTCCTCCTTGAGTTGCTGATGCGCCTGTTCGCAGATCCAGCGCGCCTTGCTGGCGCCAGCGACGTCCTTGATCGGGGTGTCGGGGGGAAGGTTCGAGAGATAGTATTTTCGCTCTCCATTGGAGCGAGGCTCGCCCACCAGCCAGGCTTCTTGGCCCGGCATATGCTGCGCGCCAGCCGCACCGATAAGCTTCACTACCTGGCTGACGCCCTCGGGCGACCGCTGGCCTTCCACCTGACGGGCGGCGAAGCAGCAGACTGCAAGGCGTATGACGTCCTGCTCGTCCTTCCGGAGTGCACGCCCGATGCCTTGCTCGCTGACAAAGGTTAAGATGCCGACGCCATCCGTGCCGACCTTGCCAAACGGAAGATCAACCCCGTCATACCGTCGGGTAAAGATTGAGCATGACCGGATGCCCTATAAGCAGCGCAACCGCATCGAGCGCATGTTCGGCCACCTCAAGATCAACCGCGCCGTCGCCACCCGTAATGACCAGCTCGCCAGCAGCTTCCGCGGCATGGTCCACCTCGCCACCGCCAGATACTGGCTCAAATTTGTCCACGCCGCCTAAACAGCTACGAATGGTATTCCCCGCGAGGGCAATAGCCGATGTCAGTCTTTCAGGCAGCTGGGCGCGTCGATGATGGCTATTTATGGCGCGGCTTCGGCTGTCGAAACCTCCGTCTTTATGCGGGGGAATGGGCTTCGTTCTTCCCAACACTTTCACCGGCTGTGCAGCGCCTTGTTCAGATCATACGCGTTCAGTGCATCACACCAGTGCAGTCCGTCGCGACTGACGAAGACGGTACCATTTAACATCTATTGGTCATCGAATCGTGGCTTGCCGTGGCTCTTGAGAAATTAAAGCTGCGGACGCACCATCTTCTCTCCGTCACCTCTACGGGCAGTTATTCAAGGCCTCCTTACGGAACCCGAACCAGATTGCGCGCCTCACATCAATAGGTCTAACCTTGAGCACTTTACCCTAAATCGCCGCATTGGAGTTTAAGACCACCAATAATGACGATAAACATGCATTAACAGACATATATCCGCTACCTCAAAGGAAGTTTTATGTCAAATTCCACAATAAAAAACGTATTTGCCGTCCTCGCCCATGACAACTCAGATTGCCTTATAGATCTAATTAATAACATTCAAAAGTTTGATCCGAAATCTGAAATTTTGGTTTACGACTCCAGCAAAAGCAAATTTCTTGAGGAAAATATTAAGTCTTCTGTAAATGACGTTCATTTTGTTAAGAACTGCCAACCTTTACAATGGGGCGATTTACTTGAATTTCCAATTTCATGCATAGAAACATTAGGATCTAGACCATATGACACTATTACTTTTTTTGATTCTGATCAATTGTTGATAAGATCGGGATATACAGAATTTCTTACAAATAGATTGCCAGATGGCTTTGGTATACTTTCGAGTAATCCGTACTTGCAAGGGGTTGATTCTAATATGATGTCTGTGCGTGATCTTCATCGCGAATGGACTCTGTGGGAAAGTTACATGAAGGGATTTTCTCGCTATGCGAAAGCTTTCGTAAGATCGACATTTTGGCCAGGAACAGTTATCTCTCGCGACGCAGCTCAAAAAGTCGCCCGAGAAATTCGTAGCCCAATAGTTATGGATATTCTAAAGTCTTCAAAGGCATGGGCAACGGAAGAATGTATCCTGCCTACAATTTCATATTTAATGGGTTACGATGAATATATTAACCCTTGCAATCGCGATTGGTGTACCTTTAGAAATACTTGGACTGAAAACGATTTATCAGAAGCAAGAAACAATTTAAGTGCCTTTTATATGCATCCAGTACCTCGTGTAATAGACAACCCTTTAAGGGTTGCAATTAGGAACATATTTTAAAAAAATAGATAATTTATGCATTGGAGGCAGATATATGATGAATCTTAATTATAAGACTATTATGTATAATATGGGATGCTATGATTCGCGATTAAGAATAATATGTAGATTCATTGAGAAATGGCATGGACCATTAGAGGCTGATAATTTTTTAAAAAAAATATCAGCTCTTCCCAATTTTCCAAGTTTCTCCTTAAAAGATATTGCAAGGGAAATAAAAAATGCAGACTTACATGTTGAATTTGCCAAAGTAAGCCCATCAAATATACACAGTATAGACTGTCCCTTTATTGTTGTACTTGATCGCAATCAGAACAAAATGGGTGACTACGTTCTAGTTGAAGTCACAAAGTGTAATAATTCTATTATTAAGTTTATAAACGAAAGGAAAGAATTTTTTGAAATAAATTTGGACGATTTTTCTAAAATATCTAGTGGTGTATTTTTGAGATATGCGGGTTCAAGAAAAATATATATTGACAATAATACCGCATGTGAAAAACTTTACTTTAAGCAAAATAGTCATATTACAATTAAAGAATTAAGACGCATTCGCGGGTTATGCGATAATCTCAAATATATCCCTGTTCCAAAAACCGAAAACACATTGGGGAATGAAAACTCCCCGCAAAAACTTGGATTACGGTCTTGTATAGATGTACAATTAGAAGAAATAGAAAAACTCAATACAGCTTTTAAGAATTTATCTGTAGTCGAATTTAACAAGATTGATGCAATTGAATGTTTACGACTAAATTATGATGAGTGCATAGAAAGAAGGTTCGATGGAGGAGTCAACTTAGGCAGGAAGGCACTAATGATCACTGTAATTGGTGAAAAGGAAAGTTCAATTTCAGTCAATATTTCTACAAACGAAGAACCTGTCATTCTAGCTTCCGGAGAATCTCTCCTACTGAAGGTTGGTAATTGTGATGGGCGAATAGAATGGAGAACTGATTGGAGCGCAGCGCCTTTTATCTGGCGTAAGGGGTACGTCATCATTCATTGGGGTATATGAGTTTTGAGTTAGTGTCAGGACTCGTTGATCACAGCCAGAAGATGACGGTGGCAGCGAGGGCGACGGCAGAGAAGACGGTTGAGCAGTGATCGTCGCGGGGCGCGACGCAGCGCCAGTCCTTGAGGCGACCGGACATGATCTCAATGCGGCTGCGGCGCCGGTAGTGGCGCGTGTCATCTTTGACCGACTCATTGCGTGATCGCTGACCCAAGATGCAGGGCTGGATGCCCACCTGGCGAGCGTCCCTGAACCGGTTGGCGTCATAGCCGTGACCGCCGAGTAGCCACTGCGCCTTGGGCATGTCGCGGAGAAGTGCTACCGCTCCGGTATAGTGGCTGACCTGGCCAGTGGTAATGAAGAAGCTTAAGGGCCAGCCGTTCGCGTCAGCTATGGCGTGGAGCTTGGTGTTCATGCCTCCCTTGGTGCGCCCGATCAGGCGGCCGAAATCCCCTTTTTTACCCGCAGGCTTGAGGCCGTGCAGTGCGCCTTGAGAAAGTCGCGTCGATCATAAGCGTCTTCGGCTCCGTGCCAGTCGCAGCCAGCCCCTCCATCATGCGTGTGAACACGTCTGCCTCACCCCAGTGCTTCCACCGATTGTAGAGCGGCTTGTGCGGACCGTAGGCGGCGGGTGCATCTTGCCAGCGCAACCCGTTCTTGTTGACGAACACGATCCCGCTCAACATCCGCCGGTCATCCACGCGCTGCTTGCCATGGCTTTTCGGAAGAACGGTCACAGCCGTTCCATCTGCTCGTCCGTCAGCTGACGTGACCCCGGTCTTTCATCCAGCTGCAACCAGAGACCGACCGGTGTTGTCGCGCATGAGCGCTGGTGAAGCAACGGGCGGGGTTAACCCCGCCCGTTGCTGTTCGAGCCCGGCAGCGAAGGCTGCCGGAGTGGCGTA
>JAAIGG010044772.1_pt1 | contig 36811 bp, 32 predicted proteins | sample 6487391 | NCBI WGS metagenome assembly JAAIGG01 (sample SAMN13974130, study PRJNA590717) | phyllosphere metagenome | biome: asymptomatic weeds; feature: pooled weeds collected from a community garden; material: weeds; isolation source: pooled asymptomatic leaves from various weed species from...
AGATCGGCATGCGGCCCTCGTCGAGGGCGGCGATCTTGGCGGGGTCCCGGTCGATGCAGACGACCTCGTGGCCGAAATCGGCGAGGCAGGCGCCCGACACCAGCCCGACATAGCCCGACCCAATCATCGCGATCCGCATCGATGTCTCCGTCGGGATACAGGAACTTGCCGCAATGCGGTGTGTAGCCCGGTTCGCCGTGGGCGCAAACCGTGGCCGCCTCAGAGGCGATAGTGCGCCGCCGCGCGTGAAAAATTTGGGTTGTAGTAGGGATCGGCCCGCAGCACGGGCTCCCAGCGCTCGCGCATCACCCGCGATTCGGCCTCGAAGCGGGCGCGCTTCTCCGGCGTATCCTCGGCGCCGCGGCTCTTCGACTCATGGTGGACGAGGCGGGACTGCGGCGTCCAGACGATGCGGTAGCCGGCCGCGCGGATCCGGAGGCAGAGATCCACGTCGTTGAAGGCCACCGCCAGACCCGCGGCGTCGAAGCCGCCGACCTGCGAGAACACCTCCGCCCGGACCGCGAGGCAGGCGCCGGTCACCGCCGAGACCTCCTGCGCCAGCACCATGCGGGCGAAGTAGCCGGGCTCATGGCCCGGCAGGCCGAGATGGCTGTGGCCGGCGATGCCGCCGATCCCGAGCACGATCCCGCCGTGCTGGATCGTGCCGTCGGGATAGAGCAGCTTGGCGCCGACCGCGCCGATCTCCGGGTCGCTCGCGATCGCGGCGAGTTCGGTGAGCCAGCCCGGCTCCAGCACCTCGATGTCGTTGTTGAGGAACAGCAGGATCGTGCCCCGCGCCGCTGCCGCGCCGCGGTTCGACAGGTCCGAGAAATTGAACGGACCGGGCGCCGGCACCACCCGGAAGCGCGGCTCGGCACTGTGGCGCGCGAACAGGTCCCGCGTCGTCGGCTCGGTGCTGCCGTTGTCGACGACGATGGCCTCCAGAGCCGGATAGTCGGTGCCCGCGAACAGCCCGTCGAGGACGAGGCCGAGCAGGTCCGCCCGGTCGCGGGTCGGGATGATCACCGAGACAAGCGGCGGCGGCTCTGGCAGAGGGCGTACCAGCCGGTTGAAGCCCTGCGGCCCGCGCTCGGCCCGAGCACCCCGGCGCCCGGCGACTTCGGCCAGAGCCCGCAGCCGCGCGTCCTCGGCCCGTGCCAGGGCGCGATCCGAGAAGGTGCCGGAGCCGGCTGCGGCCCGCCAATGGTAGAGCACCTTGGGGATGTGGCGCACCTGCGCGGCCGGAAGCCCCTCGGTCAGGCGCAGCAGCAGATCGTGATCCTGGCTGCCCTCGAAGCCGGGCCGCAAGCCGCCGAGCCGACGCAGGGTCTCGGTGCGGACCACGCAGAGGTGGTTCACGTAGTTCTGGGCCCACAGCAATTCGCGGTCGTAGCCCGACTTGAAGTGCGGCTCGAAGCGGCGGCCGCGGGAATCGACCTTGTCCTCGTCGCTGTAGATCAGCTCCACCCCCGGATCGGCCCGCACGGCGCGGGCGACCTCGAACAGGGCGTTCTCGGAGAGCAGATCGTCGTGGTCGAGGAAGGCGGCGTAAGGGCCGGTCGCCAGTCCCAGAGCGTCGTTGGTCGCCCGGGCGATGTGGCCGTTCTCCGGCCGTCGCAGCGTGCGGATGCGCGGCTCCGCGGCCGCGTGGCGGGCGATCAGTTTCGGGATGCGCGGATCGGTCGAGGCGTCGTCGGCGATGCAGAGTTCCCAGTGCGGATAGAGCTGCCCCCGGACCGAGCGGATCGCCGCGTCCAGCACCCGCGGATCGGGGTCGTGCACCGGCATCAGCACGGAGATCAGGGGCGGCGCCTCCCAGCCCGCGATCGCGTCGCGGAGACGGGCGCGGTCGGCCTGCGAGAGGCGGTCGAACCGGGCGATCCAGGCGGCGTAGCCGGTCTCGGCCCGATGCACGAGCGCCCGCGCGATCAGCCCCCGCGCCCGCACCTTGAGGCCGAGGACGCGCCAATAGAGTGCCTGCGCCGTGAGGCCGGGCTGCCGGAGGCCCGCCCGCGCCAGGATTCCCGCACGGCTGCGGCGGCGGATCGTGAAGTCTCGCAGGGCGAAGGGATCGGTGCGTGAGAGCGCGGTCAGGCGCAGGGCCGCGACGTCCGGCGGCAGCCGCCCGGTCCAGGCGAAGGCATCGCCGCCGAGCGGCTCCTCGGCCAGTGCCACGCTCTCGCCGTTGTCCGAGACCGCGCTGACGAGCACGCGCGCGAGGCCGCCGCTGCCGGCGTCGCGCCAGGTCACGGTGACCCAAGAGCCTCCGAGTCTTCCGCCGCCGAGCCCCGCGCCGGACAGATCGATGCGCAGTTCGGCCCCGTCCGTGCCCGTCACCGGCAGCGTCCGGCCCGCGAGCCTCGGCTCCAGCGTCACCTCGGGCCCGGCCCGCGCCGCCATCGTCGCTCAAGCCTCCCAGTTCTTCGACACGGAGGCGCGCACGGCGTCGCTCAGCACCGTGTCGTAGACGAGCATGTCGCGGGCAAAGCGCATGCCGCGCAGCAATTCGGCCAGCGCCAGCGTCTCATTGGGGAAGGGCAGCGGCAGCGGCAGCGGCGCCTCGATCCCGAGACCGTGGAACACCGAGGCCATGAAGGCTTCGAAGTAGTCGCGGTGGCCGACGATATCGATGCGCGACAGCACCTCGACCGCGATGATCGAACTGGCCGGCATCAGCCGATCCTCGGGGACGTGGGTGCTGAGCAGGCGGGTGAGCGGATTGTAGAGCAGGTGGTAGGCCGGCTCCGGCATCATCCGGAACAGCCGCTTCAGGCTCTTTACGTCGGTGAAGTCGTAGTCGAGGGTGAAGGCCGCCGCCTCGACGAGGTTGCCCAGGCGCCAGTGCTGCTCCGGGTTGGCGGCGATGCTCGCCCGCTCCCGCAGCCAGACAAGCCGGCTTGCCAGTTCCACGAAGGGGTCGTGCACGAGCAGCATGGTCAGCGCGCTGCTCTGGACGAAGTGTCCCTCGTAGCGCGGAAAGATGATCGAGCCGGCCATCAGGCAGGAATCGAGGCTCACCGTGTCGAACATCGCCCGCAGGATCTCGTCCGGAAACCGGCCGATCCCGAAATACGACTGGCGGAAATAGGGAAACAGCGCGGTCTGCACCACGGTCTCGGGGCGGATATGCCCGTTGATCAGGACGGCCTTCTTGTCCGTCAGGCGCTCAAGATCGGACGGGCCCTGCCGCGGCAGGCGGCGGTAGACCAGCACGTTGGTGTCGACGTCGTAGATCTCGAGCCGCTCGATTCCGGCCAGTCCCGGTACGTCGGTGTCGCGGATCTCGAAATGGCATTGGCCGGTCGAGTGCCAGCCGAGCTGGATGAAGGTCGGGTCCCGGTGGATGGCCGAGACCTCCGCCACCCGCTGCCCTTCGATGCAGACGGAGACCCGGCTGACCGCCACCGGGTTGTCCGGCACCACCCAGCCCCTGATCACGTCGCCCTCGTCGGACGAAAGGAGAAACCGCATCCGTGCTCGCCGTTATCGGCCCGTGCTCTCGTCCCGCCCCGTGCCCGCGGCGCCGATGGCCCGGCAGGGGGACGGCGAGGCAAGGGGCGGGACGTTCCGCGGCGCAGTCTTAGCCGATTTTCGAGGCCCGAGCGCAAGGGCGACAGGCCCCGCGCGGGTTTCGGCCCATGGTGCCCGATTTCCGCGGCGATGCCGCTTGCGGAGCCGGCCGGCACCGGCTATAGCCGCGGCCTCGCAGGACGCCGGGGCCACCCCGGAGACTTGCCGGGGCGCGTAGCTCAGCGGGAGAGCACTACCTTGACATGGTAGGGGTCACAGGTTCGATCCCTGTCGCGCCCACCATTCCCAGCCGGCCTCTAAGTCGCGGGAATGATTGAGAAAAAGGGGCTCCCTCGCGGGGCCCCTTTCTCATTTCCAGGAGGTCCCTGGGGCCAGGTCTGGGGCCAGATCACATGAAGAGGCCCCGCTCGGAGGCCCTCCGGCGGGGTGGTCGGCGACGCGGGACGCCGGCTCGCGGCCGGCCCTGGGGGCGTCACGGACCAAGCCTGCCACCGCCCCCGTGACCCGTTCCAGGCCACGCGCCTGCGGGGAGACATCAAGTTACTTGATGGCATCGGCGGCGCATTCGTGCATGCACCGGCTCTCAGCCCTTGCCCCGCTCCTGATAGGTCTCGACGAGGAAGGTCGCGACGGCGCCGGCCGCGTTGACCGCGAGGCTGGCGTGCCGGGGCGACGGCCGGACGCGGGGCCGCTCGTCCGTCGGCGGGTCGTCGGCGTGGGCGTCGGAGAAGCGGTTCCGCAGTGTGCCAAGCCCGTTCACCAAGTTCATCGCCCCGCCGAGGATGGCCCTGATCGGCTCCTCCCTGTGCTGGTCCGGGGCGAGCTTCAGCCCGCGGGCGACGGCGCCGTAGAGCTTGGGCAGGTCGTCCTTCGGGGCGTAGTCGATGTGGAGCCCGTCGAGGATGTGCTTGCACACCGCCTCCAGCAGCGTGCGCGCGACGGTGATGGCGCCCTCGGGGTCGGAGGTCCGGCGCGCGAGGGCCTTGGTCCAGACCGCATGCACGCCGTCGACGTCGAACGAGGCGAGCGCGTCCCCGACCACCGCGTCGCCGGGGGCGCGGTTGCGGCCCTCCAGGTGGTCGATCAGCGGCGTGAACGATTCCCGGATGAAGGCGCGGCGTTCCTGGTACCGACCGAGCTTGTCCTTGATGAAGGGCCAGAACGCGTCGAGCGTCCGGCACGTCCTGACGTAGTCAGGGAGGAGCACCCGCACCTCGGCATCGGCGATGAACTCGCGGCGCAGGTGCTCGTAGACGTGGCCGTCGCTGGACCGGCCTGTCGCGTGCTCGATGAGGATGCCCTCCATCATCGCCACCCGCTCGATGAGCGTCTCCGGCATGTCGTCCATCGGGTCCCCCGGCTCGCCGCCCAGGCTACCGTCATGCCGCGAGGTGCGCACGTGCGCACCTCGTGTGCGCACAGATGCCGACGCGGCAAGGATAAAGCTCCCTTCCGCCGGAAATCCGGCGCTGGGTCGTCAGGTCCTTGCCGGCTTGGACCTTTCCCCGCTCGCGAACTCGATACCTCTGGCCCTGGCTTGGGCGGCGAGGAATACGTTGGCCCAGGTTTGCTGCAAGTCCTGTTCGGATGCCGTTCGCCTGGGAAAGATGAAGTAGGGCAGCACGATGAGGGAGCGGTCCTCGGGATACATGATCTCGCCCTCCGGGACTTGCATCTGCCAGCCCCCTTTCTGAACCGGGTTGGGCGGGTCGCCGGGCTCGGGCGCGCCGAAGCGGAACAGGATGGCGTCGACCTTGCCCGTGAGCTCGGGCCGTATCCACCATGCCTCGCACCGGCGCGACAGGATCATCTCACGCACGCCACTCGCGAAGGGCGCGCCCTGCCAGATGGGGCAAACATTGAGATGGGCCGCGGTTGGGACGCGTCGTGCATGCACCCGCACCGGCAACGCCAACTCCGGCGGGAGCGGGGTGAGGATGGGGTAGTACGTCTCGCGGATGACGCGGGGGAACCAGAACTTCATGCCCCTAGTGTCGGGGGCTCTCCTTACCGGGATGCGAATCGGGCCGGCCTACATCCGGCTAGGGTTGCCGCCCCGTGAGGCGGTCCCGGCGAATGCGGCCGGTCCGTTTAACGGTCGCGCCGGGCGGCGCACCGCGGGTGGACGGAGAGGCCACCCCGCGCGTCCCAGGCGGCCTTCGCCGCGGCGGCGCCGTCCCGGAGCTCCTGTCGGTAACGCTCGCCTTCCAGGTGCGCCACCACCGCCTCACTCAGTGCGGTCTCAGCGGCGCCGAGATCCGTCCAGACCGTCGGATCGCCAAGGGGCGCCGCACAAGCGCGGAGGCGGGCCTCCTGCCACGCGACTGCGGCGTGCTCGACATCCGAACGGCTCATCGTGCGAGCTCCCTCAGGACGGCGGCGCGCTCGCCCCGGCGCCGGCGGCGCGCCCGGCGGGACAGCCCCGGGCTGCGCTTCGAGAGCTCCAGGAACCGCGCGACGCGATCCAACGGCAGCGGGGGGGCGGCCGCCGGCGGGATGATCACCGCCCGCCGGGGCGGCGACAGTCGGAGCGGCGTCTCGGTGTAGAAGCGCATGATTAGGCGACCTCCCAGTCGTCGGCCAGGATGTCGGCCGGATTGAGGTCGAACGGCTCCCAGACGGTGTCCTCACCCTCGTCGTGGACCGGACAGCGTGCGGTCAGGGTGCCGTTCTCAATGCCCCATGAGTGCTCCCAGCTCGGCCGGCGGACGCGCTTGCCGAGCCGCATGCCCCGGAGCGCCTGGCCGAACTGGAACGACCCAGACCAATCCCGGACTGGCGGAGCGTCCGTTGGTTCGGGGCCCGCCTGTGGCGGCGCCGGCGGCTTGGCCCGCTCGGCCTCTAGGGCCTTTACGGCGCAGGCCCGGCAGCGCCGGCACCGCTTGTCCCCGGAGTACCCCTCACCGCAGTCGCGGCAGGCCCGGCAGAAGTACCGCCCAGGGGCCCAACCGAACGGCACGAGATCGCCGGTCGAGTAGCCGTCGTCCGGGATAGGGGCGCTCATCGCCCGCGTCAGGCTCGAAGCGAATTCGGTCGAGCGCGTCTTGACGGTGCCGTCGGGACCAACCGTCGTCTCCACAACCTGGATCATGCGAATCGCCTCCCGCTCCGCCTGACGGGAGGCTCACCCTCGGGCCCGCTATCCACAATGCGGAGCGGGGCGGGCCTTGACCGGCGCTGGAGGTCGCCTACCTTGGCGGGCAATCCTCCCGTCTGCGGGAGGGCAACCCTGGCGGCCCCCCACTCGCTCGGGGCGACCGATTTCCTCCCGTCCGCGGGAGGGCAACCCATCCGGGTGATCTCCGCGCCAGCGCGGAACCCAGCCTCCCGTTCGCGGGAGGGCATATCGAACGAGGCCTCGCCCCCCGGCGGGGCTTTTTTCGTTTCGGGCCTTGCAATTCGGTTAATGTCACTCTAAATGTGACATTGCGTTGGCCGCGGATCGTCCGGGCCGAGCGACCGACAGGATCGAGCTAATGTCCGACACCCCCCAGACCATCGCCCAGCGCGCCCTCGGCGCCACCTCCCTCCTCCGCCAGTGGGACGCCGTCGAGGACTACGTCGAGGCCTGCCGCGAGCAGGGCGTCGACGTGGAGCACGGCGGGCTCGACCTCTCCGACCTCCCCACGTTCGGCGGCGAGCGCCCGGCCGGCCTGCCCGCCGGGGGAGTCCTCTCGGTCCTGTCGTGGGACGAGACGCACCTCCTCATCGAGCCCCGCAACGGCGAGCGCCGCTTCGTCGTCGTCCCCCGCTCCGCCTACGTCGACGCCGCCTGAGCGCGGCGCTCCCTACTCCCCCGTCGCCTGCGGCGGGGGAGCGGGGAGCGCCGACAGGGCGCCACCCCGCCGCGGATCGTCCGGGCGGCCGACACAGAGGATCGAGACCATGTCCCAGACCCCGACCATCGACACCGCCATCGCCGCCTGGAGGCGCGCCGAGACGCAGTCAGACCGCGACCTCGCGGCCGAGGCCATCGGGCAGCACATCGCCCACCAGACGCCCGAGGGCGGCGACTACGTGGCCGCCACGTCCGAGCTCCTGGAGCGCCTCAAGGCCGAGTTCGGCCCCGTCCCGGTCGAGGACATCCGCGGGCCCGGCGTCTACGAGGGCGACACGCGGCTCGACGCCGACGCCACCCTGCCCAGCGTGTTCGTCTACCGCGACGGCGCAGGGGGCGAGACCCGCTACTGGTACCAGGGCCAGGAGACCTACGAGGTCCACGACTACGACCAGGACCGGCAGCAGTGGATCGGGCGCGGCACGACCCGCCTCGACGACGACGCCACGGTGGAGGATTTCCTCGCAGTCCGCGACGCCGCCTGAGCGCGACGCTCCCTACTCCCCCGTCGTCCGCGGCGGGGGAGCGGGGAGCGCCGACAGGGCGCCACCCCGCCGCGGATCGTCCGGGCGGCCGACACAGAGGATCGCGATCATGTCCCAGAACACCGACGCCGCCGCCCAGCAGCGCTACTACATCGCCACCCCGGCCGACCCGCGAGCCTTCGGGATATTCGGCCTGGGGCGGACCCCCGAGGCCGCGGTCGCCGCCGCTCACGAGGCCGGCGGGACGCACGCCGCGACGGTCACGGAGGACCTGGAGGGCCGGTGGCTCGTCGCCGACGGCGTCCATGAGGACCGTACGTTCGACATCGAGGAGGACGCGCAGATCTACGCGGAGCGCCTCGGCTTCACCGCCGAGGAGTGCACGGAGCGCATGTACCGGTACATCGAGACCGACGGGACGCCGCGGAGCTGGGTCGAGACCGAGGCGGGCCTGCAGGACCTCGAAGACCGGGACGCCTGACCGCCCGCACGGTCGAATCCCCCACACTCAGGGCGGCTCCTAGGGGGCCGCCCTTCCGCATGCCGGGAGCCTACGAATGCCACGCCTCGAACTCCGCCCCATGCCGCAGCCGCCGAAGGGCACCTGCATCGGGACGCTCGACAACGAGCCCATCGTCCTCGTCGGGCGCGAGTACCACGTGGGCGACCGGGTGCTGACGCAGGCGGAGATCGGCAACGCCCTCGTCGACGCCGTGGACGCCGCCGCGACGCGCGTACTGGGCAGCGAGTGGGTGACGTCGCTCGCTAGGCTCATGCAGATCAACCGCCGCACGACGAGCAAGGACCGCGTCGCGAAATTCGGCCTGCCGGACTATGTCCTGACCTCCCTCGCCGAGGCCGCGGCGCACGCGCACCCGCGCGCCCTCGGGCATGCGCTGATGTGCGTCGTCGAGCTCCAGGATGCGCACACGACCGCCGCCCATGAGACCGGCCGCCCCGCCGCCGTCGACGTCATCGAGCGGAACCTCGCGGCGGCCACGACGCTGCGGCGGGCCCTCTACGTCCTCGACGAAGTCCTCGCCGAGCGCGAGACTTTCCGGCGCCGGAAGGAGGCGCTGGACGCAAACTTCGTCTACCAGGATAGCCGGGGGAATCCTTTAACGGACGAGTAAGGACTCGCCTGCTACTGCGGTCCTTGACCTGCGCCCACGGATCGTCCGGGGCTAACGGCCATAGGGACCGACAATGACCCAACCCCCCCTTTTCGGGGCGGCGCCGTCCGTGCGCGACATGCTCGCCGGCGTCCGCCTCCCGTACGGCAACACCGCCCATCACGACATCTACAATGTCCTCGCCCAGGACTGGCCAGCCCTCCTGACGGGCGACGAGGCCGCCCTGGAGGCGTCCGTCGGCGGCTCCGTGGCCATGGCGGCGCTGCTCCTGGGAGCCTGGCGGGATGCAGCCGCCGCCATGGCGGCGAAGGGCTCCCGCGACGCGTCCGTCACGTTCCAGCACCAGCTCGTGAGGCTCTGTGGCGAGCTCACTGCGCTGCTCAACGAGCGCCCCGGCGCCGAGCTCTACCTCGACGAGCGCCTGGGCATCGATGACGCGCTCGACGGTCTGCGGGACAGAGTAACGCTGCTGCTCGCGATGCTCGGCGAGCCCAGCGCGGTGCGTCTCCTCCAGCTCATGCTGTGGCACTATGCCCGCCTCTCGCGCCCCGCGCAGCCGGGGACGGCCGAAATTTTCCACGCCGCCATCGGCTACGAGATGCTGCACGGAGAGTATGGCGTCCGCCGCCTGCCCGAGAGTGACCTGGTCGACTGCGTCGGGCAGTGGCGGGAGCACGGACAGCACGTTTTCTCGACGATCCTCTGGGGAGCGGACGTGAACGGGGGCGCCGCCCGGCCGACGCCGACGCCGACGCCCCTCCGTCGCCTCGCGCAGGCCCGCGCCGAGGCCGTGGCGCCGCCCGGCAGCGCGGTGCTGTTCCCGTCGAGTATCCTGGAAGGAGCCAACCGCAGCGACACCGCCAAGGAGCTCAGGCGCATCCTCGCCCCTGTGCTCGACAAGCCGCTCGGCGGGGTGCGCGTGCCGGACGACTGGGACGCCTGGGAGGGGGGCCTCGTCGCCCGGCATCCCAACGGCGGCGCGTTCATCCGGGCCGTGCGCGACAGCCAGGGAAGCCGCCCGTTCTGGGGGCACGCCGTGGTCTGCGCCGACGGGCCGCCCGGCACCGGCAAGAGCATGATGTGCCGGAGTATCGCCGAGTATTCCGGCCTCCCGTTCAAGCGTTACCAATGTGATAACGCATCCGATAACAGTTATGGGGGCACGCCCATGCGTTGGACGAGCGCCCAGGCTGATTTCGTGACCGACGCCCTCGTCGGGTTCCGGAAGCGGACGTTCGCGGCCTGCCTCGACGAGATCGAGAAGGCTGCCGGTGCGCGAGCCTCGTCTGGGGGGCACATGCATGACGTGCTGCACGGTCAATGGGACCGCGAGACCGCGTCCCGGTGGATGTCCAGCTTCCTCGGCCACGAGATCGACCTGACGGGGGTGGTGTTCCTCTGCACTTCGAACGACGCGGCGAGCCTCCCGGGCTCCCTTCGCGACCGGATGGTCGTGGCCCGCGTCGAGGAGCCGACGGCGGAGCACCTGGCGGCCCTGGCGCCGCAGGTCGCCCGGGACGTCTGCCACGACATGGGGCTCGAACCGGGGTGGGGCGCGCTCGACGGCGAGGAGTGGGAGGCCCTGCGCGCGGCCTGGGGCGCGGGGGGGTCCATCCGCCGGCTCCAGCAACTGGTTACGCAGATCATCCGGGCCCGCGACGCGGACCCTTCCCTGCAGCGCCATTGAGGGAGGCCGACATGCTGCAGTCTCCCACCGCCGCGTCGATGATCCGCATGAACGCCGTCCTGCTCCGGAGCGCCCTCGACAAGGGCACCGGCGACTGGCGCCTTCTCTCCGAGGGGCTCCTCTACGTCGTCGACCTTGAGGCCCGCGTGGCCTCCGGCGAGCTGGCCCCCGAGGCCGCCGTCGCCGACGCATCCCGAGTGGCGCGGGTCCTGACGCAGACGGGCGATCAGCGCGAGCGTCGCAGGGCGCCGCGCCCGCCCGAGCCGGCGCCGGTCGAGGTCCGTCGCGAGGACTGCGTCGCCCGCGAGCCCGGCGGTCCGTGGCGCCGCCTCGGGAGCGCGCCGTGAGCTCGGCGGAGCTCCGCGCCCTCGCGGACCGCATCCGGCAGACCTGGCGCCCGGGGCGGGTCTGTCGCGTCGTCCCCCGCCAGGCCTGCGGTTACCTCCGCGACGCGGCCGCGATCCAGGACGTCGCTGCCCGGTTCGCCCGGGACCGCCGGTGAGGCTCGACGCCTACCGCCATCTCCGGAGGCGGGCATGGAGTGTCAGGCGGTCCGGCCGCGTCGTCGGGCACGTCGACACCCTCGTCCTCGCGGACGCCCTGTTCGTCGTCCGGGAGGCCGCCCGGCGGCGCATCCTGCGGACGAGGCAGCGAGAGGTCTGTGCGCACGTCCAGGGAATCCCCACCGACGCGGCGCGGCCGCCCGAGGCCCGCCGCGTCCGCTTCAGCCCCTACGCGGGGCCCTCATTCCACTGCGAGGACGGCACGCCGGTGAGCGCGGCCGCCCTCGTTTGGCTCGATGCCGACGGCGCCTGTTGGGCCGTCATGGAAGACCCAAGAATGCGTACCCTGATCCTTGCCGTGGCCCTCGCCATTCCTGCGCCGGCGCTCGCGACGGAGCTCTGGCCAGGCTTCGACACCGGCTGGCGGTGGGCCGTCACGGAGGCCGCGCCGGGCGGCCTGCAGCGGTTCGGCTATGTCGACGCCACGCCGGCGGGGCGGTCCACATGGAAGGTCCGCGTCGAGTGCGGACTGCAGGATCCCCGCTCGGGGCGGATCGTCCGCCGCGTCGTCGGGACCGGCGAGGCGACCCGGGCGAGGATGCCGGGATTCGGCGGGCGATGGGACGTAGCCGACAGGCGCTGCGGCAGTTTCATTGTGAGCCAGGACGCCGCGGCGCCCGAGGAGCTCCGGCTGTACGGCGAGATGACGGGCGTCGACGAGTGCCCCCGGCGCGGCGTCGGGGACCTCTCGTCGGGCGACTAGGCCGACGTCCTCGCCGCGGCGGCGGCCTCGGCGAGCTTCCGTCGCCCGGCCTCGGACGCGCGCGTCTTAAGGGCCTGAAGGCGCGCCGCGACGTCGTCGGCGAGGTCCTGCTCGCCGGCCGCGGCGAGGACGTCGGCCGCGGTCTGCAGCGCCCACTGCCGCGCCCATGCCAGCGACCGGGCGCTCGGCGCGCCCGCGCCATGCCGCCAGCGGTGCAGCGTTCGGGGATGCTCGCCGAGGCGCGGGGCGACTTTCCCCTCCCAGTGCTGGCCGTGCACCGCCCTGCCGATGCGGGCGAGGTCCTCGTACGTGGGGGCCGGGTCTAGGGCCGGGCCGCCGTTCCCCGCGGGGGCGGGCGCCGGATTTTCGGCGAGCCAGTCCACGAGGTGGATCTGATCGGGGTGGTCGACGTGGGGGCTAAGGTTGTGGGCCACGCGGGCCTCCGGATGCGAGGGGCGCGGGGCCGGCCGCGCTGGGGGCGGGCCGGCCCATCGGTAGCGAGGGCTGGTTTGGTACGGTTTAGTTGCGCGGCTCAGAGGCCGGGGAGCTCGGCCTGCCTGGCGGCCACGGCGGCCTGCAGCCCGAGGGTCTTGCCGGGGCCGACGGCCCACCGCTGCCGGAGCCATGCCAAGCCGCTGCGGGTCACCATCGTCTGCATGCGCCGGCGCCCGTACTCGGCCGGCCCGAGCTTGACCTTGAGGTGGCCGTCCTTCCGGAGGTCTGCCCGGGGCTGCAGGAATCCCCTCCGGTCAAAGCAGAACCCGCGCTGCCGCAGCCACTCGAAGAACAGCCCCTGCGGCGCGTCGATGGCGCGGGCCGCGGTGGACAGCGTGCACAGGCCGTCGTCGTCGAGGAACGTCAGGTAGGCGTCCTTCATGGGGCGCTGCTCCTCGACGATGGCCTCGGCCGTGACGGCCCGGGTCTCGGTCGTGGCGAGTGCCTGGCGGGTCTCGGCGACCTCGGCGGCCAGCTCCTGGTTCACTTGGAGGAGCTGGAGGGCGATGATCGAGATCTGCTTCGGATCGCGGACGTCGATGGCGAACGGCGCCTGCGGGACGCCGTAGGAGCCGGTCCGCCGGATGGACAAGAGCACGTCGCCGGTGACCCACCTGCGGAAGCGGTGGGGCAGCGTCCCGGGCGTGGTGGCGCCCCGGCAGCGGAGGATCATCGTCATCATCCCGCCCTCGGAGACGACGAGCAGCGACTGGTGGCCGCCGGGGGTCGGGATTGAAGCCCGACCCTTCTCGTCCTCGTCCAGCTTGGCGACCGCGTCCGAGACGTCGCGGAGCTCAATGGCCTCGCACACGTCCGCGGCGACGAACCACGGTTCGCCGTTCATGTGGGAGAGAGGACGGTCGAGGTCGTTCCCCTGCCGGTCCCGGAGACGAAGACGCCCCGCGCGGCGAGGCCGGCGCGAGGCGTCTCACACCTGTGGTGCAGGGGCCCGTCTCAGGACTCCCACATTCTACCGTGCAGGCGCGGGACCCACAACGGGGGAAGACAGGGATCACGCGGCCTCGGCAGAGGGCGGCAGAGACCGGGCCAGAGAGGCCAGACCAGAGGGGCTTGAAGCGGGGCGGGGCGCGGGGCGGGAGGCGGCGGCCTCGGCTCGGATCTCGTCCCGGAGGGTAGCGAGGAAGGCCGGGAAGGGAGGAGGCCGACGGAACGAGGAGAGAGCCACGGCTACGGCACCACGACGACCCCGGAGAGGAGGCAGACCCACGAAGGCCCGGAAGAGACCCACCGACCCGGGAGAGGCACCCACGGCCTCCGGAGAGGGGGTAACCTTAGCCTCCGCCAGAGGGGCACCCACGGACCCCAGGGAGGAGCCCACCCCACCCGGGAACGGAGGCTCCACACCCACCCCAGGAAGGTGCCCCGCAGGCCCAGGAGAGGGACCCGGGACCAAGGAAAGGGGGGTAGCCACATCCACCACCGGGAAGGCTTCGACGGACCCCGCAGGGGAGACCGCAGCCTCCGGCAGGGAGGGCTCCACCGGCTCCGCCGAAGGGGCCGCCCCGGAAGGAGAGAGGGGAGCATTATGTAAGATGGTTTGGATCGAAGTCCGTGAAAAATTTGACTTAACGGCGGCAAGGGTCTCGTCCAGAACCGAGGCCATGACGCCCTCGACGAACGCCCCCTTAGAGGCCGGTGCCATGAAGGAATCGTGGACCGGTAGGCAGGGGGTCGAGGCCTTCCGGCAAGCCTTCATGACCTTGCCGGCCATGGTGCTGTCGATGGCCATGAGCCTCACCCCGGCGTCAGACCCGAACAGGTGGGCGATGCGCGGGTTGGCCGCCTTGATGGCGTCGAGGATGCGGGCGGTCTGCCGGTAGCCGTACTTCCAGACCGGCTCGCCGTCATCGCCCTTGTCATGGCGCTTCTTCAGCAGGCCGCCGATGGCCTCCGCCGGGGTCGGCGCGTTGACGTAGGTGTTGAAGGCCAGCTTGCCCGCCTGCCTCGGCCAGTACCCGGTCGTGTAGGGATCGTGCGCCAGTGCCTCGCCGGCCATGGCGTAGAGCAGGGTCGGGTGCAGCCAGTGAAAGTCAGGCTCCACCAGCACCGCGCCGTTGATCAGGAGCTCGGCCCGGCGAGCCTTCGGGAGCCCCTGCCACCAGCCGTAGTAGCGGCCGTGCAGGTCGAACGAGCCGCGCGAGAAGATCCTGACGACGTGGGGCGTGGGCGTCGGCAGCGTGCAGGCCCAGGTCTCCGAACCGTCGGCGCGAAGCTTCCGGGCGCGGAGGTGGTACTCGCTTCGGCGCCAGTTGGCCGGGTCGGCGGCCGGGTCGACCGTCAGGCGGATTCCGGCGAGGCCGGCGTTGACCTCGTCGACCCCGCGCCGGAGCCGGTGCACGCGGTCCGTCCGAGGCAGGGCGAGAGGATGGCCGTCCTCGTCCTTGAGGATGATGGGCGAGGTCGGACCGACGTGGGCCAACTTCGAGCCCCGCAGGGTCTCGGCCATCTGCTCGGTCGCCCAGAATGCCGACTGCAGCCGGTCCCGCTCCTCCGGGGCAAGATGCGCGCCCTGCTGGGCCTTGAAGTGGTGGATGTGGCCGGCGGCATCGAGCGCGTCGACGAACGGCACGAGCGTGGCGTACGACATCGGCGAGCCCTCGTAGCGCGCCTCAGTGTAGAAGTTCCGGTTCCGGCTGTAGCTGATGCGGCGGCCCTGGCCATCGTGCTCGATCAGCGCCGCCGCGATGACGGAGGCCCGGACGGCCTTGTCGGCGGCGGTACGGCCCGGCTGCATGCTGAGCAACTCCATGGCGGCCTGGTCGGCCCGCCACACGTAGGACAGGGGGGCGTCGTCCCCCTGCTCGAAACGGCTCATGAACTTGATCCCGGAGACGGCCTGTCGGCTCGCCGGGGCACCACACCCGACGCGACAGCGGCCATGCTCCTCCTGGGAAGCGCTATTGAACAGAGGACCGTAGCCGACGCGCGGCTTCCGCCCATGACCTCCATCGGGCGGCTTCCCATGGGGGTAGGGAGAGGGGTCCGGCCCCATGCGAAACGGGAAATGAGCCATGGCACGCCCACGACTTTCGCCGACGGGTCACTTTTCTCATCCAGCCGCGCCAGACCGACAGGCGGCGCTCCCTGCGCCTCGAAGAAATATTTTCAGGGGCCGGCCTAGCCCATGGGCCTGTTCATGGGCGTCAGGGGGCGGATGCATGGTTCCATGGGAATGGATGGGCGATCCATTCCTACGGCGCATGGGCGTGGATTCGTGCCCTCCGCGTAGCCTGGCACTCGCCGCGCCCGGAGCGCCATCCTGCCGGGCATGGCCGGCATCGACTTCACCTCGGACCTGCACGACCAGGTGGGCGCCTGGGTGGACGCCTTCCTCAGCGAGACGTCGCTCGACCGGTACCGGCGCGCCTGCGCATGGACGGCGAGCGAGGTGGCGAAGGCGGCAAGCCGGGGTGCGACCGAGGTCATCGACGACGCGTTCGATAGTCCAACCCCGTGGATGCGGCGCGCATTCGGCTACACCCGCGCACTGAACCGCACTCTATATGTACGTTCCTTTTCAGGAGGATGGCGCGCACACGGCGCTGACTGTCCATGAAGCGTAGATCGAACCACCCTTGGCTTGCCGTCGGAGGGCGGGTGGCGGCAGGCCTCCGGGCCACTCACAGCCGGTCGACCGGCGTTGTCGCGGGCGAGGCGCCGCGGCGGCTCGTGGGGCCGGGGGCTATCTCGCCGGAAGGGGGAAATGGGCGGTCGTCCCCGTCACCCACGACCGCGGCGCCGAACGGGACCGCGTACGGGTCGACCGGCGGCGATGGGGCGAGGTCGGCGTCCGCACCGGCCTATCGCCGCGACTTCGACCGGGCCACGGCGATCCGCACGGTTGGTCCCCCAACCTCCTGACCCAAGCGACGGCGGAGACTCCCCGGTCGGTCGCGTCCAACGGCGCACGATATGGATTGAACAGTTATATCACCCGGGTGCATAGACCCCGCAGGGTTGCACGACGACTTAGTGCGTGAGGACGATGCCGACCGCGACCGAGATCACCGTATTGGAGACAGTGGCGAAGCTGGACACCGAGTTCGCGCCCATGGCGAGCGCCGTCGCGAACGGCGAGTTCGCCCTCTGGGTCGGTTCAGGGATATCCCGGCAGGCTCCGAACCTGGGAGACCTGATCGCCCGCGCCATCGAGTTCATCCGCGGGAAGGCCGTCGATCCCGCAACCCGGTCCGTCTTCGAACCTGCGTTGGTGGAGGCGTTGACGATCGGACGCGCGGACGTCGCCGCCGCGCGCGCCCATTTCGGCACGCCGTTCGCGGCATGGCCGATGCGTGACGCCGTCGTGAACGAGTTGTGGAGCAACTATTCCAGGCTGCTCGACGTCAGGATACCTGGCGAACACGAGGACTACATGCTCTGGGAGGCGATCGACGTCCGGGCCGCGTTCGCATCGCCGAACCCACCGGCCGCCACCCATATGGCAATCGCCGTCCTCATCCTCGAAGGCGCGGTTCACGAGATCGCCTCCGCGAACTGGGACGGTTTCATTGAAGCCGCGGTCTCGCGCCTCTCCGGCGGCGGCACCGATCTGTTGCAGGTGGTCGTTGACCCCAACCACCTCCGCGGCGCGGCAGCGAAGGCCCGCCTCCTGAAGTTCCACGGATGCATCCTGTACGCGACGCAGAATCCCGGGCTCTACCGCGAGTTCCTGACCGGGAGCGAGACCCAGATCATCGGTTGGCCGGACAACGACAGGTTCGCTTCGGTCCGCGCCGCTGTCACTGCGATGGCGACCAACTTCAAGACGCTGATGCTGGGACTATCGCTTCAAGACGGCAACCTGAAGGGCCTCTTCTCGGCGGCCCGGAAGACGAACCCGTGGCCCTGGCCTTGCGCACCGAACGCCCCGGGGCACGTCTTCTGCGAGGACGCACTGCAGCCCGGCCAGAAGACCATGCTCAAGACGGTCTACGCCGGCAGCTACAACGACCACATCGTCGACATCGAACGGAGCGCCCACCTCAGGGCCTGGGCGGAGCAGGTCCTGCTCGCCCTGGTCCTCAGGTTGATTGGCGACAAGCTGGCCGTACTAATCAAGGTTAGGCTTGAGACCACGCCGCTCTCGGCGTCGTCGGGCGTCCTCGCCGACGCCCTTACGAGCCTGCGTGACCTCGTGGCCGGGCTGGCGGAGGGCGACCGAACCGCCTTCGCCAATCGCGCGATCGCGGTCTGGTCACGGGCGCTCTGCCTGTTCCGGAACGGCTCGCTCCAGCGCGACCCCGCCGCCTACGAGGTTCTGAGCGCATCACGGCCTAAACAGCTGGCCGCGGACGAGAACGCGAAGGCGACGGGTCTCGCCCAGTTCGGCATCGCGATGGCATTGCTGGAGCGGGGGCGGCGCGACGGACGCTGGACGCTCTCGGACCCCATCTCGCCCGACCTGGCCTCCGGCGCGCTCACGGCGACGGGAGTCTGGACGGGAGCCACGGGCCGTCCGGTGTTCCTAGTCCGGTCCGCGGGCATCGCCATCGCGCTGGAGAAGGCGGGGGCGTTCGCCAACGACAACGCCGTTGTGATCCACGCTGACGGCGCTTGGCAGGACCTCGCGGGCGCGCTTTCCGGCGGGGCGCGCAGCCCGAGCCGGCCGCCGGGTAGGAGCGGTGCGGCGCGGACCCTCCACGTCAGCATCGACCGTCTCGTCGAGACCGCCCCCGACGGCGTCGCGCTGCAGGACCATTTCGTTCGTGAGGTCGCGCTGTGAGCGAATCCACTCTTGTCCGCGCCCTCCTGCGACGCCTGCACGAAGCAGGCTACGACGACGTCCCGACGCCGTTCCGGGTCGCGAGCGTCGACTTCCAGTTCACCGCGGCGCTGCGCGGCCGCAAGGCGCGCGGGCTCGACCTCGTCCTCATCGTGGACACATCGACCGGGGATTTCGGCGACCGCGACCCGCGTTCCGTCCGGCTGCGCGTTGAGGCGCTGAGCCGCGCCCTGGACGTCACCCAGTCGCGCTACGTTCTGACGATCATCCTCGCGGGCGCAGCGCTCGCCGGCGACGTCGACGCGCTAACCCAGGTCGGGCGAGTCCTCAACGTCGAGGCCGCCGGGCTCGACGTTGAGGGGCGGCCCGTCGACGCCGACGCGGCCGAGGCACTGGACGATCAGATCCGGCTCCTGCTCCCGCTCACGCTGCCCTCCGACGAGGGTGCGCCGGAAGGCCGCCTAGACGCGATGGCATTGCTTCATGCATCTCTGTCCGCGAACCTCGACGCCGAACTCTCCTCTTCCGTCATCGCCGCCTCCGCCCGCGGGGAAGGAGCGGTGACCGGCGCCCTGTCGGACATCCTCGCCCGCGCCCTCGTCCTACGCCCGAGGGCCTAGACATGCTCCTGAGCAACATCGAGATTTCTAACTTTCGGAGCATCAAGGGACGCATCGCCGTCCCGTTGGACGCGCGGATCGTCCTAGTCCATGGAGAGAACGGCGCAGGTAAGACAAGCCTGCTCTCGGCCATCGAGCTTGCCCTGACGGGGCGCGCGCTGCCCCTCGAACGCGCCGACCCCGCCTACCAGCGCCACCTCCTGCACTGGTCCACGCAAGCTGGATCGATAAGACTCGACACGGACGACGGCGCAGCGTTCGAGACGACCCTGTCGGCGGAGGGTGCCAGGGTGGGGACCAGGCTGCCGGATGCCGCAGCGGCCTTCTTCAGCGAACGCTGCTACCTGCCGCAGTCGCTGCTCGGACAGCTCCTGCACATCTACCAGTCCTCGAACGACGAGCTCGGCTCCCCGCTGGCCCGGTTTGTCGGGGAGTTGCTCGGCCTAGATCGCCTCGACGCCCTCGACGCCGGGCTGAGGCCGCTGCAGGATCTCCGCAACTTCCGGAAGATTGCCGACGGGTACGGCAGCGCCGAGTCCGAGAGGGCGCGGTCGGAGCGCCTCGTCGCGGACCATCGGCGCAATCTCGACAGCATCGGTATGGCGCTCACCGAGGCCATGGCGGAATTGACGGCTGCCCGCATCGCCATCGGCCTGCCCCCAGCCGTTGACGAGGGGTCCCTTGACCGATCGCTGGCCGAGCTGTCCCCGTCGCCGGAGGAGGGCGATCTGGCGCACCTCGCGGACCTGCGCCGGCAACTCGAAGCCATCCGGCGGGAAGCCGCGCGCGACCGCTACGTTGCGGCGCCTGGGGACGAGCCGTCGCTGTCCGCCGCCCACGCGCTAGCGCTGGGACACCTAGAGGAGTGGCAGCGGAAGCACGAGGCGCGCGTGGCGGCTGCCCGCAAGCACACAGAGGCGCTCTTGCCCTCGGCCGACCTCCCGGCCTCGCCTCAGGCCTTCGCAGATTCGAGCCTCAAGCTCCTTCGGGCGGAACGCCAGCAGGCCGCGGCGCGGTCGGATCTTGCCGCCCAGGCCATCCGGCGGCAGTCGGCAGCCGAGGCGGAGCTCGAAGTCGCCCGAAAGCAGCTCAAAGCCATCGACGGCGAGATCGGGCGCGTCGCGCCCAACGCCGGCGATCTCGGGGCGGCGCTGGCGCAAATTACCTCTTTCATCATTGATGACGTCTGCCCGGTCTGCGAACGTGATTTTGCCGAGCGGAAGGCGGGGAGGCTCGCCGACCACGTCCACCGCAAGGTGCAGACACTCTCGACCTCGGCCCGGCGTCTGCTGGACCTCAGCCGGACGCGCGGCCAGCAGCAGGGCAGGATCGAGGCTTTGGAGCGCGAGTTGGCGACGCTGTCCTCACGCTTGGTCGACGACGGGCAGGCCTCGAACCTATCCCGCGTTTCAGCTGCGTTGGATGCGGCGGTCTCGGAAATCGAGGCCCTCGCCAACATCCTGGCGGAGGGCGAAGTCCTGACCCGTTCCGAGACAGCGGCCCGACGGACGCTCTCGGAACGCCAGGCGCGGGATCTGGCCCGGACATCGGCGATGGCGACGCTTCGGGAGTTCGCCCTGTTGGCGAACCAAGCCTTACCCACCGAGAACGAGACCGTCGACGACGCGGTCGAGCGCCTGTCGTCGGTCTTCCAGACCAGGGCGTCGGAGTTCGAGCGACGCCTGTCGGCCCGCAGGAAGGGGGTCGAGGCGATACGAAAGGCGAAGGCCGAGATCCGGCGCCGGACGGAACTCGATGCGGTTCTCACTGGCGACGCCACGGTCCTCGGACAGAACACCGAAGCGTTGCGGCGCGCGAACGCTCTGCGCGCCAGCGGTCAGACCCTCCGTGGGCTCGTTGAGAACGTCCGGGGGGACATAATAAGGCGCGAGTTCAACGACCGTCTCAATAGGCTCTGGCGCGATCTCTTCATCCGGCTCGCGCCGAATGAGCCGTTCGTGCCGGCGTTCAAGATCCCCGAGGTCACCACCCATCGCCTGCAGCCGCGATTGATCACGGAGCACAGGGGCGGCGGTTCCGGCGGCACCCCAGGGGCCATGCTTAGCGCAGGCAACTTGAACACCGCCGCGTTGACGCTGTTCATCGCCCTCCATCTCACCGTTCCAGCCCAGCGCCCTTGGATGATCCTAGACGATCCCGTTCAGTCCATGGACGACGTGCACATAGCGAACTTCGCGGCTTTGCTGCGCATCCTCGCTAAGGAGCATGGCCGCCAAGTGATGATTGCCGTCCACGACCGGCATCTGTTCGAGTACCTCCGGCTGGAATTGAGCCCAGCCTATCCTGAGGACAGCCTGCTCGCGCTCGAACTGTCCCGCGGCGTCCATAAGGACAGCCTGTGCACGGCAGACCGGCGCAGCTATCGCGAGGAGACCGCCTTGCGGGTAGCGGCCTGAGTTCGCGGTCATACCATTTCCAGCCTCCCGGATTACCGTTCGAGAACCGGACCCGCCGGGGCGCGCGCCCCGCCACGAGGGCGGCTGGCCTCGGGTTACGTAAACCTCTGCTTGCCACCGCCGGCCGCCTCCGCGACTGTTAATCGGCGCCCAAACGGGGTTCATCCACACACCCCATGCGGGCCTAGAGCGGCTCGTTCCGGGGCGCCATCAATCTGAACGGGCACACGCATGGCACCCTGCCGGGGACGTCCCGGAGCTACGATGTGGGCGTCGATTCGTGGGGCTATCGGCCCGTCGGGCTCGACGACATCCTCGCCCGGCTCGCCGCGACGCCCGAGCTCCCGGAGGAGCGACGCCGACGAGGGCAACGAGGGCGACGACGCGGAGTAGGAGGCAGCCCCGGGTCATCCCCGGGGACTTCTCGCGCCTGTCTGTTGAGACGTGACGTCAGCCAAGGATGAGACCTCGGATGCGCGCCTTCGTCGCCGCGAAATTGGCGGGCACGATGTCCACCCAAAAATTAAGTGCCTGCATGTACGCCTGAGGATAGGAATCGCGGCTTGCTTCGAGCCCCGCGTAGATCTCTTGCGTCAGCTCGGCGTGGTCCTCGCTCTCCTGAAAGACCCCCGTGACGGTGATCTCTGCCTGCCTTGCGACCCGCCGCATGGCCGCACTGCCGAGCTCCCCCTTCAGGATGCTGTATGCATAGCCGCCGGGCCGTGATGAATCCGGCCAGAGACCATAGACGCGGTCCGCGGAATTGAATGTACGCAAGAGCAGCAGAGCCTGGTTGTTGCCGTCCATAGTGGACATGGTCTCGCTGTTCCCCCGCGCCATGTCGATGAGTTCCTGTAGCCGTACCGTCGTGAGCTCGGGCTCTGCATTTCGCTTCGACATCTCGTCCTCGTCTCTCCGGGCCGCCCGTTGCGGCCGTCGAGGAGACTCTGCCCGCGTCGCCGTCGCCGCCTGAGTCGAGAGATGCTCGAAGGTTAACGGGGAGGTTAATCGTCCACAGCGACCTTCGCGCTCACCCCCGCCTCGGGTGGCGCTCCCGCTCCTGCCGGGCGCGCCACTCCGCCTCCTCGGCCAGGAGCGCCTCGTACCGCTCGCGGAGCTCCTCCGTGCGGTAGCCGTCGCCGAGGTAGGGACGCACTTGCAGGCGCAAGCATGCCTTCTGAAAGCCCAACAAGGGTCATTCGGCACTCTGAAGAGGCGACCATCCTGCTGGCATGCCGTTTCGAGGTCTCCCGCGAACAGCATGGAAAAGTTCCGGTAGCGGACGAAGACCCCCACGCTCAGATTATTTGTGTTCGTGAAGTCGAGACCGTACCGGTTCCAGAAGAAGCGGACGCGAACCTCGCCCAAGTCGACGGGGAACGCGACGGCGCCCGGGCAGAAGGCGGAGAGGATGCCGTGTGCCGCGGTGACGCCCGGGCCCATTCCCCCCTGTCGCTTCATCGCTGCCAGAGCGTCCGGCGAAACGGCCGGGTTACTGAACAGGGCGCCAACTCGCACCTTCGACCAGAGGTGGGGTAAGTCCGCGACATGGTCCTCGTCGAGATTGGTGAAGCCCAGGAGAGCGAGGCGCCCGCCGCTATAGGTCACCGACGGGAACCAGCCGGGTTCAAGGCGGTACCCGCAAATCAGCATGGCCTGCGCCCCATTCGGGCAGGTCACGACGGCGCAGGCGCCGTGCCCGACCTCGTGGATTTCAACCCTCATCGTGCCTACGTCCAGCTGCGGGCGTCCGGGAACTCGCGTGGTGCCCTCGCACACAGGGTCACGTCCGCCACCTCGAACCCGTGCCGCGCGATCCGGTCGAACAAGGGCGGTGAGAGTGCGTTCAAGTCCGTCGGCTGAGCCAGGGCTAGACGGCCTTCCTCATCCGGTTGGAAAGCGTCGTATTCGTGGGGCTCGCGGCGTCGTCCGATTCTGAGGTCGATGTCTCGCACGGTATTGCCCATGCGGAGGTACGCGCCGCGAACGCTGCCACGGTCGAAGTCGCCGATGACCATGCGGGACCGGAGTGCGCGGATCTGGTCGCTGGCGACGTCGAAGAGGCGCGGCGACCAGAATTGTCCCTTCAGCAGGGACCTCAGCGGCCCCGGGCCCGGGGGCTTCAGCGGGCCGGACGCGTCGCTGCAGATCAGGAAGCCGCAGGAGCGGAGGGGGCCGCCGGGCTTGTAGAGGGCCTCCAGCCCCAGGTTCTCGTACGCGCCGCCGTCCCAGAGACGGACGGTGGTGGACGTCGGGGCGCACGGCTCCAACGCCTTCCCGGTCGCCGGGTCGGTGCGGTACCAGCCCTGTTCGGGCAGACGCAACGTGAGCGCGCCTATGCCGTACGGCACCCCGGCCGAAGCCGCCGCGGCCTCCGCGAGCGAGAAGGGCGGCGTGAAGTGCCGGCCGAACTGCCAATCTCCCATCTCGCGCTTCGAAAATCGCCAGTTCTTCCCGGTCTCGACGCAGGTCGCGTTCACGTACCAGACCGGGGTGTCGGGAAGATCGGAGAGCCGGCCATCGACCTGCCACCGCTCCCGCAGCATCAGCGCGAGCAGTCCGGCACGGTCGGTGAGAAGGCGACGGTTGTGGCGCAGGAAGCCGCGCCAGCCGACGGCGCCGAAGCCGAACAGCGCCGTCGTCGTGATAAGCCGTCTCAGGTCCGGGTAGACGGACGACCGGAACTCCTCCGAGCCGGGCCAGCGCATGCCCGAATGGGTCACGACCGCCGCGGTCACGAGGCTGCCACCCGACACGGTCGAGAGTGCCGTCACGTCCTCCAACCGGCCGTCCGCTGCCAGCCGAAGCAGGACGCCCAGGTGGAAGACGGCCGCCCGGATTCCTCCGCCCGACAGGCTTAGCCCGATCCTCGCGGTGTCCGCCGGGACGCTCATCCCCGAGCCTTGCTCCCGGCCTGGGTGGGCCCTATCCTCTCGACGAGTTCGCCCGAATGGACGCTCACCCCGTCCTCGCCCGCGATGATCATGAGCCCGGGAACGCCGTTGGCGTCCTGGATGGCCGCGAGGTCACGCAATTGGACGAGATCGGTCGGGCTCGGGCACGCGGGAGCGCCCGGGGGATGGGAGTGCCACTCGCCCGCGTACGCCAGCTGACCCCCCGTGGACCTCGCGGCCGCGCGCACCGCCTCCCGAAGCCCAGCTACGCCACGCTCGAAGGAGGTCGTGTCGCCGACGCTGTCGGGTGGGGCGCCAATAGCGGCGCACAGATGGACGGAGCGTCGCTCCGTATCGATGACGCCTAGGAGCACGCCGCCGGTCTCGGCCGCGAGGCAGTCCGATCGCAGGTTCGCCAGCTGCCCGGCGAGGCCGTCCGACAGGTTGACCGTCCACGTTCCCAGGTCGTGGCGCGACCAGCCGACCGCGGGAATGCGGACCGACAGGAAGCGGCCGCCGGTCCGCCAGACGCGGACGTAGCCCTCCGACGACCTAGCGGCCGCGCCCACCTCGGTGGCGACGAGGCCCGACAAGGCCGCGACCCTGCCCTCAGGCATGCGGTTCGTTGCCTGCCTGCAGGCTCCCGAGTAGGAGACCCGGTCGACGCTCGCCGTTAGGTGGCCGTCCAGGTCCTCGTTCGTGAGAAGTTCGGCGTAGTATTGCGCTTCCAAGTCGCGAAGGGTCACGGCCCGGCCCTCGGGCTCTGCGATGAGGACGGCGTCCGTTCCCACCGGGTTGAAGAAGAACGACATTCGCCGGGCGTCCGAGAGCCCCGGCGACGCGAGATGCCGGCCGACCGCGACCGAGGCTGAGGCGTCGAGGATGAGGTCGCAGTCCCGGAGCGCGGTCCGAACCTCATCGGCCTTGTCCTCGAGCGGCGCGAGGACGTCGGCGACGACGTGGCCGGAGCCGCCTCCGAGGATGGCGTCCAGCACCGCCGCCGTGGCGGGCGCCTTCGCGACGCCCCTGTCCTGGGGGTAGAGGACGTGCCGCGCGGCGTTGTGGGGCAGGTACTGATCCGGGTCGATCACGGTCCAGGTGAACAGTCCCTCCCGGGCGAGGTCCGCCGCCACGTGGGAGCCGACCGCGCCAGCGCCGACGAGGGTCACCTTGCGGTCGTCGATCTCCTCGCGGCCGGACAGAAGCGTCGCGAGCTCGCGGTCGAAGTCGAGGTGCGGCTCCGCGGGCACGAGTTCGTCGTCCGCCTCGGGGTCCGTCTCCTGGAAGAGGAGCAGCCCAACGCCGCCCTTGGGATCGACGTCGAGCCAGCCGAACCGGCGCGCGACATCGAGGAGGGTCGAGCGGGTCAGGAACGCACGCAGGTCTGTGCCCGCGGTCGTGGTCGATCCTTCCTCTCGCATCGGCACGGCCACGAGGACGGCGACGTGGGCCTTCAGCCGGGCCGCACCGCGCGCGCGTTCATCCGGGTTCTCGGCGGACACGCTCGCGAGCGCCCGGGCCCTGATCTCGCCGAGAAGGTCTGTTGCCAGGGGCCGCAGCACCTCCGCCAGCTGCCGCAAGGTCCGCGGCGGGTACCTGATCTGGCCCTGGTCCTGCGGCGGCACCTTCAGGCCGAGCACCGTCATCCCGAGCCGCGGCTGAGCGTCCGGCACGCTCCCGTCAACGACGACGAGGATCTCGCGGCCGGTCCCCCCGTCCATCCTGCACACCGAGAGCTCGACGGCCCGCTCGCCCAACCCGTCCAGGATGGCCCTCGGCAGCACAATCACCGTGCGGGCGGACGCGAACAGGGGGTAAGGGGCGCGGTCGCGGCCGTGAAGTTCGCCGAGCGCCGTCTTGGCCAGGAAGGATTGCACCCGGACCAGGCACTCGGAAGGCGTCCAGCTTGGGCGAGCCTCGCTCCACGGCCGGTCATCGATGCACAGGTAGGTCGGGATCTCGGGCGCGACCGCCGTGGAGTGCGGCACAGGGGGGAAGTTCTCGCGGAGCGAGAAGACGGCCGGTGCGTCGTTCTCGTGGAAGCGCAACGCGACCGGCTCGACGGCTTTGAGCGCGTGCACGACGTCCTGGGGCCGCGGCACGTGGACCTGCATGACGAGCGTTTCCGCCCTGTCATCCTTCCGCCTGGCTTCGACGAGCCTGAACCCCGGGGTGTTGCCGTCGGCGACCAACCGCGCGACCGCGAGCGCCCGGGAGTCCGTCAGCGCGGACGCTTCCGCGACGTCCCCGAAGAAGGCCGGCAGATCTGCCACGCCGCTCACCCCGACCTCATCGGTGTCGCGGCGGCGTAATCGGAGGGGAGCGCCGCAAGGGCGAGGAACGTCGCGCCGGCCGAGGTGATCGAGACCTGGGAGGCCTTCGGGTTGCGCCGGGGCGAGTGGTTCATCGTCACCTCGAACTGCCCGTCGATCCTGGCGGCGACGTCCTCGTAGTAGGCGGCGGCTTGGCGATGCGGGGGCTGGACGTTCCGGTCGCGCTCGGACCCCTTGCCCGGGATGATCTCGCTCGTGGAGACGATGATGCCGCGAGGCTCGGCCGCGTCCTCGCAGAGCCATCGCACGTCCTCGATGGGGACCGTCTTGTCCACGCCCTTGTCGGCCGCGTTGAGCGAACGGTAGCTGCAATGGTGCGGGATCTTGAACAGGTCCCAGCGCAGGCGCTCCTCGTTCCGGTGCGACTTGCTGGTCCGCACGACATGGCTCAGCGTCTCGTCGTTCACGTCGGACGCGAACAGCACCCGCGTGTCGCGGGACCCCTCACGGAAGGTCGCGTGGAAGACGACCGCGTCCTCGTTGCGTTCCTCCACCTCGCGGTCGTTCAGGCGCCAGGCCATGGGATTGTGCACGAAGATCTGGAGCCCGCCCGCCGCATCCAGGTCGGTGAAGCCGTCGACCAGCTTGCCGGCGTCGGTGACGAGGTGGAGCCGGTCCTCCAGGCGGATACCGTTGCGGGTGCAGAAGTCACGGAGACGGCCTGGCCTGGAGAAGACCCTGACGCCCGACCCCTTGATAAAGCGGTGGCGCGCTTCCTGCCGGATCAGCTGTGCGTCCTCGATGCAGCCCTCCTCCGTGATCGCGGCGGCCGGGACCCAGAGGTCGCGCATCACGATTCGGTCTCCGCCCTGGCGGCCGGCGAACCGGTCGAAGTGGAAGAAGTCGCCCGCCCCAAGGGTGTGGTCCTCGTCGAGGTGGGTGAACAGGACGATGTCGAAGTAATCGCGCTTCGCGGCCCGCAGGTCGTCGCGCAGCGCGCGCGGCAGGTCGATCCGCGGGTCCGCGCCGTCGTTCGGGTCCCGCATGTCCGCATAGTCGACGAGGATCTTGCGGCCGTCCCTCAGGTCGATGCGGGTGCAGTCGGCGTTGTCGAGCGGGTGGAAGGTCAGGATCGCTGCCATCGTTCGGCGCCTCGGTTCGGAGCGAGGACGACCTCCTCTAGCTCATTAATTTGCTCAGTTTAACGAGAGGCTGCGTTCATCGTCAAATCATGCCGCTGAGGGACGTGCCTGTCAGGTGATGCGCTGGTAGACGTACTCTACGCCGCCCGTGTCGGCGGCGCTCTCCCGCCGCAGCAGGAACCCGCCCTGCCAGAGGCTCTTTAGCTTCATGGACGCGTTCGCGACGGACACGTTGATGGCCTCCGCGATCTCGACGGCCCGCGCCTGCGGGCGCGACACGACGAAGTCGAGCGCCGCCTTGTTGCCGGCCGAGGGCGCAGGGCCGATGTAGCGATGACGTCCGCCCTCGACGACGACGAGCGGCTGCTCGACGCGGCTCGCCGCGGCCTCGACGTTCTCCACGATCTCCGGAACGTTCACGTCGACCAGGCAGAACCCCTTCGTCCCCCGGAAGCGTCGCGCGAGCTCGACGAGGCATTCCGAGGAAAACGAGACGTCCAGGCGTGTCACGCCCCTGAGGGAGATCGTGAAGGTCACCTGGTCCGGGTTGCGTTCGACATGCTCCAGGAGCTTGCCGAAGACCTCCCGACCGAATGAACGTCCCCAGCCGTCAGGGCGGCCCATCAGTTCGCGGAGCGCTATCACAGTCGAACCTGCATCAACCGAATCATTTAAGCAGCTCCGGGCACGCCGTTCAAGGCGCGAGCCTGAAATCGAAGGCGATGTGAGTGCCCGCGATGTGGGTAAGTCCGGTCGTGGTGTACGCCATGTTTAGGGAGCTCGGCCTATAGCCCGCGCCGGACGGGACCAGCCTGACGTTCTGGGTCGCCAGCCTCACCTCCAGCCCCGCCTCGAACCGGATCGCCTTGGCCGCGCAGTCGCTGAGCCCGTGCCCGTGCTTCCTGTCCGCGTGCCGGGACAGTCCGTCCTGGAACATCTCCACGAGGAGATTGACGTCGTCGATCCGTGCGTAGCGCGGCTCCCGGCGCTCCAACTCCGGCCTCAACGTCTGCACGAGACCCCGTCCGCTGTCCGACACCACGACGGCGACCTTGTTGCCGCGCTGGTAGACCTGCAGGGCGACGAACCCGTCGAGGCGCGTGTCGCTGTGGTCGTGGACGTTCCCGATTAACTCGGAAAAAATAGTGAAGGCGGCCTGGCCCAGGCGCGCTGCGTCCGGGCGCCCCGCGCAAGCGTTCGTGAGCGTGTCCGTCAGTTCGCCGGGAAGGTCGAGGTCGCGGGCTCCGCTTCGGATCGCCGCGATCTCGACGAGCCCGCCGTTCGCGCCACGATAGGTTTCCGCGCCGGACACAAGGGGCCGTGGGGGTTCCACGTCCACCCTCCTGTCGAGGTGGTCGAAGAAGCCCATGCGGTCGAGGTAGCCCATCGTGCCGTGACGGCCGCCCTCGAACACCAGCCGCACGCGACGGCCCGCGGCCGACATCTGATTCGCGTAGGCGAGCAGGCGTATCACCGCATCCAGTAGCAGGCTGCATCCCGGGGAGATCCGGAACTCGAACACATCCGTGCCGGAAATGGCCGGACCACCCTGCAGCAACAGATGGTCCAACAGGATGGCGGACACCCATCGCCCGGGAAGCTCGACTTGCCTGACCACGAACGCGTCCGAACTGCACGACCAGAATCGTGCACGCACTCGCGTGATGGCCGGTCCTCCTTCGTGGCAGCAGTCGGCCGCGGGCGCAAGCTGCGGCAAAGATATCAAGCCTTGCCGAAGGATCTGAGGAGTTGTCGAGAACGAGAGCACCTGGGTTTTCGGGTGAGCTTATAGGCCTGCACAGCCAGCCTAAACCGGACACTTCCAAGATCCGCAACGGGTCACGTCCAAGCCGGCTGGCCGACGACAGAACGCTCCTGCCCAGAAGCAGACATCCGCAACGTCGGCAATGGGTCAGGCGTTCGCCCCCGCATTGTTCGGCTGTGCGCCACAAGCCGACATCGAGTCGGCAGGCGCCGAACCGCCGCTCCCGATCCTTTGCGGACCCTCGGAAGGTCCGCTTGCCGGCGGCCTGGCGATAGACATGTAAAACCGGATTGGTTGGGAAGCGGAATGGCCCCTTCCGAGCGGCAAAAGCATTTTTCGGACAATCGCTGACGCGCTTGCCTCAAGCGAGTCCTTCGTTGACGACAGCCAAGCCTCCTAGGTGGCAGGGCAGACAGCACCACTCGCTGCCCAGGCCTTGATGAGGTCGCCGAAGCCGGCCTGGGTCCCGGGTACGGGCTTGCGTCCCTTGTCGGGCCGCCACCCCCATCCCACCAGATCGTCATGGGCCATGTGGTCGACGATCTGGTTCAGGGTCTTGCCGCCGTTGCGTCCTGCATCCTTGATCTGCTCGCAGATCTCACCGAGCCGCTTGCCCTCCCAGGCCATCTCGGCCGGGGCGAGGTGCCACTGGGGATGGCCGGGCAGGCGTGCCTCGTCGAGGTTCTCCTTCCCGTGGCAGGTGCCGCAGCGCATCCCGACGGCGCCCAGACCGTCGACGCCCCTGACGACGAGCGGTTGGTGGGGATGCGAGTTCTCGCTTTGAAGGGGCCGTTCCGTCGCCGGGTGGCAGTTCACGCAGCGGGGATGCTGGATGACCTTCCCCGCCTCCTGAAACAGGGCGACCGACCGCTGATGCGGGTCGGCAATTGAGGCGAAGGCCGCGGCCGGCTTGAGCGAGCCGGGATCGTCGGGGGTGCCGGCGGCGAGGACGATCCCGGTCGCGAGGACCGGCAGCGCGACGGCGGCCGCCTTGAGCAGGAGGTTCATGGGGCTGGCCTCAGGCGTTCGTGAGGGCGCGGGAGAACGGCAAGTCCCGCACCCGCCGGCCCGTCAGCGACGCCCAGGCATTGGCCACCGCCGGCGCGATGGGCGGCACGCCGGGCTCGCCGACGCCGGTCGGCTTCACGTCGCTGGGCACGATGTGCACCTCGACCTTCGGCATCTCGTTGATGCGCAGCACCCGGTAGTCATGGAAGTTCGATTGGCGGACGACGCCGTCGTCGAGGTCGACCGCCCCGTAGAGGCAGGCCGACAGGCCGTAGCCCGCGCCGCCCTCCATCTGCGCCCGGACGATGTCGGGGTTGATGGCGATGCCGCAATCGACCGCCACCACGACCCGCTCGACCTTGGGCAGTCCGTCCTCGCCCATCGACACCTCGACCACGTGGGCGACGAAGCTGCCGAAGTTCTCGTGCACGGCGATGCCGCGCGCCTTGCCCGCCGGCAGGAGAGAGCCCCATCCCGCCTTCTTGGCGGCGAGGTTGAGCGCCCCGAGGTGCCGCGGCGCCTTCGTCAGGAGCTTGCGGCGGATCTCCAGCGGGTCGGTGCCGGAGAGCGCGGCCAACTCGTCGAGGAACACTTCCGTGGCAAAGGCCGTGTGGGTCGCCCCGACGGAGCGCCACCAGAGCGTCGGTACGCTCACGGGCGAGATGTGCGCCGACACCTGCAGGTTCGGAATCGTGTAGGGCAGCGTCGAGGCCCCCTCGACCATCAGCGGATCTACCCCGTCGTCCTTCATCAAGGCCGGCTCGAACGGCGACCCCTTGATGAAGGACTGGCCCGCGATGACCTGCCGCCAAGCGACGATGTTGCCGTCCCGGTCGACGCCGCCTTTCAGCTTGTGCACCATGACGGGACGGTAGCGACCGCCCTTCACGTCGTCCTCGCGCGACCAGATCACCTTGATCGGTCCCTTGTGCCTGGCGGCCTTCATGACCTCCGCCGCCTCGACCGCCATGTCCCCGTCGGGTGTGGCGCGGCGTCCGAAGCTTCCCCCGGCGAGGAGCGTGTCGATCTTGACCTGCTCCGGCTGCAGGCCGAGCACCTTGGCCGCGACCGCTTGGTCCACGGTCGGCATCTGGCATCCGAAGATCAGCTCCGCGCCGCCGTCCTCGGTCCGGCGGATGACGCAGTCGTTCGGCTCCAGCGGGGCGTGCGCGAGGTAGGGGAAGGTGAAGGTCGCCTCGATGACCTTCGTCGCCTTGCCGAGCCCGGCGTCGGCGTCACCCTCGGTCCGGGCGACCGCGCCCGGAGCGTCGGCCAGGGCCTTGAATGTGTCGATCATGGCGGCGCTGCCGCGCATCTCGGCGGCGGCATCGTCCCATTCGACCCGCACCGCGTTCGCGCCCTTTCGCGCCTGCCAGTACCCCTCGGCGAGCACCGCGACGCCCTGCGGAACGACGAACACCTCGCGGACGCCGCGAACGGCGAGCGCCGGCGCCCCGTCGAAGGACCTCACCTTGCCGCCGAACCGAGGCGACCGAACGATGACGCAGGTCAGCATGTCCGGCAGCTGCACGTCTATCGTGTAGCGCGCCGTTCCGTTGGTCTTCGAGACGGTGTCGACCTTGCCGACGTGGCCGCCGATCAGCTTCCAGTCCTTGGGGTCCTTCGGCGTGGCCGCGACCGGGGCGATGTCCTGGGCCGCCTCGACGAACTCGCCGTACACCCCCGACTTCCCGGACGGGTGCCTCAGCACGCCCTTCTCGACGGTGATCTCGGAGGCGCCCACCTTCCACTGCGACGCGGCGGCGGCCACGAGACGGGCGCGCGCCTCGGCGCCGGCGGCACGGAGCTGGTCCCAGGAGTTGTTCATGGCGGTCGAGCCGCCGGTGCCCTGGATCGTCTTGTAGTAGAGGTTCGCATAGCGCTTCACGTCGGCCGGAGCCGACACGACGCGGATCTGCGACCAGTCCGCGTCCATCTCCTCGGCCACGATGGTCCCGACGCCGGTATAGGGGCCCTGGCCGAACTCGATGTGCTTGCAGACCACCGTGATGGTGTTGTCCGCGCCGATCCTGACGAAGGCGTTCGGCTCGAACCCCGTCCCGGCGGCCGGCAGTGCGTCGCGCGGCACGTCATGGAGGCGGGCCGCCCTGGCGGCGGTCGGCAGGTGGACGCCGATGGTCAGCGTCGCGATGGCGCCGGAGACGAACGAGCGGCGGGAGGTGTTGACGGCGATGGCCATGGCTCAGCCCTCCAGGCTCTTCGAGGCGTCGTGGATGGCGGAGCGGATGCGGTGGTAGGTGCAGCACCGGCAGATGTTGCCCGCCATCGCCAGGTCGATGTCGCGGTCGGTCGGCTTCGGGATCTCGGTGAGGAGCGCCACCGCCGACATGATCTGGCCCGACTGGCAGTATCCGCACTGCGGCACGTCGATGGCGATCCATGCGGCCTGCACGGCCTTCGCGACCTTGTCGCTGGCGCCCTCGATGGTCAGGACTTCCGACCCCTCGATGGTCGAGACGGGCGTGACGCAGGACCGGCGGGGTTCGCCGTCCACGAAAACGGTGCAGGCGCCGCACTGCGCGACGCCGCAACCGAACTTGGTCCCCGTAAGCTTGAGCTCGTCCCGGAGAACCCAGAGGAGCGGCGTGTCGGGCTCGGCCTCGATGCTCGCGGCTTGCCCGTTGACCTTGATGCTGATCGCCATGTGCCCCCCCTTACGGAAGCTTCGAGCCGTGTCCCTCGAAGTCGCTGATGCGTTAGTTTTCCCTCAGGCCCCGATGAGTAGGTGAGGCGGGTTTGGCGATAAATCGGGGCAAGCCGCATTTCACTCGTGCAAAGCTCGCAGCAATCGCGCCGTCCGCCCGCCTGCGCGACGGGGTCGCCGAGCCCAGGCTCAAGGCAGCGAGAATACCGTGACGGTGCCTCCGAGGTTGGTGTAGTTCCTCAGCGCCGACGTTGTGTTCGCTTCGAGGTTCGACCCGCCACTGGTCAGGCCGGCCGAGAGGCCGACGCCCGCGAGCCCTCCCACCCCGGAGTAGACCACGAGGTACTGCTTGCCGTCATGCATGTACGTCGCGACGTTGCCGACGATCCCGGACGGCGTCTTGAACCGGTAGAGTTCCCGGCCGTCCTTCTGGTCCAGGCATTTGAGGTACCCTTCGAGGGTCCCGTAGCAAACGACGCCGCCCGCCGTCGTGAGCGCCCCAGACCAGACGAAGAACGGCTCCGCCTTCGACCAGGCGACCTCACCCTTCGCGGCGTCCCAGGCGATGAAGTTCCCCGTGCCGCCGTGGCTGTCCGGCGCGGGGTAGCCTGAGAACGAGGCGCCCAGGAAAAGCTGCCCGGCGACGTAGGTGACCCGGAAGGGTTCGATGTCCATGCAGATGTGGTTCGTCGGAACGTAGAAGAGATTCGTCAGAGGGGAGTGGGCTGCCGGTTGCTGGTCCTTGCTCCCGAGGTTCGCTGGGCATACGCCCTTCGTCAGGGTGTCCTCGCCGTTCAGGAAGGGGGAGCGCTCGGGCACGACCGTCGGGCGGCCGAAGTCGGATCTGGATCGATCCATGACCACGCCCGACGTCCAGTTGACGGAGGGATCGAACTTGGCGGCAGCGAGCAGGTCGCCCGTCGCCCGGTCCAGGGTGTAGGCGATGCCGCTCCGGCTGAAATGGACCAGGGCATCCCGTTTCCTGCCCTCAACCTCGACCGGCGCGAGGATCATCTCGTTGACGCCGTCGTAGTCCCACTGGTCGAAGGGGGTGAACTGATAGACCCACCGCGCCACGCCGGTATCGGCGTCGCGCGCGAACACCGATGCCGTCCAGCGCTGGTCGATGGGCTTGCCGTCCGGACCGGCTCGCTGGACCGGGTTCCAGGACCCGGGATTGGCGGTGCCGTAATAGAAGAGGTTGAGCTCGGGGTCGTACGAGAACCAGCCCCAGGGCGAGCCGCCCCCGGTCTTCCATTGGTCGCCGTTCCAGCTCCTGATCGAGCTGTCCTTGCCGACCGGCTTACCGAGTGTGGTCGTCCGTTCGGGATCGACCAGCATGTCCGCATCGGGGCCGTTCGAGTAGGCGCGCCATAGGCGCCTTCCCGTCTTCATGTCATAGGCGGTGACGTGGCCGCGGACGCCGAAGTCCGAGCCGGCGTTCCCGACGATGATCTTGTCCTTCACCGGCAGCACCGTGGCGGTGTTCGTCTCGCCCACCGCCGGGTCGCCGTTGACCGCCTTCCAGCGCACCTGCCCGGTCCTAGCATCCAGGGCGATGACGGTCGTGTCGGCCTGGGCAAGGAACAGCATGCCCTCCGCGTAGGCCGGCCCCCGGTTCACCGCGTCGCAGCACAGGACGCTCATGACCGAGGCGTCCTGCCTGGGCTCGTATTTCCAGAGGATGCGCCCCGGGTCCTTCAGGTCGAGCGCGTAGACGATGTTCGGGAACGGCGTGTGCACGTACATGACGTCGCCGATGACGAGGGGGCCGCCCTCATGGCCCCGAAGCAATCCGGTCGAGAACGTCCAGGCGACACGAAGGGCGTGCGCGTTAGCCGTGGTGATTTGGTCGAGGGCGGAGAAGCGGCTGTTGGCGTAGTTGCCCGTCTGGATCGCCCATTGCCCGGGCTTTGCGGTCTGTCGAAGCACGTCCTCGTTGGCTCGAACACCCGGGATTGCGAGGCTCCAGGTAAGGCAGACCGCGAACGTCACGAGGCGGCGGAACCGGCGAGCGTTCATCTCTTCCCCCCCGGGATGCTGCGGTACCCATCGTCCTGGATGGGTCGCACGGCCGTCGTTCGACAGTTGAGCTGCCTTGTTTTGACGGAACATAGGACCCGGATTGAAGCGTAAGCAACAACTGCTTCGCGCGCAGGACGCTTAATTGCGCCCTACTCACTCAGCGGCATGGAATACCCCGAGGAACCTGGATTATTGCTGCACCTCATGCAGCATTCTCCTGCACGAAACGCGGATTGTTTTGGGGGGGGTCGCGCGCGATGTCTTGTCCATGCGTCGAACCTCGACGTGATGGTCAGGAGACGAGAGATGGTATCCGTCGTACGGCTCGCGCGCACCGGCGGTCCCGAGGTGCTGACGCTCGAAGACGTCAGGCAGGAGGGGCCGGGCCCGAACGAGGCCTGGGTCGAGCAGCAGTCCATCGGGGTCAACTACCTCGACGTGATGCAGCGGAAGGGGCTCGCGCCGATTCCGGTCCCGGGCGGCCTTGGGCTTGAGGCGGCGGGCCACGTCACGGCGGTCGGGGCCTCCGTTACCAACGTCTCGGTCGGAGACCGGGTCGCCTACATCCTCGGGGGACCGGGCAGCTACGCCTCAGGACGCTCCTACCCCGCCGAACGCCTCGTCCCCATCCCGGAGGCCCTGAGTTTCGACGACGCAGCCGCCGTCCTATTCAAGGGGATCACGGCGCAGTACCTCCTGAAGACGACCTATCCGGTGGGTCCGGGCACCGTCATCCTGCTCTACGGCGTCGCCGGTGGCGTCGGCCAACTCCTGGCCCCTTGGGCCAAGCACCTCGGCGCGACCGTGATCGGCGTCGTCTCGAAAGAGGCCAGCGTCGAGCGGGCACGCGGCTACGGTTGTGACGGCGTGCTCGTCTGGGGGGCCTGCGACCTGCCGGCCGAGGTCGCCAAGCTGACCGACGGCGGGAAGGCCCACGTGGTCTACGACGGCGTCGGGCGCGAGACCTTCCAGGCCTCGTTGGACAGCCTGCGCACGCGCGGCCTGATGGTTTCCTACGGCGCCTCGACAGGCGCACCGCCCCCGGTCGAGGTCTCGACCTTGGCGAAGAACTCGCTGTTCCTGACCCGACCCTCGCTCGCCTCCCACGCGACCGACGTCGCCGAATACCGGGAGCGGGCGGCCGACGTGTTCTCGGCCCTTGCGGACGGCATCATCAAGCCCGCGGTCTGGAAGACGTATCTTCTCGCGGACGTCGCTGCCGCGCACGCTGCCTTGGAGGGCGGCGCGTCGGCGGGGACCATCCTGCTGAAGCCCTGAACGTTCGGAGAGCCCTGCGTCTTACGAGGGGGCTGTCCAGGATGAAGTGCCTTAGTGACGGGTTCCGCCCCGCCGACCCGTGTCAAGGCGCCGGTCGCTATGCACCGATGGGTCGCCCAGGCTCCCGGTGGCGTCCACGACACTGGCGTCGGAGCCACCCACGCGAGGCGATCCTATGCCACCGTAGCCGTTGAGCTTGCCAGGATTACTCTCGCTGACGGAGTAGTTTGGACGTCCATCCTGGATTTGGGCTTGGGCAGCGCCGGTCAGCAGCCCGACGGTTGCGGCACCCACGATAAACACGCGATTCATCACATCACCCCATGTCACGGGCAAATGCCCCACATGGCGCTTCAACAGGCAACTCTGCCCAGGGTTTCGGCGAGGTGATCCAAAGCGTGCGTTCGGGCACGGAAAATCATCGCCGTGCAGTCGAGTTGCACGGCGATGCAGCGATGGACGCTACGAAGTGAAATCGGCCAGCGATGTTCGTACCATTATCCCTCAATCGCGCTTCGGACCTGTGACGGCCGGTCCTGGACGGCC
>JAAIGG010409157.1_pt1 | contig 35366 bp, 35 predicted proteins | sample 6487391 | NCBI WGS metagenome assembly JAAIGG01 (sample SAMN13974130, study PRJNA590717) | phyllosphere metagenome | biome: asymptomatic weeds; feature: pooled weeds collected from a community garden; material: weeds; isolation source: pooled asymptomatic leaves from various weed species from...
CAGGTGACGGTGGCGGCACGCGCGCTGGCGGCGACCACCACCAGGCTGGAAAACGAACGTCAGGCACTGGCCCGGCTGGAAGCGCGCCATCGCGGCCGCGCCGAGGCGCTGGGCCAGGTGGCGATCGACGAATCCAACCGCGCCCTGGCGCTGGGCGAGGCGGCACGCGACATCGTCGACCGCATGGCCGAACGCGGCGAGGCGAAGGCGACGGCGGGCGAACTGCTTGCGCTGCCCGGACCCCTGTCGCGCCCGCTCGGTGCTGGCGTGATGGGACCCGCCATCGCGCCGGGCACCTATCGCCTGCCCGTGCAGGGCAAGGTCGCGGGCGGCTTCGGCGAGATTTCGGACTCGGGCGTGCGGGCGCGCGGCATCACCCTGACGACCGTCCCCTACGCCCCGGTCGTCGCCCCTGCGGGCGGCGAGGTCCGCTATGCGGGCGCGTTTCGCGGCTATGGCGGGATCGTCATCCTGAATCACGGCACCGGCTGGACCAGTCTGGTGACGGGGCTGGGCGCCATCGCGGTCAAACCCGGCCAGCACGTCGCGGCGGGCGCGGTGCTGGGCCGGGCGGGGCGGGGGCAGGGCGGCGTCGAGCCGCGCGTGACGGTGGAGTTGCGCCGCGACGGGCGGCCGATGGATATTGCCGCGCTTCTGGGGTGAGCGATTGCCTTCCGGATGGTGTGCGACATCTCAAGGCGGTAAGTGTTCGCGATGCTCACGCCCTTTCTGCTCATCGCCATGGTCCTTGCCCAAGTATCCGGGGTGCCGCAGCCCGCACGCCAGCAGGCGCTGATGAACGAGATTGAGGGGATCGTGGTACTGCCCCAAGGTGCGGAGCCGCTGGCGTCCTATGGTCGGAACTATGCATTGTCCGGACCCGACAGGGTGGTGGCCACCTATCTGTTGCCATCGCCGTCGATCGACTTCAGTCAGGGGTGCGAAGAGATGCTGGCGGACTTCAGTTCCCGACCCTGCACCAAGAGCGAGATAAAGGCGCAGGTGCGATCGGATGCGCGGCGCAAAGCGGCGGAAACGCCCGCCGGCAAGAGACGCTGGCATCAAAATGCCAAGGCGCTCCCCCGCATCAACGACGGCGGATGTATGCAGGTCAACGTCGAGTATGAAATCTCGACACGCCGCGTCATCACGGTTTCCTGCAACGGTCAGGCATAGCGACCGCGCTGCGCCATCGCCCGCCCCCGTCTGCTGCCGGACCGTCCGCTTTGGCTGCTTCTGCCCCTGATCAGAATGGCATCGAGCAACCGTGGACGGTACCCCTCTTTCATGGAGTTGGGTCAGCAGCGCGTCCGGGCGGCTCAAGCCCAGTTCTACACGGCGCGTGCACTTTGGATCTATATATTGGACGACAATCTTCTGGCCCAGGAAGCCGCGCCGGACGGTCACCGCCGCAATCGCCGAAAGATCAATATTGTGATCGAGCCCATAAATCTCAGGTAGAAAGCCGAGATTAAAGGGAAAAGTTGGGCTAATCACCAGTCTCTCTGACGTGAGTGCCACGAGCAGGCAGTTTCGTGCCCCACCGATCCGTCCCCAAGGCGTGTCGAGAGATCGGCCCGAACAGCTCCGTTCCACAAATAGCGCATGGGGTGGTGTCTTCGGGAAAATCGGTTTTCCGCGTCGCTTACGGAAGAGGATGGACAGAGCGACGACAAAGCCAACCCAGCCGAAGGCTGCAAATGGGAACAAAACTGGTGTCGAGTAACCGCTCATGGGTCGAATGAACCATGGTGGTGAAGCCAGGCCAAGTGACAAATACAGCGAGGCTTGCCCGGCCGTCATCCGTGAGCGATTCCCCGAACTCTCGCTCACCCCCCGTTCAGCACGGTTGCGCTTTGATTGCGTCCGGCTTCCCGCTACACAGGCGGTCTGCTTATCTGGTCCAGGACCCTCGATGCCCCGTTTGCTGCCGAACCGTCCGCTTCTGACTGCTACTGCCCTTGTCGGCGCGCTGGCCATGGTGCCGATCACGACCTCTGCGATGGCGGCGGTGGACAGCTCGACCGTTCGCCAGTTCGACCGGTTCCTCGACGTGTATAACCGGATCAAGGCCGATTATGTCGACAAGGTCGATGACGACACGCTCATCAAGGGCGCGATCCAGGGGATGCTGGCGGCGCTAGACCCGCATAGCAGCTATGTCGACGCGCTCGACTTCGACAACCTCAAGATCCAGACCGAGGGCAATTATGGCGGCCTGGGCCTGACCGTCTCGATGGAGGACGGCGCGATCAAGGTCATCGCGCCGCAGGAGGACACCCCGGCAGGCCGCGCGGGCGTGAAGTCGGGCGATTACATCACGCATATCGACGGCAAGCTGATCTACGGCCAGTCGCTGGACGAGGCGATCGGCCAGATGCGGGGCAAGCCCGGCACCAAGATCAAGCTGACCATCGTCCGCCCCGGCCGCGACAAGCCGATCGAGCTGACCCTGACGCGCGAGGTCATCGTCCAGCGCCCGGTCAAGTGGGAGGTGAAGGGCGATGTCGGCTATATCAACATCAACACCTTCTCGGAAAATACCGGTGCCGACACGCGCGCGGCGATCATGGCGATCGACAAGGCGCTGGGCCACCGGCCGCTGGGCTATGTCGTCGACCTGCGCGACAATGGCGGCGGGTTGCTGACCCAGGCGATCGCGGTCAGCGACGCCTTTCTCGATCACGGCGAGATCGTGTCGCAACGTGGGCGTGAGAAGTCGGATATCGAGCGTTACTACGCCAAGCCGGGCGACGATGCGCACGGCTTGCCGGTCATCGTGCTGACCAACTCCGGCACCGCTTCCGCCTCGGAGATCGTCGCGGGCGCGCTTCAGGATCATCACCGCGCGCTGGTGATGGGCGAGCGCAGCTTTGGCAAGGGATCGGTTCAGACGCTGCTGCCGCTGGGGCCGGAGACGGCGCTGCGCCTGACCACCGCGCGCTACTACACCCCTTCGGGCCGGTCGGTGCAGGAGGGCGGGATCGAGCCGGACATCAAGGTGCCGCAGATTTCCGACCCCGATTACAAGACGCGCCCCGTCTTCCGCGAGGCCGATCTGCGTCGTCACCTGATCAACGAGGTGAAGGCCGACAATGCAATCCTGGAAGAGGATACCAAGGACGATCCGCGCTTCGCAATGACGCCGGATGCGCTGAAGAAGCAGGGGGTCGAGGACTTTCAGCTCTATTATGCGCTGAAGACGGTCGCACGGCTGGGCGGACCCGCGCAGGTCGCCGCCGCCACCAAGCCGCCGGTGAAGTGACGATGAGCACCCCCCGCACCCGCAACGAGACCCGGGCGAACCTGATCGCCTTCTTCCTGCCGCTGGCGCTGCTTGCCGGGGCCTGGGGCAGCCAGTTGTTCGGCGGTCTCTACCCCTGCGAGATGTGCCATTGGCAACGCTGGCCGCATTACGCCGCGCTGGTGCCCGCCTTCGCCGCCTTCTTCGTGGCCCAGCGCAGCATCCGGGGATCGCTTGTCATCCTTGCCGCGTTGTTGATCGCAGTGTCGGGGGCCATCGGTGTCGCCCATGCCGGGGTCGAATATGGCTGGTGGCAGGGCTTTACCGCCTGCACCTCGACGGTGGATTTCACGGGTGGCACCGCCGCAGACCGGCTGAACGCGATTTTGAAGGCGCCGGTCATCCGCTGCGACGTGGCGCAATGGACCCTGGGCGGGATTTCGCTGGCTGGGTTCAATGCGATCTTCTCGCTGGGCGGCGCGGCGGCGATCCTGGTGTTGATGAGGAAGGCACGATGAGCCAGCTTCGCTGGATGCCGGGCGACCGGCGCGAACCGATGAAGGCGATGGTCCGGGTGGACCAGGCCGGGGAATATGGCGCGACCCGCATCTATGCGGGGCAGCTCGCGGTGCTGGGCGACCGGCATCCCTTCGCCCGCGCCATCCACCACATGGCCGAGCAGGAGGAGCGCCACCGCGCCTTCTTCGACCGGATGATCGCCGAGCGCCGGGTCCGCCCGACGCTGTTCCAGCCCTTCTGGGACAAGGCGGGTTTCGCGCTGGGTGCGATCACCGCCGCCATCAGCCCCAAGGCGGCGATGGCCTGCACTGCGGCGGTCGAGACCGAGATCGACAAACATTATCAGGCGCAGCTCGACGAACTGGGCGACAGCGACCCCGAATTGTCGAACGCGATCGCCGATTTCCAGGCCGAGGAACTGGAGCATCGCGACCATGCGCTGGGCGCGGGCGCGGAGGAGGCGATCGCCTATCCGGTGCTGTATGGATTGATCCGGGCAGGCTGCAAGGTCGCGATCGCCGCGGCCAAGCGGGTCTGACTTCGGACGAGCGGGAGAGAGAGGATGTTCCACCGTTCATGCCGCGCGGCGGCGCTGGCGGGCTTGGCGATGGTCGTGGCGGGCGGACCCGTCACGGCGCAGCAGGTCGCGGCACCGGGCGCGATCAAGGCCAAGCCGATCGAAGGACCGGGCGAAGTCTCACGCAACGCGCCGGTCAACGGCGTGCTGACCCTGTTCGGCAACGAACGCTGCCCGACCGACACCAATGGCAACGAGATCGTCGTCTGCGTCCGCCGCAGCGCCGAGGAGCAGTTCCGGGTCCCCAAGGAGCTTCGCGAGCTTCAGGTGACGCCCGAGAATGAAAGCTGGGCCGCGCGCGCGACCGGTACGCTCAACGAGGGCACCGGTGTGAACAGCATCGGCAGTTGCTCGGCGGTCGGGGCGGGCGGCGCGACGGGCTGCTTCGTCCAGCGCGCGCGGGAGAACCGCGCGGTCAATGCCCAGCGCAAACGGGACGAGGAACCGCAAAATCCTTGATGGTTGAACCCTATTCCTCCCCTGCAAGGGGAGGAATAGGGTTCATGGAGCGGGACGTACGCTTCGACTTCGCTCAGGCCTAACGGGGGTTGGGATACTTTCCCACCTTCCGTTCGGCCTGAGCGAAATCGAAGGCCATGGGTCAGGCCGCCTCCGCCTGAACCCGCGGGCTCTGCGCAATACGGTCCTGCGCGATTCCACGCGCCGCCTGGTGCGGGGTCAGCCCCGACCGCTCGGCCTGGGCAAGCACGGTCTTCATCCGGGCGCCGATCGCCAGGACGCGACGACGGACCTCGGGCTTGCGCCACCCCAGATATTCGCCCGCGACATTGACGATCCCGCCCGCATTGACGAGGAAGTCGGGCGCGTACAGCACGCCGCGCTCGGCCAGGCGCTGCGCCATGTCGTCATCGACCAGCTGGTTGTTGGCCGCGCCGCACACAACGCTGGCCTTCAGTTCCGCGACGCTCTTGGCATTCAGAACGCCGCCGAGCGCGCAGGGCGCCAGCACGTCGACCCGCGCCGACAGCAGCGCACGGCTGCTCATCACCATCGCGCCGAACCGGTCGGCGGCGCGCGCCGCAACCTCGCTGCGCGGTTCGGCGACGATCAGCTTGGCCCCCGCCTCGTGCAGCAATTCGCACAGGGCATAGCCGACATGGCCCAGCCCCTGCACCGCCACGGTCACGTCGGACAGCTCCGCACCCAGCCGGTGACGGACGGCGACCTGCATCGCCTGCATCACGCCCAGCGCGGTCCAGGGTGACGGATCGCCACCCGGCTGCGCCCCCTTGGCCGGAAGCCCGGCGACGTGGCGGGTCTGGGTGGCGACTTCGCTCATGTCGGCGACGCTGGTGCCGACATCCTCGGCCGTGACATAGCGACCCTTGAGCGCGGCGACCTGCCTGCCGAACGTGCGGAACAGCGCGGCCCGGTCGAACGGCCCATCGGGCAGGCAGATCACCGCCTTGCCCCCGCCAAAGGGCAGTTCGGCCAGCGCGTTCTTGAGCGCCATGCCCTCGGCCAGCCGCAGCGCGTCCAGCGTGGCAGTGTGGTGATCGGGGTAACGCCACAGCCGACACCCGCCCGCCGCCGGCCCCAGGGTGGTCGAATGGAGCGCGATGATCCCCCGCGCGCCGCTTTCCCGGTCATAGAATGTCACCACCTCTTCGGGCGGCAGATCCTGGTGATGTTGGGCGGTGAACGACATGCGGTGATCCCTGAATGGTCTGACGAGGGGAGTGATAGCGCAGGATGTGAGGCGAAACTGGCCGCATTGCATGGCCGGATGCGCTATTTGCGGTTGAGTATGCCTATAGACGCATCATACGAGGATATTCATGCCGCACGATCTCGATATCTGGGAACGGCGTATCCTCGCTCTGCTTCAGGAGGATGCCAGCCTGTCCACCGCCGCCATCGCCGAAGCGGTCGGTCTGTCCGCCTCGCCCTGCTGGCGGCGGATCGACCGGCTGGAGCGTGACGGGATCATCAAGCGGCGGGTGGCGCTGGTCGATCGCGCGAAGGTGGGGCTGAAGGCGCAGATCTTCGCGCAGGTGAAGCTGAATGCCCATGGCCGCGCCAATCTCGATGAATTCGCCGCCGCGATCCGCGACATCCCCGAGGTCATGGAGTGCCACGTCCTGATGGGCTCGGTCGACTTCATGCTGCGCATCGTCGCGGCGGACATCGAATCCTATGAGCGGCTGTTCTTCGAGCGACTGTCGAACCTGCCGGGCGTGCAGGAAATCAACTCGACCGTCGCGCTGTCGGAAATCAAATCGACCAGCGCACTGCCCATTCCGGCGGGATAGGGCCGCTCATTCCTCCCCTGGAAGGAGAGGTGGACCGCCACGAAGCGGTAATGAAGGGCTGCCACCGCCAGCGTGGACACCCCTCCGTCAGGCCTTCGGCCTGCCACCTCCCCTTGCAGGGGAGGGAAGTGGGCGATAGCGGCGGCGCAGCGGGGAGAAGGCGATGACAAGGGGCAAGGGCTTGAGCGGCATCCGGATCGGGCTCTTCCTGCTGGTCTGGTTCTCGGCGAGCTGGTTCGGGTCGTGGGAGTTGAACCCCAACAACGCCACCCGATTGTTCGCCACGATCCGCATGGTGGAGAACGGCACCGCGACGATCGACCCGATGGCGCCGCTGACCATCGACAAGGCGCAGTTCGGGGACCATGTCTATCTCGACAAGGCGCCAGGCATGACCCTGATGGCGCTGCCCGCCGTGGCGATGGTCGATGCGATCACCGGGGACCGGGCGGACCGGCATCTTATGTCGGCGGGGGACGAAGATTTTGTCCGTTATCTTCGGTTGCGGACGCGGGTCGCTGCGGCCCTGGGCTCGGCGCTGCTGACCGCGATCGCGGCGGTCCTGTTGTTCGATCTGGGCCGGCGTGTGACGGGGCAGGCGGGCGCGGGGCTGTTCGCCGCGCTGGGCTATGCACTGGGGACGCCGATCTGGGGCTATGCGACGACCCTGCTCGGCCATGCCAGCGTCGCGGCGCTGTTCGTCATCGCGCTGGCCGCCGTCGCGCGCGGGGGAGGGCGATGGCTTGCGGTGGCAGGGCTCGCTCTGGGCTGGGCCGTGGTGGTCGAGTATCAGGCGGTGCTGGCGGGATCGCTGATCGGGCTATGGGCGCTATGGCGTCATCGTCGTGACCCCATGGCGCTATGGCCGTTGATCGCGGGCGGCCTGATCGGGCTGCTGCCGCTGCTCGCCTATAACCTCTTCGCGTTCGGGACGGTGTTCCGCATCGGCTATTCGGGCGTGGTCGGGTTCGAGGGGATGAATCGGGGGCTGTTCGGCCTGACCGCCCCGGATCGGCGCGTGCTGTTGGCGATATTGGTGGGGCCGACGCGGGGGCTGATCTGGGTCGCGCCGATCCTGGTCCTGGCGCCCTTTGGGCTGTGGCGGCTGGGGGAGGAGCGGGAGACGCGCGGGTTGGCGCTGACGGCGGGCGGGGTGGTGCTGGTCGCGCTGCTGGTCAATGCGGCCTATGTCTATTGGGACGGCGGCAATGCGACCGGCCCGCGCCATGCCATGCCGCTGGCGGGTGTGGCGGCGCTGGGCCTTGCGCCCTTCTGGGCGGCGACGCGGTCGCTCTGGCTGCGCGGGGTGAATGTCGCGTTCCTGCTGGTGTCGATCGGCATCAACCTGACCATCGCGGCGGCGGAGATCTTCGCGCCGCCGTCGTTCCGCTGGGCTTGGTGGGACGCGGTGATCCAGCAGCATTTTCGCTTCGGCGACCTTCGCACCGTCGCGTCCGAATGGTGGGGATGGACCCCGTGGAATGGCCTGGCGCTATGGGCCCTGCTGGCCGTCCCCTTGTCGCTGTGGCTGGTTCAGTCCTGCGCGCGCTTGAGTCCGCGCACCCGGTGCCAGACATAAAGGCCGATCAGCACGACCAGCACGATCCCGATCGCCAGGTCGGCGCGGTGGAAAAAGGCTTTCACGCGCGGGTCCGAATCCCATTTTTCCCCCAGCTCGCGCCCGACGATCGCCAGGACCAGGCAGAAGGGCCAACTGCCGAGAAACGTATAGAGGTGGAAGGGGACGAGCTTCATCCGCGCGACCCCCGCCGGAAAGGCGATGAAGGTGCGGATGACGGGCAGCAGCCGCCCGATCAGCACCGCGATCGAGCCATAGCGCGCGAAGAACCGGTCCGCCGCGTCCAGCTCGCCCGGCCCGATCAGGAGGTATTTGCCCCAGCGTTCGGCGACCGGACGCCCGCCGCGCTTGCCGATCTCATAGGCGACGATCGAGCCGAGGTTGCACCCCAGCGCCCCCGCCGTCGCGGCGAGGTAGAGGTTGAACTGTCCGGTCGATACCAGATAGCCCGCGAACGGCATGATGATCTCGGAGGGCAGCGGGATGCAGGCGCTCTCGATCGCCATCAGCAGCATGATGCCCAGATAGCCACCGGTGGAAATCACCCAGATGGCGAAGCTCGCCAGCGCGGAAAGAATATGCTCGACCATGGGGCCAGCGACTTGCGCGATCGGGGGGCAGGGGTCAATCGGAACCGGCGCGCGCATCGGTCGGTTTGGGACGCCATGACCATGCTGACCCTGAACGACGGCCGGTCCATGCCCCGATTGGGACTGGGCACCTATCAGATTCCCGATTCGCAGGTCGCGCTGGTGGTGCGGCGTGGGCTCGATACCGGCTATGGGCTGGTCGACACCGCCGCCATCTATGGCAATGAGCGCGGAGTGGGCGACGGCCTTCGCGATGCCGACGTCTTCCTGACCACCAAGCTGTGGAACGACCGCCACCGTGATGCCGAGGCGGCGCTGGACGAGAGCCTGGCGCTATTGGGCGTCGAGGCGGTGGACCTTTATCTGATCCACTGGCCGGTGCCCGCCGAGGATGCCTATGTCGAGGCATGGCGGAGCCTGATCGGCTTGCGCGACGCGGGCAAGGCGAAGTCGATCGGCGTGTCGAACTTTCTCCCTGAGCATCTCGACCGGATCATCGACGCGACCGGCGTGGTGCCCGCGGTCAACCAGATCGAACTCCACCCCCGTTTCCAGCAGCGCGAGGCGCGCGCCTATCACGAGGCCAAGGGCATCGTCACCCAAAGCTGGAGCCCGTTGGGGCAGGGTGGGGATTTGCTGCAACTTCCCGAGATCGTTGCAATCGCGGAGAAGCATGGCCGTTCGGCGGCGCAGGTGGTGCTCGCCTGGCATCTGGCGCATGGCCTGTCGGTGATCCCGAAGGCGGCGGATGCGGCGCACATGGCGGATAATTTCGCGGCCAGCGAGTTGACGCTGGACGGGGAGGATATCGCCGCCATCGACGCGCTCGACGATCCGGACGGGCGCATCGGGCCCGACCCCAGGGAGATGTGAGGGCGCTCAGGCCCCCCGAAAATATCCCGTCCGCTCTACGAAGCGGCGGGTCGCGGACTCATCGTCATAGGGCAGCTCGATCAGCGTCCTGATCGCCTCCCTTTTGTCCTGCGCGGCGTCATAATGGCGGCGTGCAATCTGGTAGCCCACGAAATAGCCCAGATCGCTGACACCAAAGGGATTGGCGGCGCTGTTCCACAGCCAGTTGTCGTAATCATTGCCGCCCATCTCGGTCATGAAACGCGCCTTGATCGCCGCCTCGTGCGCCGAACCATAGGCATAGACCGGCAGCGCGGGCTTGCGACCGGTGATCAATTCGGCGACGAGTTCCGCGACGCCTTCGCGCAGCGATTGCTGGAACAGATTGCCCTGCGTCTCCTGCTGCTGCGTATGGACATATTCGTGGATATTGTTCTGCGCATTGTTGGCGAAGGGGCGCGATCGGAAGAATGTGCCCAACCGCGTCCGCAGCGGCTCGGGTAGTTCGGACACGTCGACGCTTTCATCGCCCAGCCCCAGTTCCGCGCCGATCAGCACCTTGTCGCCCACCGTCGTGCCGCCGGTGCGCAGCACTCCGATGGCATAGGTGATCGTGGCGGGGCGGAGTTGGGGATAGAGGCGGCGGAACCGCTCCACATCACCATTCAGTGTCGTCGTGGCGTCGGCCGACCGTGCGGTCAGGGGACGGACCGAGGCCCAGAATTTCGGCCATTTGACGATGGCGTCGACATATTCCTCCGCGGTGTAGCGTCGCGCCGCCATCAGCGCGTGAAGGCCGGGCGTGCCTGGCTCGACGTAGAGCGTCTGGATCAGCCGCAGCCGATCGGCGGGAGCGGCGGCGTCGTCCGAACGGAGGATCGCATTATCGGAGGTGGGTTCTGCTGCGCTCGAGCGGGCATGGCGAATAGGATCAGAAGCGCCGTCAGGACCATGCCGGTCCGTCTAAAGCTCATTCCCATTTTCCCACCCCCCGTCATTTCGCTTATGTCACGGTCTGAACGAAAGTGGGGCCATATCCAAGCGGCGTCGCTAGGCCAACGCTCCCGCCGCCAGTTTCAGGTCCTCCACGAACCGCGCATATTCCACCTTCTTCGCTTCCGGATCGGGCAGGCGGAGCAGGTAGCTCGGGTGCACGGTAATGAAGGCTATGCCGCCATCGGGCAGGGCCAACGCTTTGCTCCGCTCGCGCCCGATGGTCATGACCTTGCCGAACAGCGATCGCGCCGCCGTCGCGCCCAGCGCCACCGTCACCTGCGGCTGGACCAGCAGCCGTTCCTGCTCCACCCACCAGCGACAGGCCTGGATCTCGCCCGCATTGGGCGAACTGTGGATGCGGCGCTTGCCGCGCGGCTCGAATTTGAAATGCTTGACCGCATTGGTGACATAGGCACGCGCGCGGTCGATCCCGGCCTCCGCCACCGCGCGGTCGAAGACCTGGCCGGCGGGGCCGACAAAGGGGTGGCCCGCCAGATCCTCCTGATCGCCGGGCTGCTCGCCGACGAACATCAGGGGCGCATCGACCGGCCCTTCGCCGAACACCGTCTGCGTCGCGGGGGCGTAAAGCGGGCAGCGGGTGCAGCCCATCGCCTCGTCGCGCAAGGCCGCCCAAGCGCCCTGCGCATTGCCGCCGCGCCCCGTCCGCACATCCGTTCTGGCGGTGTCGATCATGCCCGTCTCCCGCGCCTGCGCGCCTGCGATCAGTTGCGGGACCAACGCGGTTTCGGGCATGTTTTTCCAGTATTTGCGCGGCATTTCCTTGAGCATCGCGCCGATCTTCACGCGCGCGGGGTTGAAGATGCTGGCATAATAGGTCTTCCACACCGCCTCGGTCGGATCGCCCTCGGGAGCGTCGGCGCGCGAGGCGCCCGGCCCTTCGGACAGGGTCTTGCCGTCCCAGTGGAGCGACACCTCGGGCGTCAGGATCGACCAGCGCATCGTGGTGAAGCGGTTGACGAAAAAGGCGGAATTGGCGCGCACGATATGATGTTCGGGCTCGAACCAGGCGACATAGCGCGGGCCGTCGTCATCCTCGGTTTCGCGAAAGCGGAGAAAGGCGCGCATCTTGTGAATGTCGCGCCGCACCGCCTTGGCCAGCCGATCGAGGCGACGGACCAGCGGGTCGGCCTGATCCTCGATCAACCGGGGCTGGCGGCGCAACCGGTCGAGCGCGGTGTGGAGCAGCGCGAAACGCTCCGGGTCGTCGGACAGGATGACGCTGCGTGCGAGGTCGAGGAAACCGCGAGAGACGGAGAAGCGCGGGGCGTCTGTAGTCGGGGCCTGTTCCGCCACCGCGCCGAACAGGTCGGCGGATCGTTCGCCCACCTGCCACACCACCTGGTCGGGCGGCACGCTGTCGGCGATCAGTCCCCGCGCGGCGTCGCGCCAGGCGTCGAAATCGTCGGGGGCGGGGAGGGTGATGATGCGCACGCCCTAGCCCCTCCCGTTCAGGGGAGGGGTTGGGGTGGGGCGTCCCCGCGAGCGTCGCCTGGGTGGAAGCGCCACACCCCCGCCCCATCCCCCGAAGGAGAGGGGCGCGGCGAGCGGATGCCGTCCCACCCTAGAATCATCCCCAAAAATCAATCGCGCTCGTCCGCGCCGGGCGGGTTGGCCTTGGCTTCCTTCGCCTCGATGGGCTTGCGCGTCTCATAGATGTCCGCCAGCTTCTGCTCGGTCGCTTCGTCGAGTTCCTTCTCGGCGGCGGGGAACATCTCTTCCTCTTCCTCATCGATATGATGTTCATAGCGATGGCGCATGTGGAAGAATTTGGATTCCCACTCGTCCGAAGCGAAGTCGAGGTCCATCATCTCGCCCAAAAGATCGTCGATCTCCTTATGCTCGGACACCGAATGGCGCGCATCGTCACGCAACTCGGGCTCGCCGAGCATGGTGGCGTAGAGCGACTCCTCCTCGGCGGCGGCGTGGCTCTGGATCTCGATGCGGAACGCCTCGAACAGCTTCTTGCGCTTGGCGCCGTCGCCCTTCAGTTCGGCGAGCTCTTTCAGCATTTCGCGTTGCTTGTCGTGATCGCGCTTCAGATCGGTATAGATGTCGGCGGTCGCCATCGCTGTGTCTCCTTCGCGAAGCCCAACGGCGAAACGGGCCGCTCGTTTCACCCGCGAATCACTCTCACTCAGCCGAAGAGTTCGAGTTGTTCGGTCCTGGGCTTGACCAGCGGTTTCAGGTCCGCCCGCTCGGCCAGCGCGACGGGGCGCCAGTCCTCCGCGATCAGGAAGGGACGCAGCTTGGTGATCGACACGGTCAGCCGCGCGATATCCTCCAGCCGCAGCCGCCGCCATTTGCGGCTGGCGATGATCCGGTCCACCGCCTTCACCCCCAGGCCGGGTACGCGCAACAGCATCTCCCGCGGGGCGCGGTTCACATCTACCGGGAAGTTCTGACGGAATTTCAATGCCCAGGCGAGCTTTGGATCGATGTCGAGCGGCAGCATTCCCGTTGCCTCGTCGGCGGCGGCGGCAACCTCGCGCGGTTGATAGTCGTAGAAGCGCATCAGCCAGTCGGACTGATAGAGCCGATGTTCGCGCATCAGCGGTGGGCGCTGGAGGGGCAGCACGGCGGAGGCGTCCGGGATCGGGCTGAACGCGGAATAATAGACGCGACGTAAGGCAAAGCGGTCATAGAGCGTCGCCGCGCGCCCGACAATATCGCGGTCTGTCGCGGCGTCGGCGCCGACGATCATCTGGGTCGATTGGCCCGCGGGTGCGAAGCCGGGGGCGGACTTGTACTTTTTGGCGGCGTCCTGGCGGTCGTCGATCGCGGTCTTCACCTCGGCCATCGCGCCCTCGATCCGGCCCGCATCCTTTTCCGGCGCGAGGCGACGCAACCCGCCGACCGTGGGCAGTTCGATATTGATCGACACGCGGTCGGCATGAACCCCGGCCAGCCGGACCAGTTCGGGATCGGCGTCGGGAATCGTCTTCAGGTGAATATAGCCGCGAAAGCCGTGATCCTCGCGCAGGGATCGCGCGACCTCGACGATCTGCTCCATCGTGTAGTTGGAGGACTTGATGATGCCTGAGGAGAGGAACAGCCCCTCGATATAATTGCGCCGATAAAAGGCGAGGGTGAGGTTCACCACCTCCTGCGCCGAGAAGCGCGCGCGGCGGACGTTGGAGGATTTGCGGTTGATGCAATAATGGCAGTCGAAGATGCAGCTGTTGGTCAGCAATATCTTCAACAGCGAGATGCAGCGGCCATCGGGCGCATAGGCGTGACAAATGCCCATCCCCTCGGTCGAGCCGATCCCCTTGCCGTCGCGGCTGTCGCGTTTGGCCGTCCCCGACGAGGCGCAGGACGCATCATATTTCGCGGCATCCGCCAGGATCGCCAGCTTCTCACGGGTGTCGAGTTGCGCCATTTGTTCGATATACGTTCTCGCGGGTCGCCGAACAAGGCGCAGGGATCCGGTCATCGTCCGTACAGCCCGGCTCGTCCACTCATGGGGCGGATGAAGGGAGTGGAACGATGCGAAAGGTAATCATCGCGCTGGCGCTGTTGGGCGCGGCCGGGCCGGTGACGGCGCAGGTGGCGACGATCCGGACGAAGACGGCGGATTATGAGTTCACCTATCACTATCCCGCCGCCGTGGGCCGCATTCCGGCCCTGAAGCGTGGGCTGGACGCCGAGGCCGCCGCCATTCGCCGGAAAACCGCGCGCGATGCGGCGTCGGACCGGCGCGAGGCGAAGGCGTCCGGTTTCCCCTTCCGCCCCTATTCCTATGTGAAGACCTGGAAGCAGGTGACGGATACGCCCCGTTTCCTCAGCCTGTCGAGCGACAGCTATAATTATACCGGCGGCGCTCATGGCCAGCCCGCCTCGTCGGCGCTGCTGTGGGACAAGGCGGCGGGGCGGCGGCTGGAGACCAAATCGGTCTTTGTTTCGGAGGCAACGCTGCAAGCCGCGACCCGCACCGATTACTGCGCCCGCCTGAAGGCCGAACAGATGCGGCGCAACCAGGGGGATTTGTCGTCGATGAACGCCTGTCCGCCGCTTAAGGACCTGACCCTGTTGCTGGGATCGAGCAACGGCCGGGCGATCGACCGGATCGGGCTGATCGCCGACCCCTATGTCGCAGGCTCCTATGCCGAGGGCAGCTATGAGGTGACCCTGCCGGTGACGCGGGCGATCCTGGCGGCGGTGAAGCCGACCTATCGCACGGCCTTCGCGCCGGGGCGCTGAACCCGGCGGCCTTGCCACCCGCCGCGATCGCGATACGGTCGCGCGGTGGTGACGAGGAGGACCCGGTGGACATCAGGCAGGACGACCCGAACGCACCCTATGTCGCCGATCTGCTGGCGCTCCATTTGCGCGAACTGAGGGGGGTGATGGAAGAATATGCCTTCGCGCTCGACGCCTCGGGCCTGTCGGCGCCGGAGGTGACCTTCTGGACGGCGTGGGAGGGGAAGGCGCTGGTCGGCTTCGGCGCGCTGAAGCAACTCGACCCGCGCCATGGCGAGGTGAAGTCGATGCGCGCCGCACCGGAGGCGCGCGGAAAGGGCGTGGGACGCGCGATGCTCGGCCATATCGTCGGCGAGGCACGGGGGCGAGGCTATGACCGCCTCAGCCTGGAAACCGGCACGGCCCCGCTCCACGCACCCGCCGTCTCGCTCTATCGCAGCGCGGGGTTCGTGCCGTGCGAGGCGTTCGCGGACTATGCGCCCAGCCCGCATAATCAGTTCTTCGCGCTCGATCTGCGGGCGGGATGATAGGGATGAGCGACATGGTGTCGGGATGCTGCCATTGCGGGGCGGTCCGTTTCGAGGCGAGGCTGACCGCCGGGTTCGACACGGTCCGGCGCTGCACCTGTTCCTATTGCCGGATGCGCGGGGCGGTCGTCGTCTCCGCCGAAATGGGCGGCGTCACGATCCTTCAGGGGGCGGACAGGCTGACCAGCTATCGGTTCAACACGCGGCAGGCGGAGCATTTCTTCTGCTCGGTGTGCGGCATCTATACCCATCACCAGCGGCGATCAAATCCCGACCAATATGGCGTCAACGTCGCCTGTCTGGAGGGGGTGTCGCCCTTCGACTTTGCCGAGGTGCCGGTCAATGACGGGGTGAACCACCCCAGTGACACGCACCAACCGGCGCGGCTGGCCGGGGTGCTTCGCTTCGTCCGGGACGAACCGGCATAGGGGCGGCAGGCTTGTGAGGAGGAGATGCGGCTGAACGAGGTGGCCGTATGACATCGAATCGTCCTGAGCCGAGCCCCTCCCCTGAAGGGGAGGGGTGGATCAACCTGAGGGCGTCCTGCTCAAAGCGAAGCCGCCAACCTTTTTCTGCGCGCATAGGCGGGGAGGACGCAGAGAAAAGGCTCCTGCGGCAGCGGGCCTCACGGAATCATCGGAGGGCAAAAATGGACTGGTGTCGCCTCGGGCACGACATCTCTGCGCCCTCCGCGCGAACATGATCTTCGCGTTCCGCTCTAACTTTAACCCTGACGCCGACCACGCCCTTTGGTCATCGGGTCGGGCTTTTTGGGCGGCACCCAGCCTTCGGGACGCTCTGGCCGGGACTGGCTGGTGCCCAGACCCATCGCGCCGGGTTGCTGTCGGGTCAGGCCGCTGGTGTCGACCGCCATATCCTCCGCCCCGCCGCGCAACAGGTTGATCTGGTCGCGCAGCGTCCGCGCTTCCTCGAAGTCGAGGCGTTCGGCGGCCGCCTCCATCCGGTGGCGCAGCTCTTCGATGGTCGGACCGGTCATGCCGGAACAACGCGTCAGGCGGCGATGCGTGCCGCCTCGGTCTGCGCGATCCAGCCGCCGCCCAGCACCCGGTCGCCGTCATACAGCACCGCCGCCTGGCCCGGCGACACGCCATATTCGGGCGCTTCGAAGACCAGCCGATCGCCGACCATGCGGGCGGGCACGGGCTTCGCCATCGAGCGGACCTTGGCGAAAAGCGGGCCGTCCAGCGGACCCAGCACGTTCATGGCCGTGAGCCGCGCCGCCTCGACCGCCAGCGCGGTGCGCGGGCCGACAACGACGCGCTTGGTGTCGGGCTCCAGCCGGACGACATAGAGCGGCTCGGGGCTGCCCCCGATCTCCAGCCCGCGTCGCTGGCCGACCGTATAGTGGATCAGCCCGCGATGCTCGCCCAGCTTCGCCCCCGCCAGGTCGACGATGTCGCCGCGCGTATCCGATTCCGGACGCAATTTCTTCACGAGCCCCGCATAATCGCCATCGGGGACGAAGCAGATATCCTGGCTGTCGGGCTTGGCCGCGACGCTCAAGGACAGTTCGGCGGCGATCTCGCGCACCCGCGACTTGGGCAGGGCGCCGAGCGGGAAGCGCAGGAAGTCCAACTGCTCCTGCGTCGTCGCGAACAGGAAATAGCTCTGGTCGCGCGCCGGATCGGCCCCGCGATGCAGTTCCGCGCCCCCCCGGCCCTCGACGCGGCGGACATAATGGCCGGTCGCCAGACAGTCCGCACCCAGATCGCGGGCCAGTTTCAGCAGGTCGGTGAATTTCGGCCCCATATTGCACTGGACGCACGGAATGGGGGTGCGCCCGGCGAGATACTCGTCGGCGAAGCGGTCGACCACCTGGGTGCGGAAGCTGTCTTCGTGATCGAAGACATAATGCGCGATGCCGAGGCGATCGCACACCGCGCGCGCGTCGCGAATGTCGCGCCCGGCGCAGCAGGCCCCGGCGCGGCCCACCGCCTCGCCATGGTCATAGAGTTGCAGGGTGACGCCGATGGTTTCGGCCCCGGTCGCATGGGCGAGCGCCGCCACGACCGAGCTGTCGACGCCGCCCGACATCGCCACCACGATCCGACGCGCCCGGGGATCGCCCCCAAGCTGAAAGTCCACCATCTGCTCCATGCGCGCCCCATACGCCTTTCGCGCGCGGCTTGCAAAGCGAGCGGCGGGCGGGCGAAGAAAAGCGGAAAATGCCCTCGCCCTTTACCCGACTTTCATATCCGCCCGATAACAGGGTCGTTCACGATCGGGATGGATTGCGCTTTTGGACCTGAGCTTCAACCGCTTTGACCGGGATGCCGAACTGACGGTGCTGCCGCCCGATCTGGCGGTGTTGATGGTCGGTGCGACGGCCCGACAGGCTGCCAGCCGGACGGCGGCGGTGCAGGCGGGATTCGTTCGCGGCACGGCGGACCCCGTGTTGTTCGCACCGCCGGACGGCGCGTTCAACGGCCCCATGGCGCGTCATCTGGCCCGGTGGGGTAAGAGTGAATAAAGCATTAACCTTTCGACTTTAGGTGATGTTCAACCGCGTGTGTCAGGTCCGCCGTTACAGACGACATGGGGTAGGGAGCCCCGGTGAGGTTGTATGATGATCGAGAACCAGAAGATCCGTCCTGCGAAAGTGATCGGGCCGCTCGGCGAACCGCTGACGCTCGAATCGCTCCCGCCGCCCAGCACGACCCGCTGGGTGGTCCGTCGCAAGGCGGAAGTGGTCGCGGCGGTGAACGGTGGTCTCCTCTCGGTCGACGAAGTCTGCGATCGCTATGGCCTGACGGTGGAGGAATTCGCCGGGTGGCAGCGCGCGATCGACCGGTCGGGCATGCCGGGCCTGCGCGTCACCCGCATACAGCATTATCGCTCGCTCTATGAGCGCCAGCAGAAATACTGAGCGCGAAATTAAAAACGATCGCATTGTTGACAATGTGAAAACGCTTCATCGAATTGATGGTACGGGCACGGAACAATAACCGCCATTCGCACGTCTTCCCCCCGTGTCCCGCTCGCGGGCCCAACGGAGGGAAAGACAATGGGTATTATCCTGTGGCTTATCATCGGTGGTGTCATTGGCTGGCTGGCCAGCATCATCATGCGCACTGACGCCCAGCAGGGCATTTTCCTGAACATCGTCGTCGGCATCGTCGGCGCGTTCATCGGCGGCCTGATCTTCTCGGGTGGTTCGATCAACAACGCGGGTCTGACGCTGACCTCGTTCCTCGTTTCGCTGCTGGGTGCCGTCATCCTGCTGGCGATCGTGAACCTCGTTCGTCGCGGTCGGGTGCGCTAAGCGCTCACTCGCTCCGAGCGGAATCAAAAGGGCCGTCCGGGAAACCGGGCGGCCCTTTTTCGTATATCGGGTATGGGCGATGCCCCCTCCGCCACGCGGGCAAAGGGGGCGGGCCGGATCAGTTCAGCAGGAAGCGGACCGAGACATTGACCGTCACGTCCCGTTCGCCCGGCGCGATGCTGGTCTTGGCCATGGAGTCGGCGGCCATCGCGCGCGCCATCATCATCGGCCGTTCCGGCCCACCCGCATCCGCGCCGTTCTCGGTGATCGACACGATCCGGGCGACGCGCATCCCCGCCGCCTTGGCATAAAGCTCGGCCCGCGCGCGCGCCTTGGCGACGGCATCGGTACGCGCCTCGTCCAGCGCGGCATCGGGCTTGTCGATCGACAGGTTGGGGCCGTCGATCTGGTTGGCCCCCTGCGCCACCAGCGCGTCCAGCACCGTGCCGGACTTGGCGATGTCGCGGAACCGGATGCTCAGCGTGTTGGTCGCCTGATATCCGGTGATGGTCGGCGGGACATTCTCGCCATAGCGATATTGCGGCTGAAGCTGGACGGTCGCGGTCTGGATGTCGCGGTCGGCGACGCCGGCCCGCTTCACCGCCGCCAGCACGCGCGCCATGCGCTGCGCATTGTCGCTCAGCGCCGCGGCGGCGGTCGCGCCCTGGCTGACCACGCCCGCGCGGATCGTCGCCAGGTCGGGCACCCGCGTCGTGCGCCCCTCCGCCGAGACGTCCAGGATCGTACCCGCCGCCGGAACCAGCGGCTCGACCGTGGTCGGGGCAGGCACCGACTGGGCGGCGGCGCCCGACGCCATCGCGAGCGGGGCCAAGGCGACGGAAAACAGGAATAATCTCATCATCAACTCCCTTTGATGCCGGCAAAGCCTTTGGCTGACCGCGCCGAAACGTGCGATGAACGCGCCCGGCGCATCTTAGAGCCGCCTTAATTCTCCCATACGCAAAGTCGCTTGAGTGCAGTGATGTATTTCTATAATACAGCGGCGAATAGGCGCATCTGAGGCGTGGCCACGACATGAGGATGCGGATCGGGGATCGATGACGAACATGAATTACGAAACGGGGGCGATTGGTGGCGGCGGCCATATGGCACTGGAAGGACCCGCGCCCGCACGGCGGCGCTGGATTCCGGTGGTCGTGGTGCTCGTCCTCGTGGCGCTGGCGGGCTGGTATCTGCTCGGCGGCAAGAAGCATGATTCGGCCCCCGGCGCCTCCAGCGGGACTCAGGTGCCCAATATCACCGTCGTGGTTCCCGGCCAGCAGGCGGTCAGCCGCATCGTCTCCGCCACCGGTACGCTGGCCGCGCGGCGCGAAATGCCGGTCGGCGTCGCGGGCGAGGGGGGGATGATCACCCGCGTCCTGGTCGAGCCGGGGCAGTGGGTCCGCGCGGGCCAGGTGCTGGCGACCGTCGATCGCTCGGTCCAGACCCAGACCGCTTCCGCGCTGAACGCCCAGGTCGCGGTGGCGCAGTCGGACCAGCAGATCGCGCAGGCCGAACTGGACCGGGCGCAGCAACTGGTCGATCGCGGCTTCATCTCCAAGGCCGATCTGCAACGGCGCGAGGCGACCCGCAACGCAGCCGCCGCGCGCGTCCGCGCCGCCCAGGCGTCGTACAGGGAAGCGCAGGCTCGCAACGGCCGCCTCGACATCCGCGCGCCCGCCGACGGGCTGATCCTGACCCGCGCCGCCGAGCCCGGCCAGATCGTCAGCTCGGGCTCGGGCGTGCTGTTCCGCATGGCGATGGGCGGGCAGATGGAGCTTCGCGCGCAACTTGCCGAATCGGACCTGGTCGGCCTGACCGTCGGTTCGCCCGCCACCGTCACCCCGGTCGGCGGCGACAGGAGCTTCAAGGGCGAGGTGTGGCAGGTGTCGCCGGTCATCGATCCGCAGACCCGCCAGGGCATCGCGCGGATCGCGCTGTCCTACAGCCCCGAACTGCGTCCCGGCGGCTTCGCCTCGGCGACGATCCGCGGCGGCGCGGGCCGCGCGCCCCTGCTGCCCGACTCGGCGATCCAGAGCGACGACAAGGGCAGTTTCGTGTATATCGTCGGTCCCGACAACAAGGTCGCGCGCCGCAATATCAAGATCGGTCAGGTATCGGATGATGGCGTGACCATCGCCTCGGGCTTGAACGGCAACGAGCGGGTGGTGCGGTCGGCGGGTGGCTTCCTGGCGGTCGGCCAGCTGGTCCATCCGATCCTCGGCGGCCCGGAGGCCAAGTGACATGAGTTTCCGCAACATCTCCGCCTGGGCGATCCGGAACCCGGTTCCGCCGATCGTCCTGTTCGTCGCGCTGACGCTGGCGGGGATCGTCAGCTTCATGCGGATGGACGTGAACAACGATCCCGACATCGATTTCCCGATCGTCGTGGTCGTGGTCAGCCAGCCGGGTGCGGCGCCGACCGAGCTGGAGACCCAGGTCACCCAACGGGTCGAGGCGGCGTTGCGGAACTTGCAGGGCGTCGACCAGATCACCTCGACCGTGACCGAGGGCCAGTCGCAGACGCTGGTCCAGCTCGATATCGGCACCCCGATCGACCGCGCGGTCAGCGACGCGCGCGATGCGATCACCCAGATCCGCTCGATGCTGCCCGACGGCATCCTGGAGCCGCAGGTCATCCGCGTCGATTCGACCGACAACGACCTGGCCAGCTATTCGGCGGTCGCGTCCAACATGACGCCCGAACAGCTCAGCTGGTATATCGACAATAACGTCACCAAGGAGCTGTTGTCGGTCCCCGGCCTCTCCAAGGTCATCCGCAATGGCGGCGTGACGCGCGAGATCCGCGTCATCCTCGATCCGCTGAAGCTCCAGGCGCAGGGGCTGACCGCCAGCGAGGTCAATGCCCAGTTGCGCATGACCAACCTGAACGCCGCCGGTGGCCGCGCCGAGATCGCCGGGACCGAGCAGGCGGTCCGGGTGCTGGGCAATGCGCGCAACGCCTATGACCTGGGCCAGACCCAGATCAACGTGCGCGGCGGGCGCACCGTCCGGCTGGCCGATATCGCCACCGTGCGCGACCTCTATGCCGAGCAGCGTTCGCAGGCGGCGGTCGACGGGCGGCAGGTCATCAGCTTCGACTTCCAGCGCGCCAAGGGCGCCTCGGACGTCAGCGTCTATAACGGCGCGGTCGAGAAGCTGAAGGCGCTGGAAAAGCGCAACCCGGAGGTGAAGTTCGTCCTCCGCTCGAACAGCGTCAAATATACCGAGCAGCAATATGAAAGCGCCATCCATGCGATGATCGAGGGCGCGGTGCTGGCGGTCATCGTCGTGTTCCTGTTCCTGCGCGACTGGCGTGCGACAGTGATCTCGGCGCTGGCCATCCCGCTGTCGGCGATCCCGACCTTCTGGGTCATGGACCTGATGAACTTCACGCTCAACCAGATGACGCTGCTGGCGCTCAGCCTGGTGGCGGGCGTGCTGGTCGACGACGCGATCGTGGAGATCGAGAATATCGTGCGCCACATGCGCATGGGCAAATCCGCCTATCAGGCGTCGATCGACGCGGCGGACGAGATCGGTTTGGCCGTGCTGGGCACCACCATGGCGATCGTCGCGGTGTTCCTGCCCGTGTCGATCATGCCCGGCGTGCCGGGGCAGTATTTCAAGAATTTCGGCCTGACCGTCGTCGTCTCGGTACTGATGAGCCTGGCGGTCGCGCGCATGATCACGCCGATGATCGCGGCCTATTTCCTGAAATCGGCGGGGCACGCCAGCCATGGCGAGGGGCGTCTGATGGACGCCTATATGGCGACGTTGCGCTGGTCGCTGCGCTATGACCGCCCGGCCGATGGCACGCGGCGCGGGGTGATGCGGCGCTTTTTCGGGCGGTTCCGCGACCATCGGCTGTGGGTGATCGGCATCGGCGTGATGGCCTTCGTCCTGACCGTCGTGATGTTCGCGGTCATTCCCAAGACCTTCCAGCCGCCGCAGGACAATGACCAGGCGGTCGCCAAGATCGAGATGGTGCCCGGCACCACACTGGCCCAGACCGATCAGGTCGTGAAGAAGGTCGCGCAATTCCTGCGCAAGCAGCCGGACGTCGAATCGGTCTATTCGCGCACCAGCGTCGGCAATGGCCGCGTGGTGGCGACGTTGAAGGAGGATCGCTCGATGAAGAGCACCGACTTCGAACGCTCGCTGGCCCCCGAACTGGCCGCGATCCCCGATGCCCGCGTGTCCTTCCAGTCGCAATTCGGCTGGGGGTCGAGCGGACGCGACCTGACCATCACGCTGGGCGGTGATGATCCGGCGGTGCTGCGTGATACCGCGAACAAGATCGTCGAGCAGATGGGGACCGTCCCGGGCCTGGTCGCGCCGCGCATCGTCGGCAATCTCGACCGGCCCGAAATCGTCATTCGCCCGCGCCTCGACCTCGCGGCCAATCTGGGCGTGACGACGCAGGCGTTGTCGAGCGCGATCCGCATCGCGACCCTGGGCGATATCGACCAGAATTCGGCCCGCTTCTCGCTGTCGGATCGCCAGGTGCCGATCCGCGTGGCGCTGGACCAGAATGCCCGGGCACGGATGTCGACCATCCAGAATCTGCCGGTGCAGACCCAGACCGGCGGCTCGGTGCCGCTCAGCGTCGTCGCCGATATCGGGCTGGGCGCGGGGCCGACCCAGATCGACCGCGTCAACCAGCGGCGTCAGGTCACGGTCGGGGCCGACCTGGCCAAGGGCGTGATCAGCGGCGACGCGATGAAGAAGGTCCACGACCTGCCGATCATGAAGAATCTACCGATGGGGGTCAGCGAAATGGTGCTGGGCCAGGCCAAGATGCAGAACGAGATGATGACCAACTTCTTCACGGCGATCATCTCGGCCATCTTCATGGTCTTCGCGGTGCTGGTGCTGCTCTATCGCCGCTTCCTGCCGCCCTTTGTCAACATGGCTTCGCTGCTGCTCGCGCCCCTGGGCGGGTTGCTGGCGCTCTACTTCACCGGCAATCCGCTGTCTCTGCCGGTCTATATCGGGTTGCTGATGCTGCTCGGCATCGTCGCCAAGAACTCGATCCTGCTGATCGACTTCGCGCTGGAGGAGATCGCCAAGGGCGTGCCGGTGCGCGACGCGGTGCTGGACGCCGGGCACAAGCGCGCCCAGCCGATCGTGATGACCACGGTCGCGATGGTCGCGGGCATGGTCCCGACCGCGCTGTCGCTGGGCGGTGACGGATCGTGGCGCAGCCCGATGGGCGTGACGGTGATCGGCGGTCTCGCCATGTCGACCATCCTCACCCTCTTGATCGTGCCCGCCGCGTTCAGCCTGGCGGTGGGTGTCGAGCGCTGGATCGGCCCGCGTCTGGGCAAGCGGTTGCTGACCTACAAGCCCGGCGACGAACTCGGCGCCGGACCGGTGATCGAAGGCCCGGCGGGCGGCCCCGCGCTGCCGCCCGCGACCGGCAAGCTGGGCTATGGTCCGGCGGAGTAAGTCCTCCCCGTGCCGGGGAGGACCGCATCGCCCCGTTTCGTTACGCTCGGGAAAGATTCCACTTGAACAAAGCCGCCGTTCGCGAATTGTCCTGAACGATGGAAGTCGCGACGCGATTGGGGGGTAGCCAACCCGTTCCGGCCGCCCTGCGGAAGATGCGGGCGGTTGCGACGGGGCTGTTGCTGTCGATGGCGGCCTTGTATCTGATCGCGCGCGCGTTGCAGCCGGTTCACCCCGCCTGGGGTTTCGTCCGCTCCTTCGCCGAGGCGGCGATGGTCGGTGGCCTGGCGGACTGGTTCGCGGTCACCGCGCTGTTCCGCCATCCGCTGGGCCTGCCCATCCCGCACACCGCGATCGTGCCGCGCAACAAGGACCGGATCGGCGACACGCTCGCCAATTTCCTGCGTACCAATTTCCTGATCCCCCGCGTCGTGGCGCGGCGGATGCACCGGCTGGACGTGGCGGGCGCGGCCGGGCGCTGGCTGGCGCAACCGCCGCAGGAGGGCGGGCGGATCCGGCGCGGCGCGTCTAAGCTGTTCGCCGAGATGCTGACCGCCTTCGACCCCCAGCGGCTGGGCGGGATGGTGAAGGCGGGGATCGGATCGCGGCTGCGCGCGACCGAGGTGTCGCCGATCCTGGGTCAGTTGATGAAGGCGAGCATCGCCGAGGGGCGGCATCTGCCGCTGCTCGACTCAGTGCTTCGCTGGGCGGCCAGCGCGCTGGAGGCGAACGAGCCGATCGTGCGGGCGATGGTGCATGAACGGGCGGGCGCGATCCTGCGCTGGACCGGGCTGGACGAGACGCTGGCCGACAAGCTGATCGACGGCCTCCACAAGCTGCTCGACGATGTCGCCGAGGATCGCGAGCATCCGCTGCGCCTGAAGATCGAGGAAGGGCTCGATCGCCTGGCCTGGGACCTGCAATATGATCCCGACACGCGCGCGCGGGTGGAGGCGATGAAGAACGACCTGGTCGCCAATCCGGCGATGCAACGCTGGCTCGACGGCCTGTGGGAACAGGCGCGCGAGGCGTTGCTGCGCATGGCGCGCGATCCGCAGGCGGTGACCGCGGGCAAGCTGGGCGAGACATTGCGCCAGTTGGGCCAGACGCTTCAGAACGATCCCCGGCTGGCGGCGACGATCAACCGCTTCGTGCGTCGCGCGGTGGTCGGCGTGGCGGCCGACTATGGCGACGGCATCGTCCGGCTGGTGTCGGAGACGGTGCGCGGATGGGACGCCGATACCGTCACCTCGCGGCTGGAAAATGCGGTCGGGCGCGACCTGCAATATATCCGGATCAACGGGACGCTGGTCGGGGGCAGCGTCGGTCTGGTCCTTCACGCCGTGGACAGGCTGCTTTGAAAACGTCACGCAAAGGTCTAATTATCGGCTGGAGGCGATTCGTCGTACGAAGGAAGCGCCTTGTCGATACCTCCGCTTTCCCTCAAAGAGGCAGGTGATGAACGCCAAGGCCGATTATCAGCTGGACCCGGCGAACGGTGACGCGATGCGCTTCACCGGCAGCCTGTCGCTGGCGACGCTGGGCGACCTGCCGGAGCGGCTCGACCGCGAGGATGCGCAGGTCCGACGACTCGATCTGTCGCAGGTGGACCGGATCGACACGGTCGGCGCCTGGCTGATCCACCGCTTCGCCGCGCGCAACGATGCACAGATCGACGGGCTGGACGAGGATCAGCGCCATCTGATGGCCAAGGTGGTCGAGGCGGATCAGCCGGTGGCGATGCGGCCCAAGGCGATCAGCCCCTTTTCGCGCGTCGCGGGGGAAGTGGGCGATGCGGTCATCGCCGCGTTCAAGACATTGTACGGCCTGCTGGGCTTCATGGGCGCGACCGTACTGGCCGCGCTGGCGGTGATCCGCCATCCGCGCCGTTTCCGCTTCAACGCGGTAGTGCATGAGTTCGAGACGGTCGGCGTGACCGCGCTGGCGATCGTCGGGCTGATGAGTTTCCTGATCGGCATCGTCATCGCGCAACAGGGCGCGGTGCAGCTTCGCCAGTTCGGGGCGGAGGTGTTCACGATCAATCTGGTCGGTCGCCTGACCCTGCGCGAACTGGGCGTGCTGATGACCGCGATCATGGTTGCGGGCCGCTCGGGCTCGGCCTTCGCGGCGCAGATCGGTACGATGAAGCTGACCGAGGAAATCGACGCGATGCGGGTCATCGGCGTGTCGCCGATGGAGGCCCTGGTGCTGCCGCGCACGCTGGCGGCGGTCACGCTGATGCCGCTGCTCGGTTTCTATTCCTCGCTGATCGCAATGATCGGGGGATGCTTCTTGGCGGCGGTGTCGCTGGGCATTCCACCGATCACCTTCATCGCGCGCATTCGTGAGGTGGTGCCGATCACCGACCTGTATGTCGGCCTGATCAAGGCCCCCGTCTTCGGCGCGATCATCGCGATCGCCGGCTGTTTCCAGGGAATGCAGGTCAAGTCGGATGCCGAGCAGGTCGGGCTGCGCACCACGGCGGCGGTGGTGCAGGCGATCTTCCTGGTGATCGTGCTCGACGCCTTCTTCGCGGTCTTCTTCACCTGGATCGGATGGGATTGATGGCCGAACAGGACGAGCATCTGATCCAGGTCCGGGGGCTGCGCAACAGCTTCGGCGATCAGGTGATTCACGACGGGCTCGACCTGGACGTGCGCAAGGGCGAGATTCTGGGCGTGGTCGGCGGATCGGGCACCGGCAAGTCGGTGCTGATGCGCACGATCATCGGCCTCCAGACTCCCGATCAGGGCGATATCACCGTGTTCGGCGAACCGACCATCGGCCGCGAGGCGACCGAGGCGGTGGATGTCCGCAAGCGCTGGGGCGTGTTGTTCCAGGGCGGTGCGCTGTTCTCGACGCTGACGGTCGCCGAGAATGTCGCGGTGCCGCTGCGGGAGTTCTACCGCGACCTGCCCCAGGCGTTGATGGACGAGATCGCCTCCTACAAGGTGGTGATGACCGGTCTGCCCGCCGATGCCGGGCCCAAATATCCCGCCGAATTGTCGGGCGGCATGAAGAAGCGCGCGGGGCTTGCCCGGGCGCTGGCGCTCGACCCCGAGTTGCTGTTCCTCGACGAGCCGACGGCGGGTCTCGATCCGATCGGCGCGGCGGCGTTCGACCAGTTGATCGCCTCGCTCCAGAAGACGCTGGGGCTGACCGTCTTCCTCATCACCCATGATCTCGACACGCTTTATGCGATTTGCGACCGGGTGGCGGTGCTGGCGGACAAGAAGGTGATTGCGGTCGGCACGATCGACGAGCTGATCGCGCTCGACCATCCGTGGATCGAGGAATATTTCAAGGGGCCGCGCGGACGGGCCGCGATCGCCGCCAAGGACGAGGTGGCGGACCTGCGGCCCCGCTCCGCCGATACCGACGCCGCGCGCCACCCCACCGAAGTCGAAGCCCATTCCACCGGCCAGCGGTCGCAGGGGACCGAGGCCGACGCCCATGCGAGAGGCGAACCAGGGACACGCTGATGGAAACTCGTTCGAACCACGTCCTTGTCGGCTCCGTCGTGCTGATCCTGCTCGTCGTGCTGGCGCTTTTCACCGTCTGGATCGCCCGGCTGGGCGGCACGTCGGAGAAGGAGTATGACATCTTCTTCCGCCAGTCGGTCGATGGCCTGGCCAAGGGCTCGGCGGTCACCTATTCGGGCGTGCCTTCGGGGCAGGTGAAGGAAATCGCGCTGTGGCGGCCCGATCCGCAATTCGTGCGGGTGCGCGTCGCGGTGAACGAGCAGACACCGATTCTCCAGGGCACGACCGCGTCGATCTCGGCGAGCTTTACCGGCACCAGCACCATCTCGCTGGACGGTGCGCGAAAAGGTGCGCCGCCGATCACCTGTCCGACGCCCGAGAACAAGACCATCTGTCCGTACGGCGTGCCGGTCATCCCGACCAAGCAGGGCGGCATCGGCGCGATCCTGAACTCCGCGCCGCAGTTGCTGGAGCGGCTGTCGACGCTGACCGAGCGGCTGACCGGGCTGCTGTCGGATCGCAACCAGGCGTCGATCGCGGGCATCCTCGACAACACCAACCGTCTGACCGACGCGCTGGCCGATCGCGGGCCGGAGATCGCGGCGACGCTGGCGCAGACCCGCGTGGCGATCCAGCAGGCGGGCGATGCGGCGCAGTCGATCGGCCAGCTGGCGGCGACGACCAACGGCCTGCTCGCCGAGGACGTCAAGCCGACCATGGTCAATCTGAACAAGGCGATCGCCTCGGCCCAGAAAAGCGCCGACACGCTGAATTCGGCGATCGGCGATGCGCGGCCGGGCCTGCAGACCTTCTCCAAGCAGACCGTGCCCGAGGTGGATCGTCTGGTGAAGGACCTGCGCGTGATGACCCAGTCGCTGTCGGCGGTCGCCGAGAAGGTCGACCAGCAGGGCGCAGGGTCGCTGATCGGGCAGCAGAAGCTGCCGGACTATAAGGGCAAGTGAGGAAGCCGATGAGGACCGTCATGAAGACTCCGCTGATCGTTCTGCTCGCCGCGCTTCCGCTCGCCGGCTGCATCAGCTTCGGCGCCAAGCCGCCGCCCTCGCTGCTGACGCTCCAGGCGCAGTCGGCCCCGGCGGTCGGCGAGACGCAGGATTCGGGTCGCGGCAAGTCGATCACCATCCAGGTCCCCAGTGCGCCGCAGGAACTTGCCACCGCGCGGGTGCCGGTGCAGGAGGATGCGACCAGCATCGCCTATGTGAAGGACGCCCAATGGGCCGAGCCGCCGACGCGGCTGTTCGCCCGGCTGATGGCGGACACGCTGACCGCGCGCGCGGGCCGGGTGGTGCTGTCGGCACGGGAATCGATCGGCGATCCGGGCGACCGTCTGGGCGGCGAACTGCGCCAGTTCGGCATGGACGCCACCCGGCGCGAGGCCGTGGTGATGTTCGATGCCGCCCTGCAACGCGGCGCCCAGACGAGCGTCGAGAAGCGCCGCTTCGAAGCGCGCGTGCCGGTCGGCAAGATCGACGCGGAAAGTGTCGGCCCGGCGCTGAACCAGGCGGCGAACCAGGTGGCGCAGCAGGTAACCGACTGGGTGGGGCGGTAAGCATCGATATTCCTCCCCTTGCAGGGGAGGAATTTGTTATTGGGAACCAAATCCCCCGGAAAGCGTGCGCCGCGACATGACGGCGATTTCCCGCATCCGTCACACTTTGCGACATAAACGCACTGGACGGGGCCGTAAGGGCGGGGCAGGTTCGCCGCCATGAAGCCTCGCGCGCGCGTCCTTCTCCTGGCCACAGCCGCCTTGTCCGGTTGTACGGTCGGCCCCGATTATCGTCCCGCCGCTCCCCAAGAGCTGGGGGTGCCCGCTAATTGGTCGGTGCCCGCCGCCAATGCGCAGGCACAGGACCTGACCCGCTGGTGGCGGTCGTTCGACGATCCGCTGCTCGCCGAACTGGTCGAGCAGGCGGTGGTCGCCAATACCGATGTGGTGCAGGCCGTCGCCCGGCTGCGACAGGCGCGCGAAAGCCTGATCCAGAGCCGCGCCTCGCTGCTGCCCAACGTCTCGGGTTCGACCGGCTATCAGCGGAACGAGAACCTGGCAGGTGGCGGGCGCAGCTTTACTTTGCCCGACGGCACGGTGGTCGATACCGGCGGGGGCGGCAGCAACAGCTTCACCGTCGGTCTGTCGGCCAGCTATCAGCTCGGCCTGTTCGGCGAGGTTCGCCGCACGGTCGAGGCGACACGGGCGACCTATGAGGGGGCGGGGTTCAGCTATGCCGCGACGCTGCTGACCGTCGAGAGCGAATTGGCGCGCAATTACATGCTGGCACGCGCCTATCAGGCGCAGCTCGCCAACGCGCGGGCCAGCCTGGCGCTCCAGGACGACAATCTGGAGATCGCCGGTTTCCGCGTGCAGGCTGGCCTCGTCTCCTCGCTCGACGCCGAACAGGCGCGCGGCCAGCGGGCGCAGACCGCCGCGACCATCCCGTCGATCGAACAGCAATATAATGCCGCCGTCTCGCGGCTGGGCGTGCTGACCGCGCAGGCGCCGGGGGCGCTCAAGGCCCGGCTGGAGGCGGTGCGGCCCATTCCCAAGGGTCCGGCGGTGATCGGTGTCGGCATCCCGGCGGAGATATTGCGCCGCCGCCCGGATGTCCGCGCCGCCGAGCGCAACCTGGCCGCCGCCACCGCGCGGATCGGGGTGGCGCAGGCCGCGCTCTACCCGGCGCTGGCCATATCGGGTAATATCAACACGGCGGCGACCAGCCTGGGCTCACTGGGCGATGCGATCACCGGCAGCCTGTTCGCCGGGCTGACCCAGGCGATCTTCAACGGCGGTCGTCTGCGTTCGCAGGTCAGGAACGCGCAGGCCGTCGCCGATCAGAGCTATGCCGCCTATCAGGGCACCGTCCTGCTTGCGCTGGAGGATGTCGAGAATGCGATCGTCGCGCTCAACACCGCGCGTGAACGCGAACGGCAATTCGCCATCCAGCTCGACGCCGCGCGCAATTCGGCGATCCTGGCGCGCAGCCAGTATCGCACCGGCCTGACCGACTTCACCACCCTGTCGCAACAGGAGGCCGCGTTGTTGAACGCCCAGAACGGGCTGGTTCAGGCTCGCTCCGACGCCGCCACCGCGCAGGTCGCGCTCTTCGCCGCGCTGGGCGGCGGATGGGACGACACCACCACTCCAGAAGCGCCGCCGCGCGCGACAACCCCGGACAACCGCTGATGGCCGACCAGACTCTCGACGATTTCCTGGGCGTGAAGCCGCAGCCGCGCTGGCGCAAATGGGTACAGTGGGGCGTGGTGATCGTCGGCGTGGTGCTGCTCGCGCTGCTGCTGAAGAACTGTTTCGGCGGATCGAACGAGGCGGGCTATGCGACCGCACCGGTGACGCGCGGCGACCTGACCGTCACCGTCTCGGCAACCGGCAAGCTGGCCCCCACGACCCAGGTGACGGTCGGCTCGCAGCTATCGGGTCTGGTCACCAGGGTGGTGGTCGATGTGAACGACCGGGTGAAGGCGGGCGAGGCGCTGGCGCTGATCGACCCCGAACAGATTGACGACCAGATCCGTGCGGGCCAGGCGACGCTGGCCGCCAATCAGGCCCAGGTGGCGCAGGCGCGTGCGACCGTGGCGGAGTCGCAGGCCCAGCTCGCCCGGCTGGAGCAGGTCTATAAGCTGTCGAACGGCCGCGTGCCCTCGGCAACCGAACTCCAGGCCGGGCGCGCCGATGCGCAGCGCGCGGTCGCCGCGCTTCGCGTCGCGGAGGCCAATGTCGCCGCCGCCCGTGCGCAGCTCGCCCAGTCGCAGACCCAGCGACAGCGCGCGATCATCCGCTCGCCCGTGTCGGGCGTGGTGCTGGCGCGCCAGGTCGATCCGGGACAGACGGTCGCGGCGTCCTTCAACACGCCGACCCTGTTCGTCATCGCCGAAGACCTGACCCAGATGAAGCTGGAAGTCGCGATCGACGAGGCCGATGTCGGCGAGGTAAAGGTGGGACAGAAGGCCAATTTCACCGTCGACGCCTTTCCGGGGCGGACCTTCCCCGCGACGATCAAGCGGGTCGATCTGGGATCGAACCTGACGGTCAGCGCGGCGACCTCTTCGTCTTCCTCGACCACCAGTGCCACGTCGACCACGGGGCAGGTGGTCAGCTATGCCGCCGACCTGACCGTGGCGAACCCCGACCTGCAATTGCGCCCCGGCATGACCGCGACCGCCGATATCGTCACGTCCGACAAGCGGAACGTCATGCTGATCCCCAATGCGGCGCTGCGTTTCCAGCCTTCGGACGGCGCGGGGCAGGGCGGCGGTGGCATTGCCGGCTCGCTGACCTTCCGCCCGCGTCGCGACCGTGCGGCGCGGACCGCGACCGTGCAGCGCGGCGCGACCCAGACCGTCTATGTCCGGGGCAATGACGGCAAGCCGCAGGCCGTGCAGATTGTCACCGGCGACACCAACGGATCGATGACCGAAGTCCTGTCGGGCGGCCTCAAGCCCGGTATGCAGGTCATCACCGGACAGTTGGCGGCAGGGCAAAGCGCACCAGCCGGCGGTGGGCAGCGCCGTCAGGGCGGCGGGGGCGGCGGTGGTCGCTGACCTCCCCCTGATCAGCCTGCGCGGCGTCACCAAGACCTATGGCAGCGGCGCCACCCAGTTTCAGGCGCTGAAAGGTGTCGACCTGGACATCGCCGCCGGTGACTTCGTCGCGGTGATGGGCCCTTCGGGGTCGGGCAAGTCGACGACGATGAACATCCTGGGCTGTCTCGACGTGCCAAGCGGGGGCAATTTCCTGTTCCGCGGCCATGCCGTCGAGACGCTGGACCGCGACCAGCGCGCGATGCTGCGGCGGCGCTATCTCGGCTTCGTGTTCCAGGGGTTCAACCTGCTCTCGCGCACCACCGCGCTGGAGAATGTCGAACTGCCTTTGCTCTATCGCGGCGAGGACAAGAAGACCCGGCGCGAGATGGGCATGGCGGCGCTGGAGAAGGTCGGGCTCGACCAATGGTGGGACCATACCCCCGCCGAACTGTCGGGCGGGCAGCAGCAGCGCGTGGCGATCGCGCGCGCCATCGTCACCAGCCCCGACGTGCTGCTGGCCGACGAGCCGACCGGCAATCTCGATTCCGAGCGTTCGGTCGAGATCATGGAACTGCTGACCGGGCTGAACCGGGACAGCGGCATCACCGTGTTGATGGTCACGCACGAGCCCGACATGGCGGCCTTCGCGCGCACCGTCATCCATTTCAAGGACGGGCTGGTCGATCGGATCGAGGCGCAGCACCGGCCGGGCGTCGTGCCGGAAATGGCCCCGTTCGAGAGGGATGGGCACTGATGTTCGGCACCACGCTCATCCTCGCGATCCGCTCGATCAGGCGGCATGTGCTGCGCTCGTTCCTGACGACCCTGGGCATCATCATCGGCGTCGGCGCGGTCGTGACCATGGTGACGCTGGGCAAGGCGACGACGGCGGCGGTGCAGCAGTCCATTTCGTCGCTGGGCACCAACATCCTTCAGGTGCGCCCCGGCCAGGGCTTCGGGCGCGGCGGCGGCGGCCCGCGTCCGCCCGACTTCAAGCCCGAGGATGTCGAGGCGATCGCCGACCAGATCGCGGGCGTGACGGCGGTCGCCCCGCAGGCACAGACTACCGCGACCGCCATCTATGAGGGCGCGAACTGGTCGACCACGGTGACGGGCACGACGCTCGCCTATTTCACCGTCCAGCCCTGGCCGCTGGCATCGGGGCGGCTCTGGACCCCGGCGGAGGAAGCGTCGGGCAAGGCGGTGTGCATCATCGGCAATACCGTCCGCAAGAACCTGTTCCCCAGCACCGATGCGGTCGGCAAACGCTTTCGCATCGGCGCGATCAGTTGCGACGTGGTCGGTGTGCTGACCACGCGCGGGCAGGGGGGCTTCGGCGACCAGGACGATGTCGTCTTGATGCCGATCAAGGCGGTGCAGCGTCGCTTCACCGGCAGCCGCGACATCCGCCTGATGCTGGTCGGGGTCGACCAGGCCTATCAGACCAGCGCGGTGCAGGCCTCGCTCACGGACCTGCTGCGCGAGCGGCGCACCATCACCGGCGGCAAGGAAGACGATTTCAACATCTTCGACACCAAGCAGATCAGCGATACGCTGACCAGCACGACGACGATGCTGACCCGGATCGTCGCGGCGGTGGCGGCGATCAGCCTGGTGGTCGGCGGGATCGGCATCATGAACATCATGCTGGTGTCCGTCACCGAGCGGACGCGCGAGATCGGTATCCGCCTGGCGATCGGCGCGGTCGCGCGCGAGGTGCTGATGCAGTTTCTGGTCGAAGCGGTGGTGCTGTCCTGCCTGGGCGGGATCATCGGGCTGGTGCTGGCGCAGGCGATCATCGCCGCACTGGTGCCGGTGATGCAGGTGCCGTGGACCTTCGACCTTCAGATCAACATCATCGCCTTCGCCATTTCGGCGGTGATCGGGGTGGTGTTCGGTTACTTCCCGGCGCGGCGGGCGGCGGCGCTCAATCCGATCGATGCGCTTCGCCACGAGTGATCTTGCGCTCGGGGGCGTGGACCAGTTGGCGTAGCCGCTCCAGATCCTCGGGCGTGTCGATGTCGATCAGTTCGGCGGGCGCGGTTACCACATGCCGCCCGCCCGCGACCAGCGCGCGTGCGCCTTCATCGCCTTCCAGCTTGAGCAGTGCCTCGAACCGGTCTGAGCCGAATATGCCGGGTGGGGTGGGATGCTCGCCATTGCTCGACACCACCACCGCGTCGGGGCCCTCAAAGGCATCGAACAGGCGATAGATATGCGCCGCTGTCACGCGCGGCATGTCGGCCAACGCGACCAGGATCGCCTTGGGCGATGCCTTCATCGCCTCGCGCACGCCCAGTTGCAGCGAGTGCGACAGGCCCTGGCCGACATCGGCATTATGGATGGGCCGGTAGCCGCGCGACGCGAAGTCGAGCTGGCATCCGTCGGTCACGACGATGCGGTCGGCAAAGGCTATGCTTTCCAGTGCGGTGGTGACGTGGAAGCCGACCGGCTTGCCGAGAAATTCGGCCTCCAACTTGTTCTCCATCCCGAAGCGGCTCGACTGCCCCGCCGCGAGCAGGACCAGCACCACATCCTCAGCGTCGATCATGAAAGGCTCCAATCATCGCCGCCGCGATCGACAGGGCGATCTCGGACGGACCGATCGCCCCGATGTCGAGGCCGACAGGGCCGTTGATCCGGTCGATCGCCGATGGGGAAACGCCCATCGCCGCCAGACGCTCCCGCCGCGCCGCATGGCTGCGCCGACTACCCAAAGCGCCGACATAGGCGGTGTCATGCGCCAGCGCGGCGACCAGGGCCGGATCGTCGATCTTGGTATCGTGGCTCAGCGTCACGACGGCGGTGGCGGGGCCGGGGGCATAGGCGGCGACCGCCTCGTCGGGCCAGCGATCGTCCAGCGTGACGCCGGGGAAGCGCTCCTCGGTCAGGAAGCGCGCGCGCGGGTCGATGACGGTGGTGGCGATGCCCAGCGTCCGCGCGAGTTGCGCCAGGCTCTGCGCGATCTGCACCGCGCCGACGATCAGCAAGCGGCGTGGCGGGTCGTAGCGGTTGGCGAAGACCTCGCCGGTCTCGATGGGCCGCAGGTCCGAATGGCCGGTGGTCAGATCGGTGGTGACGGTGAGCGAACGTCCGGCCTCGCGCGCCTCGACGATACGATCGAACAGTTCCGGGTCGAAGCCGTCCGCCGAGACCGGCTGGACCATTACCGCGATCTCACCACCACAGGGGAGGCCGACCTCCCAGGCCGAGGCATC
>JAAIGG010435070.1_pt1 | contig 34257 bp, 32 predicted proteins | sample 6487391 | NCBI WGS metagenome assembly JAAIGG01 (sample SAMN13974130, study PRJNA590717) | phyllosphere metagenome | biome: asymptomatic weeds; feature: pooled weeds collected from a community garden; material: weeds; isolation source: pooled asymptomatic leaves from various weed species from...
AGCTCGGTCGCGGGGTGGAGCAGCCCGGTAGCTCGTCAGGCTCATAACCTGAAGGCCGCAGGTTCAAATCCTGCCCCCGCAACCATACTTTCCAATGCCATAACCGCCCGGATCATCCCGCGGCGGTTTTTTGTGCCTGTTTTTCGGGGCTTAGCTCCGAGTCGCTGACGCTCAAGGCGGTTCATTTCTGCCCCGGCGATGCCAGGACGTCGATTTGCCTTTGGGGGTATTTTCGTGGGTATCATCCCGGCCTCGGCAGGAGATACCCCCATGGCCCTCAAGGAGCTCGAAGTCCGCTACGCCACCAAGCGGGCAAAAGACTATAAACTCACCGACGGCGAAGGCCTCTACCTTCTCGTCCGCCCCAACGGCTCCAAGCTGTGGCGGATGAAGTACCGCTATGGCGGCAAGGAAAAGCTCCTGAGCTTTGGTGCCTATCCGGCGGTCTCGCTCGCCGAGGCGCGGCTGCGCCGCGCCAAGGCCAAAGTAGTGCTGGGCGAGGGGGGTGATCCCGGTGCCGGCAACAAGCCCAGGGCGCAGATGACCTTCGAGGAAGCAGCGCGCAAATGGCATGGCCACCGCCTCGATGGGCTTGATCCTGGGCATGCCACCCGTCTGCTAACCCGGCTCGAGCGCGATGCCTTTCCGGTGCTCGGCAAGCTGGGGTTGTCCGTCGTCACGCCGGCCGATGTGCTGGCAATGGTGCGGCGGGTCGAGGCGCGGGGCGCACTCGACGTCAGCCGCCGCCTCAAGCAGCATGTCAGCCAAATCTACCGTTTTGCCATCGCCCATGGCTGGGCTGAGCGCGACCCGGCCGAGCATCTCGGCCAGCTGCTCAAGCCCAAACCGCGTACCCGGCATATGCCGCGGATTGGCCGCAGCGAGCTGCCAGCGCTTATTCGGGCCATTGACGGCTATGATGGCGAGGATACGCCGCGCCGTCGCGCCGTGACCCGCGCGGCGCTGCTGTTCACGCTGCTCACCTGGGCGCGGACCAACGAGACGCGTCATGCCCGTTGGGACGAGTTTGAGGATCTTGATGGACCTGCGCCGCTCTGGCGGGTGCCGGCCGAGCGTATGAAGATGGCGCGCGAGCATGTCGTGCCGCTGGCACCGGCGGTTGTCGCGCTGCTCAAGGACGTGCGGGTCTATAGCTCGCCGCACTATGTCTTTGTGGGCGAGAAACCCGACCAGCCGATCTCGCAGAACACGATGATCTATGCCTGCTACCGGATGGGCTATCGCGGCCGCCAGACCGTGCATGGTTTTCGTGGGCTCGCCTCGACCTGGGCCAATGAGGCGGAATGCTATCAGCCCGACTGCATCGAGATGGCGCTCGCCCATGTCGAACGCGATGAGGTGAGGGGGGCCTATAACGCCGCCCTCTATCTTTCCCCGCGTCGGCGCATGCTCGAGGACTGGGCGAGGTTCATCCAAAGCCATCTGAACGCCGTGCCAGCGGTGGATGACGCCTTGGGCCTAGTGGAGAGTGATAGGCAGGGCTGTCTTGAGGCCAGCCCTGCCTGACCGATTATTCGCCTGACAGATGCGCTTGAGCAGCGCTCTTGGCGGCGCGGGCGCCCTTGGGCTTCGCCGTCGTTGCCACCTTGGCCCCCGGCTTGCGGCCGAGGCCGATCTTCTTGGCCATCGCCCGGCGGCTTTCCGAATAGCTCTCGGCGACCATCGGATAGTCGGCCTTCAGGTTATAGCGCTCGCGATATTGCTCGGGTGTCAGACCGTTGGTGGCGAGGTGACGGCGCAGCGTCTTGTAAGGCTTGCCGTCGATCATCGAGATGATGTGGTCCTTCGAGGCCAGCGACTTCCGTACCGAGACCGCAGGCGTGTATTCGGTGGTGTCGACGGCGTCCGCTGCCGCCGTCTCGCTGCCGCCGGCCAGCTTCAGGATGGCGCTGTGCATGCTGCCCAGAAACGCCGGGACCTGCTCGGCGTCGATGCGGGTGTTGGGATTGCCCAGCCAGGCAATGGTCAGTTCGGTAGCAAGTTCGACCGCATGCGCGGTGTCGGTGATGGTTTCGTCAGCCATGGTCTATCCAGATGGGAGTGGCAGGAGTGTTAAACGCTGCGCGGTTCCGGAGAACCGTAAACGGCCATGTCACAGCAATGGTCTTGCAGCAGCAATAACGATACGGCGTCAAGCGACGATTTGTTCCGATACACGGCCGATGTGTTTCATAGCGTCACCATGTAAAATGACGGCACAGAAATAACGAAGCCGCTTAGAGGCGTATATAGAAGAGGTGGGTGTCGACCTTTGCCACCTTGGTCATTGTGTCGCGCCAATACGGCACCATCCAGTCGGCATGATAGTGGGTGGCGCGGCCAACATCGGCGAAGACGTGACCGGCAAGCGCTTCGCTTGCCACGCGTCGCGCCGCGGACCAGCCGAAATGTTTCGTGCGCCGCTTGATCGAGCCATCGCAGGTAAACGAGAATTGGCAGCCCGTGGTCCGGTCGAAACCCTGATAGACGACGCCGCAAATGGTGCGTGGAAAACCAGGGGCTCGCACACGGTTGAGAATGACCTGAATGACGGCGCGTTGCCCTCGCGGGTCGTCACCCACTTCATAAAGGGCAGCGGTGGCCAGGCAGTCGACGGCTTGTGCGCGTTCGGCGGGGCCGCCACGAAAGCGATAGGGCGCTGCGCGGACGCGCGCAGCAGCTACGATGGGCACGCTGGCATTCGAGGCGCGTGCTTGCGCCATCGTCAGCTTCCCGGGCGGCTTCGTCACCGGAGCAACGCCGACCGTATCCAGAAGGCCAGCAGCGATGGCGACCGCTGCCACGACGAAAAGCAGCAGCAACCAGCGCTCTGCGGCAACGTCGCGCTGTGGAGGTCGGCCTTTGGAGGCATATAAAGTTCGTCGGGATGCCATCACCGACACGCTAGCGCAGCGAGCGGCGCAAGGCAGCGTCGATCGCGCTCGCTGCGCTCGATAATGCGCTCAAGGCCCTGGCGGCACTGCACGCTCGCGAAAAAGCCGACGCACAAGCCCATCACTTGGACCTTGACGAACGGTCACAGGCGAAGCCTCCTCGGCACCGTCGCGCCTTGTTGACTGGCGGCGGACAGGCGGAGAGTTTGTTGCTCACAAGGAGGTCGGCAGGCCAGCTCGGAGCGATGCGCTCGAATCACGAACATGGTTAACGCATCGATGCTTTTGCCGTTTACGTCGTCAATCGATTGACTAAACTGCTAAGCGTATACGAAAAAGCGATGGAGATGGCCTTTGCAAGTCGCCAACGATCGAGATCAGCTCGAAAAGGCCGATGCGCTTCTCAAGGAAGCTTTGAAGCTGCTGGATGACCAGGGCCTGCTAGTCGCCGCTGCCCATCTTTCAGGCGTCATTGAGATGGTCGATCAGGCGCTAATCGGAAGAGGGAACCTCGTATCCCGATGAAAGAACTCGTTCCATCTTCTTGAGGCCAAGCTGGGTGAATTGCACATTCTCATTGATTGACGAGCAGGTCTCGATCGCGCCTTGACTGATCAGATAGTTTATCCATCGTGCAGAGACCGCTGGGGAGAGCTTGGTCTCACTCGAAATTTCACCAAGGCCAACGACCCGTCCTTCGGCTTCTGCCAGATAAATGCAGTTCAATATGTCGCCGAGCGGGCTCATCGCTACATCGTTGCCAAATTCTTGCTGCCGGACTTGGCGCAGTCGCCTTGCCCGTAACGCCATCTCCCACAATCGCGCTGGCGGAAGTTCGCGTCCCTCCTCGTTCCAGAAAAGGGTGCTGACAAGGCGGTCAGGGTTGTCGAAGCGAGTTACGTAAACATTGGCGGTAACCGTCGTGCCGTCAGGTCGCGCATATCGTTTTTGCAATCGGACGGGTGCCGCGCGTTTGATCAAGGAAGCAAGCATTGCTTCGCTACGTCCCAAATCTTCAGGGTAGGTAATGTCCTTATAAGACATGCCGATCACCTCATCCTCATCTCGTCGGAGCAGCTCCAAAAAACCTGCGTCGGCCTCGAGAATGAAGCCATCTGTGGTGGAGACGCAATGCGCCGTTGGCATATCCGATGAACCCCGCCTGAGCTTGCTTTCGCTTATTTACAGGTTGGCATGCCAGCTTTTCTTACGTCAATAAACAATGTTGTGTCGTCAGCTACCATGACGCTAGCTGCGGAAGAACAACATGTAGTCATTGGGAAGGATGATCATCGACGTGGTAGAATATCGGATTGCGTAACCATTCGTCGATCGCCGAGGCGCGCCAACCCATACAGCGGGTGCTGAGCTGGATGTTCTTTGGAAAGGTGCCGCTGGCCATCTTGCGGTAGAGCGTGGATCGGCAAAGCCCGGTCTCGTCGAGGACGGCCTTCAGACGCAGGATGCGGTCTGGGTTGGCGGACATGGCATTACCTCGCGGCTCTTGGGATGGGAACCGCCAAGGTCCTGCTTTTGCCTGATTGGCAGTAGGACCCGGCTGGGGTCCCGACGGCACTGCCGAGGGACATTCAGGAAGCAGAGCGATGCCGTCTCCTGCGATGCCGCAGGACCGGGCTCTACGCCGCTGGCGCAGCGTCGAGCCGTGCCGTCTCGGCCCATGCGGGTTGCGATCCCTGACGGGTGACGGTGCGGCCTTCGCACCGTCAGCGGACAGCGCGGGGTACCCCCACGCTGGCGTGACGCGCCGGGCGCGTCTGGCAAGGGTGGGCGTCACGGCCCTGTGGTCCCGCCGCGGCGTGCTGCAACCGGCTGCGCCGGTCCTCCTCTTCGTTTCGGCCCTCTGGGTGCAGCCCGCCTCGTCTGGCGGGACTGTCGGTCCGCTCCTGCCGCCCACCCTCGCCATTCCGGCCGGGCTGCGGTGGTTTTGAAGGAGTGAGGATCATGTCCAGGACCATCGACCAACGCCAGTCCCTCTATGCCGAAGTGACGGCACGCGTGATTGCCGAACTGGAGGAAGGGCGGCTGCCATGGGTGCAGCCCTGGGACAGCGCGGCCTGTGCCTGCACGATGCCGGCGAACGGCGTGACCGGGCGGCGCTATTCCGGAATCAACGTGCTCATCCTGTGGGCCAAGGTCATCGAGGGCGGTTACAGTTCACAACGCTGGCTGACCTACCGCCAAGCGCAGGCAGCGGGTGGCAATGTCCGCAAGGGCGAGCGCGGGACCACCGTCTGTTATGCCGACCGCTTCACGCCGAAGGCCAAGGACGACGGGGCCGGTGACGACGGGCAGGAGGCGCGCACCATCGCCTTCCTCAAGCGCTTCACCGTCTTCAATATCGACCAGTGTGAAGGCCTGCCCGAAGCGTTGACGCAAGCGCCGGAGGTTCGACCTGAAATTGAGATCCTGCCCAAGGTCGCAGCCCTCATCGAGGCCAGCGGCGCAGACGTTCGGATCGGCGGCGACCGTGCCTATTACCAACCCATCGCCGACTATGTCGCGGTGCCGCCGGTTGCGGCCTTCCACGAGCCGATCAACTGGTATCGCACCGCGCTCCACGAGCTTGGTCATTGGACGGGGCATTCAACGCGCCTGGACCGCGACCAGACGGGCGCATTCGGTACTGCAAATTACGCGCGTGAAGAGCTGGTCGCCGAGATGGCAAGTGCCTTTGCCTGCGCGTCGTTGTCCATCCAACCGACGGTGCGCCATGCCGACTATATCGGGTCGTGGCTCGAGGTGCTTCGCCATGACGACAAGGCCATCGTTCGGGCCGCGAGCGCTGCCAGCAAAGCGGCGGACTATCTGCTCGGCTTTGCGGGGCATGAGGGGCAGCCGTCATGACGCGGGATCGGCAATTCCCGGCGCGTGCACGCGCCTGGGGTGCGCTGCCGATCCGTGACCGTGCGATCTTCGCCAGCGTGCGGATCGACGGGCTGGATTATGACGAAGCGGCGCGTCGTCATGGCTGCACGGCGCAGGCCGTCGAACAGGCCATCGTGCGCGTCCTCGTCGCCCTCATGGATGCGGAAGATGACGCCCCGCCATGAGGCGAGCGCAGGCATCCCAGGAGTACAAAGGATGTACGCATCCGTAACGGTTCGCTAGGATGATCGTCATGCGCGACGACGTTGCTCATCTGCCGGACAAGAAGCGCCGCGATCTCGATCGGATCGTGGAAGTGCTGTTTGCCGAGTTCGAACAGGCGACATCGCTCTCGACGCAGAAATGGCGCCGGCAGGGCCGTATCCTCAAGGTCATCCTCTACGGATCGTACGCACGCGGCGACTGGGTCGATGATCCCATCGGCGGCTACCAGTCCGACTATGACATCCTCGTGGTGGTCAGCGACGAGCGGCTGACCGAGCCGGGTGAGTTCTGGGCCAAGGCCGACGACCAGTTCGTGCGCGAGGTGACGATCTCGAAGCGAATCAGTGCGCCGGTCAGCTTCATCGTCCACAGCCTTGCCGATGTGAACAATCAGCTGACGCAAGGGCGGCCGTTCTTCATCGACGCGATCGAACAGGGCATCGCTCTGTACGAGGTTGAGGATCACCCCTTCGTCACGCCGAAGCCGCTGGAGCCGAAGGCGGCGTTGGCTGAGGCCCAAAAGCATTTCGACTATTGGTTCGAGCAGGCGGATAGCGCCCTGTCAGTTGGCAAGTTTTGCACTGAAACCGGCAAGCCTCGTGACGCTGCATTCATGCTGCATCAGGCAACCGAACGCTTCTACCACTGCCTGCTGCTGACCCTAACGCTGTACAGCCCGAAGTCGCACAAGCTGAACTTTCTGCGCAGCCAAGCCGAACCGCTCGTGCATGAGCTCATCGCTGTCTGGCCACGCGATACCAAGTTCGCGCAGCGCTGTTTCGAGCTTCTGCGCCAGGCCTATGTCAATGCGCGCTATTCGCCGCACTACAAGGTAACGACGGCCGAACTCGAATGGTTGGGCGAGCGCGTCGAGCTGCTCCAGCAGATCGTCAAAGAGACTTGCGAAAAGCGGCTCGCGCAGGGCTGACGTCCGTCAGCCTGCGCTCGCGTCATCGGCAAAGGCCCGCCGTCCGCGCCGCGTCCAGATCAGCCGGTAACGATCGCCATCTTCGCCGCGCAGCCTGCTCGCCACATCGACGAGCGCACCATAGATCAATGCGCGGTCATCGTCGGTCAGTTCAGTGAGACCGGCTTTGGCCACAAGGCCGCCTAGCTCGATCAACTGGCGGGTGCGTTCGCGCCGCTTCACCTGCCACTCGCGCATGTCATGCCGCGCCCGGCGTAGCTGGAGCCGGACGCGGAGAGCCGCTGTCCGCCGCAGGGCCGCTGTTGTCACGGCGAGCGCTTGGGCGTGAACCGGATTTCGCGCGAAAGAACGCTGCCCCGCGCGTGTGCTGCGCCTCCTTCACACTTGCTTCTGTCGCCTCCACCGCCAGCAGCATCGCCCCGGCCAGCTGTTCGGCTGACAGCGCATCGGCACCGGTCGCGATGACCAGCTCGCCGAGCTGCTCGCGCTTGCGGACCTTCAGCCGTCTGGCCTTGTCATCGAGCGCTTTCAGCTTGGCGTCATAGTCGCGGGGTTTGCGCATGGGATCATCCTTCCGTTGTGCGGGTAGGATGATCCAGTTATCGGGGTGTTCGATCAGCTGCAATGTGCCGGGATATCTTGGGATGAACGCGTCCCGAGACAGATGAAATCTTCGAAGGGCGCGCTTATACGTCGTGCCGACGTCGCTTCTTTGGTGTAAATGGATCGCCGCCATGGCGATCTACCATTTCTCCGCCAAGATCATCTCTCGCGCCAACGGCTCGTCGGCGCTGGCGGCAGCGGCCTATCGCTCCGCTTCGCGGCTGCACGATCAGCGCATCGATCGCCACCACGACTTCTCGAACAAGGCCGGCGTCGTCCATTCCGAAGTGCTGCTGCCCGGTGGCGCACCGGAAGCGTGGCGCGACCGCGAGGTGCTATGGAATGCAGTCGAAGCGGTGGAGGTTCGCAAGGACGCGCAGCTTGCCCGTGAGGTCGAGTTCGCCATCCCGCGCGAGCTCGACCAGGCCGAGGGCATTCGGCTCGCCCGCGACTTCGTTAACCGCGAGTTTGTCGCACGCGGTATGGTCGCCGATCTCAACGTGCATTGGGACATCGGCGCCGATGGAGAGCTCAAGCCCCATGCCCATGTCATGCTCGCTCTGCGCGAGGTGAATGAGGAGGGCTTTGGCAAGAAGAACCGCGACTGGAACCGCACCGATCTGCTCGAGACCTGGCGCGAGCGCTGGGCGGGGCATGTCAACGCCAGATTGGCCGAACTCGACATCGATGCACGGGTCGATCACCGCAGCCTGGAAGCACAAGGCATCGACCTCGAGCCCCAGCACAAGATCGGCCCGGCTGCATCGCGCATGGTGGAGCAGGGGCTCAGTAGTGAGCGGCTCACCGAGCACCACGCCATTGCCCGTGCGAATGGCGAGAAGATCCTCGCAAACCCGGCGATCGCCCTGGATGCGATCACCCGGACGCAGGCGACCTTCACCACCCGTGACCTGGCGATGTTCGTCCATCGCCATAGCGAGGGAAAGGAGCAATTCGATCAGGTGATGGCGGCGGTCCGTGCATCCCCTGAATTGGTCAAGCTCGGCAAGGACGGACGGGGCCAAGAGCGCTTCACCAGCCGCGACATGGTCGACACCGAGGCGCGGCTGCAGCGTGCCACGGTAAAGCTCGAGGCCAGCCGCCGTCACGGCCTGAGCGACCAGCACCGCAAGCTGGCGCTCGTGCGCGCAGAGATGCGCGGGCTGGCCCTGTCGCCGGAGCAGCGCAGCGCCTTTGACCATGTTACCAGCGGCAGGGGGCTGGGTGTGGTCGTTGGCTATGCCGGGACCGGCAAGTCGGCAATGCTGGGGGTGGCGCGTGAGGCCTGGGAGAGCGCGGGGTATCACGTCCAAGGTCTGGCACTGTCCGGTATTGCCGCCGAGAATCTCGAAACTGGTTCGGGTATCGCCTCGCGCACCATCGCCAGCCTCGAGCATCAATGGGGGCAGGGACGTGACCTCCTGACTGACAAGTCTATCCTCGTCGTGGACGAGGCGGGCATGATTGGCACGCGCCAGCTCGAGCGGGTAATCGCCGAGGCCGAGAAGCGCGGTGCCAAGGTGGTGCTGGTTGGTGATCCCGAACAACTCCAGGCGATTGAAGCAGGCGCGGCGTTTCGCAGCGTGGCCGAGCGTCATGGTAGTATCGAGATCACCGACATTCGCCGCCAGCGCGAGGACTGGCAGCGCGCGGCGACGCGCCACCTTGCTACCGAGCGGACCGGCGAAGCGCTTAGCGCATACCAGCAGCATGACGCGATCCATGTCGCCGAGACGCGGGAGGCGGCACGGGTCGATTTGATCGACCGCTGGGATCGGCAGCGCCAAGCCGAGCCCGACGCTAGCCGGATCATCCTCACCCACACCAATGACGAGGTGGCGCTGCTCAACCAGGCAGCACGCGGGCGATTGCGCGCGCGGGAGGAACTCGGCGAGGACATCGCCCTGCAGGTCGATAAGGGCGAGCGTCACTTTGCGGCCGGCGACCGGGTGATGTTCGGGCGCAACGAGCGCAGCCTGGGCGTCAAGAACGGCTCGCTGGGCCGGATCGAGAGCGTCACCGCCACCCGCATGGCGGTAATGCTCGACAACGGCACGGCGGTATCCTTTGACATCAAGGACTATGCCGCGGTCGATCATGGCTATGCTGCAACCATCCACAAGGCGCAGGGCATGACCGTCGACCGGGTGCATGTGCTGGCGACGCCGGGGCTTGATCGGCATGCCGCCTATGTCGCGCTGTCCCGCCACCGTGACGGTGTCGAACTCCACTATGGCCGGGACGACTTTGCCGATCATGACCGGCTGGGCGCCACGCTGTCGCGTGAGCGGGGCAAGGACATGGCGTCAGACTATGCGAGAGAGCCTGCGGCCCAGGTGTCGCGCGCCTTTGCGGAGCGGCGCAACATCCGCGATCAGCACGACACACCGGCGGCGAAACGTAACATCTTCGATGGCCTGCAGTTGCGCAGGTCGCCTCCAACGCCGTCGCTCGATCCCGTCGCGCCGCCTTCGCCGAGCAAGCCTGTCATCGCTGCACACGCCCGCGCGTCCGAGCTTGGCGATGCCGTGACCCGCCATGGCCGCATCGTCCAGGCCATGCGGCATGCGCAAAGCATTGGTGCCCCGTACACGCCGGACCAGCGGCACGAGCTTCGAGCCAGCCGAGCGTTGCTCGACAGTTTTGTCCCGCAAGCCTCACAGGATCTCGAACGGGCCATGGCGCATGATCTGCGCCTGATCGGTGAGACCGCACAGGGGCGGACGACCGCAGCGATCCGTGCCATGCAGCTCGAAGCCGAGATGCGCGACAATCCAGCGTTACGCGCCGATGTCTTCGTCCAGCGCTGGCAGGGGCTGGACCGTCAGCGCCGCCTGCTGCTGCGCGATCATGAGGAGACTCGCGCCAACCGGGTCGCAGACCGGATGATGGGGATGGCCAAAGGCCTGGAGCGCGATCCCCAGGTCGAGTCCATCTTGCGCAATCGCAAGGTGCAGCTGGGGCTCCGCAACAGTACAGGCCCCGGCGTCGGCCGCGAGCTTGAGCAGATGATTGGGCGTACCCGCAGCCGGGGGCTTGGCATCGGGATGTAGCGCGAGTGATGCGCGGCCCGTTCTGCCCGGAATGCCTGAGTGCGGACTGTCTGCATTTTGGAAAAACTTGGTGGAGAGCAGACCGGCAGCTTTCGAGCCCCAGACCGGCGTAAGCAGCCATCCGTTCAGGAAGCTTCGATCGGCAGAGTTGCGTCCCAGTGGCGGCCATAGGAAAGCAATTCAGATTTCTCGAAGCTGACATCAAACAGAAAAGCTTTGAACGGCCGCGATGTCGGACGGTCTGGAACGGCAGGATTGCAGACTTTGTGGGGAAATCTGCCATTAAACGTAGCCCTGGCGTGAAGGCTGCCTTCCGCAAGGCTAGGCAGCTACGCCAAGGCCTCAGTTGGTGCCCCGTGAACAGACCAATTTAGAATGGATAATCGTCGCTGAGGGCTTGCCGAGAGACTCGTTTGAATGCGCTCAGTAATTGCGGGACCTGAATCATCTATATGAGTAACGTTCTCGGTCGCCTAACGTTACCCGCATCGACAAAAAATGCTCGACAGCACCGGCGCCTTGGTCAAGGCTCGCTACCCATCATAACGTCTCAGGAGCGGGATCCACCCAGCTGTCAGCGCGATAGCGGAAGCCATGGGTGGTCCGCTGCTCGAACTTAAAGCCTGCCCATTCGAGATCGGCCTCGAGATACGGATCGTCGGCCAGCATGTAGCGCGCGTCGCCATGCAGCAGCTGGGTGAGAAACCGCTGGTTGATCACGCGCGCGATCTCAGGCTGTACGCGGCGATTGCTGAATCCGGGAGGCCCGCCTGCGATGATAAAGGCCCCCCAATGGCGGTCGAGGCTCAGCCACCAGGTCCGGAGCGAGTTGAACATTTCCCCGAAGATCGACTTCACGCCAGGCTGTGAAACCATCAAGGTCGGATTGGTCGACGACCGGAACGGGATGGGTGACTGACAGATCATCACGTTGATGTCGGCCGCATCCTTGGGCATCGACGTGTCGAGCACGCTTTTGCGGAACAGCTGGTGCGGACCGCCGGGCGACTCCGCGATCCTCCGATGCATCGCGCGCTCTTCCGCAGTCAACTCGAAGAGCTTGCCTGCCCGGAAGCGCGCATTCTCGGCTTCCATAAAGCGCAGCATCCGGATGTTTCGCCAGTAGAGATGGCGCGCGAAGCCGTAGATTGAAAGACCATCCACGTCATCCAGGTTCGCGCAGTTGCCAGTCTCGATCTTCTCCCAAGTCCTGCTATGCGAGAACGGGGTTTCGACGAGCTTGTTGATCTCACCCTCGATCGATCCGGCGATCCCGTCTTCAACGAAATCGTGAAGCGCCTCCTCATAGCCGATCGAGCCGACCGACTTGCGGTCTGCGACCAGATTGTCGCGGTGGCGCTCCAAGACCGCAACCTTGTTCACTTCGTCGGTATTCGCAAACTGCCGCAAGTAGAATTGCGGCACGTAATGATGACGTTTGGGCACGTTACTCAAGGTTCACATCCACGTAACCGGCGGGATAAGCGTTAACACCGGTTCTTTTGATGACAGGTTTTTTGCGCGACTCAAGGATGGCGTACAGGGCAGAGACGTTTCTCCGCCAGATTCGCACAACTTCGTTGCTTAGGATTGCGGGTTCGTGTTGCTGAGTTAACCATTCAGAGTCACTATTTGGCCCCGCATTGCGCGCCTCTGCGAGATGCCGGCCGGAGGCGTACAGCTTGCCCGACCTAGATCGCGTTATCTCCATCTTGCCGGGCCGACCGGTCCGCCAGCCGTGCGCGGCTGGTCAGCTGCCGCAGCCAGCGTGTCACGGGCTACTCAAGGTCCCGTTCGCGCGGTGCGGAGACGGTGTCGCGCGGCACGTATCGGCGGTCACCAGCTTGAGACAGGGACCGTTCCATTGCTTGGACTGCGGCGAAGTGCTGATCCTTCGCCAGCCGGTCAACAAGCGCCAGCACTTCGCGCATCGACCCGACTCGCTATGCACCGGCGAAACCGCCCTCCACCGCTATGCAAAGGAACTGCTGGTGGCGGCGAGGACGCTCACGCTTCCTGCGCTGGTGCTCGAGGAAGAGCGCGTTCGCCAAACAGTGTTCGCCGCCGGCGCCTATGAATCCGACGCGGTGCTCCCCGAGCACAAGATCGGTGGCTTTCAGCCCGATGCGCTGGTTCGCTACCAAGGCTTCGAACTGGCGGTCGAATTTCTGGTCCATCATGCCGTCGATGGCGAGAAACGCGCGAAGGTGCGCGATCACGACATTTCGATGGTCGAGATCGACCTGTCCGGGTTGAAGGCCGGGCAGATGGACGGCGACGCTCTCGACGCCGCAGTACTGCACACGGCGCCGCGCCAATGGATACACCATCGAAAGTTGGCAGCCGCAAAGCGCAGGCTCGATGCTGCCGTGGCGAAGGAGAAAGCGGAACGCGGCACGAGGCTCAGGGGGCATATCCTGCGCAAGCGCCGGGCCAGCGTCCCCGAAGACTGGAAGGACGAGGCGATGCCGGCTGTGCGCCGGGCCGGCCTCACAACGCTGATCGGCGTCGAGGCGGGGAGTGGCCACTGGTTCACGGTCCCGGACAGGGATTGGCAGGCCCAGGCACTGTTCGAGTACGTGATCAAGCCAAGCGGGCAATATTCGCCGGGCGCGATGCTCAAGATCAAAGGCGACTATCCGAACGAACGCGACCTGTCGTCGAAGCTGCCGGACTGGATGATCCGTACGGATCTCGCCAGTTACCCAGCTAAGCGGCTGGCCGAAGCCGGCTTCAGCAAGGAGAGCTATGGCAGTCCGCACGCTGCGGTTTGGCACTATCTGGCGGCACTGACCATGAAGCGGCAGGCAGTCTTCTGGAGCCGGGAGGATGAGTGCTTCTACGTCGAGCCGGAACTGCAGGACCTGCTGCATCGCCAGGTCGATCTGCGTTGGCGGGTGAAAAAACTGCTCGGCGCAGCGCAAGTTGAGGACGCCGAAGCTGCCTATCAGGACTGGGCGAAGACCTATAGCAGCACCGGCATGTCGCCCCTTCGGCTGATCGAGGCGGGCGGCGAAGGCTATCGCGAATTGCTGGCGCGCGTCGTGCAGCTCGAGACGATGGTGTCGGGTTATCTCCCGAAGGTCGTCGACGATTTATGCGGCCTGCCGCTCGAGGCGATCCGTCGCCAAAATCGGGAGGCCATCGCCGCCGCCGAAGCCGAAAAGGCCGCCGCACTGGAAACGGCCGCATCGGAACGTCAGCGGTCGATCCGCCTTCAGGCCGAACAGATGCTCGAAGGCGAAGCAGCGGCGTGGCTGGCGCAGAAAGTCGCCGGCACCGAGACAAGCTTTGAGGATCACGCGCGGGAGGGAGATCAGGCACTCCTGCGGCTGGAGCGCCAATTGGCGAGCGATAGCGACAGGCGTCGCCAGCGTATCGCGGCCGAGCGAGAAGTTGCGCAACTCCGTGGCCAGCTGTCGGAAGCCGCGAAACGAGCATTTCCGAACGAGCAAATGGCCGCGCTGTTTCTCAATTCCGGACATCCGAGGCTGCAGGGCCGCCGACCGATCGACCGTTGTAACAATCAGCAGGATCTGTCCTTCATCATGAGCCTGATGCCCAAGAAGCGGTGACCATCAGGCCTTGAACTCATGGATGGGTCTAGAGAAGTCTCCTCCAAGGCGGTTTCGGGGCGTTGCGCTTTGCGGGCACTTCGTAAAGCCATGAACCTATGACCGGTTGCAGCGCCTCCGTCAGGGGCCGCGAAGGTTCTCTTATGTAGGCGGCGGCGGGCGGGGCATAGGTCCGGCCGAACGGCGGCTCTGCCTAGTCCCGGACTTGAAACCGGACAGGCATGAGTCGGCCAGTTAACCGTACTTGACGCCAGACGCTACGATTTTAGCTACTGGGCCGATAGCGGACCGGCAGCCGCCAAGTTGCACACTAGGGCGCTCCCAAGGCCTCGCCACGCCCTCCCCGCGCACAACGCGCTACCGTGTGCGGCGAGCGGTTCGACCTCTGCGGACAGCCGTCACGCACGCACCAAGCCAGAAGCCTGCAGCTCCGGCTCGAATGCGCGCAAGGCCGTGTCCGGCACCGCCAGAACGAACAGGTCCTTGGCACGCGTCAGCGCAACGTAGCCGATCCGCCCGTCTTCGGTGTCGGTGCCGTCGAGCAAAGCTCGGACGTGCAACTTCTTGGCAACGTAAAGGACGGCATCAATGCTTTCGCCTTTTACCCGGTGCACGGTCGAGGTGCGAAACGAGGATGCTGCCGGCGCCGTCAGGATCGGGGCTGCGAGCAACGGTGCATTGGGAAGTTGTCTCTTGGCGAGGCGTTGGCCGAGATTTTCGGCGGCCTGTAGCCCGAACTCGGAACCGAGCACTGCGACCAGACCGATAACGCGCGCCTTCAGCGCGGAATGCCAGCCGGTATCGGCAATCAAGCTCGCTGCGGGCAGCCCGGACGCAGGATCGCGCACGAACGCCCAGATGCGTTGGCGCAGCCCCCGCATCGTCTCGTCAGCGGGCCGCGCGAGGTCGACTGCAAGCGAACCGTGCTTTGGCGCGAGTAGGCCCGTGAGTCCAAGACAGGTCTGCTGGTACGCGCGCAGGAAGTCGCGACGATCGCGGCTGATCGCCGCCTCGGCCAGGCAGCGGACGACGCCGACACCCTGCGCGTCCATCTCACCGCGCCACTCGGCAGTCAGATCGTTCGAACGGCACAAGACCGCGCCCTTTGCGGGATCGAGGCCCGCAGCAACGAGCAGACTGCGGAACGAGTCCAGCGCCGCGTCGCGCGACGCGGCCTTGTACGGCATGTAAAAGGCCGAAGGGCGGTCGGTGGTGGCGACCCTAGCCGCGGTGTCGCGCGCGCCGATCAGCCTATTCGCGACGGAGACGATCCCCGGCAGCGAGCGGTAATTTACGGTGAGGCTGCGCGCCGCGACGCCTGCGCGGTCGCCATAAGCTCTGAGAAACGCGCCCTTGGCGCGTGCGAAGTCGAAGATGCCCTGATGCGGATCCCCGATCAGCGAGACCTCCGAACCCGCCCCGATTAGCAGTTCGAGAACTGCTTGATGCTCCGGGCCAATATCCTGAGCCTCGTCGACTAGGATATGGGGATAGCGCCGCGCGAGCGCGCGAAGGACGAAGGGCTTTTCGCGCAGCACGCGCAGGACCCAATAGCGCCCGGCATTGTGGGTATAGGCACCAGTCTTGCCCAGGCTGGCGACCGCGGGTGCGGCCCAGTTGGCCGGGAGCTCTGCCTTGTTCTTGCCGACCAAAAATTTGAAGTTTACGCCGTCGCAGGCAAAATCGATCTCGGCGGTCGGCCTCGGCCGGCTACCGTCCCATACGGTGAAGCTGTTCAGAAACGGTTCGGCGCCATCGACCAGAAACGGCGCGCGCGGGCAGTTCATGACGCGGTGACCGTGTGGACGGAGGATGTTGGTGGTGATGAACCCATCCAGCGTGTCGATCTCGACGGCGGCAGAGCGGCCGATCACCGGCATGTCGCGTAGAAGGGACGCATATTCCTTGCTGAATGTGTCGACCGCGACGTTCGAAAAGGACAGCAAGGCAACGATACCCCTGCCCTCGTAAAGCCGGCGCATCGCGGCGAGCCGATGGACAGCGGTGCGCGTCTTGCCGCTGCCCGCGCAGGCCGAGACCGCAAGCGGACTAAGCGGCAGCGCGACGACTCCGGCCTGTTCGTCCGACAGCAACACGGTCATTGGCAGACATGCTCGATCGCGTCGCGGATATAGGACGGCGCGGTGATCGGGAGCTTGTTGTCTTGGATCTGCGATGCCAACGCCTGCGCGAAGCGCCCCTTCGACACGTTACCGTTGTCGCGCTCGAACATGCCCTTGAACAGGACCTTCGCCTTCTCGGCCTCATTAACCGCAGCATCGACCTCGGCCCCAAGATCTTCGGCAATTTGAGGATGAAGGTCTTTGAGCGCCGCCAACATCGTTGGACGGTTTCCAGCGATAAGCGCTAGGTCATATTCGAATGTTTTTTGGCCGTGGAACACCTTCACCAGGCTGTCCTGCAACGCCAACATTGATTGCGCGGTGGCCGAGGGTTCGATGACGTCGGCGAGCGTGGGATAGAGCGCCACCGTGTCGTACTTCACTTTCTCACCTGGCTTGCTTCCAGGCTTAGGAACCTTGATGCTCGGATCGGCATCGGTGAGGACCGCGACAGGGATGGCGATGGCCTTCTCGCCGAACAGCGGCATGAAGCAGTCGAAGTTCAGCCCCTCTACGCTGATCAGGCTGACCCCGTGGTTGCGTAGGTCTTGTCCGAGTACGTTCGCCAGCACGCTGACGAGCAGCGATTCGGCGGCGCCCTCGACGAACAGCGCGCGTCGCGCGAAGAAAAGCTCTGCTCGGGTGACATCAAGATAGCGAGCGAGCTTCTCGCGCTTTCCCTTGCCGAACGGTACGGCGCGGGGGTGGAAGGCGGTCGCGGTGCCGCCCGTTTCGACTAGGCAGACGACTGAGTCGAGATCGGCGATGCTGGCGAAGTTCGGCGAGTGACTGGTGACAAAAACCTGGACCGGATGTTCGCCCGTTGTGCTCGAATCAATCTCGGCAAGATAGCGCAGCAGCACGGCCTGAAGCTGAGGATGGAGATGCGCCTCGGGCTCTTCGACAATTAGACTGCGAAAGGCGGCGTCGGCATTCTTGGCGAGTTCGCTTAGCACCACCGCCATGTAGATTAGATTGTTATAGCCAAGGCCGTTGCGCTCGATCTCGAACGTGTCAACGACGAGCGAAAGGCGCGCTGCAAGCTTACTAAAATCGGTCCCGGCGAGCCCGACCTCGACCGCCTGGGCAAGCTTTGGACCTAACATTGCGCCGTGCCGGCTGGTGATCGCTGCGTGCGTATCCATGATCGGCTTATGGCCACGCAGAGTAACGTCGAGCTGGCGGAGTGCCGTCGCGATCGCGTCCTTGCCGGCATCGTCGGATAGGAGATGCAGCAGCCGCGACAACTGGCTGTTGCGGCTAGGCCGAAGGCCGAGCTCGGCGTCGCGCAGCGGCTGGAGGTAGACGCTCCGCAGGTTCTCTAGCATCGCTGAGGTCATCGCGATTTCGTTGAAGTCGCCGCACCAGCGCCGCGGCTTAAGGCGACCGACCTTATCGGCATCGCCGTAGGTCACACCCATCACGGCTTCGATTGTCCCATCTTCACGCTCCCGCAGTGCATGGATAAACTCGGCCTCGTCATCCAGACTTAGCCCGCGGAAGACGTATTCGAAGAGTATCTCGCCGGATGCCCTGCCCCCCTTGGGCAGGTGGATGTCGTCCAACGTGAAGCGGGGATAGGGATCGTCGACGCCAGCGAGCAGCGCGCGGAGGCCGTCCACCACTGCAGTCTTGCCGATATTGTTGGGCCCGACAATAACGTTGAGGCCAGGCCGGAAGAGCAAGGTCGCCTCGGCAATACGCCTGAAATCCTTTATCGTCAGCTGCGCCAGATGCACGCTCTTATCCCCCCGATTGGTGAACTTCCCCCGATTCTCGCCAATGGGAACGGACATGACGAGCGCCGCACCACTCCCATTACCGCTTATTGCTCCTGAGTGGCTCAGGATTCTTGTCGAAAAGTTAGATCAAAATAGCAGCTAACCGCCCAGCCAAGGTCGGTTTTGCCAACATCAGCCCATCTGCCCTCATTTTAGAGCTTGGTACGCCCCGCCCGCTGCGCATCGTACTCGGGCCTATTGCGTTCAATAAAGTTGCTGCATCGCCAACGATCCAGGTTGTCAGGCAGCGCCTTGCCAAGTGCTTTAGCGATCGCTGACGCATAGGAAAACTGCGCGTCCGAGGGCGGACGTTGCCCAAATTCGGACCGGGCAAAAACGATAAGATCCGTAATGAGGCTGTCGCCGTTTAGATTGACGATAATCGGCGGTACGTTGAAAGGCATAAACGAACGGTGGTCGGCGGCACTATACAAATCGGCATTGCCATCATCGATAACAAAATCGAAGGCAAGTTCCTCCGAAGGTATTGCTGGATCAACCTCCCGATCTAATGTCCATTCGTCAAAAAGCTCTACAGGTCTTCTGTCCCAGTCCCAGATATTACGATCCTGTGCAACAAAAATGGGTGCGTAGGCATCATAAATATCTTCGACGCGGTATAAAAAAGAAACATCATAAGCGTCTGCGCTGATGTATAGGCATATCCACGTCTGGATATTCGACACTCTCTCAAATTCTCTAAGAGCCAGAATCTCGTTCCAAACTAACTTCACATACCTGACGCCATACAGTTCCTCTTGTTCGATTGGCCCTTCTCCATGCAAGACGATGCGGCGGGTCCGGACGGTATAGGCTTTTACATCAATCGCCACCGTTCCGATGCCGTCCATGAACGCCAAAAAGTCCGGTCGATGTAGTGGGCGACGAGGTCGGGCGCGGATCGCACCGTCGGCGACGATGCCGGGCGCTTGATGTACGAAAATCCACGGGCACCCTTGGCGCGTTAGCCAGTCCGCAAACGCCGCCTCGCTGTTGTACATTTCTCTCGGCTCGTATTTGCCTGACTGCATGCCTCCCCCCGTCTTCATCTCGAAATTGGTTGCGTAAGTCGATGTGATAAAGTTTTAATTGCCAAACTACGGCCTATCAACCTGCTTGAACGCATAAAATATCGGCGTGAAGCTGCGCTATACCCCGACTACCTTTCTAGCGCGTATAGCTCCCGGCTCGGACCACTTTCGACTGATGCTGAAGTAAGCCATAGATCGGCGACATACTGTTCACGTGTGGAGACGTGGCTTGCGCGAAAATCCATAATTATGCGAATTCTCGAAGCTCGATCCTTCTCGAGACAGCTGGCAGGACAGGGGGCACGGGCCGAGACTTGGTATATTCTCTGCCGCAAACATGAATGAATGGTAGAAGGTGGGGAGCCGAAGAGAGGTCGCGAATGACCGTCTTTTGGTCTGTTCCATTCCTGTTCTCTCCTGTCCGCTGGTCTGCTAAGGCCTTCCGCGACAGCAACGGTTAGGACACGGGCGCGCAGTGGACCGAAGAGACGAGATCCTCAGGGGCGGGTTGCAGCGCTTCGACTGCGAGATGGAAGTGGTCGGGACCGATCCGGCCACCGGTCACGTCGTGCTGCGACTTGTGCCCGACCCGCGCCGCTATGACGAGATCGAGCGCGATGGCACAACGTTGTTCGTAGACAGGTTCACCGGCGTCGGTGTCGCTCTGGAAACGATCGTGGAGGCATTCAAGCGCGCGGGCCGAGTGCCGAGCCATCACCTACCGCCGCTGATTGAAAGCTCTCTCGAATATGCGCGCACTCGCCTTGACGCGGTCCGCCACGAGCTTGCCACGGGCGAGCACGTCGCGCCCGCGACGCTCCCGCGCAAGCACCGCGACTTCGAGCACGCAGAAGAGCGCGCGGTGACCTTCATATCCGTGGACGTCTGCGGAGCGACCGTCATGCGCGCACGGGGCGAAGCAGATTTCGACCGCGCGTTCGACCTGTTCTTCCAGGAGTTAGCCACTGCAGTGGGCCACTTTCATGGTTCCATCCTCAAGACGACGGGCGATGGCTTTATCGCCTACCTGGACCATCCCTCCGTTCTGTCGCGGGACAACGCGGTCGACCTCGCGCGAACCCTGCTCGCCCTGACCGAAAATGCGGTGAACGTGGCGCTCGCCGAAGCATCGCTTCCGACGTTTCGGATCCGGGTGGGAGCGGACGACGGACCGGCTCGACTCAGGACGTTTCGCAGCCCGACTACCGGCTTCTCGTCAGTCGACGTCACGAGCGACGCCCTCAACCGAGCGGTGAAGCTGCAGGAGGCCGCCCGCCCGGGCACGCTGCTCATCGGAGAAGCCCTGCGCGAACGCCTGCATATTGGCTGGGTCGAGCGGACCCGCACCGCAGACGCGGCAATAGCCGAGGCGGTCGGCATACCTGGCTACCGCTGCTTCGAGGTCGATTGAGATGCCGTCCTACGATCATGGCTACCGGCTCCGACAGCAGGAGCGCGTCGGTCGCGTCGCTCGCGTGCTCGACGCTCGGGACCGACAGGTTCGGGCAGGCCGCGTCATACCCGACCATGGAGCGCTGTCGATCGGAGTGGGGCGGCAGATCAGCGCCACGGTCATGTTCCTCGACATATGCGGCTCTTCCGACCTCGGCTCGGACGACCCGGTCCAGCAGCGCGCGTCACTGTCGGCGATGACGCTCTTCTTCTCCGAGATGATCCGCATCGTGGAGGACTACGGTGGGACGGTGGAGAAGAATACCGGGGACGGACTTATGGCCTACTTCGCTGCCGGCCAAGGGGGCGTCTCGGTACCACAGACAGCGCTATCGGCGGCGCTCACAATGTCCGCCACGGCCGACGACCTAATCGGTCCAGTGCTAGAGCGCATGGGGCTCAGCCGCTTCCGCTTCCGCGTGTGCCTCGACCACGGGCCGGTCACGATCGCGGAGCTCGGCACCGCCCGCGGTTTCCGTAGCATCGTCGCGATCGGCACCACCGCGAACGCCGCGTCGAAGATGCTCGCCATCGCCGACGCGGACAGCGTATTCATCGGAGAAGCCGTTCTCCTTCAGCTTGAACCAGATTGGCAGGCGTTCGCGACCGAGCGTTTCGACACGCGGTGGACCTATTCGTCCGACGGGAGACCCTATCCGTGCTACCGTTTTACCGGGAGGTGGACCCGATGAGCGGCTCCACGGCAGCACCCGCGGACGCGGCGGCGCTGATCGAGTTCGCGACGTTCCACGAAGGCTATCTCAGCCGCTACATCCAGCTCGCCGATGCCAAGGCGGGTTCGGTGCTCGTGATCGTCGCCGCTGCGATTGGATACGCGCTGGGGCAGGACGATGTCGCCTCCGCGCTGCACTGGGACGGCCATTGGTGCCGCACGCTGCTCGCCGGGATTACGATCCTGTCGCTCGCCACCTCCGGCACGCTGGCCTTCCTAGTCATCGTGCCGCGCACGCCGACGTTGGGGAACGGCCTCATTTTCTGGGATGACGTGGCGAAGCTGCAGCAAGGCGACTTCCTAGAGCGGATCCGCGCGTCGGGACAGGACGGCATCGCGCGCGAACGCCTGGCCCATTCGCACGCGCTCGCCGGGGTATGCCGAAGCAAATACATCTGGCTGAGGCGATCCATGCCCTTCGGGGCCGTCGGACTTGTCGGGGCCTTTCTGTGTCGCGTGCTGCTTTGACCGGCGACTCGGTAGGCGGCCATCCGCCCGCGCGGCCTGTGTTAGGCCTGATCCTTTCGGACGTGCTCCCGCACGATTTCGCCGGCGACGTGGAAGCGCGGCTATCGACCCCCGACATGCAAGTCAGAGTCGATCGGATGCGGATGGGTCCGTTCGCCGGCGTGGAGCTCTACCTACCCACTGCGGTGATGCTGTTCGTGTCGGCAGGCTACTTCAACGGCTTCCTCCAGAAACTCGGTGAAGATCACTACGAGGTAGTGAAGGGCGTTGCCCGATCGCTGTTCCAACGCGCCTCAGCATTGCGGCTGCGGATGATCGGTTCGCCTGGAAAGGTGAGCTCGTCGGGCTTCTCGCTAGCCTACTCCGTAACGGGCGAACTGGTTCCCGGCCTCAGATTGAAGCTGGTGCTTCAGACCGAGATCGACGGTGAGACGGGCGAGAAGGGCGTAAGCGCCTTTCTCGACCTGCTCAGGCGCATCCACCTCGGCGACCCGTCAGAAGAGGAACTCGCGGCTTTGCTCGCGTATCGACCGCTCGGCGGCGTCGTGGTGGTCACGTTCGACGCCGCGACGAACACCATCGTGCCGGTGCCGCCGCCCGGACCGCTCGCCGAGCGGTAAAGCATGAGGCACGTTGAGGGTCCTGCTCGCTTTAGAAGGAAAAGTGCTTGGCCTGCGTGATCTGCGGCGAAGAGGCCACGGTCGAGGCGCATCTAGTGCCGCGGGCGCTCTATCGCATGCTCGCAGGCACGGAGCAGCACGGCTTTGAAGGCAGCGGGCGCTGCGCGAGCTGAGCCTTTACGACACATTCCTGACCCTGGTGCGGCCAGGCGAGGATGCAAAGCGGGTCGTCGACCACCAAGCCACGGTGCTGCTCGATCGTCCGAGCAAACTTGCCTCGGCCCGGCCGGAGGTCGATCGCGGCGAGCTACGCCGTATGCTGCTGCACGCCTTGCCGCCGGGTGTCGTGCGGTGGGGGCATAAGGTCGCTTCGGTCCGCAAGACGGGGCGTGGTCGCCACACGGTGGCGTTCGAGAACGGCTCGGCGATTGAGACGATGCTGCTGGTCGGCGCGGATGGCGCATGGTCGCGGGTGCGCCCGCTGCTTACCGATGCCAACCCCGCCTATACCGGCATCAGCTTCGTTGAGCTGCATCTCGCCCCCGATGATGCGCACGCGAATGCCGCTGCGGCGGTGATTGGATCGGGAACGCTGATGGCGGTGGCACCCGGTCAGGGGATCCTGGCGCATCGCAACGCCGACGGCAGCATCCACACCTACGTCGTAGTGAACCGGCCCGAGGCTTGGGCAGCCGCGGACGTGCTAACCGCGACCGCGCGTGTGGCGTCTCTGTTCGACGGCTAGGCGCCATCTCTTCGCGCGCTCATCGCCAACAGCGACGGCGTGACTGTCGTCCGCCCCATCTATGCGCTGCCCGTGTCGCTCACTTGGCGGCGGGTGCCAGGGGTGACACTGCTCTGCGACGCAGCGCACCTCATGTCACCGTTCGCCGGCGAGGGGGCCAACCTGGCTATGCTTGATGGCGCCGAACTCGCGCGTGTGTTGATAAGCCATCCTGGAGATCACGAAACGGCCCTTGCGGCTTACGAAAAGGAGCTGTTTGCACGCAGTTGTCCGGCTGCGCACCTCAGCGCCAGCAACCTCGCGCGCTTCTTCGGCCCGGATGCGCCGGTGAGCGTAGTGGACCTGTTCGCGAACGGATGAACGGATGTCGGGTTTTGGGAACGCCGGTCTTGCCCTGAATGGCGACTTGTGGGTCTTCACGCCGTGTCAGGCCCGGAGATAACGATGTCGTTTTCCTAGGCCAGGTTGACGATCTCGCGGACCGAACCATGCCAGCGTGAGTTTGCCCATTCCGAAGGGAATGCAAATGGAAATCGGGACGGGGAAGGCGGTAGAGGCAAGCGGCGTCGTCGCAGCAAAAGTACCAAGCAGGGACGGATTGTTCGGCCTCGCGGTCGCTGTGGTGGTGGTCGCTGGGTTGTTCCTTGCGAAAGGCGTCCTGGTTCCCATCACCCTGGCGATCCTGTTGTCTTTCGTTCTGTCGCCGATCGTCCTGCTGCTGCGTCGTTTGCGGGTGCCGAAGGGTTTCGCGATTTTCGTAGCTGTGCTGAGTGCCTTGGGGGCGTTGGGCGGGATCGGCACATTGGTCGGTACCCAGGCCGCGTCACTGGCCGACAAGGCACCGAACTATGTCGCGACAATACAGACCAAAATCGATGGTGCTAGCGGGTATCTGACGAAGCGCCTCCCGTTTCTACGCCCGACGACCACCCCGACGGTGGCGGCCGCCGATCCGAATGTCCAGCGCGGGACCAAAAGCCATCCCATGAACGTCCGTGTCGTTGAAGAGCAGACGCCGGTCTTGGAGGAGGTTGGTGCCTATCTGAGCCCGGTGATGGCGCCGTTCGAGACGTTCGTGATCGTGCTCGTCGTTGCCGTCTTCATCCTCATGCAGAAAGAAGACTTGCGCGACCGCCTGATCCGATTGTTCGGATCGTCTGATCTGCATCGTACAACAGCGGCAATGGACGAGGCCGGGGCGCGCCTGAGCCGCTACTTCCTCTCGCAACTTGCCGTGAATGCCAGCTTCGGCCTGACGGTGGGCATCGGCCTGTGGCTGATCGGCCTGCCTGTACCGGCGCTGTGGGGCATCTTGGCTGGCGTATTGCGCTTCGTGCCCTATATCGGGGCGTTGCTAGGCGCGACGCTTCCCTTGGCTGTGGCGGCTGGTGGGGACCCCGGCTGGTCTACTATGCTCATGGTCGCGGCGCTGTTCCTGACGCTCGAACCACTGATCGGCTATGTCATTGAACCGCTGCTTTACGGCCACTCTACTGGCCTGTCGCCGTTGTCGGTCGTGCTGGCAGCCGTGTTCTGGACCTGGATCTGGGGACCGGTTGGTCTTGTGCTGTCAATGCCGCTCACCTTGCTGCTGGTCGTGCTGGGCCGACACATTCCAAGCCTTGAGTTTCTGGACGTGCTGCTCGGTGATCGTCCAGCGCTTACACCGGTAGAGCGTTTCTATCAGCGCATGCTCGCAGAAGACCCCGACGAGGCGCTGGAGCAGGCGGAGAGCCAGCTCGCGACCCGCTCGCTCACTGCCTATTATGACGAGGTCGCACTGGCGGCTTTGAAAATGGCGGCCGCGGACGTCGAACGTGGCGCGATCACGCGCGATCGCGCCACGAGGGTCGTCGATTCGATGCTCGTGCTAGTCGACGAACTCCAGCAGCAGGACGATACCGCCGCCCCTCCCAAGACGGGTGGCGGCCTGCTCACCCCGCTGCCCAACAGCGACGCGGGGTTTCAGGAGACGGCGCCGCCCATGCTCCCCCGTGCGCCGGCAGCATGGCACGCCGACGGGAGCATCCTGTGTATCGCCGGCCGCGGCGTCCTCGACGACGCGGTCACGGCTATGCTCGAGCAATTGCTTGCCAAGCGCGGTTTTGGCGTCAACCGCGTTTCGCACGAAGCAGGATCCCGGGCCAACGTTGACCGGCTCGATGCCTCGCAAGCACGCTTGGTCTGCATCTCCTACCTCGAGATCGGCGGATCCCCCTCTCACCTTCGCTATCTGGTCCGTCGGATCCGATCGCGGGCGGGCAACGTCCCAATCCTCGTCGGCCTTTGGCCGGAAGGTGAGGCGGCGCTGACCGATGAGGAGATTCAACGAACCTTGGGTGCAGATTTGTATGTCGGCAGCCTCGGTGCTGCGGTGGAAGCGTGTCTTGATCATGCCGGCAGCCATCTGGAGCATGCAGCATGATCGCGCCGAAAGCTCGCGCTGGCCGGGGGGCGCGGTCGCCATTGGAAGTGCCGGCGAACGGATGGCTCGCGATCGCGCAACGCACTTGGAAGGAAATGGACGAGGACAATATCGGTATCATCGCAGCCGGCATCGCCTTCTATGTCTTCGCCGCGATTGTTCCGACGCTAGGCGCAGTCGTCTTGAGCTACGGCCTGTTCGCCGACGCGGAGACGGTGCGGCAAAATGTCGAGGCGGTCTTTGCGTCACTGCCGCGTGATGCCGCCTCGATCATCACCGATCAGCTGCTAACGGTTTCCGATAGTGCGAAGGATAAGCAGGGCATCGGCTTGATCATCGCGTTGGCCTTGGCTTGGTACGGCGCGACGAAAGGTTCGTCTGCGATCATAACGGGCCTAAACGTCGCCTATGACACGGAAGAAACTCGGGGTTTTATCCGGATTAACCTGCTCCGTCTCGGGATTGTCGCGGGCGGCGTGCTAATGATTTTCCTCGCGGTCGGAACGACCACGCTGCTCGCATTTCTAGGGGGCTTGGTCCCTGACGCGCCGGGAGTGATGCTGGTGATAATCCGGATCGCGGGGTATCTCGTGCTCGCGTTGCTCGTCGTCACGGCGTCTGCGGTGCTCTTCCGCTACGGTCCCGACAATCGCCAACCTCGCTGGGTCTGGCTGTCCCCCGGCTCAATCGGCGCGACGCTGCTGTGGTTGGCCGGAACTGCGGGCTTCGGCTTCTACGTATCGCGTTTCGGTAACTACGGTGCGACATACGGGTCGCTAAGCGCCGTGATCGTAACGCTCACATGGCTCTGGCTGACCGCCTATGTCTTTCTGTTAGGTGCCGAACTGAACGCAGAGCTCGAACGACAGGTCGAGGGTGAGCCTGTTGCGGACCAGTTCGGGAACGACGACCTTACCGACTTGTCGTCTAGTCGGGCGAGAGCCGCGACGCTAAAAGACCAAGGCTTTGAAGCGGCCAGGGCAGGCCGCATCTCTGTTGCCCCCCCGGAGAATCATAAGGAGGTGCCTGTGGGGTCGGGTATGCGAGGCCAGACCAGATTGCTTGCATTGACTGTTGTAGTAGTTGCCGCATTTGCCACATGGAGGCGAGGGGGACGGACTGCGGCAGGCAATCATTAGGTCATGGGGTTGGCGGTAGCCCATACCGTCATTTCCTTTTTGCGATTGATCTAAGCTAGGCCGAACAACTGACTGATCTTAGAAAGTTTTTGCGTTCGAGCCGGGCGGGTGTTTGTGGTCAAGAGCGGACGTTTTGTCTCTGCCATGCCGTAACCAATCTGACGATAATGTCATGTACCAGTTATGGAAACGTATATCCTAGGTTGAGTTACCACCTCGGAGGTCTGGCAATGGGTCAGTCCTGAACAGGGGTGCCCCCATGGACCAAACGGCATTCACGATCGGCTTTTCGGTCATGTCGCTCGCCTCGTTGGCGATATATGCGAAGGGGAGTAAAACCGCCCCGTCGCTCCACCATACCTTGCTGCACGCGGCTGTGCCGTTCATTGCCGCAACCGCCTATCTCGCCATGGCGTTCGGCATTGGCACGCTCATCAAGATCGATGGTTCGGCCACTTATCTTGCCCGTTATGTCGACTGGACGTTCACGACGCCGATCCTGCTGTCGAGCCTGGTGCTGCTGGCGTTTCACGAGCGTGGCAAGACAGGTGAGGTCGGGGGTTATCTTACCGCAATCATCGTTCTCGACGTTCTCATGATCGTCACCGGCCTGATCTCGTCCCTAGCCGCAACGCCAGTGATCCGGTGGGTTTGGTTCCTCTGGTCCTGCGTCGCCTTCCTGGGCGTTCTCTACCTGCTCTGGGGACCATTGCGAGCCCTAGCCGTTGAGCGCGGCCATGCGCTTGGGCAGGCCTATACGAAGAATGTCGCCTTCCTGACCGTTGTCTGGTTCCTATATCCGATCGTCTTTTTGGTCGGTCCAGAGGGCCTGAAAGTCATCACCGACCCAAGCTCAGTCTGGGCGATCCTCGTCATGGATATCATCGCCAAGGTGATCTATGCCTTTTATGCGGCGAGCAATTTGGAGAAAGCGCTTCACGAACACGAACGTCGTTCGTGAACCGGAGCATCGCTCTGCTGGTCGTGGGAGGGGCCTCGGCCGCTCCCGCATCCTTGCCGGTGCAACTGACCTTCGCGATCCTCGGCATCGGCGTGGTGGGTATGGTCCATGGCGCGGGTGATCTTGCCGTTGTCGCGAAGCCGCGGCGCCCGGCGTTTCTCGCAGCCTATGGACTAGTGTCACTCGTCACTTTGTTCTGGTGGATCAATCAGCCTGCAGTGGCGCTGCCCGCCTTTCTCGTAGCCTCCGCGTTCCATTTTGGGGTTGAGGATGCGCCGGGCGGTCCGATGAGCGAACGCTTTGCACGCGGTATTACGCTCATCCTCGCACCAGCGACCCTCCATGCCGCAAGCTATGCTGATCTGTTGAGGTTGGCAGGCGGGTCTGCATCGTCGCTTGCCGCATTCACGCCGTCGGCGGCGATCGCTGGCGGCTTGGGCGGTGCGCTGCTGCTTTTTTTGGCGTGGCATCGCCGCGATACGCGTCTGGCGCTAGGCGTGGCCGCGCTGATCCTGCTTCCCCCGTTGATCGGCTTTACGATCGGCTTTCTGGTCCTTCACGCCTTGCCGCAGACACTCGAACGCCGCGATCGCCTGGGATGTTCTAGCACGACCGTTTATCTCAAAACGGTCGCGCCTATCTTTGGCGCCGCGATATTGTTCGCCGGCGTAGTGGCAGGGCTGTTGCTGCACTTCGACCCTAGCGGTGTGCGGGGCCTGTTCGCAGGCATTGCCGCTCTCGCGGTACCCCACCTTCTTGTCACTCCATGGTTCGAGGCGCGAACAGTCTCTTCCCAATTACGCGATCAATCAAAGTCTCACCTTTACCGCGTGGCGTTCTGAACGCCCAACTGCAGAGGTCCGCCCCCCCCTTTCCACGCCATTCCGATCACTGATCCAAGCTACTGCTCCCGAAAAAAACGACATGAATGAGTGGCAGAAATTGGGAAGCGGGGGAGGTGGCGTGAATGTCGGGATTTGGGTCATAGTAACGGTAGGACAGGGTGGCTGCTTCAGCCCAAATTGCGGGCATTCGGGCTTGCACCCTAGCATTCGTTGGCAAACATCCCGACGATGCAGGAGAACGCCCGCCTTATCGCCGAAACCGCAATTAGGCAGCTGGCACTGATTGGCCACGCGAACGGAATGTGGCGCTTTGCCGAGGACAGCCATTACGAAGGTGACAAGTACACCGGCCCGTATTTTGCTCCGACGCAAGTTTCCGGGCTGTATGCGAGCGCTGATGCGGCGAAGTGGGATGCACGGGCGATGCTGCCGTGGCTCAAGAATGGCTGAAACCGTCCGAATTTGGGCATTCCGTCACGAATGCTGCTCGAATGCCAAGAAAGCAAGCGGTGGCTTTCGGAGAGGTTGGCGTTATCGCAATAGACGAATTATTTCTAAATCAGCCAAAATTTAGTCGTGGTATGGCGTAACGATTCCGACATCCTCTAAGAAGAAAGCGTTCCTTCCCCGTAGAAAGCCAGAATGCCAAAGATGGGCGTCCTGCCAGTCTTTTTCAAAGGGGTTTTCGTCTGCCGTTGCATTTGGGTCGCATCCGGCGGCAAGGCCATCGAGCCAAGTTGTCGTGTCACAATCTCGGGCATATTTGCGCATAAGGCGGTCTCCTTGAGACGCCGATCGCATTAATGCTGCCGTGGGGTCACCAACCTACCTCAGTTTCAGGGTCGATAGGTTGCGGCTTTTGGTCGGGTTGGCCTATTTACACGGTAGGTAGAAATCTGAGCGTCAGGTGGCAATGGACATTCCGATGGAATGTTAGATCGCAAGTGAAAGGCGAGGAGTGAGTTTCGACTAACTGTGAGTTATTGCGACGTCCGTTTTCACCGATCCATACCGTTCCCATCTGTCATTCGGTGCAACATGAACGAGTTTCTGAAATTGGGAAAAGGGACGGGTGTCCCAAACGACCGCTTCTGAGTCCAAGCCACCGTTTCTACATTGGGCGCGATCGATCGCGTCGGTCACAGGTCATGCCGGCTTACAATTTGGCGCATTGAGCCTATATATAAGCTATCACTGGCATCCCATCGTAGGCGCCATTGGCTGAGAGACTTGTGCGCTCCCGCTTACAAACGGGATTAGCATATGGATCTCAACTACCTCTTTCACCGTCATCAGGTTTCATTGGTTGCGGCGTCAACTGCCGGGTCGGCGGAAGCGCGCCATGCCCATCGTGGACTTGCCGCGGCCTATTCACGCCGTATTGGTATTTTGCGTGCTGGCACCGGTGGCGTTGCTCTCATGGGTCCGCGCGTAAGTTGACCGAGACTATCACCCCAGAGGCAGCCAGTGACGGCACAGTTAATCATCAAAAAAAGAGGCGACAATTTCGTCCGGCACGAACCGCCATGCCGCGTGAAGCCGCCGCGCGGCAACTCCGTCTCACTTCGGCTGCCTGGGCCGCATTGCGCACGCCTGAACGCGTAAAGGCCTTTCTCAACAGCGACCACGCTGAACTATCCGCTCGGCCAATTGATGTAGGAATCGCAAGCGATGCGGGCCTAAAGCGTGTTGAACGGTTGCTGGCCGAGCGGCCTCTTAATAAACGTGAGGCCGCCTGATCAGTCAAAAGTTGTGCCGCATGATGACGGACGTAAATTGATATCGTGAGAATTTCATAAAGCTGCGATGTACCATAATTTAGAGCGCCGAATGCAAAGCACTACGCATTGTTATGGTCGCAATATCAAATTTTTCTGGTAATAGGTTATGAAGTTTATTGAATGGCTAATGGCCTAGTATGAAGGTCTACAAGGCGGGTTTAGATTGCCTTATCGCGTCCTGGTCAAGTGGGTCGCGTGACGCCACTTTCGGCACGGGCTCCCTCCAATTGAACGACACGATCACACCATCATATTGTAGGAGCGAAGACCTGGGTACGGATGGTTTTGATCTTTTCGGTAGAAGCCTAGTTACTGGCGCTAGCGATACGCGACAAGCGAAGCACCGCAGATTGCCGCCATCCCTGATATGCCGCGTCAGGCCAGGATCAGCGCGCGTGCCTCATCCAGCAGCACGTTTGCCTGCCATGGCTTGGGGACAAACCTGCCGGGCCCCGGTACGTCGTCGTCACGCAGGCGATGGTGGCCTGACGTCATCAGCAAATGGATACGGGGCCATCGCTCATGCACCACGCACGCCAGGGCGAGCCCATCCATGGTGCCCGGCATGTCGACATCCGAGAACATAAGGTGAATTTTGCCGCCATCGCTCAGTATGACGAGCGCCTCGTCGGCGCTGTCCGCGTCGAGCACCCGAAACCCGGCATCCTCGAAAATGCCAACGCCGTGCATGCGCACCAGCGCGTCGTCCTCGACGATAAGAACGGTCATGGTGTGAAATTCATCGGTCATTGCCGGGTCTCCGCCCGGAACATGCCCGGCTATCGCTAATAACCCTCAACGCTCGGTCGCAGAGATCGGGTGCGATTCATCAGCCCCCGTCACATTAATTCGCGAGCGGCATGGTAAAAATGAAGGTGGTCGCGACCGCGTCGGACCGCGCCACCAGCGTGCCGCCATGCGCCAGGGCGATCTCCGAGGCGATGTGAAGGCCCAGGCCAAGGCCTTGGCGGACCCGGTCATGCCCTCGATAAAAGGGCTGGAACAGCCGCCCGAGCGCCGCTTCCGGAATTGGCGTCCCACCGTTCGAGACTGCGATGACGAGTTCTCCCAGCGACGTCGTGGCATCGACCCGAACCGGCTGGTCCTTTGCACCATGGGTCAGGGCATTGCCCAGGAGGTTCGACAATAGCTGGCCGATTCGTACATGGTCGCAAGAGATGGGCTCGTGCAGCGCGAAATGGGTGACGATCGGCTGTGCTGGTGCGATCGAGCGGAGTTCCGACACGACCTGTTGCAACACCGGCTCCAGCGGCGTGTGCGCGTCATAGGCGAGCGTGATCCCGCCCCCCAGCCGCCCCCGCGCGAAATCAAGCACATTGTCGATCAGCGCATTGGCCCGCAACACGCTGCCACTCATCAGTTCCGTCACCTTGGTGCCGCGCGCGCTCAGCGTTTCCCGGGCCAGCAGGTGCAGACCGCTGTTGATCGAGGCCAGCGGATTGCGCAGATCGTGCCCGAGCACGGCGATGAACTGTTCGCGCAGCTCAGAATCGGCGCGTTCGCTCACGATCGTCGCCTGGGCCCGATCGCGCGCGTCGAGCAGGTCCTGCTCATAGCCGCGGCGCCCGGCGGCCAGGAACACCGCGAAGCGGACCTGCCGATCGGCATCGGCATCGCCTTCGTTGGTATTGGCGTTGACCAAGACGGGCAACCGACGCCGGTCGGCGGCGACCAACTCCAGCGCCACTTCGTCAAGGCGGCCCTGCATGCGCAGCGTCGGGGCAAAATGAGTTTCGTAGAAAATCTTGCCCGCTACGGTCAGCAGGTCGGGCAAACGTCGGCCGCGCAGATCGTCCGGGGTCACGCCCAACCATCCGGCGAAGGTTCTGTTGACGCGAACGAGCCGGCCATCGCGATCGGACACGAGATAGCCGCACGGAGCCGTCTCGAACAGCGCCTCGAAGTCGATCGTAGTGGCGGCGGCGATGGCGGGCGTGTCGGGATCAGACAAAGGCGCGTATCGCCGCGATGGTGGATGCCGGGGCGCTGAGGTTCGGGCAGTGGCCGACGGCATCCAACGTTACCAGACGGCTTCCCGGGATCGCGCGCTGGACATACGCTCCGACGCCGGGTGGCGCGATCGCATCCTCCCGGCATTGCAGAACGAGGACATCGGCATCGATAGGGCCAAGGTCGCCCCGACTGTCGGTCAGGAACGTGACGCGAGCAAAGCGCTTGGCGATTTCGGGATCGGTGCGGCAGAAGCTGGCGGCGAGTTCCTCACTCAGTTCGGGCCGATCGGGGTTGCCCATGATGACCGGCGCCATCGCCTGCGACCAGCCCATAGGGTTGCTGTCGAGGAACTGGAGTAGCTCGTCTATCTCGTCGCGGGTGAAGCCGCCCGTATAATCTATGTCGTCGATATAGCAGGGCGAAGGGCTGACCAGGACGATCGTCGAGAAGAGTTCGGGCGCTCGGCGTGCGACAACGAGGCCGATCATCGCACTGACGGAATGGCCGACGAACACACCATTCGTAACATCCAAAGTGCGGGCCAACTCGATGACGTCATCGGCATAGCCGTCGAGACTGTCATATTTGTCGGCATCATAGGCACCGAGGTCGGAGCCGCCCGCGCCGACATGATCGAACAGTATCGTGCGGAAATCGGTAGCGAAGTCGGGGGCGACGAAGCGCCACATATTCTGGTCGCATCCGAACCCGTGCGCGAACATCATGGTACGCCCGGTCCCCGCGCTGATGCGGACGTTAAGCGTGTCCAGTACGGTCGCTTGCGAAGGGGAGCCGTCCGACACGGTTGGTTCGATAGGCATAGCGGGATGCGCGCTCCACAGGATCGGCAGCAATCTCGATCGCTCCCGCGTGGGAGGCGGCCTAGCACGTCTAAAACGACCTACAAAGACCGTTACACGGAAGCGGTGGCATCGAGGGCTTCGACGACGACACTTGCATCCAAACTAGCAAAAGCGGCCGCATCGCCGACGAACCCGCCGATTACTGGCAGCACTGCCGCGCTGGTCACGCCAACCGCCGTAGCGACGAGCCCGGCTCCGCCGATCCGTCGCTGGGTCGGGTCGAACGCGATCCACCCTGCGCCAGGCAGGAAGACCTCACACCAGGCATGGGTCGCGCCGACATCGCCTGCCGCCATTCCTGGATCGAACAGATAGCCCGACACCGCTCGCGCGGCGAAGCCCAGCCGCCGCACCGCCCAGAGAAACAGCGCCGCCAAGTCACGGCACGATCCGCTGCGCAGCGCCAGGGTGCGCGAGGGCGATTGCGTGCCTTCTTCGTCGCGCGTGCGATAGGCGATGGTGGCCCCGATGGCTTCGTTAAGGGCGTTGAGCAGCCTCAACGTATCGTCCGGCGCGGTTGCCCGAAACCCGGCCAGCCACCGCGCCTGATCTTCGTCTTGATCCGCGTCCCCGCTGAGCAGCCCCGGCCCGAACAGGGCCCGATCATCGGACGCATAGGCAAAAGGGTACCGGTGGGCAGCCGGGTCCAGCCGGAACACCGGGTAAGGCTCCGCGCTGTGCAGCACCTCATGCTCGGCTTCGATGGTCAGGGTCGCGGCGGCCTCGGCGATCAGGGCGAGCGCCGTGGTATTGCCCGCAGCGTCTTCGCTCCAAACCAGCGAGGCGGTGGGATCGATCCGCAGCCTCGACCAGATTATCGCCACGTCGCGGGTCGCGCGTGGCGTGACCAGCAGGCGATGATCCAGAAAGCGGACCGGTTGAGTATAGTGATAGACGGTGCGATGCCGGATGCGCAGCCTCATGGCTTGATCAGCCCGGCCGCCCGAAGTGCATCGTTGATCGTCGCCGTCGGGTCGAACCGTGATGGCCGTGCCGTTTCCGGCCGCTGCGGTTCGGTTGCCACGGTAGCGACCGGCCGGGATGGCGCCGCGGCGGGTACGATGCCCCAGGCGGCCGCGATCCGATAAGTGGAGGAAATATTTGCGCTGAGCATATGTGGGCCAGGCTCACCGCAGGCCTCATCGCCATCTG
>JAAIGG010028835.1_pt1 | contig 33919 bp, 38 predicted proteins | sample 6487391 | NCBI WGS metagenome assembly JAAIGG01 (sample SAMN13974130, study PRJNA590717) | phyllosphere metagenome | biome: asymptomatic weeds; feature: pooled weeds collected from a community garden; material: weeds; isolation source: pooled asymptomatic leaves from various weed species from...
CGGCCGCCCAGCACGTAGGACGGGCGCACTACCAGCGGCAGGCCGAGCGAAGCCGCGACGAGGCGCGACTGTTCCACCGAATAGGAGATGCCGTTCTTGGGCTGCTTCAGCCCGACCCTGTCGAGCAGGCGCTTGAAGCGGTCGCGGTCTTCGGCGAGGTCGATCGAATCGACGCTGGTGCCGAGGATCGGGATGCCGGCCTCCTGCAGGGCATGGGCGAGCTTGAGCGGCGTCTGGCCGCCGAACTGCACGATGACGCCCTTGAGCCGGCCGCTCGACTGTTCGACGGCCAGGATCTCGAGCACGTCCTCGGCGAAGCCCGTCTTGGTCTGACCATAGCGGCCCAGCGCCGCCATGCGCCCGCGCCAGCCGGGATAGGAGGCGATCACCGCCGTCACCCCGCCGATCGCCGCGCCCAGCCAGCGACGCTTCGGATCGGCCAGCGCCGCGCCTGCGATCGCGGAGGTCGTGAAGCGCGCCGCCAGCCCGATGGGGACGATCCGGTCGGGCGCGGTCTTCTGCTTGTCGCCCGCCATCTCGCCGATCGCGAGCGCCAGCGTACCCGCCGCGACGACGGGGTTGCCCAGCCAGCGCAGCACCCCCTTGCCCAGCGGCAATTCCCCTCGCGCCGCCGCGATCGACACGGCGGCCAGCGGCGTCATCGCGCGCTGTCCGCCGACCAGACCCATTTTGAACGATGCGAGCATGACGTCACCTCTCGGATACGGATAAGCAGGCCGCGACAACGCGCGTCGGCCTGCGAAGGGTTCCGTTCGGGTTTCGCAAGCCCCTTCCCCATCCGCCCCCGGCTGCGCCATGATGACGGCATGAATCGCATCCTCCTGATCGCCGCGCTGCTGTCGCTCGCCGCCTGTTCGTCCAGCGACCAGCCCACCGGCCTGAGCGCCGAAGAGAACCGCCAGTTGAACGAGGCCGCCGCGATGCTCGACGCTAATGCGGTCGATCTGAACGCGATGGCCCCTTCGGACGTTGAGGGGGAAAATCCCACCGACAATGAAAGCTGATCGTCCATGACCGACACCCCGCTTCGCCGCCTGGGCTCGACCGACCTGATGATCGCGCCGCTGGTGCTGGGCGGCAATGTGTTCGGCTGGACCGCCGACCGGGCGGCGAGCTTCGCGGTGCTCGACGCGTTCGTCGACCGGGGCGGCACGATGATCGACACGGCGGACGTCTATTCCGCCTGGGTCGACGGACATCGGGGCGGCGAGTCCGAGACGATGATCGGCGAATGGCTGAAGGCCAGCGGCAAGCGCGACCGGGTGCTGATCGCCACCAAGGTCGGGATGCTGCCCGGCGAAGGCGGCGAGAAGCTGGCCCCCGCCCGGATCGTCGCGGCGGCGGAGGCGTCGCTCCGGCGGCTGGGGACCGACCGGATCGACCTGTATTTCGCGCATCAGGATGACGAGGATCAGCCGCAGGAGGCGGTGATGGAAGCCTTTGCCAAGCTGGTCGAGGCGGGCAAGGTCCGCGTCATCGGCGCGTCCAACTTCCATGCCGCCCGGCTGAAATCCGCCAACGAGGCTGCGCGCGACGCCGGACTGCCGCGCTTCCACGTCCTGCAACCCGAATATAATCTGGTCAGCCGCCACAAGTTCGAGGGCGAGCTTCAGGATTATTGCATCACCGAGAATATCGGCGTCGTCCCCTATTATGGCCTCGCCGCCGGCTTCCTGACCGGCAAATATCGCAAGCCCGCCGACCTGTCGCAGAGCGTGCGTGGCGGCCAGATGGGCGAGTTGCTGCGCGGCAAGGGCGCGGACGTGCTCGCCGCATTGGACCAAGTGGCGGAGGAGACCGGCGCGACGCAGGCGCAGGTGGCCCTGGCCTGGCTGATCGCGCAGGAAGGCGTGACCGCACCGATCGCCAGCGCGACCCGCGTCGAACAATTGTCCGAACTGATGCCCGCCATGACCCTGTCACTGACCAGGGACCAGATCGCGCGACTGGACGAGAGCGGCGCTTGAGCCCGCCGAAGGCATTATCTCGGATCAATTGTTGGAACGGGCACCCCGACGGAGATTTATACCCCACTTATGAAGTCCTCTGCCCCCACCATCCTGATCGTCGAGGACCAGCCGCTGCTTTTGCTCCATGTGCAATTCGCGCTGGAGGATGCGGGCTATGTCGTGATCCAGGCGGCCAGCGCCGATGAGGCGCTGATCGCGCTGCAACGGCATCCGGAGATACAGGCGGTCTTCACCGATGTGGCGATGCCCGGCTCGCTCGACGGAGCGGCGCTGGCGGCACGGATCCACCAGACGCATCCGCATGTCGCCGTCCTCGTCACATCGGGCGAGCAGAGCTACATGCCCGACGGTCTGCCCGAAGGCGTGCACTTCGTCCCCAAACCCTATGCCGGGCATGACGTGATACGGCTTCTGACCCAGCAACTCGCCTGGAGCCATCACGCCGCCTCGGATTGGAAAGCCATGGGGCGGCCGATCAGATATCCCTGAATCTGATCGCATCCCAACTGGCACAACATCGCATGTTGCGCCTCCGTCTCCACCCCCTCGGCGACGATCGGGATGTTCAGGCTGCGACCCAATCCGATCGAGGCACGGACGATCGACAGCGCCGGGCCATGCTCGCCCATCGCACGGATGAAGCTGCGGTCGATCTTGATCTTGTCGAAGGGGAATTGCTGAAGGCTGCTGAGCGAGGAATAGCCGGTGCCGAAATCGTCCATGACGATCCGCATGCCCGCACGCCTGAGCTTGCTGAGATTGGCGGTCGCGGTTTCGCGATGGTCGATCAGCACGCCCTCGGTCACCTCTACCTCGATCCGATGCGGGTCGATGCCCTGCCCGACGATCGTGGCGAGCATCCGCGTGGCGAGTTCGGGATCGCGCAACTGTACCGGGGACAGGTTGACCGCCATCATCCAACGCGCGGGCCATTGGCGCAAGATCGTCAGGGCCTGCAGGAACAGCCGCTGGCCGATCTCGACGATCAGGCCGTTTTCCTCAGCGATGGCGATGAAGATTTCGGGGCTGATCGGCCCCAACACCGGATGCGTCCAGCGCGCCAGCGCCTCCTGCCCGATCACGGCGCGGGTGGCGCAATCGGCGATCGGCTGGAACGCCAGCCGGATGTCGCCGCGTAGGCCCGCATCGCGCAACTCATGCGCCAGCCAGTTCCGCTGGCGGCGTTCCTCGTCCATCCCGGCGTCGTAATGGCTGGCACGGTGGCGGCCATCGGCCTTGGCCCGGTAGAGCGCGATATCGGCACAGGCATGGAGTTCGTCGCCCTCCTGCCCATGCCGCTGGGACAGGGCGATGCCGATGCTCAGGCGGATGGCGGGACTGCCCGGATCGGCGGCGATGATGGCGTAGATCCGCTCGACCAGTGCCGAGGCGTCCCGCTCTTCGGGGCGGAGATGATGGACGATGGCGAATTCGTCGCCGCCTATCCGCGCGACGACATCGCCTTCGCGTGCCGCCTCGGTCAGGACCGCCCCCGCGCGTCGGAGCATGGCGTCGCCTTGCGCATGGCCTAGCGTGTCGTTCACCCCCTTGAACCCGTCCAGATCGATGGCGAGCAGCGCGATCCGCCTTCCCGTCCGCAACGCCTCGGTCAGGCGCTTGCCGAACACGACGCGATTGGCGAGCCCGGTCAGGCTGTCGTGATGCGCCAGATATTCGACCTGCCGTTGGATACGTTCGCGCTCCTCGGCGGCGGCGGATAGCGCTTGCAGCCCGCGCGCCAGTTCGCCCAACTCGTCGGCCCGCCGGATCGACGACAGGGGCGGCAGCGCGCGGCCCACGCTCATCGCGCGCACCGCCGAGACGATCGCCATCAACGGCCTGATGATCCGGCGACGCAGCCACAGGAACAGCCCGCTGACCAATATCAGCATGAACGCGGCGGCCAGCGCCATTTGGACGAGCGCCCGGCGCGTCAATGCCTCGACCAGCATGGTCCGCGCGTTCAGTTCCTGCCTCAGTCCCTGCCGGAAGATGTCCCGGCGATATTCCAGTCGCCGAAGCGCCCCCTCGAAGCCCGGCAGCGTGGCCGCGACGGTTTCGGGACGATCCTGCGCCTGCCGCACCAGATCGACCGTCGTGTGTGCCAGGTCGCGCTCGGCCCGGCGCAGGTCCGCCTCGGCATTGCGGAGGCCGGAGGGCATTTTCTCGGCGACGGTGATCGAGTCGCGGAGCTGGGCGACGATGGTTTGCCGCATCCGGTTCCACTGCGCATCCGCCCCCGGTTCCGCCTGATAACGCGGCAGGTTCACGACCGACCTGTGCAACTGGCGCAAGCTGCTCTCTTCGACGGCATAGGCTTGCAGCACCGTGGTGATCCGGCGGCTCGCCTCGATCGTCGCCAGCAATTGCCGGTTGAGCAGCCAACTGGCCGCGCTCAGCGTCATGAAGATGCAGAAGACAGCCGTCAGCATCGCTGCGAAACGAAATTCAAGCGAACGGAACCGACGCGCTAACCAACTCATCTGCCGGCATATAATATGTTAGGCCCTTATTTTTGATGAAGGGCGGATGCTTTCAGTCGCCGGCGAAATTCAGGGCGTTGAGCGGGCGCTCGCGCTCCTGGACCGACAGGGAGCGACCGATCGGGGCATGGGCACGCTGTGGGCAGTCGACGCGCAGGCAGCGGCGGCATCCCGGCCCGATCGGCCGTGCTTCGCCGACCGGATCGCGTCCGCGCGCCATGGCGAGATGCCCGGCCAGCCCGGCTTCCAGTCCGATCACCACCGCGAAGCTGGCGGTGACGCCCGCCAGCGATCGGCCCGCGCGCGCGTCGGCCTGGACCAGCGTGACGAAATGCGCGCCGTCGGGCATCGCCACCGCCTGATAGAGCGGCTCCCCCTGACGACCGAAGGCGTCGAAGACATTCCATAGCGGACACACCCGCTCCGCCTCGACCAGCGCGGCATCGGCGGCACCGGCGAACCGCTTGGACACCTGCCCCGCCCGGTCGAGCCGCATGAGGAAGAAGGGCAGCCCCCGTGCACCCACGCGATTTAAGGTGGTCAGCCTATGCGCCAGTTGCTCGAACGAAACGCCGAACCGCCGTTGCAGGATCGCGGTGTCGTAACCGGTCGCCTCACAGGCGCGCAGGAAGCGGGCATAGGGCATGACCAGCGCGGCGCCGAAATATTGCGCGAGATAGCGGCGGAACAGCCGCTCGGCGATCCGATCGCCAAAGGCCGCGCCCCGCGCCAGTGCCTCGATCTCGGCCCGCGCCTCTGATTGCCCCAGTTGCACCGCCAGCGCGAAGACGCGGGCGGGGCCTTCGAGCAATTCCGATAGCTGCAACTGGCGCGCATGCAGGTCCAGCCGCACCAGCCGGTCGGGCAGGATATCGACCGGGAGTATGCGGATGGTCAGGGCATGGCGGACCCGCAACCGCTCCGCCAGTGCGCCGTACAGGTCGCCCGCCGTCATCCGCAATTCGTCGGCCCGTTCCTCCGCCATCGCGTCCAGATCGGGGAAGTGGTTGCGCCACCGCTCGATCTCACGCCGAACGAGGGCGGTCGGGTCCGGTGCGACGGACTGCGCCGCTCCCTCCCCCGCGCCACCACCCAAGCGGTCGAAGGCGCGGGCGAAGGCCTCGGCTCCGGCAGGCACGGCGGCCAGCCATTCTTCCAGGTCGGTGCGGTCGATCTCAAGATCCGCGAACATTGGATCGGCCAGCCGCCGCCGCATCGCCGCCGCCCCGCCCCCCGGCGCATCCGCCGTCAGGCTGCGCGGATCGAAGTCGAACGCCTCGACAAGCCGCACGAGCAATGTCGAGGTGACGGGGCGCTGGTTGCGCTCGATCAGGTTGAGATAGCTGGGCGAGATATCCAGCATTTCCGCCATCGCCGCCTGCGACAGTCCATGCTGACGCCGCACCCGCCGTACCGCATGACCCGCGATCAACTTGGCCCCGGCCATTGCCGCTCTCCTATTGTTGGAAGACAGGCTGCCTTGCCGTGTCACAGCTTGTCAATTCTTTACAACAGCACATCGGAAGACTGGATTGTCACCGACGCGACGACGTCGAGAAACCTATGAATGTCATTCTCCGGAGCGATCAATCCGCCCACAAAGGGTCGTCAAGAACAGCCAATTTGTAAAGGACCTCGCGATGACCGGCTTCCAAGACCTCGTGCCCGCTCCCGCCGGTCGGTTCGACGGTATCGCCCGCCCCTACACCCCGAACGATGTCGCCCGGCTACGCGGATCGATCACCGTCGAGCATACCCTGGCCCGGCGCGGCGCGCTGAAGCTGTGGGAACTGCTGAAGAGCGAGGATTATGTCCATGCGCTGGGCGCGCTGTCGGGCAATCAGGCGATGCAGATGGTGCGCGCCGGGTTGAAGGCGATCTACCTCTCGGGCTGGCAGGTCGCGGCGGACGCCAACACCGCTGGACAGATGTATCCTGACCAGTCGCTCTACCCCGCCAATGCCGGGCCCGATCTGGCCCGGCGGATCAACGCGACGCTCGCCCGTGCAGACCAGATCGAACATGCCGAAGGCGGCGCGACGCGCGACTGGTTCGCGCCGATCGTCGCCGATGCCGAGGCCGGGTTCGGCGGGCCGCTCAACTGCCATGAGATCATGAAGGCCTATATCGCGGCGGGCGCAGCGGGCGTGCATTTCGAGGATCAACTGGCCTCGGAAAAGAAGTGCGGTCATCTGGGCGGCAAGGTGCTGATCCCGACCGCGGCACAGATCCGCAACCTGACCGCGGCGCGGCTGGCGGCGGATGTGGCGGGGGTGCCGACGGTCATCTGCGCGCGGACGGATGCGGAAAGCGCCCGGCTGATCACCTCGGACGTGGACGAACGGGACCGCGAATTCCTGACCGGCGAGCGGACGGCGGAGGGGTTTTTCCGCCTGAAGGACGGGACCGGCGTCGACCATTGCATCAAGCGCGGCTTGGCCTTCGCCCCCTATGCCGATTTGCTGTGGTGGGAGACGTCCAAGCCCAACCTGGCCGATGCCCGCCGCTTCGCCGAGGCGATCCGCCGCGAGCATCCGGACAAGATGCTGGCCTATAACTGCTCGCCCAGCTTCAATTGGGAGGCCAATCTCGACCGCGACGATATCGCCCGCTTCCAGCGCGAGATCGGCGCGATGGGATACAAGTTCCAGTTCGTCACGCTGGCCGGGTTCCACCAGCTCAACTTCGGCATGTTCGAGCTGGCGCGCGGCTATCGCGACCGGGGCATGGCGGCCTATTCCGAACTGCAACAGGCCGAATTCGCCGCCGAGCGCCATGGCTATACCGCGACCCGCCACCAGCGCGAGGTGGGGACCGGCTATTTCGATCTGATCGCGCAAATGGTGGCGGGCGGCGACAGCTCGACCACCGCCCTCGCCGAATCCACCGAGGCGGCGCAGTTCGTCCGCGCCGCCTGACCCGACCAGCCAAGGAGAGAATGTCATGCCCACCGAACCGCAACGCAGCCGCGCCGTCTTCTCGACCGAAGACTTCGCCCTGATGAAGGAAGCCATCGCCGAACACGTCAAGCGCGTCGCCGACGATCCCCGCTCGATCAAGTTCGCGCATCTCTATCACCGGCTGGGCCGGATCGCGTCCTGAGGTCGTCCCTTGGCCTTCGACTGCGCTCAGGCTGGACGGGGGTTGGTGCCAAGCCCCCTCCGTTCGCACTGAGCGAAATCGAAATGCACGCCCCCTCTTCCTTGGGGAAGGAAGCGACCCCGCCGATGCCCATCGGCGGGGTTTGTTCGGCCAGCGGAACAAGCATCCCGGTCGCACGCTTATCCGCGCATGCCCGACACCGGCCTGACCGCGCGTATCCGCGAGAATCTCGTCCTCTATGGCGCGCTCGCCGCCAATCTGGGCATCGCCGTGGCCAAGTTCGTCGCGGCGGGGATTACCGGGTCCTCCTCGATGCTGACCGAGGGCGTCCATTCGGTGGTGGACAGCGGCAACCAGATCCTGCTGCTCTATGGCCAGAAGCGCGCCAAGCGCGTGCCCGATGCGGTCCACCCCTTCGGCTATGGGCGCGAGCTGTATTTCTGGGCGTTCGTCGTCGCGATCCTGATCTTCGCGCTGGGCGCGGGCATTTCGATCTATGAGGGCTGGCTGCATGTCCAGACGCCCGAGCCGCTGCGCGACCCGACGGTCAATTATATCGTGCTCGCCATTGCCTTCGCGCTGGAAGGCGCGTCCTGGACGATCGCGGTGCGGGAATTCTCGCGCGCGAAGGGCGATAGCGACTGGTGGCAGGCGATCCATGAGTCGAAGGACCCGGCGGGCTTCATCGTGCTGTTCGAGGATTCGGCGGCGCTGGCGGGCTTGGTCATCGCGGGCTTGGGCGTCTGGCTGTCGCATGCCCTGGACGACCCGCGGATCGACGGCGTCGCCTCGATCCTGATCGGGCTGGTATTGGGGCTGGTCGCGATCCTGCTGGCGCGCGAGGCCAAGGGATTGTTGATCGGCGAGCGGGCGGACCCCAAGGTGGTGGAGACCATCCGCACCATCGTCGCCTCGCGCCCCTGGATCACGCGGGTCAACCATGTCCGCACCATCCATACCGCGCCCGACAGCATCTTCGCCGCAATCAGCGCGGACTTCGACGACAGCCTGCCCATGGGCGTGGCCGAGACGATGATCGAGGTGCTGGAGGACGATCTGCGCCGTGCGGTCCCCAGCCTGTCGTCCATCTATATCCGGCCGGAGAAGCATGAAAATGCCGCTCCGCCCGTACCGCCCGCCGCGCTATAAGGAGCGCCATGACGAAGCTGATGCGAATCGCCATTGCCCTGACGCTCTGGCTCGGCTGTGCGTTGCCCGCACAGGCGGCGGTCACCATCACCTTCTGGAGCCATGAGCTGGGGAACAGCTTCCCGCACAGCTTCTTTTCCCTGCGGGGAACGATCGATGCCAATGGCGCGCCGGTCGACGCCAATTATGGCTTCACCGCCAAATCGGTCTCGCCCGCGTTGCTGATGGGCACGGTCAAGGGGCGGCTGGATATTTCCAAGCCCTTCTATATCTCGACCAGCGATGCGCAGTTCTCCTATGTGATGAGCGACGCGCAATATGCCGATATCCTGGCGCTCGTCGCCGCCTGGGACGAGAAGACCGGCGACGCGCGCTACAATCTCAACAACCGCAACTGTGTCCATTTCGTGCAGGAGGCCGCGCGGCGACTGGGGCTGGTCGGGCTGGATCATCCCGAACTGATGAAGAAGCCGCGCTCCTATCTGAAGGCCGTGGCGCAGGCCAATGCCGACCGGGTCACGATCATCGGCCAGAACGGCAAGACCTATCTCGCCTCGCTCACGCCGCTGCCGACCGCCACGGCGGCGGCCGTCGCCGCCCCGGCTCCCACGCCTCAGCCGCCGGCGGGCACCAGTTCGAGTATGTCGACCACCGATTCATAAGCCGGATAGGGAAAGGCGATCCGCCAATGCTGGGCGTCGATCCGCTCCAGCACACCCGCCATGTCGCGCGCCCGGTCGCGCCCATAGGCATAGGAACGTTCCTCATCGCCCAGGATCAACGTGCCCAGGAAGATGCTGCGCGCATCGGTATCGGGAAAGATGCGCCCGCTCAGCCGCTGTGACCCGTCGAGCTTGGTCAATTGAGTACCGTTGTCCGCCACGCGGCACCGGAAATAGGGATAGGCGACATAGGTCAGCAGCGCGCGCCCCTGCGACCCCAGCTTGATCGTGCGACAGCGATAATCGCCATCGGGCAGGCCCGGCTCCGCGATCGAATGATCCGGGTCCGCCAGGGAGCCGAGCGCCGCGACCGCTGCCGCCGATCCGCCCGCTCGCGCCTGCGCGATGCCCTTCACCCAAGCGGTGCGCCAGCCGCGCAGGCGAACGCGATCGTCCTCGGTCGCCGCCAGCCGCCAGTCCGCCGCCTGCTCGACCCGTTGCGCGACCGCCGTACCGACCGCGCCGAACGTCATCGCCGCCCCCAGCAGGACCGCCACAGCCCTCATTGCGCGGTCCAGCCGCCATCGACCGACAGGTTCGCGCCGGTGATCGACTTCGCCTCGTCGCGGCACAGGAACAGAGCCAGCGCCGCGACCTGTTCGATGGTCACGAACTCCTTGGTCGGCTGCGCCTTCAACAGAACCTCGTCGATCACTTGCTCGCGGCTCATCCCCCGCGCCTTCATCGTGTCGGGAATCTGGTTCTCGACCAACGGCGTCCAGACATAGCCCGGCGAGATGCAGTTGGCGGTAATGCCGTCGGTCGCCACCTCCAGCGCCACCGTCTTGGTGATGCCGACCACGCCGTGCTTGGCGGCGACATAGGCCGACTTATTGGGACTGGCGACTAGGCTGTGGGCCGAGGCGGTGGTGATGATCCGGCCCCAGCCCTTCTGGCGCATGTGAGGGATCGCCGCGCGCATCATATGCCAGGCGGAGGACAGGTTGATCGCAATGATCGCGTCCCATTTCTCGACCGGAAACTCGGTGATGGGGGCAACATGCTGGATACCGGCATTGTTGATGACGATGTCGACCGATCCCGTCTCCGCCACCGCGCGTTCGATCATCGCGCCGATCTGTTCGGGCCGGGTCATGTCGGCGGGGTCGTAGAGCGCCGTCGCGCCGCTCAGCGCCTCCAGCGCGGCGCGCTCCGCCTCGATCGCGTCGGCATCGCCGAAACCGTTCAGCACGACGCTCGCGCCCTCCGCCGCCAGCGCCTTGGCATAAGCCAGCCCGATCCCCGAGGTGGAGCCCGAGATCACCGCCGTCTTGCCCTTCAGGAACATGCCATTCTCTCCTGCCATGCGCCGCACCATGCGGCCAGACTTGCCGCCGTGCAACCGCCGGACGGCTTTGCGGGTTCATTCGCGCGGAAGACCCGGCAGGCGGGCGAGACGACAAAGGGGTGACGGTGCCATGCGGCTCGACGATTATGACAACGACATCAATGTCGGAGAGGCGCAACCCGGCGGCGGTTTCGGCGGCGGTGGTGGCGGTGGGCTGCTCTTCGGCCTGCTCCCGCTGATCGGCAGTCGCTTCGGATGCGGCGGGATCATCGTAGTGCTCATCATCCTGGCGGTGCTGGGGATGAACCCGCTCGGCCTGCTGACCGGCGGGGGCAATGCGCCCGTGACCCGGTCCGCCGACAGCGGCCAGCAGAACGCACGCCAGATCTGCGAAGCGTCGCCCGAGCGGCGTGAGGCCTGCCAGGCGTTCAGCAACGCCGACAACACCTGGGAAAAGATCTTCGCCGATAGCGGCCAGCGCTTCGAGGCGCCGGGCCTGCGCTTCTTCGTCGGCAACTCGGCCCAGTCGGGCTGCGGCGTGGCGCAGTCGGCGGTCGGCCCCTTCTACTGCCCGCCCGACCGCACCATCTATCTCGACACGCGCTTCTTCGACGAGTTGGCCAACCGCTTCGGCGCCAAGGGCGATTTCGCCCGCAACTACGTCATCGCGCACGAGTTCGGCCATCATATCCAGACGCTGCTCGGCACCTCGGACAAGGTCCGTCAGGCGCAACAGGCGGCGGGCGAGGCTGAGGGCAATGCCCTGTCTGTCCGGCTGGAATTGCAGGCGGATTGCTATGCGGGCGTTTGGGCGGCGAAGAACCGCAACCGGCTGGAGCCCGGCGATGTCGAGGAAGGCATGACCGCCGCGCGCGCCATCGGCGACGATACGCTCCAGCGCGAAGCGACCGGGCGGGTCGTACCCGACAGCTTTACCCATGGCTCGTCGGAACAGCGGATGCGCTGGCTCCGTCGCGGCATGGAAACCGGCGACCCCGCCCAGTGCGATACGTTTTCGGGCGCGATTTGAGGCGATAGGGATAGCCCGGCTGTCCCCGCCTGTCGGAAGAAGTCATCAAAGGTCCGCCGCCCGCCAAGACGCTCCCCCTCCCGCAAGCGGGAGGGGGTAGGGGGGAGGGAATGCCTCATAGGACGAAGCTTGCGGCACCCCCCTCCCCCAACCCCTCCCGCCTGCGGGAGGGGAGTTACTGAAGAGCCAGCGCCCGCCCAGCACACTCCCCCTCCCGCAAGCGGGTGGGGGTCGGGGGGAGGGAACGCCCCATAGGACGACGCCCGTGGCACTCCCCTCCCCCAACCCCTCCCGCCTGCGGGAGGGGAGCTTTCGGAAGCGCTCCTTACAGCTTCACCAGCATCTTGCCCTTATTACCACCCGAGAATAGCGCCAGGAACGCCTCCGGCATCCGGTCCAGCCCTTCGAAGACCGTCTCCTCCCGCTGCAACTTCCCCTCGCCCAGCATCGCGGCCATGTCGCTATAGAAGCCCTGGTGATCCTTGAAGTCGGAGACGATGAACCCCTGGATCCGCACGCGATTGCCGATCAGGCGGGCGAGATATTTCAGGCTGGTCGGCTTGGCGTCGTTATAGACGTCGATCATCCCGCAAATGGCGAAGCGCGCACCCGGCCGCGCATGGGCCAGCGCGGCGTCGAGATGGTCGCCGCCGACATTGTCGAAATAGACGTCGATCCCGTCCGGGGCCGCTTCGCCCAGCGCTTCGACCACCGGCTTGCCCGCCTTATAATCGATCACCGCGTCGGCCCCCAGCGAACGCACCCATTCGCCCTTGTCCGCGCCGCCCGCCGACCCGATGACCGTCATCCCTTTGGCCTTGGCGATCTGGACCACGGTCGATCCGACCGCGCCCGCCGCCGCCGACACGAACACCGTGTCGCCCGGCTTTGCCTCGGCAATGCGGAGCAGGCCGTAATAGGCGGTCATGCCCGGCATGCCGAACTGGCCCAGAAAGGCCTGCGGATCGACCGATAGATCGGGCAGCGGCTGGACCTGCGACGCCGGGATCACCGCCTCGTCGCGCCAGCCCGCCATATGGCTGACCAGCGTGCCGACCGTGAGGCCGTCCGCGCGGCTTTCCACCACCTCGCCGATCGCGCCGCCCTGCATCGGTTCGCCCAGCTGGAACGGCGGGACATAGCTTTTCACATCGTTCATCCGTCCGCGCATATAGGGGTCGACCGACAACCAGCGGTTCGCCACCCGCACCTGTCCGTCTGCCAGTTCGGGCAGCGCCTGCTCGATCAACGCGAAATCCTGTGGCTTCGGCATCCCCTGCGGGCGGTTTGCCAGCGTCCAAGCTTTCATGATCATATCCTTTTCATCGTTTGGGGCGGACATGGGAGAGGGCCCGGGTGAAGTCCACCCGAGCCCTCCAGGAAAAGTCACCGATTAGTGACGTTTTTCTCTATCAGTAACCCCGATTGGTGTCCGAGGTGCTGCCCGTGGTCGTGCCGCTCGTGCTGGTCGACGCCGTCGAACCGCTGGCGGTCGAGGTCGCACCCGTACCGCTCTGGCCGGTGGTGCCGGTCGTGCCCTGGCCGGTCTGGCCATAGCTGCTCGACTGACCATAGCCGTTCGACTGGCCGTAACGATTCGACCCGGTCTCGCTGGTGCGATCGCCGAACATGGCGCGGGCATTTTCCTCTTCGCGCCAGTGGCTCTTGGCCTCTTCGGCGGTCTTGGTCAGCGTGACCTTGTCCTCGACCGACTTCAGCCAGCGCGACGGGATCGAGTGGTGCTGGCCGTCCGCGTCACGGTCGTTCTTGGTCAGCAGGATGCGATCGCCGCGCACCTTGTCGACCGTGCCGACATGCGCGCCGTCCGAACCCAGCACTTCCTGATGCTCGGTCACCTTGGACAACAGGCCGCGCTGGCCCTCGCGCTCGGTTCGCCAGCTGCTAAACTCGTTCTCGAACTTAGTACGGTTCTCGCTGCGATATTCGTCATAATCGCGGTCGAGCGCGGCGATCTGGCCTGAGCGCCAGCTGTTGTAGTCATGATCCTGCGCGGCATAGTAGCGCTCGTCGAAACGGGCATCGGCCTCGCGGCGGCGCTCGGCATCCTCATCGCCGAACCACGAGCGGACCTCGTCGCCTGCACGGGCGAAGAAGCCGCGATCCTCGTAATCATAGCCCTGCGGCTGTCGACCATAGTCGCGGCCCGACTGCTGACGGCCATGTTCGCCGCGACCCTGGCGATCGTCCCGGCCATAGCGATCGCCGGTATAGCCATAGCCGCGCGAGGAATCGCCGTAACCGCGCGTCGTGTCGCTATAGCCCGAGGGGCGATAGCCTTCGCGGCCATAGTCGCGCTGGCCACCGCGATAGCTGTCACGGCCATAGGAGCCGTAATCGCCCGATCCCGAACGCCCTTCGCCATAGCGGCTTTCGTTCTGGCGACCGCCGAAATCCTGGCGCGAACCGCGATAGCTGTCGTCCCGGTCATAGCCCTGGCGGCCATAGCCCTGATGGCCATAATCGCGCGCGCCGTAACCGCGACGGCTGTCGTTGCGGCTGTCATCGCGATCGTCGTCGAACGCGCCCGCCGCTTCGTAATCGCGCGCGCTGGAATAGGTGTAGTCCCGCCCCGAGCCGTAATCCCGGCCATAGTCGAAGTCGCGACCGCCACGATTGGCGTCGCGGGAATAGCGATCGTAAGCCATCCTAAACCCTCCTGAAAATCGGTCCTGCGGGGCCGACGCCGCTCGTCCGGCGGGCCGTGCCATCCGATGGTTTCAATGAGGAAGATCAAGACATTGTTCCGTGGCCGGGGCGCTCCGCACGACGGAATGCCCGATGCGAAAGGCCGAAAGCGGCGGAAAAATTTTCGCGGCCCGCCGCTTTGGAGTGTTGCGTCGCCCCGGATCACCGGCTAATGGCGTCGCTCCCGACCACGGTCGGGATATGGGGCGGGGCTGTAGCTCAGATGGGAGAGCGCTGCAATCGCACTGCAGAGGTCAGGGGTTCGATTCCCCTCAGCTCCACCACCCCTTTCACCGGAACGATATGCCGGTGCTTTTCCCCTCCCATCGCTGACGCCGTCCGGTCCTTGCCCGATCCCGCATGCCACGCGTTGACGCCGCGATGATCCCCGATGCCATTCCTGCCGCCACCCTGATCCTGATGCGCGAAGGGGCGGAGCGCGACGCCCTTCCCGAAATCCTGATGGTCGAACGCGGCGCGGCGCTGGCCTTTCTGGGCGGGGCGATGGTCTTTCCGGGTGGTCGGGTCGATCCCGGCGACCATGCCATGGTGCCCGCCGGTGCCACCGATCCGGACGACAGCGCCGCGCGCATCGCCGCCATTCGCGAGACGATCGAGGAAGTCGGCCTGGCGGTCGGCCTGATGCCGCATCCCGATGAAACCGTCGTGGCGGAGTTGCGCGCCGACATGCTGCGCGGCCAGTCCTTCGCACCGGCGCTGGCCGAACGGCGCCTGCGGATCGACGAAGCCGCGCTGACGCCTTTCGCGCGCTGGTGTCCCGAACATGTCCCCGTGCGTCGGTTCGATGCACGCTTCTATCTGGCGGAGGTGCCGCGCCATGCCTCCACCCCGATCATCGACGGGGGCGAAACCGCCGCCGCGCGGTGGATGACGGCGCGGGCCGTCCTGTCGGCGGCGGACCGGGGGGATATCCATATCATCTTCCCGACCCGTCGGACGCTGGAACGATTGGCCCAGTACCGGGATTTCCCCTCTGCCATGGCCGACGCCCACGCCTGGCCGGTCCGGCGGATCGTCCCTTTCCAGGCGGAGCGTGACGGCGTGCCATCGATCTGCATCCCCGACGATATGGGCTATCCGATCACCTCGGAACCCGTCACCGTTGCCAGACGCGGGTGATGCGCGCGCTCCGGCGATGGACGACCGTCATGGTCCTGATCGCCGGAGCGGCGATGCTGGCGCTGCTGATCTGGACGCTGGTGCGGCAGCGGCCACAGGATGTGCCCTGGGCCCCGCTCGATCTCGGCCAGCCGGTCGGGCTGTTCACGGGACGCAAGCTGACCGCGCTGACCCAGGACCGGGCGGCGTGCCTGGCGCTGCTCGACAAGGCGGGGATCGCCTATACCGCCTTGCCCCCGCGCTCGACGGGCGGACAGTGTGGCTATGACGATGCGGTGCGCTTCGCAACCGGCGGCGCGCGGTCGGTCGGTTATCGCCCCGCCTCGCTCGGCGTCTCCTGCCCGATCGCCGCCTCGCTCGCCTTATGGGAATGGAACAGCGTCCAGCCCGCCGCCCGCGCGCTATTGGGGGCGGAGGTCGTCGCGATCGATCATTTGGGCAGCTATAATTGCCGCCGCATCAACGGGCGCAGTTCCAGCGACTGGAGCGAGCATGCGCGCGCCAATGCGGTCGATATCGCGGGGTTCCGCCTGAGCGACGGCCGCCGGATCAGCGTGCTGCGCGACTGGCGCGACCGGGGAAAGGCCGGGCAATTCCTGCGCCGGGTCCGCGACGACGCATGCGATCTGTTCGCGACCACCCTCTCGCCCGACTATAACGCCGCCCATGCCGACCATTTCCATCTCGACCAGGCCTATCGCGGGTCGATGGGCTGGCGCGCCTGTCGCTGACCGGCGCGCGCTCCGGCGATCAGCTGGCCAGCGAAGTGCCGTTGGTGTCCACCTTCTCCACCCAATGCGGGAAGAAGGCGGGCTGGCGGCTCGACCAGCCTGCCGCGGTCGCCGCCGCCTCACTGATCGACTGGAGCAGCTTGCGCCGCAATTCGGGATGCAGATGCGGCAGCGCCGCCGCCGAACAGAAGACCGCCGGCAGCCAGGGCCGCACCTCGGCCCCGATCAACCGCTCGTACAGGAAGCGAAAGGCGGAGAAGCTGGTCAGCCGCCCCTGCCCCAGATCGAATGCCGCGATCGTCACGAAGGGGGCCATGAACGGCTCCAGCGATTCCAGGCCGCTGTCCACCGGGATCAGGTGCCGGATTTCGGGCAGGTTGCGGTACAGCCGGGCCTGGGCGCGGATGCTCGCCGCCTCGACCACGTCGCGCGACCAGCGGGCCATCGCATCCTCGCGGTCCAGCCCGATGTCGAGCGACCGGCGGATGTAACGCTGGGTCGCCGCCGCGAAGCCCGCAAATTCCTTCATTTCGGCCAATGTCATCGTGCCTTCGGCCGGTCTGTTCCTCGATCCCATATCCTTTACCCCGCCCATCGAAACTGCCCGATCATCATGCGCCGATTTGGTTAACGCAACGCTGAACGGGCCGAAGACAAACGACCATGAAATCCGCCGCGCCGCAACATTGATTGCGACGAACGGTGTTCGGGGCCATCATTTTCCGGATATTGTCCACAGACGGGACAGAAAGGGTCGTTTGGCGGCATCCGGGTTTCCGCATCGATCGCGCGGCCCGGAATGCATTGCAACGAACCCATCGGGCGAGGCGGCGTGGTTACGCCTCCCCACCCGGATCGGCGATTATTCCTTGTAACCCGACGACTCCGCCGGACCGTCGCGGCCGGGCTGGGTGATCGAGGGCGGATCGCTGGCGTCCATCGATTCGTCGAGGCTTTCGTCAAGCTGCGCCTCGACATCCTCGGGGTTCTTCTTCAGGTCGCCGGTGATCTCCGGGTCGTGTCCGGCGTCCTGTTCGGGCGGACGCGGACGGTTGCCCTGCTCGGCCTGTTCGCCGCCCGGCGCCACCGACACGCTGTCCAGCGCGCGGTCGTCGATGCTGTCGTTCATGTCACTTCCCCATCACGAGTGGACAGGATCAACGAGCCAGCCCGCGCAACCGTTCCTGCCCCGCCTCAGTCGAGACGGCGAACGCTGACCCGTTGATCGCAAAGCTGCGCCTCGCCGAAGACGGTCATGAAGGCGATGTCGGTGGCATCGCGCCCGACGCACACCCGCGCGATCTCGTCGGCGCGCGCCATGCCGGTCGCATCGACCAGATGCCAGCTTCCCTCCAGCCACAGCTCGGCGACGGCATGGAAGTCCGGCGGATCGACGCCGGGCGCATAGGCCGACACGCAGCGCGCCGGAATCTCCGCCGCCCGCGCCAGGGCGACCAGCAGATGGGCATAGTCGCGACACACCCCGATGCGCATCCCGAAGGTATCGAGCGCGCTCGTCACCCCGCTGGAACTGCCCGACCGATAATCGAGGCGGGTCGACACCCAGTCGAGCAGCGCGGTCGCCATCGCACCGCCCGACAGACCGGCGAAGCGGCGTCGCACGAACCCCTCCAGCCGGTCGGATTCGCAATAGCGGCTGGGCAGCAGATAGGGGACGAGATCACCGGTCAGCGCACGCGCCGGGGTCGCCCGCATCCCATCCAGCCGCAGCACGGGCCGGTCGATCGCCACCACCGCCTCGTACCGCGCGATCAGGGCATGGTCCGCCCGTACCCAGCATCGCTGTCCGATCCCGTCCTCGCCGGGCACCGCCGTCACGCCATGATCGGTCCGGATGGTCAGTGCCTGATGCTCCAGCCGCTGGTCGGCCATCGCCGCCACCTCGACCTGCAACAGGATATCCGCCGGTTCGCGAAGGCCATAGTCCAGCGTCACTTCGATCGACAGGCGCATGGGCCGTGTTCCTTCCACGAAAAAAGGGCCCGGCGGACACTCCGCCGGGCCCCATGTCTAAACCCGTTATCCGACGATTAGTCGCGGCTGGAGCCGAACAGACGCAGGATGAACAGGAACATGTTGATGAAGTCGAGGTACAGGCTGAGCGCCGACATGATGACCACCCGGTCCTGCATCGACGTGCCGCGCACCTGATAATACATTTCCTTGGTCCGCTGCGTGTCATAGGCGGTGAGGCCAGCGAACAGCAGCACGCCGACGAAGCTGATGACCAGCGCCATCGTGCCCGACTGGAGAAAGACGTTGATCAGGCTGGCGACGATCAGGCCGACCAGACCGACGATCAGGAAGGTGCCGAACGCCGACAGGTCGCGCTTGGTGGTGTAGCCATATAGGCTCAGCGCCGCGAAGCCCGCCGCGGTGGCGAAGAACGCCCCCGCGATCGACGAACCGCTATAGACCAGGAAGATGGTCGACAGCGACAGACCCATGACGACCGCGAACGCCCAGAAGAGCATCTGCATCGTCGAGGTCTTCATGCGGTTGACGCCCATGCTCAGCGCGAACACGAAGCCGAGCGGCGCGAACATGATGACATATTTCAGCGGACCGCCGTTCAGGAAGACGTTCGCGGCCATGCTGTCCCGCCCGCCCCATGCGAAGAGCAGCGCGACGATACCCGTCAGCAGCACGCCCGACGTCATGTAGTTATAGACGGACAGCATGTACGAACGCAGACCCGCGTCATAGGCGGTCGAGCCCGTGGTGGCGGTGGTACCGAACGGCGCGGCGCTCGGCCGTGGATCAGACCAGTTTGCCATGGTGAAACATTGCTCCTTTGCCCGGCCATATGCCGGTTATGGGAAATATCGCTCTGTTGGGGACTCATTTCAAGCGGGAGAGGTTCCCGTGACGGCAACAGAATGCGATAGACATGTTTTGTCATGGTCCGCCTGTTCGTCGCCCTTCGCCCGCCCCCCGCCGTTCGCGACAGGCTGGCCGATGCCATGGACGGCGTACCCCATGCCCGGTGGCAGGATGACGACCAGCTTCACCTGACCCTGCGCTTCATCGGCGAGGTGGATCGCCCGGTGGCGGAGGATATCGTCGCCGCGCTGGGACAGGTCCACGCCCCCGCGCCGGTCGTCCGGATCGCCGGGGTCGGCGCATTCGACCAGCGCGGGCGGGTCGATACCCTATGGGCCGGGGTCAGCCCGCACGACGCGCTCGCCCATCTGCACCGCAAGGTGGACCAGGCCTGTGTCCGTGTCGGCCTGCCTCCCGAAGCGCGCGCCTATCGCCCGCATATCACGCTGGCCCGCCTGCCCCGATCCGCCGGGACCGCGCCCGAGATCGAGGGGTGGCGCGCCGTCCATGCCGGTCTGTCCAGCGACCCTTTCGCGATGGAGCATATCCTGCTCTATCAAAGCCACCTCGGCCATGGCGGCGCATCCTATGAACCGGTGATGCGTTGGCCGCTGGATACCGGCGGGTGACAAGCCGGGCCTTATTCGTTTCGTTCGATCAGGGAGCTTCCGACATGAAATATCTCGCACTCACGACCGCTGCGATCGTCGCGCTGGGCCTGGCGGCCTGCGACCAGGCCAAGATGGAAACGGGCTCCCCCGTCCCCGGCGGCCCGAGTGCGACCGCGAGCCTGCGTACCGGCACCGGCGTCGAGGCCGGTCGTGCGACCGCGACCGAGGTGGCGGGCGGGCTTCGCATCACGCTGGACGCGATGAACGTGCCGGCGGGCATGCACGGCGTCCATATCCACACGGTCGGCCGCTGCGACGCGCCGGACTTCACGACGGCGGGTGGCCATTGGAACCCCACTCAGCGCCAGCATGGCAGCATGAACCCGCAAGGGCCGCATGAAGGCGACATGCCCAACATGACCGTCGGCAATGACGGTCGCGGGACGCTGGGCGTCGTGTTGCCGGGTGCGACCATGGCGGGGCTGCTGGACGCGGACGGCTCGGCGATCGTGATCCACGCCGCCGCCGACGACCTGAAGACCGATCCCAGCGGCAATAGCGGCGGCCGCATCGCCTGCGGCGTGTTCCAGGCCAACTAAGCCTCTCGCCCCGCCGCCGACCGGGTGGCGGGGCCCCGATCCGGAGCATCGATGACCCACGCCTTGCCGACCCGCGCCTTTGGCGGCTTCCTGTTCGACATGGACGGAACGATCCTGAGTTCCATCGCCTCCGCCGAACGCGCCTGGACCCGCTGGGCCGAGCGGCATGGACTGGATGTCGAGGCGTTCCTGCCGACCATCCACGGCGTCCAGTCGGTCGAGACGATCCGGCGGCTGAACCTGCCCGGCGTCGACCCGGTGGCGGAGGCGCATGCGTTGACCGAGGCGGAGATGCTGGACGTCGCCGATGTGGTGCCGATCGGCGGCGCGAGTGAATTCCTGGCGGCGCTGCCGGCGGATCGCTGGGCCATTGTGACCTCCGCGCCCAGGCGGCTGGCGGAGGTGCGGCTGAAGGCGGCGGGTCTGCCCCTGCCGGGCGTGTTCGTGACGGCGGAGGACGCGGAGCGGAGCAAGCCCGCCCCCGACGGATTCCTGCTGGGGGCAGAGCGTCTGGGCGTAGCACCGGAGGATTGCCTTGCATTCGAGGATGCCCCCGCAGGAATCACGGCGGCCGAGGCGGCGGGAATGACGGTGCTGGTGATCACCGAGACGCATCGCGGTATGATGGATACCGCCCATGCAATGGTTGCGGACTATCGCGATCTGGCGGTGGAATGGGATGGTGCCAGTCTGAAGCTGGACCACCGGGTTTAAATCATGGCCGTACCCCGGCGGAGGCCGGGGTCCAGTTGCGGTGCATTTTCGTTGGCGGGGGAGCGTTGCCTCCCACGCGCCTCCGACCCGCAATCTCGATCCACAAGAAACTGGACCCCGGCCTTCGCCGGGGAGCAGGAGTTGGGAGGCACCTTCCCCCCCAACCTCCGTTCAGCCTGAGCGAAGTCGAAGGCCACGGGATTCCGGGCCGAGTTTCGGGGCGTGCACTTCGACTTCGCTCAGTGCGAACGGAGGTAAAGCGTGGGGCACGGAACGCCCCTTCCCCTCAAACCGTGAAGCTCTCCCCGCACCCGCAAGCGCCCTTGGCGTTCGGATTCTGGAACACGAACCCGGCGGTGAAGTCGTCCTCGACCCAATCCATGGTCGACCCGATCAGATACAGGATCGACCCGCCATCAACATACAAGGTGCCGCCCGGCGTATCGATCTTCTCGTCGAACGCCTTGGCCTCGGTCACGTAATCCACCGAATAGGCCAGCCCCGAACAGCCCCGGCGCGGGGTCGACAGCTTGACCCCGATCGCCCCTTCGGGCGCGCGGCCCATCAAGTCGGCGATCCGCGCCTCGGCGGAGGGCGTCAGGTTCAGCGCGGCGGGACGCGGACGCAGGGTGGTCGCCATGGTCAGAGCATCCCCAGTTCGAGCTTGGCCTCGTCCGACATCTTCTGCGGGTCCCAGGGCGGGTCCCAGATCAGATTGACGTCCGCCGTCGCAATCCCCGGCACCGCCGAGACGCGCAGTTCGACCTCGCCCGGCATCGACTCGGCGACCGGGCAATGCGGGGTGGTCAGCGTCATGGTCACGACCGCATGGCCGCCCTCAGTCACTTCCACGCCATAGATCAGCCCCAGGTCATAGATATTGACCGGAATTTCGGGGTCGTAGATTTCCTTGAGCGCGTCGATGATCCCGTCATAGAGCGCCCCGCCCGGCTGGGTCGGATCGTCACTGGTCGGCTTTTGCGAGAGGAAGCCCGACAGGTAATCGCGCTGCCGTTCGGGCTGTGCCTCGACCACGTCCTGCACCCGCGCCTTGGGCGGCTGCGCCACGCTGTCCACTTGCTCGACCTTGAAATCGCTCATCCGAAAATCCTCGTGACCCGCCGGACGCCATCCACCAGCGCCGCGACGTCATCGGGTCCGTTATACACGCCGAAGCTCGCCCGCGCGGTGGCGGGCAGGCCGAGCGCCTCCATCAGCGGCTGGGCGCAGTGATGGCCTGCGCGGATCGCCACCCGGCTCTCGTCCAATATGGTGCCGATATCGTGGGGATGAACCCCCTCGACCGCGAAACTGACGATTCCCGCCGAGTCTTCCGGGCCGAGCAGTCGCACCGAGTTGATCGCCGAAAGCCCTTCCCGCGCCTGCGCGACCAAAGCCGCCTCATGCGCATGGATCGCGCCCAAGCCGATGGCCGAGACATAATCGATCGCGGCATGGAGCCCCAGCGCGCCGACGATATGCGGCGTTCCCGCCTCGAACCGGCCGGGCGGGGGGGCGTAGGTGGTCTTCTCGAAGCTCACCCGGTCGATCATCGACCCGCCACCCTGATAGGGCGGCATCGCCTCCAGCAGCTCGGGCCGCGCCCACAGCACGCCGATCCCGGTCGGGCCATAGAGCTTGTGCCCGGAAAAGACATAGAAGTCGCAATCCAGCGCCTTAACATCGACCGCGATGCGCGGCACCGCCTGGCACCCGTCGAGCAGGATCTTCGCGCCGACGCCATGCGCCAGATCGGCCGCCCGCCGACCGTCGAGCACCGAGCCCAGCACGTTGGACACATGGCCCAGCGACACCAGCTTGTGCGCCGGAGTCAGCATGCGCTCCATCGCGTCCAGGTCGATGCGGTGGTCGGCGGTCAGCGGCAGCACGTCGATCGCGACGCCCAGCCGCTCGGCCACCATCTGCCACGGCACGATGTTGGAGTGGTGCTCCAGCATCGACAGCAGGATGCGGTCACCCGCCTTGAGATTGGTCGCGGCCCAGCATTGCGCGCCCAAGTTGATCCCCTCGGTCGCGCCACGCGTGAAGACGATCTCGTTCGCCGACCCTGCGCCGATGAACCGCGCGGTGGCCTCACGCGCCTTCTCATAGGCGACCGTCATGTCCGCCGAGCGCTGATAGACGCCGCGATGCACGGTGGCATAGCTGGTGTCATAGGCACGCGTGATCGCGTCGATCACGGCTTGTGGTTTCTGTGCGGTCGCGGCGGTGTCGAGATAGGCCCACCCCTCAGGGATGGCGGGGAAATCCGAAACGCGGTCGAGCGGGGATGCCGTCGCCATCACCCATTTCTCCCCAAGCTATGCTTGGGGAGGGGGACCATGCGCAGCATGGTGGAGGGGCAAGCCCCTCCAGCCCCTCCACCACTCGCTTCGCGAGCGGTCCCCCTCCCCGCGCTGCGCGCAGGGAGGATTTGGGTGGTCAGACTCAAAGCGCCGCCTCCAGCCACGCATCAGCATCGGCCGCAAAGGCGTCGCGCACCACCTCGTTGCCGATCCGGTCGATGGCATCCGCCACGAACGCCCGCGTCAGCAGCGCCTGTGCGCGGGGCTTCGGGATGCCACGGCTCTGCATGTAGAACAGCGCTTTGGCATCCAGTTCGCCCACCGTCGCCCCATGCGCGCACTTCACGTCGTCGGCGAAGATTTCCAGCTCGGGCTTCAGATTGACCGTCGCCGTCCGCTGGAGCAGCAGGCCGCGCAAGGACTGCTCGCCATCGGTCTTCTGCGCATGACGCGCCACTTCGACCCGCGCGGCAAGGCTCGCCTGGCTGCGGTCGGCGGCGACCGCGCGCCACAGCTGATGGCTCTGGCCGTTGAGCGCGGCATGACGCAAGGCCACCGCGCATTCTTGGCGAAGCTCACCCTTGGTCAGCAGCGCGCCGCCGAACTCGGCATAGGCACCGTCACCGGTCTGGGTGATCCCGCCGTCGATCCGCGCGCCCATGTTCCCCGCCGCCAGGAAGGTCGCGGTCAGGCTCGCGCCCTCGCCCAGCTCGGCTTCCTCGCGCAGCGACACGAAGCCGTCGTCCTGCAACAGCCGCACCGCCCGCATCAGCCGCGCCGACGCCGCCAGCTTTACGCGCGTCAGCCGGTTGGTCCAGCCGCGCCCGACATAGGTCTCATAGACCTGCGCCGCCGCGTCCTCGGCCAGGACGATCTCGGCGGGCAGGTGGTTGGCCGCACCGCTCGCGACATGGACGATCTGCACGGGCTCTGCGACCGCATCGCGCTCCAGCCGCAGCGACCAGCCACGGCCCAGCGCTTGGCGCCCGAGCGGATGATCGCTGGCGTCGATCTGGGTCAGTTGGACGAGGCCGAGGGTGCTGGCGCTTTCGTCCAGTACGCCGTCCACGAACAGCAACCGCGCGCCGGGCAGGTCGAGGAAGCGATCCGCCCCCGCCACGGCTTGCGCCCGCTCGCTCTCCGCCGCGCGCCGCAGCGCGTCGAGATCGGCCCAGCGCCACGCCTCCTCACGGGTTGAGGGGAGTTCCAGCGTGACCGTCACGCCGCGGCTCCCTCGACGCCCGCATAGCCCTCACGCTCGAGTTCATGCGCCAGTTCGGGACCGCCCGAACGCACGATGCGGCCATCGGCCAGCACATGCACCCGGTCGGGCTGTACATAGTCGAGCAGCCGCTGATAGTGCGTGATCAGCAGCACCGCCTTGTCGGGGGCGCGCATGATGCGGTTGATGCCGTCGCCGACGATGCGCAGCGCGTCGATGTCGAGGCCGGAGTCGGTCTCGTCCAGGATCGCGAACTTGGGGTTCAGGATGCCCATCTGGACCATCTCGTTGCGCTTCTTCTCGCCGCCCGAGAAGCCGACATTGACCGGGCGCTTGAGCATGTCCTGGTTCAGTCCCAGCCCATCGGCCTGAGCCCGCGCGAGCTTGAGGAACTCGGCACCCGACAGCGCGGCTTCCTCGCGCTGGGCGCGCTGGGCGTTCAGGCTCTCGCGCAGGAACTGGACGTTGGACACGCCGGGGATTTCGACCGGGTATTGGAAGCCCAGGAACAGCCCGGCGGCGGCGCGCTCGTTCGGCTCCAGCTCGAGCAGGTCGACGCCGTCGAACGTCACCGACCCCTCGGTCACTTCGTACCCCGGACGGCCGCCCAGCACATAGCCCAGCGTCGACTTGCCCGCGCCATTGGGGCCCATGATCGCATGGACTTCGCCCGCATTCACCTCGAGCGTCAGGCCCTTGAGGATCGGCTTGCCGTCGATTTCGGCGTGGAGGTTTTCAATTTTCAGCATAGTCATCCGTCCAGGGAATAGCGCTTGCAGATGCGACCGACCGAGCTTCCGTCCGCAAGCGGCGCGGGCGGTTTGACCGCATGATCGATGAATCCCATCTTCGCATAATATGTTTGCCCGCCGACATTATCGGCGCGAATGGTCGCGTTTAAGGCCTTGATTCCTGCGGCACGCGCCTTGTCGCACGTCGCCGCGAAGAGCGCCCGTCCGACGCCACGCTGGTTTCCATCGATCCGGGCGTATGTGCCGATGTCAGCGACGCCATCGGGCAAGACATCTCCAAAATCGCCAAGGATCTGGAAGCCTTCCAATCGGCCGCTCGCGGGATCGACGGCGACCACCGCGGAAATCATGTGCGGCCCGATGAGATACGCATCGCGCAAGGCTTCAGCGGTAAAGGGCTGCTGAAAGGCGGTCGTACCACCACGCTCGATGATCGCGTTGATCAGATCGGCCAGTTCCTGTGCGTCTTCAGGCCGAACGTCACGAATTTCGAGGTCGCTCACCCCACGCTCCCTTCCAGCGAAATCCCCAACAGCTTCTGCGCCTCGACCGCGAACTCCATCGGGAGTTGCTGCAGCACTTCACGCGCAAAGCCATTGACGATCAACGCGACCGCCGCCTCCTGATCCAACCCACGGCTCATCGCGTAGAAGAGCTGGTCCTCGCTGATCTTGCTGGTCGTCGCCTCATGCTCGATCTGGGCGCTGGGGTTCTTCACCTCGATGTAAGGCACGGTGTGCGCGCCGCACTGGTCGCCCAGCAACAGGCTGTCGCACTGGGTGAAGTTGCGGACATTTTCGGCGGTCGCCGCCACGCGGACGAGCCCGCGATAGGTGTTGTCCGAGCGCCCGGCCGAAATCCCCTTCGACACGATGGTGGAGCGCGTGTTCTTGCCGAGATGGATCATCTTGGTGCCGGTATCGGCCTGCTGGCGGTTGTTCGTGACCGCGACCGAGTAGAACTCGCCCACCGAGCCATCGCCCGCCAGCACGCAGGACGGGTATTTCCACGTCACCGCCGAGCCGGTTTCGACCTGGGTCCACGACACCTTGCTGTTCTTGCCCTGGCACAGCGCGCGCTTGGTGACGAAATTGTAGATGCCGCCGACGCCATTCTCGTCGCCAGGATACCAGTTCTGCACGGTCGAATATTTGATCTCGGCATCGTCCAGCGCGACCAGCTCGACCACCGCCGCATGCAACTGGTTCTCGTCGCGCATCGGTGCGGTGCAGCCTTCGAGATAGGAGACATAGGCCCCCTTGTCCGCAACGATCAGCGTGCGCTCGAACTGGCCGGTATTCTCCGCGTTGATGCGGAAATAGGTGGACAGCTCCATCGGGCAGCGGACGCCTTCGGGCACATAGACGAACGTCCCGTCGGAGAAGACCGCCGAGTTGAGCGTCGCGAAATAATTATCCCGCTGCGGCACGACCTTGCCCAGCCACTTGCGGACCAGATCGGGATATTCTTTGATCGCCTCGCTGATCGAGCGGAAGATGACGCCCGCCGCTTCCAGCTCCTTGCGGAAGGTCGTCGCGACCGAGACGCTGTCGAACACCGCGTCCACCGCCACCTTGCGCGCGCCTTCGACGCCCGCCAGCACTTCCTGCTCGGCGATGGGGATGCCCAGCTTCTCGTAGGTCCGCCGAATCTCGGGATCGAGCTCGTCGAGCGAGGCGATCGTCTTCTTCTGCTTCGGCTCGGCGTAGTAATACGCGTCCTGATAGTCGATCGGCGGGATGTTGAGCTTGGCCCAGTCCGGCGTCTCCAGCGTCTGCCACAGCCGGAACGCCTTCAGCCGCCAGTCGAGCATCCATTCGGGCTCGCCCTTCTTGGCCGAGATATAGCGGACCGTATCCTCGCTCAGCCCCTTGGGCGCGAAGTCCTGCTCGATCTCGGTGGCGAAGCCCCACTCGTACTTCTTGTTGGCGGCGGCGAGCGCCTCTGCATTCTTCGTGGCCATCAGGCGAATACCCCCGGACGCGGCGACGCGCCCATCACTTGCGAATCAACAGGATCGGCGGCGAGCGTCGCGAGCGTCACCCCGGAAAAGGCGGCGCGTACCGCCTGATTGACGACATGCCAATGCGGCCGGACGCGGCATTGCATTTCCAGGCCGCAGTCATGCGCGGCCCCCTCGACACAGGCGGTCAGCGCAATCGGGCCGTCCACCGCCTCGACGATATCGGCCAGGCTGATCGTGTCGGCCGCACGGGCGAGGCGGATGCCGCCGCCGGTGCCGCGCGCACTCTCGATCAGGCCCGCGCTCGCCAGACGGCTGACCAGCTTCTGCGCGGTAGGGAGCGGCACACCCGTCTGCCCCGCCAGCAGAGTCGCATTGCTCCGCCCGCCCACGCCTTCGCGTGCGGCGGCGGTCATCATCACGACCGCATAATCGGCCAGGCTGGATAGGCGCATGATCTCCCAATCGGATGGATTTGATCCGATTGGCAAATGGGCGCGGGGGGACGGTTCGTCAACCGCGAATGCGCACGGGAATTTCGATGGGTGTGAGTGAGGGAGTGTGGCTTGCCCCTCTCTTCCTTCTTAAGCCCCTCCCGCAGGCGGGAGGGGTTTGGGGAGGGCATGGGGTCTCACGGAGCCTGTCGCCCGTGGCTTGGCCCTCCCCCATCCCCTCCCGCTTGCGGGAGGGGCGTGGGACTCAGCAGCGTGAGACTGCCTTACCGCCCGATCAGTCCTTGCGCGATTTCGTCCGCGACGTCCGACGCCGGATGCCCGGTCTCCGCCGAGCGCTGCCACACCTGCTCCAGCCGCTCGGGGATCTTGGCGATGCGCGCCATGACCTCGGCCTCGTCGCCCTGGCCCAGATATTCCAAGCCGACATTGATGATTCCGCCCGCGTTGATGACATAGTCGGGCGCATAGAGGATGCCCGCTTCCGCCACGCGCGCGCCGTCTTCGCGAGTCGCAAGCTGGTTGTTGGCACCGCCCGCCACGACCTTGGCCTTCAGCCGCTGGATCGAATCGGCGGTCAGCACCGCGCCCAGCGCATTGGGGCTGACGAGGTCCACGTCCGCGAACAGAATCTCGTCGGTCGGAGCGACGCTCGCGCCCAGTTCCGCTGCCATCGTTTCGGCACGTGCCTGGTTCACATCGGCGATGGTCAGCACCGCGCCGTCCTTGGCCAGCAGCTTGGCGAGCCCGCCGCCGACCGAGCCGACGCCCTGGATCGCAACGCGCACGCCCTTCATGTCGGTCGCGCCCAGCCCGCGCTTGGCCGCCGCCTTGACGCCCAGATAGACGCCATGCGCGGTGTACGGACCGGGGTCGCCGCCCGCCGCCCCGCTCGCCACCGGCAGGCCGGAGACATAGCGGGTCTGGGTCGCGATGACCTTCATCCGCTCCTCGGACATGCCAACGTCTTCCGCCGTCACGTAACGGCCACCGAGCGACTCGACCGCACGGCCGAACGCTTCGAGCTGTGCGGTGGTGATGACGTCGCCCGGCTTGGCCGCCAGCACCACGCCCTTGCCGCCGCCCAGCGCCAGGCCCGCCATCGCATTCTTGTAGCTCATGCCGCGCGACAGGCGCAGCGCATCGGTGATGGCGAGCGCGGGCGTGGCATAGTGCCAGAAGCGCGCGCCCCCCGCCGCCGGGCCGAGATGGGTGGAATGCACCGCGATCACCGCCTGCAATCCCGAGGCGGGATCGGTGAACAGGTGCACGCCCTCATGCGCGTCGAAATCGGGAAAGCCCCAGTTCGTCATGGTCGTCCTTCGGTCCGACAAAAGCGGAACCGGACCGAGTCTGACGACCCGGCCACCCTATCGGTGAGGATTGAGGGGGGACACGGGCGTGAGTAGGGCCGGTGCCGTGGCCAGGATATGGCCGAAAAGAATGGGGCGACCGACGGGACTTGAACCCGCAACTTCCGGCATCACAAGCCGGCGCTCTAACCAATTGAACTACGGTCGCCGCGAAGGATTGCGCCCCTAAACGGGATGAAGCCCCTTCGTCAAGCGGTCAAAAGCGCCCCTCGGCCGAAAGTCGATATCCGCCACCCGATGCCGCCACGAAGCCCAGTTGCTCCAGCTTCGCCGCCGCCGCCGGATCGCCGGGCGTCAGGACCAGGTCGGCGGTGTAGCGACCATCGGGGCGGATGCGCAGATTGACCGACTCCGTACCGCCCTGCCCGGTCATCGGCAGCAACAACGCACCCGCCTCGCACCGCGCATTGCCCATCATCGTCGGCGGGAGCGGCAGACCGCCCGCATCCCCCGTCACGGTCGCACGGACACGCCCGCCGGCTTCCTCGCACACGCCGTCGCGGAACTTCACCGTCACGTCCTCCAGCGCCAGGCTGGTGACCGGCAGGGGGGCGAACAGCGCGGCGGCGGGCAGGCTGGCGGTGACGCCGTCGATTCCCATCGCATGGCGGCTGATCGTAGCCGCGCCAATGATCGGACGGCCATCCGCGCCCGCCCCCTCGAAGGCGAGCTTCGCCCGCCCCACCAGCAGCGCGAAGGGCGAAAGCGACACGCGCAAATCGCCCAGTGCGACGTCGCCGAACCGTGCCTCTAACAGGCTGCCGCCCCAGATGGTGCCGCCGACCCGGCGGGCGCTCAGCCCTTCCTCGGCCAAGCCCGTCGCACCCAGCGCGAGCCGCATCGGCAGGAACACGATCAGCGCCACGACCAGCATGGCTGCGAACAGCACCGAAGGCCGCGTGGTCATCCGCAACCGCATCACGACACCCGCGTCCGCAGGATCAGCGCCACGCCCACCGTCCGGTCACCATTGTCGGTCAGCGTCGCCTGCTCGACCAGCACCCCGCCCCGTTCCAGCCGGGCCAGCCAGGGAGTTAGCGCGGACGCCCGCGCCGACGCGATCTGCGCACGCACCCGGCCGGGTCCGTCCTCGGTCAGCGCGGACAGGGTGAAGCCCGCCTGCTCCGCCGACAGCCGCACCGTATCGGCCAGCGTTCCCGCCAGCGCAGCCGGACGCCGCCGCCCTGCCCGCAGTTCGTCGGCGATGGCCTGCGCCTCGCCCAGCCGGATCACCGCATCGGCATGACGCTCGCGCGCGCTCGACAGGCCGTCACCCATGGGCCGCAGGATGCCACCCCAGACGATCGTCACGATCAGCAGCGCGCCCATGACCAGCAGCAGCCGCTTCTCCCGAAGGCTGCGCCCGTCGAACCAGAGTTTCAGCGCCTTCATCGTGCGCGCACCGTGAATTCTCCCGTGATCCGGCCATTCGCCGCAACGAAGGTGCTCGGCTGGACGGTGAAGCCCTGGGTCTCGATCGCCCGCTTCAGATCGGTGGCGAGCGCCTCGCGGTCCACCGCGACGCCCAGGCGGATGTCACCGCTCGGCTGGAAATCCATCGCGGTCAGTTCGGAGCCGGGCACGCTGCGCACCGCCGAGAACACCGCCGCCGCCGTCCGGCTGAACCCCTGGCCCGGCCCGCGTATCGCCGCCAGCCGCTCGGTCAATTGCCGGTCGGCATTGACCAGCGTCTCGCCACGCGGCAGGGCGGTTCGCGCGACCTGCTCGATCTTCGCCTCGGTCGCGTCGGCGGCGAAGCTGTATTTGGTCCAGCGCACCAGATCGATCGCCAGCGTCACCGCGACGATCGCCAGCCCCAGCCAGCCGAGCCGCCGCACCAGCCGCCAGTCGATCGCAAAGCTCCGCCGCCGCGCGAACAGCCCCTGCCGCAGATTGAGCGCCGGCGCCGCCACCGCCGCGCCGAGCGCGGTTTCGATCCCGTCGGCATCCAGATCGGCGAGCGCCTCCTCGCCGGTCACGATCTCGGTCAGGCCGGGTTCGTCGGCAAAACCCGAGCTGCGCCCGCGCACCACGCCCTGCCCGGCCAGATCGCCGCGCACATAGCCCTCATCGGGGCGCGGCAGCAGCAACGGGGCCGGGACGACCGCCACCGGATCGATCCCCTTGCCCGCCAACAGGCTGAGCCATCCCGCCATCGCGCCGCGATTGACGATCCCGATTGCGCGCGCGCCCGCTTCCTCCTCGCCGACCGCGACATGAAGTTCGTCCATCGGCGCCGCACTCACCTCGGCGGCGAGCAACCGCGCGGCGGCGGCGGCCTGCGCGGTAGAGCGGGCGGGAATCTCGGCCCAGTGCAGCGACACCGCATCGGCGGGCGCGACCGCGATGACGTCGCCGTCCCCCTGCGGCAGCCCCTCGCCCGCCGCCGCGACGCGCGCATCCTCAATCCGCATCCAGCGATAGTCACCGCCCTCGCCCGGCGGCAGGAACAGGAGGTTGGTCGCACTCATCACTCTTCCCCCCAAATCCGCGCCACCAGTTGCGGCGGCTGACGCGACGCATCGACCAGCGCACGCTCGTCCACCCTCACGCTGCCCAAGGTCACCGCGATGCGCAGGTTGAACCAGCGACTGGTCGTCGCCACGCCCCCCGCACCGCTCGCCCCCGGAATCTGCGCCCAAAAGGCACCCGCGTCCGCATAGCCTTGCGGCGGGCGGCGCAAAAGGGCCTGGGCGATGGCGGAAGGCGAAATCGTATCGACCTGCGCCATCGCGACCAGGGGTGCCTGTTCGGGGGCGAGGGTGTTGATGTTGATACCGGTCGGCTTGGCTTCGGGCAGCGTGCAGATCCAGGGGCGCAGGGTCGCATAGATTTCCGGCGTGACGCCGTTCACCATCCGCATCTCGCTGACATCCGCCATCAGGCTGCCGCCGGTCCGATAGGGCGGATCGCGGGCGAGATAGAGCGCGTCCTCCGCACCGCCACCTTGCGGATTGGGATCGCTGTCGATCCAGTCGGCGGTCCCCGTCGCCACCTGCTCCGCCACCTGGCCCGGAATGCCGATCAGCCGCATCAGCTTGGCGAAATGCGCGATTTCCACCCCGTTCGCCGCATAGACGCCGGGCTGGCCGAGCATCGGCTGGGCCAGGCCGTTGAGGTTGAAGCAATTGCCGCCATCGGTGACCCGCGCCACCGCCGTCCCGCCCCCCGCCATATCACCGAGCGGCAGCGCGAAGGGCCGATCGCTCCACCCGCCGAGCAGCGAAACTCTGCCCTGCGACCGTTCCAGCAGGTCGCCGATACGGATGATCGCCAGCGCCTCGGCGGCATAGGCGAAGCCGCGTGCCTGCTCGATCGCCACCGCATTGCCGCCCAGCCGGGTCGACAGGCGCAGCTTTTCCAGCGCAGTCGCCGCCATCACCGCGATCACCGCGACGAGGATCAGCACGGTGAGCAGTGCGGCGCCACGCTCGCCGGGACGGGGCCGGGGCCTAGCCACCGGGGGGCGGAGTCGACGTGGGCGTGGGGGTCGGCGTCGGCCCCGCCCCCCCTTGTGGCACGGCGACATAGCCGGTGCCGACCAGGAACAACTGGCGGAAGATCATGCCGTCATCGCGCACGATCGTCACCTCGGCGGCCTGGGGCAGCGCAACGCCGGGCTCCCCCTGCCACTGGTCTAGCCAGGCGCCGTTGAAGCGATAGCGCAGGTGCAGTTCGCGGACATGGTCCATCAACGCGGCGGGCTCCATCGGCGCGGCCCCGTCGAGCAGCGGCCAGGCGACCCGTTCCAGCACATCGCCGTTGAGCCGATAGGCGAGTTTCTGAAGCGAGGGGCGCTGCGCCCCGTCGAGATTGCTCCAGCCCGCCCGGACGAAGCGCATCGCGTCGGGCGCCGCGACCATGGCGGGGGTCTGCACGCCCCCCTCGTCGCGGGTCGGACGGTCGACCGCCTGGGCGAGATCGGCCGAGAGGATCGCGGTCGTCCGGCTGACCGCCGCCATGGCATCGAGCTTCTGCCCCGTCACGGCCTGGGCGCGGACGCTCAGCGACAGGATCGCGACGGCGGCGGCGGCCAGCATCGCGAAGATGAGCAGCGCCACCATGACCTCGATCAGGGTGAAGCCCTGTTCGGCGCGATGCGCACGGGGTGAGAGGCCACGCCGCCCCGTCTTCAGCCCGCGCGCGCGCGTTCCCCCGCGAAGGCGGGGGCCCAGTTTCTGCGCCGATTCACGGATGGGGTGATCTTTGTCCAGAACGTCGGGCTTCACAGTAACTGGGGCCCCGCCTTCGCGGGGGAACAGGGCAATATCGGCACGACGCGTCACGACGCCGAGACCCCGACCGGCGGCGCGGCCATCGGGGGCCGGACCATCGTCATCCGCCCCACCACGCTGCCCCCCGCATTGGCCACCGCCACGTCGATCCGCACCACCCGTACGTCACCCGTGCCGCTGACGATCCGCGTCCATTTCCAGCTCCGCCCGCCATTCACCTCGGTCCCGGTCGTCCGGCCCAGCGCGGGGGCCTGGGGATCGGTGACGGCGGCGATGGCGATGTTGCGCGCGACCATCTGAGCGACCACGGTTTCGTCCAGGATCGAGGCACCCCGTATCGTCGCGCTCTCCAAGCGTACCAATGCCATCGCCGCCAGGCTGAACACCGCCAGCGCGACCATGATCTCGATCAGCGTGAAGCCCGATTGCCGGGGAGCAATGGCCCGGGCCCTACCCATCGACGCGCACCGAGCCGTCCGCGCCGATGCGGACGATGCTGCTCGCCC
>JAAIGG010113805.1_pt1 | contig 33122 bp, 30 predicted proteins | sample 6487391 | NCBI WGS metagenome assembly JAAIGG01 (sample SAMN13974130, study PRJNA590717) | phyllosphere metagenome | biome: asymptomatic weeds; feature: pooled weeds collected from a community garden; material: weeds; isolation source: pooled asymptomatic leaves from various weed species from...
ATTGTCGAACATCATCCTCGACAATTTCGGCTATACGCGGCCCTTCACCAACAATGGCCAGACGTTCAACGTGACGGTGAACGGGCCGGCCAACGCCCCCGGCAAGGCGAACATCAAGGGCGCGGAACTCTCGTACCAGCAAACCTATGACTTCCTTCCGGGCATCCTGCGCGGCCTGGGAACGCAGGCGACGTTCACCTATATCGATCCGGGCTCGATCCCCAATGCGCGTCCGAACAATGCCGACAATGACGGCAACCGTCCGCCGCTCGACGTCTCAGGCATCTACGACACGCTGCCGCTGGCGCAATTGTCGAAATATAACGTCAATGCGGCCGTATTCTACGACCTGTTCAATATCTCGGCGCGCGTCGCCTATAGCTGGCGGTCGAAGTACCTGCTGACCAATCGTGACTGCTGCTTCCCGTTCCTGCCGGTCTATGCCCTGGGTGTCGGCCAGATGGACGGATCGCTGATCTATACGGTCAACCGCAACTTCAAGATCGGCCTGCAGGTCCAGAACCTGCTGGATACGACCACGAAGACGACCTTCGTCCTCAACCGCGAAGGCCTGGAAGCGCCGCGCACCTACTTCAAGAGCGACCGCCAATATCAGATGACGGTTCGCCTGACGCTCTAACGATCAACGGAAGCATCAAGTCATTCGGGGCGGCGCGATCATCTCGCGCCGCCCCGAATGCGTTTGGCGGGCATGGCTTTTCGAAGGGACATGGCTTTGCCACGTGCCCGGGCGGGGCTCGTGCGCGTGTTCGCCGGATTGGTGATTTGTAAGCTGGCGCACCCGACAGGATTCGAACCTGTGGCCTCTGCCTTCGGAGCTAGAAAAGACGGTTTTCGCCACGGTTTCTATTTGCACGCTAGAGCGCGCTAACCCACTGCGACAAAGCATCTTTTCTTGCATAAACTCCGAAACGCGTATCCGGTCACAGCCGCGGATTTCCCTCCGAGTGCTTCCGTGGTGCTTCCGCGGAATGACCCTTGGAAGCGGCTTCGTGCCGTGGAGTATGTGAGATGGCAAAGCTCAGCAAGCGCCTCGTCGACCAGTCCGAACCCCGGTCGACCGACTATTTCATCTGGGACGATGATCTGCCCGGTTTCGGGCTCCGCGTCTTCACTTCGGGCAAGCGCAGCTACCTTGTCCAGTACCGCTCGGCCGGGCGCAGCCGCCGGTTCACCATCGGGCTGCACGGGGTCTGGACGCCTGAAACCGCACGCAAGGAGGCGCGCGTCCTGCTCGGCAAGATCGCGCAGGGTGAGAACCCCGCCGAGCAGAAGAGCCTCGACACGCAGGCGATCACCGTCCGCGAGCTATGCGAACGCTACCTCGCCGATTGCGAGCGCGGGCTGGTGCTGGGCAAGGGGCGCCGGCCCAAGCGTCCTTCAACGCTGGCGACCGACCGGAGTCGGATCAACCGCCACATCCTGCCACTGCTCGGCAACCGGCGGGTCAAGGATCTGACCTCGACCGACATCACCCGCTTTCTGCGCGATGTCGCGGACGGTAAGACTCGCGCCGACATCAAGACCGGCAAGCACGGCCGCGCGATCGTGCGTGGCGGGATCGGCACCGGCACGCGCGGCGTCGGGCTGATCGGCGGCATCTTCACCTATGCGATCCGTGAAGGGATTATTGAGAAGAACCCCGCCCACGGCATCCGCAAGGCGGCCGACGAGGTGCGCGACCGCCGTCTGTCCGAACAGGAATACCGCCTGCTTGGCGAGATCCTGACCGCCCGTGCAGACGATCCCCAGTTCGCCACTACCGCGCGCATCATCCGAGCCATCGCGATGACAGGATGCCGGCGGGGCGAGATCATGCGGCTCCGCGCGGGCGAGGTCGATGTGGAACGCAGTTGCATCCGGCTGCGCGACAGCAAGGAAGGCGCCTCGACCCGGCCAGTTGGACTGCCGGTGGTCGAGCTGCTGGAGCCGCTGCTGCCGGATGGCGATGACGACTACGTTTTTCCTGGCACCGAAGAGGGAAAGCCGCTGATCGGCTTCCCAAAGCTGTGGATCAAGCTGCTGAAAGGCTCGGCGCTGGAGGGCATCACTCCGCATGTCCTGCGCCACAGCTTCGCGAGCGTCGCCAACGACCTCGGCTTCACCGAGACGACGATCGCCGCGCTGGTTGGCCATTCGCGTGGGACGATCACCAGTCGCTACATCCACACCATAGACACAGCGCTGGTCATGGCCGCCGACGCTGTGGCCGGGTACATCCGCGGTTTGATGGGCGGTGTCGAGTTTCGGCGGACCTCCTACGCCCTCGATCGAGAGTCGCGGCAGGCTGCGATGGACCGCCTGTTCGATCGGACGCTTGGCGCCGTGAGGGAGGCAGAGGCGGCATAACAAAGAAGCGCCGGGCATAAGGGCTCGGCGCGCCCATTGCGAATATCACACCAAGTGTTATATAGGCGTAACGGAAAATGGGCAATGCGAATTTTTAAGAACACCTGGTTCGAGCGGTTCGCCCGCAAGGAGCGCATCGGCGACGAGGCGTTGTGCGAAGCGGTGGCGCGTGCCGATCGCGGTCTGGTTAATGCCGATCTCGGTGGTGGCCTCGTCAAACAACGGGTGGCACGGCCCGGTGCCGGCCGCTCGGGTGGCTATCGGACACTTATCTTCTTCCGCGCCAGCGATCGTGCCGTATTTGCCTTCGGCTTTGCCAAGAAGGACCGAGGCAATATCGACGCAGATGACGAGGCGCGGTTGAAGAAGGCGGCGAAGGTCACGCTGGATCTGACTGAGCATGACATGGAACGGCTAGTTGTGGCCGGAACGCTGATCGAGGTGCGATGCGATGACGAGTAAGACTGATAAGGCCTACCGGAGCGAGATCGCCGCCTCCGTCCACGAGATGATGGAAGGCGCGGCGGCGGCGGGCGTGATCGACAAGCAGACGATGCGGGAGTTCGACGTCGCCTGCCTCGCTCCCGCCGAGCCGCTACCGCCTGAGGAGATCAGAGCGATCCGCGAGCGCGAGCAGGTCTCCCAACCGGTATTCGCCCGGTATCTCAACGTCTCGAAGAACCTCGTCTCTGACTGGGAGCGCGGCGTAAAGCGACCTGGTGGCCCCGCGCTGCGTCTGCTCAGCGTTGTTCGGAAGAATGGATTAAGGTCGATTGCCTGAGGCGTGAGTGGTGGGAACCACCTACGCACAACCCAAGCAAGGTCTGACGCTGGCCGACGTCTCCGACTTCACGTAGGCGACTTAAAGTGGTGAGCCATGGAGCAGTTGGGCACCGGTCCAAATGCTCTGAAGCTCTTATAGAATGGCGAAGTGCGGCGTCGCCGCACAGTTGGATGAAAGATGATCGAAGCAGTCATGCCCTCAATTGATGTCGTGGAGGAGCGCCTCAAGGTCCTCCGCGATGTCCTTCCCGAACTGTTCGCCGACGGTGTCATCGATCCTACCCGCATCCTGGATCTCGTCGCGCCCGAGGATAGGGACCGTGGCCGCTACGGCATCGCGTGGCCAGGGCGTGAGGATGCGGTGAGAGCGCTGCGTGCGCCCGCGACTGGAGCGCTGAAGCCAGACGTCGAGGGATCGATCTCCTTCGACGAACCTGGACATGTACTCGTCGAGGGGGAGAACCTGGAGGTCCTGAAGCTGCTGTACCGTCCCTACTTCGGTAGGGTGTCGATGATCTACATCGATCCGCCGTACAACACGGGCAGCGACCTCGTGTACGCCGACGACTTCCGTGAGCCTCTCGGGCAGTATCTCAAACTGATCGGACAGGCCGACGAGGAAGGCAATCGCCTCACGAACAAGACGAACAAGGCGGGTGCCAGGCACTCGAACTGGCTGTCGATGATGTATCCGCGGCTGAGCCTCGCGCGGCAGCTATTGACGGACACCGGCGTCATCGCGGTGAGCATCGACGATCACGAAGTCCACACCCTGCGCATGCTGATGGACGAGGTGATCGGCGAGGAGAACTTCGTCGCCCAGCTCGTCTGGGAGAAGGGTCGCAAGAACGACGCCAAGCTGTTCTCGGTGGGACACGAGTACATGCTGGTTTACGCCCGTTCTCGATCGGCGTTGAAGGCGGCGGACGTGGTCTGGCGTGAGCCGAAACCCGGCTCACGCGAAATCTGGGAGAAGTATCTTGAACTGCGTCGCGATCATGCGTCCGACCAAGACGTCCAGCGCGAGCTAAGGATCTGGTTCGCTTCTCTGCCGGAAGGCAGCGAGGCGAAGAAGCTTCGGCGGTACAACCGGGTGGATCAGTACGGTCCCTGGCGCGACAGGGACATCTCGTGGCCCGGCGGCGGCGGTCCGCGCTACGACGTTCTCCACCCAAAGACCGGCCGACCCGTTCCGATCCCCGAAGCTGGCTGGCGCTTCTCCGAGGAACGCATGCACCAGCAAATCCGCGCGGGACTGGTGGAATTCCGCGACACCGACGACGCGCCGCCTTTCAGGAAGGCGCACTTGCGTCCCATTCCCGCCGAACTCGACGAGACCGAGGACGCGGGCCGGGACGACTTTGGCCTTGTCGCCAACGACGAGCCGGAGGAACGTGACGACGACGCGAACGTCGGCGCTGCCGTTATGGGAAGCGTCCTGCGGTCGCAGTCCCAGGTCGCGGTGCGGAGCCTACGCGAACTGCTCGGCGCAGACCTGTTTGACAATCCCAAGGATCCCGCGATCCTGGCGCGGCTGATCTCCTACATGACCCCCGCCGATGGTCTGGTCATGGACTTCTTCGCTGGTTCCGGAAGCACCGGCGAGGCGGTTGAGATCGCCAACCGCGACGATGGCGGAAGACGGCGCTTCGTCCTCGTGCAGGCACGGGAGGCGGTACGTACCGGATCCCTGGCTGCCAAGCAGGGGTACGAGACGATCGTCCAGATCACGGAGCTTCGGTTGCGCAAGGCTCTGGAACGTCTTGAAGCTCCTCGCAGCATGCGCGTTTTCCGCGTCGGCAAGAGTGCCCTGCGTCGTTGGAGCGGAGCGCAGGAGGAGACGGTCGCGGGCTACCAGACGGCCCTCGAAGGCATGCTCGACCCGGTCGATCCTGCGACGCCGGAAGACCATCTGGTGTGGGAGATCGCCCTTGCCGAAGGTCTTTCGCTGGACTCGGACATCCAAGCGGTCGAGGCGGTCGGCAGGACCGTTTGGCGGATCAAGGACGACGGGCGCGGGCTGGTGATCCACGTATGCCTCGCGAACGACGTGTCCGACCAGATCCCGGAAGCCTTGGACCTGACGACCGATGCCACGTTCGTATGCCGCGACCGAGCGCTGACCGACTCCACCGCCACCAACCTCGCACTCCGCTGCCGCCTGAAGACGATCTGACATGAAGTTTCAGTACGAAGCAGAGCAGCCCCACCAGAGGGCGGCCATCGACGCGGTGCTCGACCTCTTCGAGGGGGCCGATCGCGACGCGGGTGGCCTGCGCTTCGCGAAGGGCGCATCGTTCGCGATCGAACCGAACGACCTGCGTATCGGTTCGGCCGAACTGCTGACGAACATGCGTGCCGTACAGGCCCGCAGCGGCCTCGACATCACCGCAGGCGACACGGACACCTTCCTTACCAAGGCGGAAGTGGAACTCATCGAAGGCGCCGCGCAGGTCGCGTTTCCCAGCTTCTCAATCGACATGGAGACCGGCACCGGCAAGACCTACGTCTACATCCGCACCGCGCTCGAGCTCTCGAAGAGGTTCGGGCTTCGCAAGTTCGTCATCGTCGTTCCCACCGTGCCGATCCGGGAAGGCGTCCTAAAGACGTTCGACACGACGAGGGCGCACTTCCGATCGCTCTTCCCCAATCTGCCCTACCAGTGGTTCGCCTACGATTCCGGCAGCCCAGGCGACATCCGGAACTTCGCACTGTCCGGCGCGACCGAGTTCATGGTCATCACCATCGCGGCGTTCGGACGGGCCAAGGCCCTTTTCGACAAGCCCAACCAGCTGCTGTCCAACGAGAAGCCGATCAGCTTCATTCAATCTCTGCGACCGATCGTGGTGCTGGACGAACCGCAGCGCATGTCGTCCGACCTCGCCGCCGCGTCGATCGCCTCGCTGAACCCTTCGTTCGTCCTGCGGTACAGCGCGACCCACGTCGACAGATCGAACGAGATACATCGGCTCACCCCGTACGACGCCTACCGTCAGGGTCTCGTGAAACAGGTCGAGGTGGCGTCGGTTCAGGACCGCGCAGCCGGCGCAGGCGGGCCGCTGATCCGCGTGGAGAAGATCGAAGCGGTCAAGAGAACCCAGGTCGCGACGTTGTCAGTCGAGACGATCGGTCGGGATGGAAGGCCTGCATCGGCGTCGCTGAAGGTGAAGCCGGGACAGGATCTCGAGAAGCTGACCAAGCGATCGGAATACCAGGGCTACGTCGTCGAGGAGGTCAATGCCGACGGCGAGTTCGTCAGCTTTTCGAACGGTGTGGAGGCGCAGCTCGCGGCCACGGTCGGGATTGGACGCGACCTCGTCATGGAAGGTCAGATACGGGCCACCATCCGTGAGCACATCGCCAAGCAGCGACGTCTCAAGGCACGCGGCATCAAGGTGTTGTCTCTGTTCTTCATCGACAGGGTGGCCAGCTACACGGGCGAGAACGGCTTCGTTCGGGAGGCCTTCGATCGCGTCTTTGACGAGCTGAAGGCCGGTGACGACTTCTTCGCTGAGAAGGAGGCACGCAGCGTCCGGGCCGCCTACTTCGCGACGCGTAAGGTGAAGGGCAGGACCGAGGCGGTCGACACCAAGGGTGACGAGAAGGACGAGGAGGCTGCCGCCTTCCGTCTGATAATGCGCGACAAGGAGAGGCTGCTTCAGTTCGACAACGACGTCTCCTTCATCTTCTCGCACAGCGCCCTGCGCGAGGGCTGGGACAGCCCGAACGTCTTCCAGGTCTGCGTGCTGCGCGAGGTCGGTAGTCCGATCGAACGGCGCCAGCAGATCGGGCGCGGGGCACGGCTGGCCGTGAACCAGGACGGCATCCGCGTGCCGGACCGTGCGGCCAACATCCTGACCGTCGTGGTTTCCGAGAGCTATTCCTCGTTCGTGGAGACTTTGCAGGCCGAGACCAGGGCGCAGTTCGGTGCGGAAGCCCAAGCACCGCGCATCGAACGCAAGCGCGAGGAGACCAGGGTCCGCCTGCGGCCCGCCAAGCTGGAGGACTCCGCGTTCATCGAACTGTGGAACCTCGTCTCCCGCCGCACACGATACAGCATCGATCTGAAGACCGATCGCCTCGTGACGGGAACGCTGGAGAGGCTGGCGAACGTCGAGATCAGGGATCCCATGATCTCAGTGAGCAAGGCGCGGGTCACCGCCGAGGCGGACTCTTTCGACATCGCGATCCAAACCGGTGCGACGAGCCTCGTCGATCTCGTCGGGCGATATCCCTTGCCGAATATCGTGGAGCAGATCGAGAATGCGCTCGCAGCCTCGAACCCGCCAGCACGTTTGACCAGGTCCACGATCCTGAGAATTCTCCATGAGGCATCCTCTCCAGCGATGCTGCGCAATCCCGTAGGTTTCGCTTCGGCGTGCGTGATGGCGATACGGGAAACCCTGGCACACGAGATGGTCCGGGGCGTCCAGTACCGGCGGACCGGTTCGTCCTATTCGATCAGCATGCTGATGGAGGAAGTGCCTGCCTGGTCGGACATGGTCTACCGGACGCGATCAGGGGAAGATGCGCCTGCCCTGTACGACGGCGTGATTTTCGACTCCCAGTTCGAGAAGCAGTTCGCCGCCTTCCTGGACAGCAACGAGGAAGTGGTCGCCTATCTCAAGCTGCCGGGCTGGTTCGTCGTGCCCACGCCCATCGGCAACTATAATCCCGACTGGGCGATCGCAGTGCGGTCGGAATCACACCCCAAGCTGTACCTGATCCGCGAGACCAAGGGCGTCGACGATCCGCTGGGTCTCCGCGGGCGGGAGGCGCTGAAGATCACGGCGGCGGCCAAGCACTTCGTCGAGACCCTGGGCGTGGACTACTCCGTGACGAAGCCGCCGCTGGACGACCGCACGCTGCTGCCCTCGACCACCCGACCGCTCCAGCCAGTCAGCGACGTCTGACCAGAAACGGGGAGAGGCCGGCCGGCGTGTCGCCACGGCTGATCTCCTTCATCAGGTCGACGCACCAGGCAAGCGCGGCCGCACCATCGTTGCTCTCGAACACCTTGTACGACCCACTCAGCACGTCGTCGTCGACCCGCTCCATGATGAAGAACCCGACGTTGCCGGGCCTCGATGGCTGCGACCTGACGACCAGGGGCGGCATGGCACCGAACTCCTCGGTAAGGCCTTCCATCAGCTTCAGGTTCGGTGCGTCGTCCGGCCATAGCTTCGATACCGACGTGTCGCTCGACTTCAACTCGACTAGGAGCCGCCGCACGCCACTCGATGGCATGGTGAAGGCGTCGAGATCGCAGACTGACATGTTCGCTTGCAGCGAATGGCGAGACCAATAGTGGAGCAAGTCCGCATAGCCCTTGTTCAGCTCCTTCATGAACGGTCGCGCCGGATCGTTGCGCTCGCGGTTGAGGATGGCGGCGTACGCATCCGGATCGATAGCGCCACTCACGGCCGCCGTGCGATCCGCAACGAGGAAGGGTGCTTCCGGATCATTCTCCGAGAAGACCACGAGCGCCCGTCGATCGCCAAGCATATCGCGCAACGATCGCGTAGGAGCCCATGCCATCTCCCAGATGGCGTCGAAGGCGGGCTGCATATCCTTCGTAGACGAGACCGCCACACATAGGAGGTGGCGCATGAAGACGTTGTACGGAGGTATCCAGACCTCCTTGCCTGGCAACCCGTAAGGGCGCTGCGCACCTCTCGGCCAATGTGCGATGGAGCGTATCGACACGCGCCCGAAGACTTCGTCGATCAGCCTCCTTCGCACCCCCGTGACGAAGAAGCCAGGTTGCGCATCGAGTCCATCGGAAAGCCAGTCGGGCTTCTGCCCGCGGATGTCGATCGCCGCCCCGCTCCGGCCGAACGGCCCGTAGCTCACGCGGCTTCCTCGTGGTCTACGTCACCATCGACGTCGGCGATCTCCCCCGTCGTCGGGTTCCAGAGCGCCCATTCCCAATCCTGACCAGCGGTCTGGATCTGTGCATGAGGCACCATGCCCGGCACCTGTCCGTTCACGTACGGGTAGACGAGGATCGACTGCTCGCCGAATGGGATCATCTGCGGAGCGCCGATCTCCCGCTCTATCTGCGCGCCGTGCATGGTGATCGTGACGACGCTGCCGGGGCGATAGATCTGGACCCATCCATCAGGCACGGCCACGACGGGATCGGGTTCGGCACCCGCATCCTTCAGACCCTCCGCCCAGACCGCGAGACGATTGGCCAGTGGCGGAGCGACCAGCGCGTCGTCTCCGGCCATGGAAGCCGCGCGGCACAGCTTGGTCACGTAGCTGCGGAAGTCCTCGAACAGATCCTCGGTGAGTCGAAGGCCGCCGTAAACGGCGTCGTAGACGATCACAGCGTTGGTGATCCGCTGCGGCCCCTTCTCGCTGAACACGGCGATGTTGGTGTGCGTGGCATCCACGTCCTGAGGCGCAATCGACCTTTCGCGCGAGATCAGCGACTTGAGCCCGTCGGCCACGGCCAGACGGTTGAGCGAAGGTTCCGAACCCCCGCCGGTGAACCAGTCCTCGTCGATCTTGACGATGATGCCGGTCGTGCGGAAGTCGCGCTGCTTGCGGGACATGTTTGGGTCCTGGGTCCGCAGATCCTTGTACAGGAACCTGTTGCCGCCGACCGTGTAGCCCTCGACGGACTCGGTGACCTGAAGGTGCACCTCGGCTACCAGTCCGTTGCCCGCACGCATCATGTGACCATCGACGATACCATCCCCTGTCAGCGACAGATTGATCGTCTTCCGCAGGATCGGCTTGGTGGGAGCGCCGCCGCGATCGGCAGCATAGACCCGGATCGACCGATCGTGGCCGCGGGTCTGCCACTCGCGCACTTTGTACCCCTTGCCGAAGTGCAGATACGTCGCGCCGGGATAGGCCTCTCTGATCGCCTGCTGCATGGAGATGCTGCCGATCCGCCCGTCAGGTCGGTCCTTGATCTCGAAGCTCTCCTCGCCGATCTGTCTGAGAGGATAGTTGAAGTGGGGGTTGTCGGCGCCGAGCGCAGCGATGAAGTCGAACTCGCGGGGCCGGCCGCCGCCTGGCACCGCGTAGCGCAGCACGCCGTCGAAGCCCTCTGGCCATCGCGTACCTGCGGGCAGGCGCATGCGCTCGCCACCGAGCACCTCCATCTCCTCCACGAGGCATCGAGCGTGAGCGTACTGGACGAAGCGATTGCCCAGATAGAGGTACGAAGGTTCCACCGACGCACGGTAGTAGTCCTCGAACGTCTCGCCGAACCGGCGGAAGGCGTACCGGTCGGCCATCAGGAAGAACACGCCGGGAGCGGAGCGGCCGACCCGACCGATCCGCTGACGGAACGCCTTGCGCGACTGCGGAACCCCGAGGTTCACGCCGATCGTCATGTCGACGACGTCGATGCCGAGTTCCAGCGCCGACGTGGAGATCACGCCATCTAGGTCGCCGGTACGCAGGGCCTTCTCTATCGTGGCACGGTCCTGCGCCTCGTAGCCGCTGCGGTAGGGCAGCACGCCCGCCTTGTCGATCTCGCGGACCACGCGCTCGATGCCTTGCCTGGAATCGTGGAAGGCGATGAAGCGACCGCGCCGTTCGTTGGGAATGGCGAGCACCCCGGCCAGCAGGTCCGAGAGCGCCGCCTCGGCCGGGCCGCCGTGATCGGGGCCGTTGATGTGGTAGACGTGCCGTTCGTAGGCCGGGGCGCCGTTCTGATCCTCGTCGACCACCTCGAATCGAAGCCCCGTCAGCTCTTCGAGATGCGCCTCGGGGTAGGTGATGGTGGCCGTCGCGGCGATCACCTGGAGCGGCCTGCCGCTCTGGCTCGCCCGGGTCTTGGCGGCGATCATCCTTCGCGCGAGCATGGCGAAGTTGCTGCCGAAGACGGATTCGTAGACGTGCGCCTCGTCCATGACGAGAAGCGCCAGATCGGCGAGGAAGCGCCGGATGGGTCCGGTTCCTACCCCGCGCATCAGCCATGCCTGACAAACGTCCGGCGTCATGACGACGATGCTAGCCCGCTCCATCAGAGCCTGCCGCTCACCGACCGGTATATCTCCATCGATCCGTGCGACCGAGCCTTCGTTCAAGCCCGCGTCCCGCGCGGCGCGGCGCCACCGATCATACTGGTCCGATGCAAGTGCCTTCAGCGGATAGAAGACGAGCACCTTCGCGGTGGGATCGCGCAGCACAACGTCCAAGGCTCGAAGCTGAAAGATCAGCGACTTGCCGGATGCCGTGCCCGTAGCGACGACCAGATTGCGGCCACGTTCCAGGATCTCGAGGGCAGTGCTCTGGTGACTCCACGCCATGCCGTCGCGCAGCCCGATGGATTGCAGGCGCGCTCCCATCGGCCCGTTGGTGATCGACTGTGGTAGACGAACCAGTTGTTCCGGCCGCCCCGGCAACTCCAGAACGTCGACGACGTCGAGATTGCGCTCGGTTATCAGCTGCTTCGCCAGTTCCAACATCCGCCACCCCCAAGCGAATCAGGAGTCGGATGCTCCCATCTTGGCATCGTGCCGCTACCAATGCCCTTTGGAAAGGCGGATACGCTAAGTCCATTGCCGCAATCATCGCTTGAGCGATATCTCGTGGAGGGCGCAACCGCTGCTTTCAGGCGATGATCCGGCGGACGTGGACGCCCGTTCGCTGTAGCGCGAGGGTAGCTACCTCACGCCGCCTCTTGCGGTCGCCGTAAGGTCGGTCCTCGGCTTCACGCACTCACAGCTTGCGGTAGGTTCAGCCCCATCTCCAACAGGAAGCGCGAGGGCTGCTTTGCCCACCCCCGGTAGCGATCTGCATAGGAGAGGCAAAGCCACTCCCGCGCCCGCGTGATTGCCACAAAGCAGTTGCGGCGCTCCTCTTCCATTTCGGCGCTTTGTTCCCCGGCCTTTACACTCTGAAAACTGGGTAGAACATCTTCGGCGAGGCCGATCACATAGACGTGGTCGAACTCCTTTCCCTTGGCGCTGTGAATGGTCATAAGCGTGACAGCGTTGTTAGGGACCGGCGGTTCCTTCGAGCGCAGCGCCAATTCCTGTAGAAATTGATCGAGTTCAGCGGCGCGCCCGATGGCCTGACCAATGCTCCGAACGAGCGATACCCACGCCGTCCGGTCCTCATCGATGTCGGTCGCATCCTCACTCCCATCGGTTGGCAGTTTTTCGAGAACTTGGTCGATGAACGAACGAAACGTCGTTGGCTGGGCGCTCAGCGCCATCGCCATGCCGGTCAGGGCGTTAGCTTGGTCGTCTTCGCCAAATCCAATGGCCCCGGCCCATTCGGCAAGTAGCGAACGGCCGCTGATTTCCGCGCTTGCAGCGATGTCGTCGGACGAGGCGCTAAGGTCGAACCAGCGATTGAACGCTCCGACCAGTGTATCAAGCGCGCGCCGATCGGCGGGGCGAGCCGCCAGTCGCAATGCAGCGGCCAGCCATAAGAATTGCGCAGACCGGAAGTCGTCCCGGCGCTGTGCGATAGCTGCGGCTACCCCGGTATTCGCGAGCGCAGTGTTCATGCGTTCGAGCAGAGCCCGAGTCCGTGCCAGCACCGCGATCTGGCTACGCTTGTCTTCGGGTATCCGGGCGACACCAGCCGCTATCGCGGTCGTTTCTGCTTCCTCCGTAGAATAGCGCAAGAGGTTGATATGCTGTCCGTCCGGATAAAGCAGCGTCGTCTTGCCTGCTTCTAGCGGCTGCTTGGCAGCCGTACGCTGCGTGTTGTGAACGACGAGTCGATTGGCAGCGGCGACGATGCTCGGCGGGCAGCGATAGTTGGTGGGGAGCTGAATTTCAGTCGGGTTGAAGTCAGCTCTAAACCGCTGAATTTGCTTATAGCTCGCGCCGTTCCACTGATAGATGATTTGGTCGTCGTCTGCGACAGCGAACACGTTGCGGAAGCCGTCTCCGGCAAGAGCTTTGATGAGCCGGTACTGCCCGTCCGTCGTGTCCTGAAACTCGTCAAACATCCAATAGGCATAGGCGCGGCGATAGTGGAGCGCGACGCCCTGGTATGTTGAAATCAGGCGATAGGCCTGCGCGATAAGTGATCCAAAATCGAGCGCGTTGGCCGACCGGAGAGCCTCTTCATAGGCGTTATAGACCCGCTCAACGCGCTGACCGACGCTGCTGTCCCTGAACAGCTTCGCGCAACCATCTGGCTGGATCAACCTCGCCTTCAGTTTGTCGATCGTGCCCAGAAACCGATTGTCGTCGCTATCCAGCCCTTTCGCCCGAATCGCGTCCTTGAGAAGGTCAGCTCGATCCGATTCCAGGGAATAAATTGCGAAGTTCGGACTTATGCCAATATGCGAGCCGTGCTGTTGTAACATCTGCATGCAGAAGGAGTGGAACGTGCCGATGGTTGCCCGTTGTTGCTGGTCGGGCACGAATGCTTCGATGCGGCTGACCATTTCGTCGGCCGCTTTGTTCGTGAAAGTCAGCGCCATGACGCGGTACGACTTATTTGGCGTTTCGGCGAGGAGCTTCGCGATGCGCGTGGTCAGGACGCGCGTCTTGCCCGATCCCGGCCCCGCGAGCACGAAGAGCGGGCCATCAACCCAGTTTGTCGCTACGGCTTGCGCGGGCGTCAGCTCGCTCATCGCCTGTTCCAGTTCGGTCATGGCAGTCCTCTGAGGGTGTCAATCGCTTCCCGGATAGCTAAGGGCATCCGCTGCGTCAGCGGCAAGCTGGCCGCGCAGCGCGCCGCCAGTTCGGCGGCGTAGCCGCATTTATCCCCCGACAATGTCGCGATCAGCGCCGCGTCGTCCATCGCTGCGACCGCTGGCACACCTTGGGCTGTCAGGATTGCCTTCAACTCCGGTTGTAGGCCATCGGCAACAAGCTGATGCTCCACCGTCTGCCCGGCGATCTGACGCGTGAGCCGCGCCACTTCAGCAGGCGAGAAATTGCGGCTTTGCACAGATGCAATATACCGGTTGCCAGCCATGTCGCCGTCGACCACCATAGTCCAGGGAAATCCGAGCGCGCGCGCTAGCGCAGTAAACATGCCACAGTTACCATTATTGGCGAAATCAATCACTGCAACTCCGTGCTCGTCAAGATCGTAGTTCATCGCCTTGGCCATGCCGTGAACTAAGTGATACTCTGACTGACCCTCGACCAATAGCCACTTATTAGCGAAAAATATCTCACCCCTTATTCTGCGTGCGAACGTTTCGAGCTTCTGCAAATCCTCGTCGGGCAAGAACTCGAGCGATGCGTCTCGCGCCGCCCTCAACCGAGCGTGCATCGCAGCCATTTCAGGCTGACCCTGACACGCGAGGAGCAAACTGTTGTAGGTTTGTGTTGGCAGGCTGCCCTTAATAACAAGCTCGGACAGGCCGCCATCGTATTCGAGGAGCCCGCCGGATGCGGCTATGACGGGCGCAAAAGTGGGCAGGTTTGGTACCCGGCAGCGAAACTCGCGCGGCAGTGACTTGATGATCGTGCCATCCGGGCCAGCGCGGACCACACGCAGGTCGCGAAACGGTACGTGTTGAAGGAAATAGGGAGAGTGCGTCGAGACGATCTTCTGCCCCTGAAGCTTTGTAACGTGACCAAAAAGTGTGCGGGCGGCTTGTGGGTGAAGGTGGGTTTCCGGCTCCTCCAAGGCCAGCACGGGGGTGCTCTCGGCGCGATAAAGCTCGCCAAGCAACAGCTCGACGAACGAGCGGAACAGGAACATCACGGATAGGCTTTGTACGCCTTGCCCGTGCCGCATGAGTGGCAGCCACGGCTTCGTCCCATCATTCTGATAAATAACCTCGGCCTTCGATAACAAATCCCACGTGTTCAACGGCAGCAGGCGAAGATTTGCCAGTCCAGGGGTTCCCGTAGTCGCGACGCGACTTATATCGGATAGGGACGTTGTCAGATCGCCCAGCAGCGGGTCGGCAGCGAGCAGCTTCGCATTCAAAAGATTGAAAATGCGAACCGACTTTTGCTCAAGGGGGTCGGGGATTTGCACGGTCCGGAGCAATCGTCCCCAAAATTGACTGCGCGCGGCAAATTCTTCTCCAGCGTCGCGCAGTGCGCCTAGGTAAAATACGGGCAGGAAGGAAAAGAACTCCTGAAAGTTCGTGGCCCGTGCGCCCTTTCCAGCTAGCGGATTGCGATCGGTGTTGAGAAACTCCCATTTGGGGATATAGCTTTGTTCTCCGCCGTCCCATGCGCAACTCACGCGCATGATAATGGAGGCTTGCCCGGACATGGGGTTGAGCTGAATGATGTCGGCCAGTGTTTCTTGCAGCTCCTCGGGCCACTCGCCGACCGCCGACTCTTGAATTTCGATTTCTATGACGACCGGATCGCCAACCTTGGGGTCGGTGCGTGCCGCGCACAGATGCACATCGTACTCGGTAAACCCGGTGCCGCGCTGTCCCCACCGGCGCGTCAGCGCAATGCGGATAGCTTCGAGGATGGCCGTTTTGCCCGCGTTGTTCGGGCCAATCAGCACGGTCGTTGCCCCAAGCTCGATCTCGGCCCGCTTGATCGACCGAAAATTCGCTATCGTGACGCGCTTGATCTGCAAGAAAACTTACCCTCTCTTCGGAGCAGTCGTACCCCTTCCATGCTGGTGGCGGCAACAGCCGTTTGATCCAATCCGCCAGTCACCCAGGCATTGGCAAAATCGCGATGCGCGGTGGAGTGATGGCTCCCTTGGATCAACAACACCATCGGGCGAATACAACGTCGTTCCGTCAAATCGGTGGATGGCGAAGGTTGGCCAACTAACTCGGTGTTAACGGTAATTCCCGAGACGCGGCGAGCTATTGGCTGAGTGGACAATTATGCTTCACCTTCGCCGTTAGCCTAACACCAGCACGCGCCGAGAGATGCGATCTTGGCCTGTCGCTTCGCTCCGTTGCTTAGGGCCCCGCCCTCGGCGCCCTTCGGATCATCTTCCGCCCAGCTTCCTCCACCCGCTGTGCGGGTTCCGTGCAGCCGGGTCCCCGCGAAGACGCCCCTCCGGTTGCACACCCGGTCTCGCCGACGGGCAGGGGTTGCAGCGCGGAAGCTGCTGAACCCCAGACCGAGGAAGGGCCAAGACCATGACCGCCAACGCTCCCCGCAACATGATCTTCAATGGCGATTGCATCGACGTGATGCAGGCGTTCGACACCGGCAGCATCGACCTCATCCTGACCGACCCGCCCTATGTCACCAACTACCGCGACCGGCAGGGGCGCAGCGTCGCCAACGACGACAATGGGCGCTGGCTCAAGCCGGTCTTCGCCGAAATGCACCGGGTGTTGAAGGACGGCGGCTTTGCGGTCAGCTTCTACGGCTGGAACAAGGTGGACCTGTTCATGGAGGCGTGGCGCGCGGCCGGCTTTCGCATCGTCGGGCATCTGGTATTTCGCAAGCGGTATGCGTCGTCGTCGCGGTTCCTGCGCTACGAGCACGAGCAGGCGTATCTTCTCGCCAAGGGCAATCCCCGGATGCCGGCACGTGTGATCCCCGACGTGATCGACTTTCCCTATTCGGGCAACCGACTCCACCCGACGCAGAAGCCGGTCGAGGCGCTGCGCCCTTTGATCGAGGCGTTCAGCCGGCCGGGCGAACTGGTGCTGGACCCGTTCAGCGGATCGGGATCGACCCTGGCGGCGGCGCAGGCGATCGGGCGCGATTGGGTCGGCATCGAGCTGGACAACGGTCATTACCACACCGCCACCCGCCGTCTGGCGGAGGCGAACCGCAGGGCAGCCGCATAGGCTGTCCCACCATCGCGAGTGGAGCCGCCGGCTCAAGCCGGCGGCGGCCATGCCTCCCAGAGGTCGGCATGGCCGCAGGCAGTGCCATCATGCTTCTGGCGGCGGCGGCGCGCCGGCCTCGCTCACGCTCGGCCGGCGGAGCAGATCGGCGGCTTCCATCCCAAGCACGCGGGCGAGACGATCCACGACGTCGATCCCCGCCGCATACACGCAGCGTTCCAGCGAACTGATATAGGTGCGATCAATCTCGGCCCGGTGCGCCAGCTCTTCCTGCGACAGACCTTGTGCCTGCCGATTTTTCTTCAGGTTGAACGCAAGCACCTCTCGAATATCCATGAGGCCGAGAAGGCGGCGTTGTAGAGTATTCGACCACGGAGTATTCTCTACATGCGGGGCGGTGATGCTGCCTCGGCGTCCGGCGATGCCGTCGCGTGGACTACCGCCACTGAATGCGGCGTCGATAGCGTCGGGAGAAACCTCGATCGGAGACATGCATGATGCCGCAACCGGATTTCCTCGACGCCCCGCCCGACGGCGATGCCCTGACTGACTATGACCGGGCGCACCTCAAGCTCTACATCCGCCTGCTCGACGCCGAGGCCGCAGGCGCGAGTTGGGAGCGGGCGGCTGCGGTGCTGTTCGACCTTGATCCTTTGCGCGAACCGGAGCGCGCGCGCCGGGTGCATGAAGCCCATCTCGCCCGCGCGCACTGGATGACCCACACCGGCTACCGCCATCTGCTCGACTGACAGCACCCTCGTGATGCCGCCGCGGCATCACGCGATGCCGGGAGGCCGACTTCCGGAGCCTCGCCGCCGCCCCGATGCTGCTCCGTCCCGGAGGATGCCGGCAGGAGGAGCACGACGATGCGGCCCGACCTCGCGCAGTGGGAACAGACCCGTCGATACGACTATCTCGACGACCTGCCGATGAACGGCCTCGCATGGGAATGTCTGCGCCGTAACCGCAGCTACCAGGAGGACTTCCGCAAGCTGGTGGAAGCAGATGCCGACGACCGGCGCGATCGGCTGCGAGAGCATTGGGGGTTGCAGTTTCGCGGTGCGTCCGAGCCGATCCGCGTGCGACGAGCCGGTGCTCTGGTCTGCGAAGGCCGACACTGCCACCGTGGTCCTAACCTCGCTGCCGGGGTGCCTGTCTGACGAACGCAACCTCGCGACCCGGCTGGCGGTCGCGACGCGCGCGCCCGACATCGATGGCACGCATCTGCTCCAGCCGATCGGCGACCGCGCGCTTCACCTCATCCGGTTGCCGGACGTCGAGGCTGACGCGGCGCTCGCCGCCCTCGTTCCGCTCGATCCGTCCGGTCCCGATCGGCTCATGGCAGTGGACCAGCTCCTCCGCGCGTTGCTGGGCCGGCACGTTCCGCCCGACCGGCGTCTGACGCGGCAGCAGCGTCGGCGCCTGCGCCACATGCTCCAGGCCTGCGATGGCCGCGAGAATGGCGCGACCTATCGCGAGATCGCGAACGTCCTGTTCGGGACGGAGCGCGTCGCCGCCGACCCGTGGAAGTCCTCGGCGTTGCGCGACGCGACGATGGCGCTGGTGCGCGACGGCCGGGCGATGATCGCCGGCGGCTACCGCACGCTGCTCCGCCGCCGTCCATAGCGGCAGGGGGTGCGATTTCGGCGCCCCGATCTTCGCACTCCCCCAGCGCCACCGCCCTTCGCCAACGTGACCCGCATCCGCCGTCCACGGTCGGCGGCCTCACCGAAGATCACGGAGGCCCGATCATGTCGCCCAATCCCGCCGTCCTGCCGCCGCGCTTCCTGCGCACAAAGGAAGCGGCCGAGTTCCTGAGCCTGTCCGCCCGCACGCTGGAGAAGCACCGCACCTACGGGACCGGCCCCGCCTACAGGAAACTTGGCGGGCGGGTCGTCTACGCGATCGACGACCTCCAGGCCTGGACCGAGCGCGGTGCGGTCACCTCGACCTCCGATCCGCGCGGGTCCGTCCTGCCGGCCAAGCGCCACGATGCCGCGGTTCTGGCGCACGCCGGCCGCTTCGCTCGCTGATCGCAACGCGCCCGTGCCTTCTCGTCACCCATCCAGCGAACGCGCGCAGCTCGACCTGTTCCGGGCGCTGCCCGGCGAACTCGCGCCCCGCGATGCGCAGGACCTTATGGCCTATCCCTTCTTCTCGCTCGCCAAGTCGAAGCGGCTCGCGCCGATCGCCTTCAAGGCCGGCGCGGTCGTGATCCGCGTCGAGGCCGTGCCCGAACACGGCATGGCGACGATCTGGGATGCCGACATCCTGATCTGGGCCGCCTCGCAGATCGTCGAGGCGCGCGACGCCGGTCTCAGGCCGTCGCGCCTGATGGCGGCGACGCCCTATGAAATCCTGACCTTCATCGGGCGCGGGGTTGGTTCCCGTGACTATGACCGGCTGAAGGCCGCGCTCGATCGACTCCAGTCGACCACCATCGCGACCTCGATCCGCCAGCCGACCGAGCGGCGGATGCACCGCTTCTCCTGGATCAACGAGTGGAAGGAACGCGCCGACGCGCACGGCCGCCCGCTCGGGATCGAGCTGATCCTGCCCGACTGGTTCTACGCCGCCGTCCTCGACGACGCGCTCGTGCTGACCATCGACCGCGCCTATTTCGATCTGACCGGCGGACTGGAACGCTGGCTCTACCGGCTCGTGCGCAAGCATGGCGGCCGGCAGGAACATGGCTGGAGCTTCGACCTCCGCCACCTCCACGCCAAGTCCGGCAGCCTCTCGCCGCTCAAGCACTTCGCCTACGACCTGCGCGACATTGTCCGCCGCCAGCCGCTGCCGGGCTACCGCCTGACGATCGAACAGCCGGCGGACGCGCCCGAGCGCCTGTCCTTCGCGCCGACCGAGCTGCCACCCTTCTGCTACTCGCCCCGCCCCCGGCGGCACCGTCGCGCTGGGGATAAGCTGTGAATCCGCTCGTGCTATCGGGGACCGCGACCCTCGTGCCATCGAGGACCGCAGGCTCGTGCTATCAAGGACCGGAATCGGCGATTCCTACCGTCAGTTCAGTAGCTTGGGCCGCCCGTAACACTACTAACCAGAATTACTTTGTAATTCTTCTAACGGGTTCCGCCGTTTCCACGACCGCGGTCGGGCATCGGCCATGATCGTCGCGCAGCACTTCGGCAGCATCTCGGGCGGCAAGGACAGCCAGGCGGTGCTGTGCCTGATGGTCGAGCGGATCGAGCGGAATGGGCTGGCGGCGTTCGGCAACCGCGCGCCGCGCTTCCTCGCCGCCGACAACGGCCACGAGAATCCGATCACGCTCGACCATATCCTCTATCTCGACGACTGGCTCCGGCAGCGCCTCGGTCTGCGCATTGAGATCGTCTCGTCGAACGACGTACCCGGCCTCACCGACGAGACCGCCTTCGCCCGCAAGCGCGCGATGTTGCGCGACGAATGGTCGAAGGAGAAGCGGCGGACCCGTCACCGCGGCGCGTGTAACCGCCGCCGGGAGGCGTGGCAGGCCGGCACGATCACGCGGGCCGAGTGGATCGCCGCGTGCGACTGCCCGGTGCTGGTGTCGCCGCCGGTGCCCGATCCGCTGATCGAGCAGGCGCTGGCGCTGCTGCATCCGACCGGCATCCCCTTCCTCGACATGGCGATGCTGCACGGGCGGTTCCCCGGCACCAAGACGCGCTTCTGCACCGACGAGACCAAGCTGATCCCGATGATGCACCGCAAGCGTCCGCTGCTGGGCGCCGGCGTGCCGATCATCGACTGGATCGGCGAGCGCGCCGACGAGAGTCCGGCGCGGGCGGAGAAGCCGCCGATCCAGTCGACGCGGCATGTCTCCGGTGCCCGGCAGGTGCTCTACCGGCCGATCTTCCGCTGGTCGGCGGCCGACGCCTTCGCCATCGCCGCGCGCCACGGCCTCCGCCACAACCCGCTCTACACGATGGGGATGAGCCGGGTCGGCTGCTCGACCTGCATCATGGTCAGGAAGCACGAACTGCGCGCCTGGTCGATGCGCTTCCCCGCCGAGGTCGACCGGGTGCGCGAGTGGGAGCGGCTGGTCAGCCTCGTCTCGCGCCGCACAGCGGTGGCGGGCACGCCGGCGTCGCTGCTGCCCGCGCCGACCGTCCCCGGCGACCGCGACGATCACGGCCGGGCGACGATCGACCGCGCGATCGAATGGTCGCGCACCGGCCGGGGCGGTCGCAACTACGACCTGTTCGTCGACCTGGAGCGCCGTGAGGCGGACGAACACGGTCTGCTCTGCGACAGCGAATACGGGCTGTGCGAGTGATGCGCGCGCTCGACCTGTTCAGCGCGGCGCCCGGCGGCTGGACGCTCGCCCGCAGCGCGTCCCTCACGACGGTCGCAGCGATCTGGCGCGGAACCCGCCGCGAACTCTTCCAAGGAGACCAGCTATGACCAGCGTCGCGGTATCCCGCGCGCATTACGCCGCAATGCCGTCCGCGCGCCATGCCGCCAGGCTAACTCATGTCGAGCTGACGCATATCGAGAAGCGGGTGGAGAACTGGATCAGGTTCGGCCGCCATGTCGGCGAGCGGATCGTCGATCGTCGCCGCCGCGTCCTGTCGTTCCGGCCGCGCAGCGTGTTCGCCTTCGTCCGTTGGGCCGCCAACGACTACGGCACGGTCGCCTCCCGCATCGACATCGTGCGCGCGGTTGATCCGGGCGAGCCGTATCAGACGCTGCCGTTCGTCCGCCCCGGCGGCGAGATACTGCTGCATGTCGAAGGCTGGCCGAAGGTCGAACGCGTTCTCTACCACATCGACACGGTGGAAGCCGCAGGCGTCGATCCGTGCGACGCCGCGCCCGATCACTGGCGTCACGTCCATAACCGGATCGCGACGGGCGAAGAGCCGCGCGGCTATACCGCCGAACGCCACCGGGCGTGGCTCAAGCGCCGGGAGATCGAGCGATGAGCCGCCGCGGCTATGTCGCGACGGCGATTGTCGCCAGCCTGTCGCTCGCCGTTATGGGCACGGTCGAGGTGACACCGCGCCTGCTGTGGAATGCCTCCGCCAGCGTGCCGGTCGGCCTGTATGCGCTGCGCCCGGCAGAGCGACTGGCGACCGGCGATCTGGTCGCGGTCACGCCGCCGAAGCCGCTCGCCTGGTTCCTAGCCACACGACACTATCTGCCGCTCGACACACCGCTGATGAAGCGGGTGATGGGGCTTCCCGGCCAGCGCGTATGTCGCACCGGCAACGCCGTCACCGTCGATGCCGTGCCGCTCGGCGACGCGCTCGACCGCGACCGGCACGGCCGTCCGCTGCCGGTCTGGCGGGGCTGCCGCCGCATCGCTTCGGGCGAGGTCTTCCTGATGAACCCGTCCGTGCCGGACAGCCTCGACGGCCGCTACTTCGGCCCGCTGCCCGCCGCCACGATCATCGGCACGGCGACGCCGCTCTACACCGACGAGGCAGGCGACGGCCGCTTCGTCTGGCGCGCGGCGACGCGCTGACCGCCGATCCTTCATCACCCAGCAACGACCAGGAGGCTTTCATGCCGCAGATCGGCACCTTCACGCGCACGTCCAGCGGCTTCGCCGGCCGTATCCGCACGCTGTCCTTCGACACCGAGTTCGCCATCGTGCCGGCCGAGCCGACCGACGCCGAGAACGCGCCCGACTATCGCGTCCATCTCGGCGACGCGAACGGCCCGGAGGTCGGTGCCGGCTGGACGCGCACCGGCGAGCGTGCGGGGGAGTTCGTCGCGATCTTGCTCGACGATCCCGTCTTCCTCGCACCGATCCGGGCGCGACTGTTCCGCGACGCCGATGACGGTACGGCATGGTCGCTGCACTGGAACCGGCTGCCGCGCCGCAGCGACCGGGACTGACCCGATGCACACCATCGTCCTCCGTATCACGGCTGCGTTGCTCGTCGGCAGCGCCACCGCAGCGCCGATCCTCCCGACCAGCGCGCAGACCTCAGGGCCGGTCCGCGCCATACCGGTCGATCCATACGCCGGGCACATAGCGGAAGCGTCGAGACGCTTCGGCATCCCGGCGGCATGGATCAGGGCGGTCATGCGCGCCGAGAGCGCAGGCGATCCGCGCGCCGTCTCGCGCGCCGGTGCGATCGGTCTGATGCAGGTGATGCCGGCGACATGGGCGGACCTGCGCGTCCGTTATCGCCTCGGTGCCGATCCTTACGATCCGCGTGACAACATACTCGCCGGCACCGCCTATCTCCGCGAATTGCACGACCGCTACGGCAGCGTCGTCGCCATGCTCGCGGCTTATAATGCCGGTCCGGGGCGCTACGAGGCGTCGCTCGCCGGTCGTCCGCTGCCGGGCGAAACGGGCGCCTACGTCGCCGCCATCGTGCCGAGCGTCGAAGGCAGCGCTATCGTCTCGCCGGTCGTAGTCGCGGTGGCCGATCCGCTGGCCTGGACACGCGCGCCGCTGTTCATCGCGCAGCCGAATCGCTATTCCGCTGTTGATCCCGTGCTGGCCGAGCGTCCCCCGAACGAGGCTGAGCCGCCGCCATCGGTGCGCGATGTTTCCGCCATCGTGCCGCAGTCGGCCGATCTGTTCGTCGCCCGCGTCAGCACAGGGACCACGCGATGAGCGGGTGGGTTCCCGATCGCACCTTCGCGGGCGCTGGCGCAGGCTGGAGAGCGCGCAGGTGGAGCAAGGGCAACACGACCGAAGGATGGCGAGATAAAACGGCGCACGTTGCGCTTCGGCCGGTTGGTTGTTTTTGCTGGGATTTTCGGCATCTCCGACACCTTACGCCGTCCGGCGGCAAGGTGCGCCGACAGGTCAACGCTTTGTTTTCGCGTGATCTTCCGCACATTGCAGGATGCCGCGATGGCCGATGACCGCGAGTTCCGCGTCCGTCCGGGCCGCATTCGCTCCTCGGGCGCGCAGCGCACTCGCCCGTTCATTTCGCAGGCGCTGGCAGCGACGCGAAAGGCCGGCGGCTACGTCTCCCGATCGGGCCGGATCAGTGCGGGGAAGCGCTCGCACTTCGGGCGGGGGCGCACGGCCGCCATCCAGGCCAACCGGCTGCTGACTGGACGTTCGCGCAACGTCGTCATCAAGACCCGCGTCGTCCGTCACGGTGCCCGTGCCGCACCGCTGTCGGCGCACCTCGGCTATCTCCGTCGCGAAGGTGTGACCCGTGACGGGGAGAAGGCGCACCTGTTCGGTCCCGAGATCGAGAACGCCGACGCCAGTGCGTTCGCGGAGCGTTGCGCCGACGACCGGCATCATTTCCGCTTCATCGTCTCGCCCGAGGATGCGGCGGAAATGGCCCATCTGAAGACCTTCACCCGCGACCTGATGGCGCGGATGGAGAAGGACCTCGGCTCGACGCTCGACTGGGTCGGCGTCGACCACTGGAACACCGACAACCCCCACGTCCACGTCATCCTTCGCGGCCGGACCGACGACGGTGCTGACCTCGTCATCGCTCGCGACTACATCAAGGAGGGGATGCGCGCCCGTGCGCAGGATCTCGTCACGCTCGAACTCGGCCCGCGCACCGATCTCGACATCCGCCGCAACCTCGAACGTCAGGTCGAGGCCGAGCGATGGACCCAGCTCGATCGCCAACTCGTGCGCGACGGCAGCCGGGATGGCGTCATCGACATGGCGCTTCCTGCCGGCGAACGGCCCGACGAATACCATGCCCTGAAAGTCGGCCGCCTTCGCAAGCTGGAGACGCTCGGCCTCGCCGATCAGATCGGTCCCGGCCAATGGATCATCGGCGAGAAGGCCGAGGCGACGCTGCGCGAGCTGGGCGAGCGTGGCGACATCATCAAGCGGATGCACCGGGCGCTGACCGAGCGCGGCATCGAGCGCGGCGCGGCCAGCTATGTGCTCGCGGCGGAAAGCCTTGACCAACCGATCATCGGTCGTCTGATCGAACGCGGGCTGGACGACGAACTGACCGGCACCGCCTATGCGGTGGTCGACGGCGTAGATGGTCGCACCCATCATATCCGATTGCCCGACCTCGATTCTGCCGGCGACAGCGCGCCCGGCTCGATCGTCGAACTGCGTGGCTTCGACGATGCCAAGGGGCAACGCCGCGTCGCGCTTGCCGTCCGGTCCGATCTCGATATCTCCGCTCAGGTCACCGCCACGGGAGCCACCTGGCTCGACCGGCAGGCAATCGCCCGTGAACCGGCGGCGTTGTCAGAGGGAAGCTTTGGGGCCGACGTCCGCCGCGCGCTTGAGCGCCGCGCCGACCATCTGGTCGAACAGGGGCTGGCCGAGCGCAACGGCCAGCGCATCGCCTTCAACCGCAACCTGATCGACACGCTGCGCCGCCGCGAGGTCGAGGCGCTGGGCGAGCAACTCAGCCACGAAGCCGGACAGCCGTTCAACCGCGCAAGCACCGGCGAGTATGTCGCCGGCACCTACCGCCAACGCGTCACGCTCGCCTCCGGCCGCTTCGCCATGCTCGACGACGGCATGGGTTTCCAACTCGTGCCGTGGACACCCTCGCTCGAGAAGCAGCTCGGCCGTCACGTCTCCGGCGTCGCCCGCTCAGATGGCGGCATCGACTGGAGCTTCGGCCGCAAACGCGGCCTCGGTCTGTGATCCCACAATGAAGGAGCCTGCCATGTCGGCTACCAAGATCCTCTGGGGCCAAATCTTCGTCGTTATCCTGATCGTGCTCGCCGCCGTCTGGGGCGCGACGCAGTATGTGGCCTGGTCGCTCGGGTTTCAGGCGCAACTCGGCGCGCCGTGGTTCCGGGTCGCAGGCTGGCCGGTCTATCATCCGCCCTCCTTCTTCTGGTGGTTTTATTTCTACGAGGCCTACGCGCCGGGCATCTTCGAACGCGGCGCCTTCATCGCGGCATCGGGCGGGTTCCTGTCGGTCGCCGTCGCGATCGGCATGTCGGTCTGGCGCGCGCGGGAGGCGAAGAAGGTCGAGACCTACGGGTCGGCATGCTGGGCCGAACCAGGCGAGGTGAAGGCTGCCGGGCTGCTGGGGGCCGATGGCGTCCTGCTCGGCCGCTATGACCGCAGCTATCTCCGCCACGACGGGCCGGAGCATGTGCTGTGCTTCGCGCCCACGCGATCCGGCAAGGGCGTTGGGCTGGTGGTGCCGACACTGCTGACCTGGCCGGGTTCAGCGATCGTCCACGACATCAAGGGCGAGAACTGGACGCTCACCGCCGGCTTCCGGGCGCAGCATGGCCGCGTCCTGATCTTCGATCCGACCAACGCCAGGTCCGCCGCCTACAATCCGCTGCTGGAGGTGCGGCGCGGCGAGTGGGAGGTGCGCGACGTCCAGAACATCGCCGACATCCTGGTCGATCCCGAAGGCTCGCTGGAAAAGCGCAACCATTGGGAGAAGACATCCCACGCGCTGCTGGTCGGCGCGATCCTCCACGTCCTCTATGCCGAGGAGGACAAGACGCTCGCCGGCGTCGCCGCTTTCCTCTCCGATCCGAAGCGGCCGATCGAGTCGACGCTCGCCGCGATGATGAAGACCGCACATCTCGGCGAGGCTGGCGTCCACCCGGTCGTCGCCTCCGCGGCGCGCGAGCTGCTCAACAAGTCCGACAACGAGCGGTCGGGTGTGCTGTCGACCGCCATGTCGTTCCTCGGCCTCTACCGCGATCCAGTGGTCGCCGAGGTTACCCGGCGTTGCGACTGGCGGATCGGCGACATCGTCGGCAGCCGCCATCCGACGACGCTCTACCTCGTCGTCCCGCCCTCCGACATCGCGCGCACCAAGCCGCTGATCCGCCTGATCCTCAACCAGGTCGGGCGTCGCCTAACCGAAGACCTCCAGGCGAAGGGCGGGCGCCACCGGCTGCTGCTCATGCTCGACGAGTTTCCGGCGCTCGGCCGGCTCGACTTCTTCGAGTCCGCGCTCGCCTTCATGGCGGGCTATGGGCTGAAGAGCTTCCTGATCGCGCAGTCGCTGAACCAGATCGAGAAGGCCTACGGACCGAACAACTCGATCCTCGACAACTGCCACGTCCGCGTCAGCTTCGCGACCAACGACGAGCGCACCGCCAAGCGCGTGTCCGACGCGCTCGGCACCGCGACCGAGATGAAGGCGATGAAGAACTATGCCGGGCATCGGCTCTCGCCCTGGCTCGGTCACCTAATGGTCTCGCGCTCCGAGACGGCGCGCCCGCTGCTCACCCCCGGCGAGGTGATGCAGCTCCCGCCCACCGAGGAGATCGTCATGGTCGCTGGCACACCGCCGATCCGGGCGAAGAAGGCGCGCTACTACGAGGACGCCCGTTTCAGGGAACGCATCCTGCCGCCACCGACGCTGGCCGGTCCGAAGATCGCGAAGCCGGACGACTGGAGCGCGCTGCCACTGCCGGAACGTGCGCAGATCGCGGAGCCGGTCGCGTCGCCGGAGCAGGACGATGACGATCCGACCGACTCCGAGCGCCGCCACCAGCCCGAACTCAGTCGGGCGAAGCCGATCGAGAAGACGGAGCCGATCGCCAACGAGTTCGAGATCGACGTCGACCACGACGACGAGATGGAGGACGCCGCCACCCGCAACCGCCGGATGACCGGGATCATGCAGGGCGTCGCCCGGCAGGTCTCGCTCGATCCGAACGATGGCATGGAGCTGTGACGATGACCGGCCGCAAGAAGAAGGCGCAGGTCTCCGTCTATCTCGATCCCGCCGTCATGAGGATGCTGGCGGACTATGCGGCCCGCCGCGACCAGTCGCTGTCGCTCATCGCCGAAGCCGCCATCGCGTCGTTCCTGTCCCCGGATGCCGATGAGCGCCGCGAGGCCGCCGTGGCCAAGCGCATCGATCAGGTCGATCGCCGCATGACGCGGCTGGAACGCGACGTTGGCATCGCGGTCGAAACGCTCGCGGTGTTCATCAAGTTCTGGCTCGCGACGACCCCCGCGCTTCCCGAACCGGCCGCGCAAGCCGCCCGCGTCAAGGCCGGCGAGCGGTACGACCAGTTCGTCACGGCGCTCGGCCGGCGGCTGGCGAAGGGGCCAAAGCTGCGGCAGGAAATCAGTGAGGACGTGCCAAGCTCCGATTATGGTGGAATTTAGCTGCCCTGCATCGTTGGCCGAACGTAGACACGCTGATAGGCTGACCTATGGAACAGGCGCTTCTAGTCATTGATGTCCAACCGAGCTTCAATCCCCCCGTTTGGCAGATCGATGGCATTGTACACCTCACTAAGTCCATGCCTTCAATCGCGACCGTGGAACGGCATGACGAAAGCATCACGCCATTTTGGCGTGAGCTCGGATGGAAGCCGGCCCCAGACGATAATTCGCTGATCGCCGCAGACAAGATTTTCGTGAAACATGGCTACCTGCCTCCCGCCGAGCTGATCCAGCACCTGAAAGTCATTGGAGTCAGGCGGGTGCTAGTCTGCGGCATTCAAGCCGACACCTGCTGTTTGGCGGCTGGCTTCATGCTGTTTGATGCTGGCCTTCGTCCGACCCTGTTGAAGTGGTTGACAGTAGGCTCATCGCTGGATCGTTCGGGAGAGCTAGGTGCGAGATTGTGGCGTCACCACTTTGGGCGCTCAAGCGTTCTAGACACCGAGACTGATTTGTTGAGGTTGTGAACGGGTCGATGCGACAGTCGGCCTCGTTCTTGCGATCTTCTAAGTCGCCGATCGCCTGTATTTGTACGCCACACTACGACGGCTTGAGTTTCTTGTTGAAACGACCCGAAATCCGCCTCCTTTAATCGCTCCGTCCGGGAAGCGCGTGACTTTTCCCCGGTCGACACGGGGATCGGATGGCAGCATTAAATTATAATCGGGAGGGGTGGGCGCGCGGGGCACGGATGCTGCGCACAGCGCTGGGTCCGGCCATCGCCCGGCTGCTGGAAGACCCCGTCGTCGTCGAGGTGATGCTGAACCCGGATGGGCGCATCTGGATCGATCGGCTGTCCGAAGGGCTGGCAGATACCGGCGAGAGGCTGTCGCCAGCCGATGGCGAGCGCATCGTCCGCCTCGTCGCGCACCATGTCGGCGCGGAAGTACATGCCGGCGCACCGCGCGTTTCCGCCGAACTCCCCGAGACGGGAGAGCGGTTCGAGGGGCTGCTGCCGCCGGTTGTCGCCGCACCAGCCTTCGCCATCCGCAAACCCGCCGTCGCGGTGTTCACGCTCGACGACTATGTCGCCGCCGGCATTATGTCCGCGGCACAGGCCGAGGTGCTGCGCGAGGGCGTCGCCTTCCGCGCCAACATCCTCGTCGCGGGCGGAACCTCGACCGGCAAGACGACGCTGACCAACGCACTGCTCGCCGAGGTGGCCAAGTCCGCCGATCGCGTCGTCATCATCGAGGACACGCGCGAGCTGCAATGCGCCGCGCCCAATCTCGTTGCCATGCGGACGAAGGAGAGTGTCGCCTCGCTCTCCGATCTCGTCCGGTCCTCCTTGCGCCTGCGCCCCGATCGCATCCCGATCGGCGAGGTGCGCGGCCCGGAGGCGCTCGACCTCCTGAAGGCGTGGGGCACCGGCCATCCCGGCGGGATCGGCACCATTCACGCCGGCAGCGCGATCGGCGCCCTGCGGCGGATGGAGCAGCTCATCCAGGAAGCGGTCGTCACCGTGCCGCGCGCGCTGATCGCCGAGACGATCGATCTCGTCGCGGTGCTCGCCGGGCGCGGCTCCATGCGCCGCCTCGCCGAACTCGCCCGCGTCGAAGGGCTCGGGCCTGACGGCGACTACCGCGTCGTGCCCGCCGATCGACCGGCGGCCTCGCTCACCCCCATCAGCACAGGAGACTGACCATGACTTCTCGCCTTCGCCTCGTCCCCCACCGCTTCGAGACCGCAGTCGCGGTCGTCGTCATCAGCGTGATGACCGCGCCCGCCGCCCATGCCTCCGGCTCGTCAATGCCGTGGGAGGCACCGCTGCAATCCATCCTCCAGTCGATCGAGGGACCGGTCGCCAAGATCGTCGCGGTGATCGTCATCATCTCGACGGGTCTGGCGCTGGCGTTCGGTGACACCTCGGGCGGCTTCCGCCGTCTCATCCAGATCGTGTTCGGCCTGTCGATCGCGTTCGCCGCGTCGAGCTTCTTCCTGTCGTTCTTCTCATTCGGCGGCGGGGCGCTGGTCTGATGGCCAGCATACCGGACGCCATCGGCGAGGTGCCGGGCTTCGCCGTTCCGGTCCACCGGGCATTGACCGAGCATATCCTGCTCGGCGGCGCGCCGCGCGGGCTCGCGATCCTCAACGGCACGCTGGCGGCGGCGCTCGGTCTGGGCTTGCGGCTCTGGCTGGTCGGCCTCGCCGTGTGGGCGATCGGGCATGTCGCCGCCGTCTGGGCGGCGAAGCGCGACCCGATGTTCGTCGATGTGGTGCGCCGGCATCTGCGCATCCCCGGCTACCTGTCGGTCTGAGGGCGCGATCATGATGCACCTCGCCGAATATCGCCGTACCGGCGCGCGCCTCGCCGATTTCCTGCCGTGGGTGGCGCTGGTCGGATCGGGCGTCGTCCTCAACAAGGACGGGTCGTTCCAGCGCACCGCGCGCTTCCGCGGTCCCGACCTCGACAGCGCGGTGCCCGCAGAGCTGATCGCGGTCGCCGGACGGCTCAACAACGCCTTTCGTCGTCTCGGCTCGGGCTGGGCGATCTTCGTCGAGGCCCAGCGCCATCCCGCCGCGACCTATCCGGCGAGCGTCTTCCCCGATGCCGCGTCGGCGCTGGTCGACGCCGAGCGCAAGGCGGACTTCGAGGAGGCGGGCAGCCACTTCGAGTCCAGCTACTTTCTGACCTTCACCTTCCTGCCGCCCGCCGAGGATGCCGCGCGTGCGGAAGGCTGGCTCTACGAGGGCCGCGAGAAGGTCGGCGTCGATCCACACGAGGCGGTCGCCGGGTTCGTCGACCGCACCGACCGCGTCCTGCGGCTGATCGAGACCTTCATGCCAGCCTGCCGCTGGCTCGATGACGCGGAGACGCTCACCTACATCCACGCCTGCGTCTCGACCCACCGGCACCGCGTTCGCGTGCCCGAGACGCCGATGTATCTCGACGCGCTGCTCGCCGACCAGCCGCTCACCGGTGGGCTGGAGCCGATGCTGGGGGCGCAGCACCTGCGCGTGCTGACCATCACCGGCTTTCCGACCGCGACAACGCCTGGCCTGCTCGACGAGCTGAACCGGTTGGCCTTCCCGTACCGCTGGTCCACCCGCGCGATCCTGCTCGACAAGACCGACGCGACGAAGCTGCTGACGAAGATCAGGCGGCAATGGTTCGCCAAGCGCAAGTCGGTCGTGGCGATCCTCAAGGAGGTGATGACCAACGAGCAATCGGTGCTGGTCGACACCGATGCCTCGAATAAGGCGGCGGACGCGGACTTGGCCTTGCAGGAGCTGGGCGCGGATTATGCCGGCATCGCCTACGTCACCGCGACGGTGACGGTGTGGGACGCCGACCCGCGCGTGGCAGACGAGAAGCTGCGGCTGGTCGAGAAGGTGGTGCAAGGCCGCGACTTCACCGCGATGGCCGAGACGATCAACGCGGTGGACGCCTGGCTCGGGTCGCTGCCCGGTCACGTCTACGCCAACGTCCGGCAGCCGCCGGTCTCGACGCTCAACCTCGCGCATATGATCCCGCTGTCTGCGGTGTGGGCGGGGCCGGAGCGCGACGAGCATTTCGATGCGCCGCCCTTGCTCTACGGCCGGACCGAAGGTTCGACCCCGTTCAGGCTGTCGCTCCACGTCGGCGATGTCGGCCACACGCTCGTTGTCGGCCCGACCGGCGCGGGCAAGTCGGTGCTGCTCGCGCTGATGACTTTGCAGTTCCGCCGGTACGCCTGTGCCCAGGTGTTCGCCTTCGATTTCGGTGGATCGATCCGCGCTGCCGCGCTCGCGATGGGCGGCGACTGGCACGATCTCGGCGGCGGGCTGACCGAAGGGGCGGAAACCAGCGTGTCGCTGCAACCGCTCGCCCGCATCGAACAGACCGCTGAACGCGCATGGGCGGCGGACTGGCTGATCGCGATCCTGACGCGCGAGGGCGTCGCGATCACGCCGGAGGTGAAGGAGCATCTCTGGACGGCGCTGTCGTCGCTCGCCTCGGCCCCGGTCGAGGAGCGGACCATCACCGGCCTCGCCGTGCTGCTCCAGTCCAACGACCTCAAGCAGGCGCTGCGGCCGTACTGCGTCGGCGGCGCGTGGGGCCGGTTGCTTGATGCCGAGCACGAGCATCTCGGCACGGCCACCGTCCAGGCGTTCGAGACCGAAGGGCTGATCGGCACCGATGCCGCGCCCGCCGTGCTCGCGTATCTGTTCCATCGCATCGAGGACCGGCTCGATGGACGCCCGACGCTGATCATTATCGACGAGGGCTGGCTGGCGCTCGACGACGAAGGCTTCGCCGGCCAGCTCCGCGAGTGGCTGAAGACGCTGCGCAAGAAGAACGCCTCGGTCGTCTTCGCCACGCAGAGCCTGTCGGATATCGATGGCAGCGCCATCGCGCCCGCGATCATCGAGAGCTGCCAGACCCGGCTGCTTCTTCCCAACGAACGCGCGATTGAGCCGCAGATCACCGCCATCTATCGGCGGTTCGGCCTCAACGACCGCCAGATCGAGATCCTCGCGCGGGCGACGCCGAAGCGCGACTATTACTGCCAGTCGCGCCGCGGCAACCGGCTGTTCGAGCTGGGGCTGTCCGACGTGGCGCTGGCGCTGTGCGCCGCATCCTCGCGCACCGACCAGCAGGCCATCGCCACAATCGCCGCCGAGCACGGCCGCGATGGCTTCCTCGCCGCTTGGCTGCCCCACCGCGGCGTCGGCTGGGCCGCCGACCTGATCCCCGACCTCACCAACCTCGAACCGGAGGACCGTTCGTGACCCAGCCTTTCCGTACCTGTAGCCGCGCCCGCCGTTTCGCGCTGGCGCTGCTCACCATGCCGATCGCCGCCGCGCCGATGCTGGCGACGCCCGCCGTCGCACAGTGGACGGTGTTCGACCCGTCGAACTACGCGCAGAACGTCCTCCAGGCGGCGCGCACGCTCCAGCAGGTCAACCAGCAGATCACCTCGCTCCAGAACGAGGCGACGATGCTGGTCAACCAGGCGCGCAACCTCGCCAGCCTGCCGTACTCCTCGCTCCAGCAACTCCAGCAGAACGTCCGCCGCACGCAGGCGCTGCTCCAGCAGGCGCAGAACATCGCCTTCGACGTGCGCTCGATCGACCAGGCGTTCCAGCGCCAGTACGGCAGCGCGTCGATGTCGGCGTCCGACCGGCAGCTCGTCACCGACGCCCGCTCGCGCTGGCAGAATACGGTCGGCGGTTTGCAGGACGCGATGCGCGTGCAGGCCGGCGTCGTCGGCAACATCGACAGCAACCGCGCCGAGATGGCGA
>JAAIGG010382560.1_pt1 | contig 32918 bp, 34 predicted proteins | sample 6487391 | NCBI WGS metagenome assembly JAAIGG01 (sample SAMN13974130, study PRJNA590717) | phyllosphere metagenome | biome: asymptomatic weeds; feature: pooled weeds collected from a community garden; material: weeds; isolation source: pooled asymptomatic leaves from various weed species from...
GAACGCATAGCGCCCATCGTCGGCCACCCGGATACGGCGGCGATTGTTGAACGGCGTCTGCTCGTGGGTGGGGTCGAAGTGCGAATAGAAGCCCTTCGAATTGGCGTGCCAGACATGCAGGATCGCGTTCCTCACCGGCTCGCCGTCCGGCCCCGTGATCCGTCCGGCCATGTAGAGCGTGCTGGTATCGTCGGGATCGTCGGTCAGGTTGGCGTCATTGTCGACCAGGGGCGCGCCCTCGACATAGAGCGGCCCTTCGATGGTGCGGGGCGTGCCGCCGCTCTTGCCCGCCTCGGCATCCTTGGCGTCCATATAGAGGTCGAGGAAATGTTCGAGGCCGACGCCGGGCATCAGCAGCCCGAACTCGTCCGCGCCTTTCTGAAGGAAGTTGACCGCGCCCCACACCTCGTTCTCGCTGATGTCATGTTTGACGATCAGCACCATCAGCGACTCCACCAGATCGCGCAGGATCGCCTTGACGCGCGGATCGCCCTTGTCGGACGCCGTGCCCGCGACGCGGTCGAGCAGGTCCTGGATGGCGGGGGTCTTCACGAAGCTGGTGTCCATCACACTCTCCTATATTCTGTCTGTCCGGCCGCTCGTCGGCGGTCTTGTCGTTCGGGTCGTCAGCGGTCGTCGTCGTGAAGCGACGAGGGATGGCGGCACAAGGCCGTCACCCGGATCGTCATGAAGGGATAGAGCGGCAGGCTCATCAATATGTCGTGCAACTCGCTATTGGAGCGGACATCGAAGATGCTGACATTGGCGTAGCGGCCGACCACCCGCCAGATATGCCGCCAGGTCCCGGCGCGTTGCAGCTCCTGGAACCGCGCCTTTTCCGCGGCCTTCAATCGGGCGGCTTCCTCGGCGTCGAAGCCCAGCGGGATGTTCACGTCCATTTCGACCTGGAACAACATGGGTCAGCCTCTCCCTGCGACGACATGAAGGGTGGGGGAGCGACGATCGCGGCGGTAAAAGGCGACGCGATCCTCGTCCAATGCGATGCCCAGGCCGGGGCCGGTCGGCACGTTCAGGTGGAAATCGGCATAGCGGAGCGGCTCGGCCAATATGTCCTCGGTCAGCAGCAGCGGCCCGAACAGCTCGGTTCCCCAAGCCAGCGAGGGCAGGGTGGCGCAGAGATGCGCTGACGCCACCGTCCCCACGCCGCCCTCCAGCATGGTGCCGCCATAGAGCCCGACGCCCCCCGCCTGGGCGATGGTCGCCACCGTATGGGCGGGAAGGAGGCCGCCCGATTGGGCGATCTTGACCGCGAACACCCGTGCCCCGCCGCAGGCCGCAATGGCGAAGGCGTCATTGGGGCCGTGCAGCGCTTCATCGGCCATCAGCGGCACGACATGCTTGGCGGACAGCCGGGCCATCGCGGCGTGATCGTGGCGGGCAACGGGCTGTTCGACTAGGTCGACGCCTGCCTCCTCCAGCATCCTCATGCCCAGATCGGCCTGCGCCTCGCTCCAATTCTGGTTGACGTCGACGCGCACGCTGCCCCGGTCGCCGACCGCGCGCTTGATCGCAGCGACATGGGCGACATCGGCGCGCACATCGCGCTTGCCGATCTTCAGCTTGAAGATGTTGTGCCGCCGTTCGGCCAGCACCCGTTCGGCTTCCTCGATGTCGCGCGCCGTATCGCCGCTGGCCAGCGTCCAGGCGACCGGCAGCCGATCGCGGACCGCGCCCCCGCCGATCAGCGCGGAGACGGGCACACCCAGCCGCTTGCCCGCCATGTCGAGCAAGGCGGTTTCCACCGCGCATTTGGCGATGTGATTGCCGAAGATGCTCCTGGCGATTCTGGCCATGGCCGCGCCGACCTGCGCGGCGTCACAGCTTTTAAGAACGGGGGCGATGTAAGTGTCGATGGCCAGCTTGATGCCCTCCGGGCTCTCCTCGCCATAGCTGAGCCCGCCGATGGTCGTGCCCTCGCCGATCCCCTCGACGCCGTCGGAATCGCGCAGCCGGACCAGCACGATCGACTGGTGGTGCATGGTCGCCATGGCGAGCACATGCGGCCGGATCGTCGGGATGTCGACGATATAGGTATCGACCTCGGCGATCGTGGCCATGCCCTCTTCCTATCCCAATTCTTCCAAATTCCTCCTGAAGCTATGCCTGCGGCCCTGGACGCGCAAAGATCATTATGGTCTGCTTGCGATACTTGGAGAGTATGAGCCCATGGACCTGCGCCAGCTTCGCTACTTCGTCACCGTCGCCGCCGAGCGGAATTTCAACCGCGCGGCCGAGCGGCTGCATATGGCGCAGCCCCCGCTCAGCCGATCCATCCAGCAACTGGAGGCGGAGGTCGGTGCGACGCTGATCGACCGGACCAGCCGCCCGCTCGCGCTGACCCCGATGGGGCAGTTGTTCCATGATCAGGCGGTGCAGGTGCTGCGGCGGGTGGACGACATGCGGACGATGATGGACGCGGCGATCGCGACCGACCGGCGGCGCTTCACCATCGGTTTCGTCGCCTCCACCATCTATGCGCGCCTGCCCGCCCTGATCCGCGAGTTCCGGGCGGAGATGCCCGATGTCGAACTGACGCTGGTCGAAAGCCCGACGTTGGACCAGATCGCGGCGCTGAAGGAAGGTCGGATCGACATCGGTTTCGGGCGTATCCGCTTCGATGACCCGGCGGTCCGGCGCACCGTGCTGCGCCGCGAGTCGCTGATCGCGGCGGTGCCGATGGGAAGCCCTTTGGGGCGCGACGGTGCGCCGGTGTCGCTATCGGCCCTGGCACGCGAAAAGCTGGTTCTCTACCCCAGCGCGCCGCGCCCCAGCTATGCCGATCAGGTCCTGTCGCTGTTCCACGACAACGGCCTCAGCCCCGACCGTATCGTCGAGGCGCGCGAGTTGCAGATCGCCATCGGCCTGGTCGCGGCGGAAGAAGGCGTGGCGGTGATCCCGGAGTCGGTGCGCAAGGCGCGGACCGAGGATGTGCGCTATCTCGAACTGGTCGAACCCGCCCATTCGCCGATCATCATGAGCCACCGGGTCGGCGACGCCTCGCCTGAACTCCGCGCCTTTCTGCGGATCATTGCCCGCAAATATACCGACTGGGGCTATGCTGTGCCCGAAGCGCTGCTGGCGGATCGCGAATAACGTGCCGTCGAGACGCTGACCTGGGAGAGGATGAGAGGATGGACATAAGGCAGCTGCGCTATTTCGTGACCGTCGCGCAGGAAGGCAATTTCACCCGCGCCGCCGAGCGTCTCCACATCGCCCAGCCGCCGCTCAGCCGCCAGATCCAGCAGATCGAAGAACGGGTCGGCGCGACCCTGATCGACCGCTCCGCCAAGCCGCTGCGGCTGACGCCCATCGGCCATCTCATCTATGATCAGGCGATCAGTATCCTGGCCCGCATGGCCGACATGGATGCGATGATCGCGAAAGCCGTGGTGTCGCAGAAGCGGCGTTTCGCGATCGGCTTCGTCGCCTCCACCATCTATTCGCGCCTGCCCGCGATCATCCGCGCCTATCGGGAGGCGATGCCCTCGGTCGAACTGTCGCTGATCGAAGGCGGCACCCTGTCGCAGATCGCCGCGCTGAAGGAAGGGCGGATCGATGTCGGCTTCGGGCGCATCCGGTTCGAGGATGACGCCGTGGCGCGCGTGGTGCTGCGCGAGGAGCCGCTGATCGTCGCGCTCCCGGCCACGCATGTGCTGGCGGCGGGCGGGCCGGTGTCGCTGGCGTCATTGGCGACGGACCCGCTGATCCTCTATCCCAATGCGCCGCGACCGAGCTATGCCGATCAGGTGGTCGGGCATTTTCGCGATCTGGGCGTCACCCCGGTGATCGCCCATGAGGTCAGTGAGTTGCAGATCGCCATCGGGCTGGTCGCGGCGGGGGAGGGGTTCTGCATCGTCCCCGCCTCCGTCCGTCGATCGCGCGTCGACGGCGTTCGCTATCGCCAGCTGGTCGAGCCGGTCGCCTCGCCGATTATTATGAGCTTCCGCAAGGACGATCGTTCGCCCGAACTCCACGCCATGGCGGCGGTGATCCGCGAGCGATACAGCGTATGGGATTATCCGGTCCCCGACGCGATCCTGCGCATGACCGGCCAGGGGGAGGCGAGCTGAGCCAGGCCAACCTTTCAGGTATGGCGATCATATGGAGTTGGTGTTGGACGTGCGTGACGCGTCCCAACATTCTGCCCCAACGAAAGCGAAATCGCTTCGGGACAAGTCGCACGACAGATCGCGACGGCAGATGGAGAGGAAGCAGAAAATGGCTTCTATATCATACCGATATTGGGTCGGGCGGCGAAAGGGCCGCGCACTGGCAGGGCTGGCCGGACTGTGCCTGATGCTGCCCATGGTGGCGCAGGCCCAGCAGTCGCCGACGGACGGCAAGGAGCGGCGTTTCTATGTCAGGCTAGGCGCGGCCCGCATCATGTTCGACGAAAAGGCCGATGTGAAGCTGGCGGGGCAGACCCTGCCGGGTGCGAATGCGACCGCGTCGAACAACAACGGTATCAGCCTCGACATCGGCTATTTCCTGACGCCCAATGTGTCCGTCGCCGCCACGGTGGGCGTGCCGCCGACCAGCACGCTGACCGCGTCGGGCACGCTCGCCGGGGCGGGCACGCTGGGCAAGGTCACCTATGGTCCGGGCCTCTATACCCTGCGCTATCATTTCGGGCGTCCGGGTGGAGTGCGGCCCTATATCGGCGGCGGCCTGAACTGGACGATCATCTTCAAGACCGAAGACGGCGTGCTGAAGGACTTCCGCACCAGCAACACGCTGGGCCCCGCGATCACCGGCGGCATCGACGTGCCGCTCAACGAGCGGATCGGCGTGTTCGGCGCGGTCAGCAAGGTGTGGACCAGCACCAACGCCCGCTTCCGGCTCGACACGCCGAATGGCCTCGTGCCGGGCACCGCGCGGGTGCGGCTCGATCCGCTGATCGTGCAGGCCGGCCTGCAATATCGCTTCTGATCCCCTCGGTTCGAACAGGAAGACATGTCATGACCGTCACCGATATCATCCTGATCCATGGCGCCTGGAACCGCGGCGCCTGCTATGACGCGGTCGTCCCGCTTCTCGAAGCGCGGGGCTACCGCGTCCACGCACCCGACCTGACCGGCCACACCCCCGGCGATGACGGCCATTTGTCGGTCGTCGACATGGAGCACTACACCCGCCCCGTCGCCGAGATCATGGCGCGGGCGGAGGGCGAGTCGATCCTGCTCGGCCATAGCATGGGCGGATCGTCCATTTCCTGGCTGGCGCAGCATCATGCCGACAAGGTCGCGGGGCTGATCTACCTCACTGCCTTCCTGACCGCGCCCGGGGTGACGCCGGAAACCTTCGTCATGCCCGGCGAGCCCAACCGGGGCACGCCGCACGCGCTGGACCTGATCCAGCCGGTCGATGACGGGCGCGGGCTACAGGCGGACTTCACGCGGCTGGAGCGTTTCCGCGAGGTCTTCATGGGCGATTATCCTGGCGAGGGGATGCCGCCGGCCGATCAGTTCATCCAGACGCAGACGACCATACCCTTCGGCACGCCCAACCCGATGGACGGTCGCGCCCTGGCGATCCCGCGCCTGTATATCGAGGCGCTGGACGATGTCGCGATCCCCATCGCCGTGCAGCGCCAGATGCAGAAGGAATTCCCCGGCCCGGTCGCGGTCGTGTCGCTCCCGGCCAGCCATGCGCCCTATTACTCGATGCCCGAGCGACTGGCCGAGGCGATCGCCGATTTCGCCGACGCGCCCGCCGAATATCGCCAGACGGCGACGGCCGCGTAAGAACCACGGAGGCTTCCATGAAGATCGCGATCATCGGCGCCGGTATCGGCGGACTTACCCTCGCGCTGGCGCTGCGGGCGCGGGGGATCGAGGCGACGCTGTACGAGCAGGCGGCGGAACTGAGCGAGATCGGCGCGGCAGTCGCCCTGTCGGCCAATGCGACCCGCGAGTTGCAGAGGCTGGGCCTGATCGACCAGCTGGAGCGGACGGGGGTCGAGCCGACCGAGCTCATCTACCGCGACGGCCTGTCCGGTGATCGCCTGGCCTCCCATGCGGTGCGCAAGGGCGGCGCCTATCGCGATCGGTTCGGCGCGCCCTATCTGGGCATCCACCGCGCCGACCTGCAGACGACGCTGGGTCGCGCGGTAGGAAGCGAACATATCCATCTGGCCCACCGGCTGGAGCGGATCGAGCCCAGGGGCGAGGGGGTGAGGCTCCACTTCGCCGGGCCCGATCCCGTGGAGGCCGATATCGTGGTGGGCGCGGACGGCGTTCGCTCCGTCACCCGGCAATGGGTCGGCGGCCAGCCGCTGCGCTATTCCGGGACCAGCGCGTTTCGCGGCATCGTACCGGTCGAGCGGCTGGACGCCTTGCCCGACCCCCAGGCGATCCAGTTCTGGATCGGCCAGGACGCCCATCTGTTGCATTATGCGATCGGCGGCGATGGCGGTCACGTCAACTTCTTCGCGGTGGTTGAGGGGCCGACCGCCTGGCCCGATCGCGGCGGTACGGTGCCGATCGAGCCCGGTGAAGCGGTGGCGGCCTTCGCCGACTGGCACCCGGCCGTTCGCCAGATGGTCGCGGCGGGCGATGTCGAACGGCGCTGGAGCCTGTTCGTCGCCCCGCCGCTTCGCCACTGGCATCGCGGGCCGGTCGTCCTGATCGGCGATGCCGTTCATGCGATGCTGCCGCATCACGGGCAGGGTGCGAACACGACGATCGAGGATGCCATTACCTTGGCGACGATGCTCGACGGTCTGACGTCGTCCAACCGCGCTGCGCGCTTTGCCGCCTATCAGAAGGAGCGGGCCCTTCGCACCCGCCTCATCCAGCGCAGCTCATGGGACGCCAATCGCGCGCTCCATACCGATGCCGGCCTGCCCGATGCGACCCGGCATCGCGCCATGCACCGCTTCCCTGAACGCTATGGCTGGATCCACAAATTCGATGCGTCCGCGCGATTGTCGGGCATGCCTTACGCCGGTGTAGTGCGCCACTGACGGCATTGGCAGCCGCTGGTTCAAACGGTGGCGCATCGGTATGGCGGATGGGCATTGGAGAGACAGTGTTGTTGCCCCCTAAATGCCTGACGGGGCCGCGCGGGTTTGCGTGATGTACTCGCGGGGCGAGCGGTAGCCCAGCGCCTTGGGCGGGTGGATCCCGGAGGAGACCTCGCCGTCCTTGTAACGCCTGGTCGTATGCTCAGTCATATGCCTTACTCTTATCCAAGAACGAGGCCCTGTCAGGTCATTTAGGGTCAGGACTCGTTGATCAAAGCCAGAAGATGACGGTGGCAGCGAGGGCGACGGCGGAGAAGAAGGCCGTAGGGCAGCGATCGTAGCGGGTGGCAACACGCCGCCAGTCTTTAAGACGGCCGAACATGATCTCGATGCGGCTCCGCCGCCGGTAGCGGCGCTTGTCATACCTGACGGGCTCGTTGCGTGATCGCCGGCCCGGAATGCAGGGCTGGATGCCCTTGGCCTGGAGAGCGTCGCGGAACCAGTCGGCGTCATAGCCGCGATCCCCGAGCAGCCACTGCGCCTTGGGCAAGTCGTCGAGCAGCGCCGCCGCACCGGTGTAGTCGCTGACCTGTCCTGCGGTCATGAAGAAGCTCAAGGGGCGGCCGTTCGCGTCGGCGACGGCGTGGAGTTTGGTGTTCATGCCGCCTTTGGTCCGGCCGATCAGGCGGCCAAGATCCCCTTTTTAACCCGCAGGCTCGAAGCCGTGCGGTGAGCCTTGAGATAAGTGGCGTCGATCATCACGGTCTGCGCCGCAAGGCGGCGGGCTATACCATCGAGCAGCTTGCCAAGGCGCTGGTCATGGTCGGCCTGCATGGCCGCGACCGCCGGAATCTGGAAGAGCTGCGCGCGCTCCAGCACCGGACGCGCGACCAGGTCGCGCTGTTCGAACGGCCCGGTGCGCTCATCGCCCGGCGCGAACCCGAACCCTTCGGCGTCCACACGCCGGACGAGGGCGGGGCCTGGCCGTTCGAGCGCGAGCACCACCTGGTCGTCGCTGCCCGACACGCCCGCGCCCGTGCCGACGCCAATCCCGGCGAGTTCGAGATCGTCGGGTTCGCCGACGCCGTCGACACGCTGCTGTGGTGGGAAACCACCGCCATGCCCGCCCGCCTGCTCGCCGACATCAATATCGGCCTGCGCGACGGATCGTACCTCCACCCCCGCGCCGTGCCTGTCGCCGCCCTGGCCCTGAAGGAAGCCGCATGACCAACCCAGCCCCCCGCAAGCGCCCGCTGCTGACCGCCCTGATGATCCTGCTGGCGATCGTCGCGATCCCGTTCGTCCTGCTCGGCGTCTTCGGCTCCGCCCAGGAGCGTCGTCGGTGACCGATCCTCGAATAAATACATCCAAGTCGAAGCATGGGGGGAAGGGGAGGGCGACACCGTGAAAAAGGAAGTCCTTCAACGCCTGCCCGACTGGCCAGCGCGCATGACGGCCGATGTTGCCGCCGTGTACATGTCTATTTCGAAGTCGACGTTCCTGATCCGCTTCGGCGACATCGGGGTTCGTGAGGGCTCGAACGTGTTTTGGGCGCGGACCCAGCTTGATCGACACATTGCCAAGCAGTTCAGCATCAAGCAGCCTCGCGCGCAGGCGCGTAGCGAGGACGGCGATAGCTCATGGGACGACTTACGTTGAAGAATGTGACCGAGCGCCCGCGCGGATCTGGCCAGCTCTATTTCAGGCGCAAGATTGCCGGAAAGGACACGTATATCCGCCTGCCGGCCGCAGACGATCCAACTTTCCACGAAATTTACCGCCAGCTTTCGAGCACCGCGCCCGCGCGCGTCGGGCCAAAGCACGGGACGCTCGGCTGGCTGGCGCTGGACTATCGCGGCTCGGTCGAATGGCAGGCTAAAAGTGCGCGGACGCGGGAGAACCAGGACCGATACATCCAGTTGATCATCGACGAACACGGCCATCGCACCGTCACCGGGGTCCGGCCCTTCATGATCTACAAGATGCGTGACGCCTATGCCGAGACGCCCGGCAAGGCGAACGTGTGGCTCAGCGTGTTCGGCTCGCTGATGCGTCACGCGATCAAGCTGGGCCTGATCGACAAGAACCCGGCCAACGAAGTCCCCGTCCTAAAGACTGGCGAGCATGAACCGTGGCCGGTCGACCTGCTGCGGGTATGTCTGGAAGAAGCCACACCGATGACCCGGCTGGCGATCATCACTGGCCTCTGCTCCGGACAGCGGATCGGCGATTGCATCCGCATGCAATATGGCTGGATCACCGCTGGCATCATGGAATTCACCCAGGAGAAGGTTCGCAAGGGCGGCGTGACGAAGGACGTGGCGGTGCCGATGCATCCCATGTGGACCGATGAGCTGGCCAAGCTGCCGCGAAAATCGGTGACGCTGCTGTACGAGCGTACGGGCGCGCCCTTCAAGACGACCGCCGCGATCCAGGAGCGCTTGCGCAAGCTGATGGACAAAGAGCCGGTGCGCGAGGTTCTGGAGGATCTGATCGCGCGCGAGACGATCAAGGAGGGCGCGACCTTCACCTTCCACGGCTTGCGCAAGAACGCATGCTGCTACCTGCTGGAGACGGGGCTAAACGACAGTGAAGTTGGCTCAATCTTGGGCATGTCGCCGGAGATCGTGCGCCACTATGGCAAGCGGACTAGGGCATTGATGGTGGCGCGGGGAGCAGCAGAGCGGCTTGTTGGCGGCAATATAATTCGGCTTTGATGAGCTACGGTAAAGCGGTTCAGATTGATGGATTGATCGAATGCCGAAAGGCTTTCAGGATGGCGTCACGTAGCCGATTTCGATCAGGCCTAGGTGCAGCACATCTGATAACAGCATGCTGAGCATTGTCCTGTTTAGCATCGTCGTAAACCCGGACGATCTGACCTTCAGACCCCGGGATCGCGATGTTGCGCAAATCTGACACGCTGGCTACCAAGCATCCCCGAGATGTATGCCTTTCCCCCGCCTGAGCTATAGAGCGCTCACCTAGATCGGCATCGCTAAGGTCAATATTTCTATCGACTGATGCTCCATGAGAAGCGCCGCAAACATTCACGTTTGCTCCATTCTCAGCATCAAACAATTCGGACTTCTGAAAAGCTGCCTTAAATGGATTTGAATTGCCAGTGTGGATGTGACGAGCGACAGTTTCGTCATTTTGGACCGGCCCCAAGGGGCCAGGACACTTTGGCTCTAAGTCGCTCTGTTCAATCCACATGCTGCTATTTAAGCCAAATTTGCAGCTTCTCGAAAGCCTTGGTACACTGCTTCCGAAAATGGCTCGTCAATCCTGATAGGCCGATCATTATCGTGGGCTTGGTGATAAGCCACCAGATTGCCATCGTGAGCCAAGCTAATCGAGGTATAGGAGCTATCGCGCTCCCATACAAAATCGACTTCGCCGTCATCCTCTCGTGTCAGGCGCGGGGCTTGAAGTCCACCACGGTAAAGATCTCGGCATATTTTTAATGCCTGGGCAGCAAGCCGGCCCGAAGCATCATCTGTCGAAGACCAAAAATCCAAGTGAGCGAAGATACGCCTCCACTTCGCCGCGTTTTCAGGTGAGTTCGCTTGAACGCTTGGCGTAATCGCGGCTGTAGAATAAATTAAGGTGCTGCCCTTAAGTGCTAACGGCACCTCCGAAAACGCTTTTTGGGCTGCAGCAGCGGAGGAATTGCATCCCATCAGGATCAAACCGCCTGCCGCGATATACCGTGAAACGTAGCTATGTACATTTGACAGCTGAAGGACGGAATTACGGCCTTGGGCCGCAATATCCTTGGCGTTATTGCTGATCAGAATGGGCTCAACCATTTGAGGTGGATCCATCGCCCCTGATAACGGCTTCATGCGTGCGACGCGCGGTGGTAACAAACTCGTCGATCGGCGTGCCATCTTCCATCAAACGCACAAGCAGTTGCGTGGTGAGGAGCTGCAGGGCATCCGAGTTCATCCGCACCCGGCATACCTCGTACATCGAGTTTTGGATCTGAACCGAAGAAAGATCGGTTTCCTGTCCGTCAGCGGCGATGGTCAGACGGTTGGCGACTAGCGTCGGACTGATCGCCATAAAGGCAATTTCTACGTCGCGCCCCAGAGCGATGACGACCGCATTATCCGCAGTGGCCCGAGCAAACGTATTATCGCGCATGATAGGGACATCACGCGTGGTTGCAGCTTCGGTCATTGCTCTCTCCGCGCCTAGGACAGGCGAGTGTGTACCTAAAGGTGTAAATAAGGTCGAAACGTACAAGATCAAAGTCCACTTGACAGGTCAAGCAGAGATGCGGGGGCAAAGTTACGTTTCTTTAGGGGGCAAAAGCCAAGCCACAAATGATCAAGAATGGCTGATTTCAGCCATTGGTGACCCCTACGGGAATCGAACCCGTGTTTCAGCCGTGAAAGGGCCGCGTCCTAACCGCTAGACGAAGGGGCCGCCGGGTGGCGTGGAGGGGCCTCTAAGGGAGGGGGTGGAATCGGTCAAGGGCTTTTTTCAATTCCGTTTCAATCGGCCCAGGCGGCGTCCTCGACATGGAGTTCGGCGACGTCGCGGCCCGACCAGTCGTCCACTTTGGCGCGTCCGGCCAGCCAGAGGCGGCGGGTGCTGCCCGCACCCAGCAGGGCCTGGCCGAGTGCGGTGTCGGCGTGGCGGAAGGCCATGGCTTTCAAACTGCGGCCATCGGGCCCCGCGACGATCGCGCGGACATGGTTGGTGCCGACCAGATCGGCGCGGACGACCCGGAAGGGGCCCGCTGCCACGCGGGGGGCGGGCCAGCCCATGCCATAGGGGCCGCCGGCCTCCATCGCACCGACCAGCGCGGAGTTCACGCCGCCGGGCGCCAGCACGGCGTCGACCAGCAGCGCGCGACCGGCGCTGGCCTGTACGACGGCGGCGGCGAGGCGCTCTTCCAGGAAGTCCGCGAGTTCGGCGATCCGCCCCGCCTCGACCGTCAGGCCCGCCGCCATCGCATGGCCGCCGCCCGCGATCAGCAAGCCGTGTTCCTTAGCCGCCAGGATCGCCGCGCCGAGGTCGACGCCGCTGATCGAGCGGCCCGAGCCCTTGCCGATGCCGTTCTCGTCCACTGCGATGACGATGGCGGGGCGGTCGAGCTTTTCCTTCAGCCGACCGGCGACGATGCCGATGACGCCGGGGTGCCATCCTTCGCCCGACACGATGGCAACCTGACGGGCGCGATCGACACCGGTTTCCGCGATGGCTTGCACCCCCGCTTCGATCGCACGGCGTTCGTCGTTGAAATGGTTGAGTTCCTCCGCAATCATGCGCGCTTCGGCGGGGTCGTCGGTGGTCAGCAGTCGGACGCCCAGATCGGCCCGCCCGACGCGCCCGCCCGCATTGATGCGCGGGCCCAGCGCGAAACCCAGATCGGTGCAGGTCGGCGCACGGGTCAGCCGGGCCGCCTCGGTCAGCGCGGCCAGGCCGATATTGCGCCGCTGCGCCATGACCTTCAGCCCCTGCGCCACGAAGGCGCGGTTGAGGCCGCGCAAGGGGGCGACGTCGGCCACCGTGCCCAGCGCCACCAGATCGAGCAGGTCGAGCAGCCGGGGCTCGGCCCGATCGGCGAAGAAGCCGCGTGTCCGCAGCGTCCGGATCAGCGCCGCGCCCAGCAGGAAGCATACGCCCACCGCCGCGAGATGGCCGTGCGCGGCCCCCTCCGCCTCGTCCAGCCGATTGGGGTTCACCACCGCATGGGCCCGGGGCAGTTCGGTGGCGCATTTGTGGTGGTCGACCACCATCACCTCGATCCCGGCGGCATGGGCGGCGGCGAGCGGCTCGAAGGCCTGCGCGCCGCAATCCACGGTGACGATCAGCGTCGCTCCCTCTGCCTGCAATCGCAGCAGCGCGGCCTCGGTCGGGCCATAGCCCTCGGTCAGCCGGTCGGGGATATAGGCGCGCGGGCTAAGCCCCAGGTCGCGGAGCAGCCGCACCATGACCGCCGCCGAGGTCGCACCGTCCACGTCATAATCGCCGAAGATCGCCACCGCCTCGCGCGCGATCACCGCATCGGCGAGGCGCTGGGCGGCGCGGTCCATGTCACGGAAGATCGAGGGGTCGGGCATGAACCCCCGGATCGATGGCGTGCGGTGCGCCTCGACCGCATCGGGGGGACAGCCGCGCGCAAGGAGAAGCTGCGCGACCAGATCGTCATGCCCCATGCCGTCGCGCGCATCGGCGGCAAGCGCACGCCAGCGCCAGGGCTGGCCCAGGATCGACTGGGCGATGCCGAGAACCTCGGTCATGGGCGGATCACGAAAAGCGGGAACGTCACGCGAACGCCATGCCATGCGGGGTAGAGTCGCGACAAGGGGGCGCGGCGATGCGCAGCCGGGATCAGCTAACCCAGTTTCCTTCGCGAAACCATTTGGTGATGACGTATTTGGTGCCCTCGACGACCGGCATCCCTTCGTGAAGGGTCATCTCATTGGGGCTGCCGTCCAGCTTCATATTGTTCCAGGCGAGCAACAGGCCCCGGCGCGGGGCGACGCGGATGCCCGCCTGGGGAAACCAGGTCGCGCCGCCTTCGGGCACGTCGTTGAGATAGATCATCGCGGTCCAGGTCCGCTGTCCGCCATGGACGCGCACCTTTTCCCAATAGCTTTCGCTTTCGTGGAAATAATCATGGTGCGCGCGGAACTGCTGGCCGGGGGCATAGCGCTGTCCCTGCATCGTCTCGCCCTGTTCGGGGGAAATGCCGAGCAGCGCGGCGATCGACTCGTCGATCGGCTGAACATCCGGCGACCAGCGCGCCATGTCGCAGCTTTCCGAGGTGCGGAAGCCGTAATCGGGCCGATCGGACAACAGCGTCGAGGGGCGCCGATTAGAATCGATCATCGCCATCAGCTTGTCGCACTGATCGGGCGTCAGAAAGTCGGGCTGGTAATAGATTTGCGCCGTGTCGGTCGTCACGCGGGTGACCGCCGGATTGGCGTCGAGATGCCGAGCGACGCTGACCCCGAACTGCGCGCGCAAGGGGGAGGCGGCGGGGTTACCCTTGGGCTTCCTCGAAAAGAACGACATGAACGGGATGTGCGACGATGCACGGATAAAGACAAGGGGGGAGTCGTGGGAGGGAGCCGTCACGCCCCCTCCCGCATGGCTTCACCAGAAGATGTCGTACACCACGTCGACGACCAGCCCGCTGCGCAGGTCGACCAGGATCGCGTCGTTATAATAACGGACCCAGCGATAGGAGCCATAGGCGGGCGGCAGGCGATAGGCATAGGGATCGTCCAGCCAATAGCTTTGGCCGAAGAACACCGGGTCGATGATCACCCCGCTGGAAAAGCGCTGATAATCATAGTCGCGGAAGGGGGAGTAATAGCGGGGCAGGTGATAGGTGCCCCGGTTCAGCGACCGCCATTGCATCCAGTCATAGCGCCGGTCGCGCCGCCAGCCGCGATTCCACTGGTCCGCCCAGGCGCGCCGCTCGGCAAAGCCATAGGCCTGATCGGACTGATCGCGCCAGTCGCCATAGCTGCGCTGCCAGCGGTCGCGGTCCTCGCGCTGGCGACGTTGCTGGTCACGCCAGCGCTGATCCTGTCCCGGATCTCGGGCCGGACCGGCCCCCGGAACACCCCATCGCGGGCCACGATCGTCGCGCCAACCGCCGCGATCGATCCGCACGCCGCCGGGGCCGCGATCGGGGCGGGTCTGATCCGGCGCGGGGCCGGGACGGGGGCCGCCGCCGAAACCGCCGCGATTGCCCCAGTCGCCACGATCCGCCGGCCTGGGAGGGGCGACCGGTTGGGGTGCGGGTTGAGGGGCGCGCGGGGCCTCCGCATGGTCGGGGCGGAAGGCGGGGCGGTTCTCCGGAAAGTCCTCGCGATTGTGGAAGATCGGGCGGCCTTCGCCGCGCTCCAGACGACCGGCGGGGCCGCCGGGGCCACCGCGCCTTGGTCCACCTTCGGGCCGACCGCGCGGGCCCTGATCGATCATTTGCTGAGCCGCCGCCATGGCGGGCATCGCGCCCGAAACCATCGTCGTCGCGGCCAGCAGTGCTGCCATCCAACGCCTGTTCATTGTCCTCAACCCCATGTGTCGGCGCACGAGCCGACCCCGATCATAGGACGAGTTATGCCGCATCGGCGTTGAGCGGATGCTGAACCCTTTTGTCAGCTTGCCGAAAGAATCGGAGGGCGATCGTCATGGTTCTTCGCGCGGGCCCTGGCCCGGGACCAGGGCGGGGACGGTGCGGGCGGCATCGGAGGGATCGGTGCCGGGCAGGGGGGCGGCGGGGATCGTCTCCTCGCCGCGCGCGGCCCGGGCGGCGCGCTGGATCGCCTCGACCAGCCGGGGATAGATGCCGCAGCGGCAGATATTGGTGATGCCGGCGCGGATCACCTCTTCCGAGGGATCGGGGTTGCGATGGATCAGCGTGGCGGCGGCCATCACCATGCCGGGGATGCAATAGCCGCACTGGCCAACATTGGCCGCCAGGAACGCCTGCTGGACGGGATGCGATCGGTCGCGCGACAGCCCCTCGATGGTGGTGACGACACTGCCCTCGATCCGCCCGATCGGCACCTGGCAACTCCGTACCGCCCGGCCCTCGACATCGACCGTGCATGCCCCGCAATCGCCGGTGCCGCAGCCATATTTGGTGCCGGTCAGATTGGACGCATCGCGCAGCGCCCAGAGCAGCGGCGTGTCCGGGGGCAGGCGATAGCGCACGGGCTGGTTGTTGACGGTCAGGCTGGTCATCGCGGACGCGGGCTTAGCGGATGGGGCGGCGGGCGGCTACCGGCCCAGCATCGGCGCGGCGCGGTCGAGCGACAGGTCGGCGTCGGAGAAGCGGATCGGGGTGCGCACACCGGGGACGGTCGATCCGTCCGGCCGCTCGGGCCGGATGGCGAGGCCGCGTGTGATGACCTGAGGATCGGCAAAGGCCTGTTCCACCGTGTTGATCGGCCCCGCCGGGACGCCCGCCTCCTCCAGGGCGGTGAGCAGATCGTCGCGCCGCCAGCGCGCGGTCGCCGCCTCGATCACCGGGGTCAGTTGGTCGCGGTGCTCGCAGCGCAGCGCATTGGTGGCGTAGCGCGGATCGTCGCCATCGATCCCGACGACCGTGGCGAAGCGCCGGAACTGCGCGTCATTGCCGACCGCCAGGATGAACCAGCCGTCGCTCGCCGGGAAGGCGGCATAGGGGACGATATTGGGATGCGCATTGCCCAGCCGCGTCGGCGTCCTGCCCGAGGCGAGGTAGTTCATTGCCTGGTTGGCGAGCACCCCGGTCATGGTGTCGAGCAGCGCCATGTCGATCCGCTGCCCCCGACCCGTCCGCTCGCGCATGTGGAGCGCCGCCTGGATCGCGATGACGGCGTAGAGTCCGGTCATGATGTCGGCGAGCGCCACGCCGATCTTCTGCGGCGCGCCCGTGGGCTCGCCGGTCAGGTCCATGATGCCGCTCATCCCCTGCACGATGAAGTCGTAACCGGCCCGGGCGGCATAGGGGCCGTCCTGTCCGAAACCGGTGATCGAGCAATAGACGAGGCGCGGGTTGATCGCCGACAGGCTGTCATAGTCGAGGCCATAGCGGGCGAGGCCGCCCAGCTTGAAATTCTCAATAACCACATCGGCATCGGCGATCAGGGCACGCACCGTCGCCTGCCCCTCGGGCGTGGTGAAGTCGGCGACGATGGAGGTCTTGCCGCGATTGGCCGCGTGGAAATAGGCGGCGTCGCGGCTGCCGTCCGGGTTGTCGATGAAGGGCGGGCCCCAGCGGCGGGTGTCGTCGCCCTTGGGGCTCTCGACCTTGATCACCTCCGCGCCCAGATCAGCCAGCACCTGGCCCGCCCAGGGACCGGCCAGGATGCGGGCGAGTTCGACCACCTTCAATCCGGCGAGGGGGGCGGGTTTCGCCATCAAATCCTCCCCAAGCTGTGCTTGGGGAGGGGGAGGATCGGGGTGGGGCTCAAAACGCCGCGATCCCGGTGATGGCGCGGCCCAGGATCAGCGCATGGACGTCGTGCGCGCCCTCATAGGTGTTGACCGTTTCCAGGTTCATCAGGTGGCGCATCACCTGATACTCGCCCGAAATGCCGTTGCCGCCATGCATGTCGCGGGAAGCGCGGGCGATATCCAGCGCCTTGCCGACATTGTTGCGCTTGACGATCGAGATCATCTCGGGCGCGAACCGGCCATCGTCCATCAGCCGCCCGACGCGCAAGCTGGCCTGAAGCCCGAGTGCGATCTCGGTTTCCATATCGGCCAGCTTCTTCTGGAACAGCTGGGTCGCGGCGAGGGGGCGGCCGAACTGCTTGCGGTCGAGGCCATATTGGCGCGCGGCATGGAAGCAGAATTCCGCCGCCCCCAGCGCGCCCCAACTGATGCCGTAACGGGCCCGGTTGAGACAGCCGAACGGGCCCTTCAACCCCTCGACATGGGGCAGCAGGGCATCCTCGCCCACCGCCACCTCGTCCATCATCACCATGCCGGTGATCGAGGCGCGCAAGGACAGCTTGTTGTCGATCTTGGGCGCGGAAAGCCCCTTCATGCCCTTTTCCAGCACGAAGCCTCGGATCGCGCCGCCATGCGCTTCCGACTTGGCCCAGATCACGAAGACGTCGGCGATGGGCGAGTTGGAGATCCAGGTCTTCGCGCCCGACAGGACATAACCGCCGTCCACCTTCTTGGCGGTGGTGCGCATGCCGCCGGGGTCGGAGCCCGCATCGGGCTCGGTGAGGCCGAAACAGCCGATCCACTCGCCGCTCGCCAGCCTGGGGAGGTAGCGGCTCTTCTGTTTGTCCGAGCCGTAAGCGTGGATCGGATACATGACGAGGCTGGACTGCACGCTCATCATTGAGCGATAGCCGCTGTCGATCCGCTCCACCTCGCGCGCGATCAGGCCGTAAGCGACATAGGATGCGCCCACGCCGCCATATTCCTCCGGGATGGTCGGCCCCAACAGCCCCAGTTCGCCCATCTCGCGGAAGATTTCCGGATCGGTATGCTCGTTGGCGAAGGCGTCGATGATGCGCGGGGCCAGCCGGTCGTCGGCATAGGCCCGCGCGGTGTCGCGGATCATCCGCTCGTCATCGGTCAGCTGGTCGTCGAGCAGAAACGGGTCCGCCCAGTCGAACTTGCCCATTCGGGACATCGGTATCTCTCCTTATGTCCCGCTTCTCCCGAAGGCCGGGGGCTTTGTCCACCCCCGGCATGGTTCAGGAAGCGGGTCAGGAAAGGCGTTTGCCGGGCGTGGAGGCGGGCGGCGCGGCGGGGCTGGTCGCCGGATTGGCGTCCAGGAACGCGTCCAGCGCGCCCAACAGGGACGACCACCATTCGACCGTATCGGTGAAGTTTACGCGGGTGACGCCGCCGATCGTCGTCATGTCATGCGTCACCCGCAGATCGCCGTCCTTGGTCAGCGCCATCTGGGCGAAGCGCTTCTCGCTGTTCCATTTGTTGACGAAGGCCAGGTCGCGCGGCTTGGACGGGGTCAGCCGCATCGAGAATTGCAGCGAGGCGCATTGCTTATGCGCTTCGCAGTCGTAGAAAAGGATGTTGAACTTGTATCCGGCCGCCGAGCTGACGATCATCGGATCGCCCTCGTTATCGGTGTCGACCAGCCCCTGATAGCCCGCGCGGATCATCGCGCCGCCCACCGTCTCGGGCGCGCTGGCGCAGATCAGGTCCTTGGGGCAGGGGGCGCTATCCTTGGCCGAGGCCGTTCCTGCGCATCCCGCCAGCAACGCCGCCGCCGTCCAGTGCCACCATGCCATCGTCATTCCCCCTGTCGAAACATGCGGCGAAGCTAGCATCGATAACTCGTTGCGCAAGCGGATCGATGTCGCCCCGGCCTGAACCGGGGCGACACGGTACGGCGTCAGAGCCTGAAGCTGAGCGTCGCGCGCAGATCGCGCCCGGCGAGCGGTGCGAAATCCTTCAGCACGCTGGCATGGCGGCGTGCATCCACGTCGAAGATGTTGTTCGCCGACAGGGTCAGCGTGGTCGGATTGACCGTGCCCCAGGGCTTCAACTGGACCGAGGCGTTGACCAGGGTGAAGCCGTCGGTCGGCGTTTCCAGACCCAGCACGCGGCTCTGCTTGAAGCTGCGTTCCACCTCGACACGGGCGTTGACGCTGTCCGACTGGGCCTCCAGCCCGCCGAGCAGGCGCAGCGGCGGGATGCGCGGGGCGGGGCCGGTGCCGATGATCTGGGCATGGACATAATCGCCCAGCAGGTCGGCGTTGATCGCATATCGGCCGACCGTGGCGAGGCGCAGCGAGCCCTCCGCCTCGATCCCGTAATAGCGCGCATCGGCCTGAGTATAGGTGAAGCAGGGCAGGTCGACCTCGCGACCCGAAGGCGCGGCGGCGGCCTCGCACGGACCCTGCGTCACCAGCGCGTCGTAGATGTAATTGGAGAAGCGGTTGTAATAGGCCGAGGCGTCGAAGCTATAGCCCTCGCCATGACCGTGAACGGTCGCTTCGATGCCCCAGCTCGCTTCCTTCTTGAAGTCGGGATTGCCCAGTTCATAGGCCTCGGTCCCGGCATGCGGGCCGTTGGCGAACAATTCCTCCGCCGAGGGCGCGCGTTCGGTACGCGACAGGTTCAGACCCGCCCGCCAGTCCGGTGCGAAGCCATAGCTGGCACCGATCGATCCCGAAAAGGCGTCGAAGCTGCGCTGGCCCCGGAAGAACCGGTCGTCGGTGACGGCGGTGCGCGCGGTCAGCGTGGTATGCTCGAAGCGGCCACCCGCCTCCATCTTGAACGCACCGCGATCCAGCTGTTGCAGGGTGAACAGGCCGACCTGCGCGGTGTTGTTGCGCGGCAGGAACGCTTCCTCGCCCCGCACGTCGAAATCGCGGTTCAGGAACTGGACGCCCGACGCGCCCTGCCAGCCGCCGCGCTTGGACTGGATCAGCTCCAGGCGGCTTTCCAGCCCCTTATTGTAGAAGGCGGTGCCGACGCCGCCATCCTCTTCCAGCTCGAAGTGGCGATATTGCGCCGCGCCCGCGCGCAGGCGGATGCGGTCGAGGAAGCCGCCGCCCGTCTCGATCTCGCCGCGGAGGTCGAGGCGGTTCTGGACCAGGCTGAGGCGCGGGGCTTCCGGCTCTTCGCCGCCGGGGGTCAGGTTGTAGCGGACCGGCACGCCGTACAAGCTGTCATAATGGCTGTAGGCGATGCCCAGCGATCCGGTGTCGGTGATCAGCGCGCCGCCGACGCCCGCCGTCCAAGTCTCGCTGGCGGTGTTGGGCAGGCGACCGCGGAGATCGGCGACACCGGCGAAGTCGAGCGGATCGTTCGGAGCCTGCTGCGCCGCCGCCTGCGCCTCGGCACGGGCACGGCGGGACAGGACATAGCCGCCGATCTTCAGATCGTCGGTCTTCAGATACGAGCCATCGGCGTGGACGACGAACTGCTTGCCCACCGCGACATCGGTCGCCCCGGCGACCGAACGTTCATTGGCCGCCGAGCCATAGGAGGCGATGCCCGACAGGCGATAGCCCTGCTCGGGCACCGAGCGGGGGATGCGGGTGTCGATGACATTGACCACGCCGCCGACCGCCGACGAACCGAACAGCAGGGCGGAGGGGCCGCGCAGTACCTCCACCCGTTCGGCGAGCAGCGGGTTGATGACCACCGCGTGATCGACGCTGGTGTTCGACACGTCGATCGAGCCGATGCCGTCGGTCAGGACGCGGATGCGCTCCCCCTGGAAGCCGCGCAGCACGGGGCGCGAGGCGTTGGGACCGAACGAGGTGGCCGATACGCCCGGCTGGCGCGCCAGCGTTTCGCCGATGGTCGGGCGGATCGAGCGCTGCAACTCGTCGCCGGTCACGATCGAGGTGCCCGACAGAACGTCGGTTTCCGACTGCTGGACCGGCGCGGTCACCACGATCTCGCGACCGCGATTGGTCGAGGACGGCGCGCTCTGGGCAGTGGCGGGGGCGGCGAGCAGGCTGGCGAGCGCGGTGGCCGACAGGCCGGACAGCAGAACGGGCTTGAACAAGACAGGGCTCCGATTAATGAAGCCCTGCCGAGTACAGTAGTGTTACAACATATCAAGAGAAAAATGACATGGCGCTGACCTGCGCGTCATCCATTGGCCGCGTCCAGGCAGAGCAGGACGCGCAGGCTCCATCCGCCATCGATCTGCTCCGCCGCGATATCGGCGACCAGGTCGCGGCCCAGCGGAATGTCGATCTCCGGCAATGCGTCGAGCCAGGCCGACAGTGCCGCACCCGGCGCGGCGGCCAGGGCCAGCGTGATGACCGACCCGCTGAACGTGACCGAGGACCAGGGCTCGACCGTCGAGACCGTCAGCAGAATGGGGCACTCCGCGCGTGCGGCATGGGCCATCAGCGCACGGGCCAACCGCTCGCCGCGATCGGTCGGGCGGCGCAAATGGGTGTGGGATCGAACGGTACCGGCGGTGCGATCCGTCAGGGGGGCGGCGGCGCTCATGCGGTCTTCCCGGCGATGAAGCTGGTGACGCGCTGGATCATGCTCGGCCCCGGCTCCCGCCCCTTGCGCAGGTCGCTGACCAGCCGGGGGTCGTTGACCGCCAGCCGCCCGAACTTCGTCTCCGGCATCTGACTGTCCTTCAGATAGCGTTCGATCACTCCCAACAATTCCATGGACGTTCTCCCAAAGTCCGATTCTCGAATGATGTTCATGATCTGTTCTGATTTCCAACTTGTCTAGGAAAAATCCTATGCCTATATTCGGTGGCATGTCGGAGACGGAAATCAGGGCGGTCTTGCACGAGCTTGCGGCGAAGGCCGGGGTCAGCCTCGCGGCGCTGTCGCGCATGCTGGGCCGGAATGACGCCTATCTTCAACAATTCGTGCAGCGGGGAACGCCGCGCGTCTTGGCCGAAGGGGACCGGCGACAGCTTGCCGAATTCTTCGGCGTGCCCGAAACCCGGCTGGGGGCGTCGGCGGCGGCGGGGCCGATGCTGGTCCGGCGGCTGGCGGTCGCAGCGTCGGCGGGACCGGGAGCGACGGTCGATGACGAGGTGATGATCGGTGTCGAGGCGATCGACCGCCAGCTTGCCCGACGACTGGGCCTTAGCGACGGTGCGGCCTCGGTCATCCGGGTGCGGGGCGATTCGATGGCGCCGGGGTTGATGGACGGCGATCATCTGGTGGTCGACCAGAACGACACCCGCCCGACCGCGCGGGGCGGCCTCTATGTCATCCGGATCGGCGACGCCCTGATGGTCAAGCGCGTGCGGGCGGGCAGCGGGGGGCTGGTCGCGACCAGCGACAACCCCGCCGCGCCGCCGGTGCCGACCGGGCCGATCGCGGTGATCGGGCGTGTCGTCTGGCAGATGCGGTTGCCGAGTTGATCGTCCCCTCTCCCCTGGCCAGGGGAGGAAAGTGGCATGCGTGATTCAGCTAACGCTGGCGCCACCAAAGCAGCAGCGCCACGACGACCCCCAGCGCCAGCCCGATCAGGACACCCATCGTCACCTGACCCGTCGCGAGTCCCGCGACGATGCCGCCGACCACGCCGAGTGCGATGAAGAAGCCGCCCGCCGGAGTGGAGGCGCGCGGGGGGCGGGGGGGCTGCGGATCGGTCATGCGCCATGTCCTGCCATGCCCGGCGCGACGAAGCCAGCCGCCCTGTCCCACTCTGGGCAAAGCTGCCGAGCCATTAACCATTTCGGGGGGTGGCAAAATTCATGACCCGGGCTTAGGGGGACGGTCTTTCAGCATTGGGCCCAGGAGTATTCATGCACGATCACGGTGGCGAGTTTCATGTTGCTCCCTTCGTTACCGGGACCGATGTCGAGATGGCCGCCGAACTGATCGAGACCTTCGGCGAGTCGGCATGCGGGGAAGCCGCCGCCCGCGCCGGACGTAGCCGCGACATGGGCAACCACATCCATTTCTGCCGCTGGCGTCAGATCGAGCGGTTGATCGGGCTGCTCTCCATCGAAAAGGCGTTCGGCACGGTTCACTGATCGCCCTGCGTCCGCTGACTGGCTGACTTGGGTCATAGCGGTGAACGGCATGGCAAATCTGTTCGATCGATGGCGCTTTGGGGTGTCGCAATCGCGTGCGCGCGGCTAGGGATCGGGCATGATGGTCCGCCTGGGGCGGCCGCGCCGCTCGGTCGCCATCCTAGTCTTTGCAATGGGTTTCGGCGGCACGGGCTGGGCCGGGCGTGCGAGCGCGCAGACGGCGGCGACTCCATCTGCGCAGACCCAGCCGCCGATAAGCACTGCGCCCGCGACCGACGCCGACGATCCGACGATGCTCGATCCCAGCGCGCCGCTGGCCCCGCTGCCCGAGATCGGCGTGGCCTGGCCCGATCTCGCGCAGGCGCCGGGCGATCCGGCGGGTGCGATGGCCGCGACTGTCGATGCCGCCGCCGAGCGTCGCTATCGCTGGCGGGTCGAGGGGATCGACGGCACGGGTGCGTTGCTCCGCCAGCGTTTCGACCAGCTTTCCTCGCTCGACGCCAATGACGGGGAGCCCGCCAATGCCGCGCAGCTCGACCGCCGCGCCCGGGAGGATGCGGCGCTGTTGACCACCCTGTTGCGCGGCGCGGGCTATTATGACGCGCAGGTCTCCACCCGGATCGAGCCGGGGGACGAGCCGACCGTCGTGCTGGCGGCGGTGCCGGGCAATCTCTACCGCTTCGCCGACGTCACGCTGGTGGGGGTGCAGGCGGCGGGGGACAAGGCCGCGCCGCTGGAAAAGGCGTTCGGGATCAAGCCGGGCGATCCGGTGGACGCCGACACCATCGTCGCGGGCGAAGCGTCGCTGAAGGCGGCGGTGGGCGAGGCGGGCTTCCCCTTCGCCAAGCTGGGCGAGCCGCAGATTGTCGTAGACCGCGCGACGCGGACCGCGACGCTGGACCTGTCGGTCGATCCGGGCTCGGCCAGGCGCTATGGCCGGATCGTCATGGCGAACGACCGGCTGTTCGACGCCGAGCATGTTGAGGACATCGCCCGGTTCAAGCCCGGTCAGCCCTATGATTCCACCGGGCTGGACGATCTTCGCCGTGCGCTGGTGCAGACGGGGCTCGTCTCCTCGGTCGAGGTCAAGCCGGTGCCGGGCGCCACGCCGGAAACCGTCGATATCGCCGTCGCGCTGGAGCCCGCGCCGCCGCACACCATCGCGGGAGAACTGGGTTACGGCACGGGCGAAGGCGCGCGGGCCGCGGTCAACTGGACCGATCGCAACCTGTTCCCGCCCGAAGGCGCGCTGACCCTGCGCAGCGTGCTGGGCACCCGCGAGCAGCTGGGCGCGGTCGTTTTCCGCCGCAACAATTTCAACGGTCGCGATCGGGTGCTGACCGCGCAATTCTCCGCCGCGCATATCCTGCGCGACGCCTATGAGGCCAAGACGCTGTCGCTGTCGGGCAGTCTGGAGCGGCAGACCAACATCTTCTTCCAGAAGACCTGGACCTGGTCGCTGGGGGCGGAACTGCTGACCTCGGACGAACGCGACGTGATCGAATCGACCGGCGAGCCGCGGCGGCGGACCTTCTTCATCGGCGCGCTGCCGACCAGCCTGAATTACGATGGGTCGGACGATCTGCTCAACCCGACGCGCGGTTTTCGCCTGGGAGGGCGGTTGAGCCCGGAATTGTCGTTGCAGGGCAGCGCCTTCGGCTATGCGCGGACCCAGATCGATGCCAGCCTCTATCATCCTTTCGGGGAGCGGGTGGTGCTGGCGGCGCGGACGCGGCTGGGCACCATCGTGGGCGCGCCACGCGACCAGATCGCACCGTCGCGGCGCTTCTATGCGGGCGGCGGTGCCTCGGTTCGCGGCTATGGCTTTCAGGCGATCGGGCCGCGCGACGCCAACAACGATCCGATCGGCGGGCGCAGCCTTGCCGAATTCTCGATCGAGGCGCGGGTGCGGACTTTCGGCAATTTCGGGGTGGTGCCGTTTCTGGACGCGGGCAACATCTCCACCTCGCCGCTGCCGCGCCTGACCGGGCTGCGGTTCGGCACGGGGCTGGGCGTGCGCTATTATTCCAATTTCGGGCCGATCCGCCTTGATGTCGGCACCCCGCTCAATCCCCAGCGGGGGGATAGCCGGGTCGCGGTCTATGTCTCGTTGGGACAGGCCTTTTGACCGAGGAGGTTCAGCTTCCCCCATCCCCCGCGTCGCGCCGGGGGATAGGATGGTGGCGGGTGCTGGGCGGGCTGCTCGCGGCGCTGGTGGGGATCGTCGTCGCGGCGCTGCTGATCGTCGATACGTCGATCGGGCATCGCTGGGTCGCCGATCGGATCGGGGCCATCCGTACCGAGACGGGCTTGCGCTTCTCGGTCGGGCGGATCGACGGCTCGGTCTATTCGGACATGCGGCTGGTCGATCTGCGCGTCTATGACCTGGACGGCCTGCTGGTGCAGGTGCCGTCCGTGCGGCTGGACTGGCGGCCCTGGAACTGGGCGCGGGGTACCCTGGACATCCGGCGGGTCGAGGCGCCGCTGGCGACGCTCTATCGCGTGCCGCATACCCGGCGGACGGGGCGGCAGGGGCCGATCCTGCCCGATTTCGATATCCGCATCGACCGGCTGCACCTCCAGCGGCTGATCCTCGCCAGGCCGGTGCTGGGTCGCGCGCGCGTCGCGCGGGTCGATGGACAGGCGGATATCCGCGACGGGCGCGCGCAGGTGACGCTGAACGCGGGTGTCGCGGGCAGCGACGATCTCCGCCTGAAGCTCGACGCGCGGCCAGACCGGGACCGGTTCGATCTGGCGGTCGAGGCGCGGGGACGGCGCGATGGCGTGCTGGCGAAGATGGCGGGCGTCCGCGCGCCCGTGTCGCTCTCCGTGGTGGGGGCGGGACGCTGGTCGCATTGGGCGGGACGCGCGCTTGGACGCATCGGCGCGGCGAGCGCGGTCGACCTGTCGCTGTCGGCACAATCGGGGCGCTACGCCCTGTCGGGGACGATCGCGCCCTCGCTGGTCCTGCATGGCCGGTTGCAGCGGATGACCGGCCCGCGCGTCATCGTCGCGGGGCAGGGCGATTTCGCCGAGCGGCGGCTGAACGGTGCACTGGCGCTGCGCTCCCCCGCCTTGCGGGTTCGGGCGCGTGGTGTGGTCGATCTGGGCGCAAGTCGTTTCGAGGGGCTGCGTGTCGATACCCGGTTGCTCCGTCCCGAGGCGCTGTTCGGCAATATGAGCGGACAGGCGATCGCGCTGACCCTGCGGCTGGACGGGGCGTTCGACCGTGCGGCGTTCGACTATCGTTTGGCCGCGACCCGATTCGCCTTCGGCCGGACCGGGTTCGAGCAGACATTGGCGGCGGGCAAGGGGCGGCTGGCGGGCGGCTGGCCGCTGACCCTGCCGGTGCGCTTCACCGCGCAGCGGGTGACGGGCGTGGGCGAGGCGGCGGGCGGGATCCTCCATCGCCTGTCGGTGGCGGGCAATTTGCGCATCACCAGCCGAGAGATTGCGGGGCAGGGCCTCGCGCTGCGGTCCGACAAGCTGGCGGGGCGGTTGAACCTGCGGATAGACCTGACCAACGGGCGCTACGATGTCGGGCTGGACGGCGCGTTGCAGCGTTACCTGATCCCCGGCCTCGGCATCGTCGATGTCCGCTCGCGGCTCAGCGCGGTGCCCGGGGCGAACGGGCATGGCACGCGCGTCGTCGGACGGGGCGAGGCGCAGGTCCGGCGGCTCGACAATGGCTTTCTCCGTTCGCTGGCCGGAGGATTGCCGCACCTGACCACCGAGTTGGAGCGCGGGGCGGACGGCGTCTTTCACTTCCATCACCTGGTCCTGACCGGGCCGAGCATCCGCCTGACCGGGGAGGCCATCCGGCGGACCGATGGCACGTTCCGTTTCGTCGGTGGCGGGCAACAGAAGAGCTATGGCCCCGTGCAGATGGTGCTGGACGGGCGCATCGATCGGCCGACGCTCGATCTGGTCCTCGCCTCGCCCAACGCGGCACTTGGCCTGCGCGACGTGAAGGCGCATCTCGATCCCAGCGATCAGGGCTTCACCTTCCGCGCCGCCGGGGGATCGCGGCTGGGGCCGTTCCAGGCGGCGGGCGCGATCCTGTTGCCCAGGGGGCAGGACGCGGTCGTTCAGATCAACCCGCTGACCGTCGCAGGCACCCGCGCAAGCGGGGCGCTGACCGTGGCGGAAGGTGGTTTCGCCGGTCGGCTGGACGTGGCGGGCGGGGGCCTGTCGGGTGAGCTGCTGTTCCGCCCGGTCGGTGAGGTGCAGCGGATCGAGACGCATCTGGCCGCACGCCAGGCGCAGATTTCGGGCATCACCGTGCGGCAGGGGCGGCTGGACCTGGTCGCGCTGCTCGACCCCGCCGGTGCCTCGATCGAGGGCAGCGCCCGTGCGCAGGGACTGCGGCACGGCGCGTTCAACATCGCGCAGTTGAACGGCACCGCCCGGATGCGCGGTGGCACGGGTGAGGTGCGGGTCGGCATTTCGGGCTCGCGCGGGCGGGCCTTTGCGATCCAGACGGTGACGCAGGTCACGCCCGACCGTTTCGCCGTGAGCGCGCAAGGGACGCTCGACCGGCGTCCGCTCCAGTTCCTGTCGCCCGCCATCGTCACGCGCGAAGGCGATGGCTGGGTGCTGGCCCCGACCCGGCTGAGCTTTGCGGGCGGCGAGGCGAAGCTGGCTGGGCGGCTCGACCCCGACGCGACGGAGGTGCAGGCCAGCCTGACGCGGATGCCGCTGACCGTGCTCGACATCGGCTATCCGGGGCTGGGCCTGGGCGGCAGCGCGACGGGAACGCTGACCGTGCGGCAGGGGGCGGGCGCACCGACCGGCAAGGTCGACCTGACCATTCGTGGGCTGACCCGCGCCGGGCTGGTTCTGACCTCGCGCCCGATCGACATGGGCGTGGCGGGGGTGCTGTCCGCCGACCGGCTGGGCGTGCGCTCGGTCATGGCGTCGGGCGGGCGGATCATCGGACGCGCACAGGCGCTGCTGGTGCCCGCCGCGCAAGGGGACTGGGCCAGCCGGATGCAGACCGGGCGGCTGATCGCGCAGCTTCGCTATGCCGGGCCCGCCGATACGCTGTGGCGGCTGACCGGTGTCGAGATGTTCGACCTGTCCGGCCCCGTCGCGATCGGCGCGGACGTCAGCGGGTCGCTGAAACAGCCGGTCATTCGCGGCGCGGTGAAGGCGGTCGGCGCGCGGATCGAGAGTGCGACGACCGGCACCGTCCTGACCGATGTGCAGGCGAGCGGACGGTTCGGCGGATCGCGGCTGGTCATCGATCGCTTCGCCGCGCAGGCCGGGCGCGACGGGCGGGTCAGCGGCACCGGGCAGTTCGAATTCGCCGCCGCCAATGGCGTCGGGCTCGACCTGTCGCTTCAGGCGAGCAATGCGACGATGATCGCGCGCGACGATATCGGTGCGACGGTGACGGGCCCGCTGACCATCCATTCGGACGGGGCGGGGGGCACGATCGCGGGCGACGTGGTGCTGAATCGCAGCCGCTATCGCCTGGGCCGGGCGACGGCGGCGACGGCGGTGCCGCAGCTCAACATCCGCGAGATCAACATTCCCGGCGGCGGCGAAGAGGACGACGCGCCGCGCAAGCCGTGGATGCTGGCGATCCGGGCGAAGGCACCGGGTGGCCTGATCGTCTCCGGCCTGGGGCTGAACAGCGAATGGTCGGCGGACCTGAAGATCGGCGGTGCGCCCGACAATCCGGCGATCACCGGCCAGGCCACGCTGATCCGGGGAGACTATGAGTTTGCCGGTCGCGAATTCGATCTGGCGCGCGGCGTCATCCGCTTCGGCGGCGAAGTCCCCGCCAACCCGGCGCTCGACATCGCGGCCAATGCCAATGTCCAGGGGCTGAGCGCCTCGATCCGCGTGACCGGCACCGCGCTGAAGCCCGAGATCGGTTTCTCCAGCACGCCCGCTCTGCCCAATGACGAACTCCTCTCGCGCCTGTTGTTCGGCACCTCGATTGCCAGTCTTTCCGCGCCCGAGGCGTTGCAACTGGCGGCGGCGGTGGCGGCGTTGCAGGATGGCGGCGGCGGGCTGAACCCGATCAACGCGGTGCGGCGCGCGGCGGGGCTCGACCGGCTCCGCGTCCTGCCTGCCGATGTGCAGCAGGGGCGCGCCACCTCGGTCGCGGCGGGCAAGTACATCACCCGCAAGCTTTATGCAGAGATCATCACCGACGGGCAGGGCTATTCGGCGACGCAAGTCGAGTTTCAGGTCACCCGTTGGCTGTCGCTGCTCTCCAGCATCTCGACCCTGGGGCGGCAGAGCGTGAACGTGCGGATATCCAAGGACTATTGAGGCGTTACCGCCCGAAACCGGACAGGAGCATTGCATGGAAAAGATCGCCTTCATCGCCCGGACCGGCGGCCCCGAGGTCATCGAATGGCGCGAGGCCGAACTGCCCCCGCCCGGCGTCGGCGAAGTGCGGATGCGGCATCATGCGGTCGGGCTGAATTATATCGACACCTATCATCGCAGCGGGCTCTATCCGATTGATCTGCCCGGCGGACTCGGCTCCGAAGCGGCGGGCGTGGTCGAGGCGGTGGGCGAGGGCGTCACCGACTTCACGATCGGCGACCGGGTGGGCGTGTTCGGCCCCGCCCGCGGCGCCTATGCGACCGCGCGCAATATCGCCGCCGACCTGCTCGTGCCCTTGCCCGATAGCGTCGATGACCGGACGGCGGCGGCGATCCTGTTGAAGGGCGCGACGACTGCGTTCCTGATCGAGGATTGCGCGAAGGTCCAGCCTGGCTGGACCGTGCTGGTTCATGCGGCGGCGGGCGGGGTCGGGCATCTGGCGGTCGGCTGGCTGAAGGCGATCAGCGCGACCGTGATCGCCACGGTCGGCAGCGAGGCCAAGGCGGAGAAAGCGCGCGCGGCGGGGGCGGATCACGTCATCCTCAACCGGCAGGAGGATGTCGCGGCGCGGGTGCGGGAGATCACTGGCGGGGCCGGGGTACCGGTCGTCCTGGACGGCGTGGGCAAGGCGACCTGGACCGCCTCGCTCGACAGCGCATCGCGCCGCGGGCTGGTGGTGAGTTTCGGCAACGCCTCGGGCGCGGTGGACGGGGTCAATCTGGGCATATTGGCGTCCAAGGGATCGCTGTTCGTCACCCGCCCCACGCTGTTCGACTATGCGGCGACGGCGGCGGACAAACGCCGCCTGATCGCACGGCTATTCGCCATGTTGGAAAAGGGCGCGATCACGCCGGAGATCGGCCAGACCTTCGCGCTGACCGATGCGGCGGACGCCCACCGCGCGATCGAGGCGGGGGAGACGGTGGGGAGTACGGTGCTGATCCCGTGAGGTGCGGGGCCAAGGGATTCACCCCGCTCCAAAATCCCACTAACCTGAATTCGCAATCCCATCCGGAGGCCCCGATGATCCTGCTTCTGTCCCTCGCCCTGCTCGCGGCGCAGACCGCCCCCGCCACCACGCCCGCACCGGCCGCCCCCGTCGAGGCTCCCAAGCCGGTCATGGTCCGGGTCGCGATGCAGACCAGCCTGGGTCCGGTTGTCCTCGACCTCGACCGCACCCATGCGCCGATCACCACCGCCAATTTCTTGCGCTATGTCGATCAGCACCGGCTGGACGGGGTGACCTTCTATCGCACGGTCCGGCCCGCCGCCAATTTCGGCTTCGTCCAGTTCGGTATCCAGAACGAGCCCAAGCGCATCCTGCCGCCCATCGCGCATGAGCCGACCACCAAGACCGGGATCAAGCATACCGACGGCGCCATTTCGGTCGCGCGCTTGGCGCCCGGCTCGGCGCGGGGCGATTTCACCATCATGGTCGGCGACCAGCCCTCGCTCGACGCCGATCCGTCCAAACCCGGCGACAATCTGGGCTATGCCGCTTTCGGCCATGTGGTCGAGGGGATGGACGTGATCCACCGCATCCTCGACGCGCCCGCCGACCCCGCCAAGGGGCCGTTCAAGGGCGAGATGCTGGCCGCGCCGGTCAAGATTCTGTCGGCCAAGCGGGTGACGGTGACGCCGTGACCACGACCCTGCTGATCGTCGGCACGGTGCGCCTACCACCGGAAAATCTGGAGGCGGCGCGGCCGGTGATGCGTCGCATGGTCGAGGCCAGCCGGGCCGAGGCGGGATGCCTGGACTATGGTTATGCCGAGGATGTACTCGATCCCGGCCTCATCCATGTGACGGAGCGCTGGGTCGATCAGGCGGCGCTGGACCGGCGCTTCGCCTCATCGCACATCGCGCAGTGGCGGGCGGCCTGGCCCGAGCTTGGGATCGGCGAGCGTCGGCTGGTCGTTTACGAGGTTGGCGAACCCCGCACGACCTGAGCCGCTCAGAGCGCGGTTTCGGTCCGGCAGCTCGTCTTGAGGCCGAACACCTCGACCTTGGCCCGCTCACCCGCTGCCATCGGGGTCAGGACCTCGCGGCCCTTCCAGTTGAACTTGAAGATCACCGGGCCGACCAATTGGCAGATCGCGCCCTTGCCCTTCATCATGCACATATCGTCCAGCCGCTTATAGTCGGCGACGGTCGCGGGTTCGATCGGCTTCACGCCGACCCCGGTCGCCGTCGAGCCGCCCACCAGGAAACGCTGGCCGAAATTCATAGCATGGGCCGTCCAGGCGGTGCGCCCATCCGGCGAGGCGGGCTTGTCGATGCCGCTGTTCGTCGCGAGGCGGGCGCAGAAGTCCGGCTTGGTGGTCTCGGATTGTGTCGGAGACGTTGCGCCCGTCGACGCCAGAAACACCGCGGCCGTGCTCCATGCTCGAACGACTGACGTCATGACCTTTGCCTCCTGCGCAAGATGCGGATGGCCCTAGGCCAAAGCGCGGCTTCAGGCAATCTTGGGCCTTAGATCCGGATTTACGCCGTTGCGTTTCCAAAAAAAGAAAGGGGCCTTGCGGCCCCTTTCCCCGTAGTGACATCGATTCAGGGGCTGGATCAGCCGCTGTAGTACATGTCGTATTCGACCGGGCTGGGGGTCATTTCCCAGCGCATCACTTCGCTCATCTTGAGCTCGATATAGCTTTCGATCTGGTCCTTGGTGAACACGTCGCCCTTCAGCAGGAAGTCGTGGTCGGCGGCCAGCGAGTCGAGCGCTTCGCGGAGCGAACCGCAGACGGTCGGGACCTGGGCCAGCTCGGCGGGCGGCAGGTCGTACAGGTTCTTGTCCATCGCTTCGCCCGGATGGATCTTGTTCTGGATACCGTCCAGACCTGCCATCAGCAGCGCCGCATAGGCGAGATACGGGTTCGCCAGCGCGTCGGGGAAGCGCACTTCGACGCGCTTCGACTTCGGGCCGGTGCCGTAGGGGATGCGGCACGAAGCCGAACGGTTGCGCGCCGAATAGGCGAGCAGCACCGGCGCTTCGTAACCCGGCACCAGGCGCTTGTAGCTGTTGGTGGTCGGGTTGGTGAAGGCGTTCACCGCCTTGGCATGCTTGATGATGCCGCCGATGAAGTACAGGCAGGTTTCCGACAGACCCGCATAGCCGTTGCCGGCGAACAGCGGGGTCTTGCCTTCCCAGATCGAGAAGTGGGTGTGCATGCCCGAGCCGTTATCTTCCTTGATCGGCTTGGGCATGAAGGTCGCGGTCTTGCCGTAGGCATGGGCGACCTGATGCACGACATATTTGTAGATCTGCATGCGGTCGGCGGTCTGGGTCAGCGTGCCGAAGGTCAGGCCCAGCTCGTGCTGCGCGGCGGCGACCTCATGGTGGTGCTTGTCGCAGGGGAGGCCCATTTCGAGCATGGTGGTGACCATCTCGCCACGGATGTCGACCGCCGAGTCGACCGGCGCGACGGGGAAATAGCCGCCCTTGGCGCGCGGACGGTGACCCAGATTGCCGCCTTCATATTCGCGGCCGGTGTTGGTCGGCAGCTCGATATCGTCGATCTTGAAGTAGGACGACGAGTAGTTCGTGTCGAACTGCACGTCGTCGAACATGAAGAATTCGGCTTCCGGGCCGACATAGACGGTGTCGCCGATGCCGGTGGTCTTCACGAACGCCTCGGCGCGCTTGGCGGTCGAGCGCGGATC
>JAAIGG010502968.1_pt1 | contig 30707 bp, 26 predicted proteins | sample 6487391 | NCBI WGS metagenome assembly JAAIGG01 (sample SAMN13974130, study PRJNA590717) | phyllosphere metagenome | biome: asymptomatic weeds; feature: pooled weeds collected from a community garden; material: weeds; isolation source: pooled asymptomatic leaves from various weed species from...
GCGTACCGACGGCGGACTCAAGACCGGGCGCGACATCGTCATCATGGACAACCTGTCGAGCCACAAGGCGCCCGCCGCGCGCGACGCCATCGAAGCGGCGGGCGCAAGGCTGCCGAACGCACTCTCCACGGCCTGTGGGACGCCATCGGCCGCATCCTCGACCTCTACTCACCACAGGAGTGCGCCAACTACTTCGCCAACGCCGAATACGATGCAGATTGATCGGAAAACGCTCTAGCCTAAAGACTACGGCCCGCAGAAGATACTATCGATCTTTGGCAGCGTTGGAGCAAAATAGGCATTTCAGTCAGATGATAGACCGGCTTGTCGTCCTAGGCGCGGGCGGCAAACCGTCACGATCAACTCGGCCTATCCCAAGGTACATCGCACGACATCGAGCCTGCGGGTAGAAGAGGGTAGCAGCGTGCCGGTTAGGCTTGATAGACACATGGTTTCGCAAATCGCGCCAATCGACTAACGAGCAGACATGGCTCATGCGCGTTCGGCCCGGTGGTCCCGTTTCCACCCTAATCTTTCTCTCATCCTCGCTATCGCGATGGTCGTGCTGCTTTGGGTCGCCGGGGGTGCGTCACGCGTAGACACGCTAGGGCAGGTGATGGTGCGCGCAGGATGCTGGATAATCTTAATTGCGGCAGTCCTAGGCGGGCAGCGGCCTTCGCTTGATGGCACGCGGCCGGTCTTGTTCCTGCTGATCGCCACGATCGCATTGCCGCTGATTCAACTCATTCCACTGCCGCCTGAGTGGTGGCAAGCGATGCCAGGACGAGAGATTTTTTCGTTCCTTGGCGAACCAGTATCTTGGCGGCCATGGACGATGACGCCGGGTGCGACGCGCAATGCACTGGCCTCGCTCATAGTGCCGGCAACCATGTTTCTAATCCTAGCACAAGGCAGTGCGAAACTGCGCAACTGGCTGCCGACAATCCTGTTGGCGATGATCATCGCCGCAGTTTTGCTGGGACTGCTCCAGTTCACGGGCGCAGGGTTCGACAACCCGTTTATCAACGACACACCTGGTCAGGTCAGCGGCATCTTTGCCAATCGTAATCATTTCGGCCTCTTCATCGCGATCGGCTGCCTGATCGCGCCGGTATGGGCGTTTATGGACGGCAACGCGTTGCGCTGGCGTGGGCCCTTGGCAGCTGGATTGATCGTGTTGTTCGTTCTGACCATTCTGGCAACAGGATCACGCGCGGGCATGTTGCTGGGCGGACTATCACTCATTCTAGCACTTATGCTGATTGGGCGCCGCCTGCGCCACCAATTGAGCAATGCACCGCGCTGGGTGTTTCCTACGTTAGTCGTGTCCGGAGTGATGGTGATTGGCGGCTTTATTGGTCTAAGCTTCGCTGTGGACCGCGCCGATGCGATCAGCCGGCTGATCACGCTAGAGCCGGGCGAAGATATGCGTTCTCGCGCGCTACCAACGGTGTTCGCGATGATCAGCACTTATATGCCGTTTGGCTCAGGGTTCGGAGGGTTCGATCCCTCGTTCCGTGTCTACGAAGCGTTCGAGCTGCTAAAACCTACCTATTTCAACCAAGCGCATAACGACTTTCTAGGCATTGCCCTCGACGGCGGAATTTTTGGAATCATCGTGCTAGCGACGGCGATTGTCTGGTGGCTGGTTTCAACGATCAGCGTTTGGCGCGCTAAGTTCAATGGCGACATCATCCGGGGTAGGCTTGGCTCGGCGATTCTCGCGCTGGTCCTGATCGCCAGCGTCACCGACTATCCGGCGCGCACGCCGACCATTATGGCGATAATCATTATCGCTTCATTCTGGCTTGCACAGGCATCTAGCGTCCGGCGTCAGGCCACACACCTGAATAATCAGCGTGCTTGACAGAACTTACTTTTCTTAGTTGTTGCTTAGAACATCCACGGGCGCGCGTTTTCCGATCAATTCCGCAACTACCCACCGCATATGGCCCGCATACACCACTCTAGTCGAACGGTAGCCTAACCGACGATCAGGGCAGTTTGCCCCCAACCATGACTTGACCTGCTCTCCGTTTTTAGGCCGCTGATCGCCTGCGCTAATTACACGATCGACACGATTGAGGTCAGCGTGTTTGGCATTCCGGTCCCAATAATCGCAAAATGCACATCAACATCTGCGACCGCATTGCCTTACCGCTGGCATCCGGCTCGGCTGAAATACATTTAGTTGCAAAAGGGTCGACGGGCGTCTATCGCCCCGCAGCAACCGACGGTCGCCCAACAGTCTTTGAAGATCCCACAGCCCGTTCTCCGGACGACATTCGCAAGAACGACGTGAAAGTGTCATCGTGAGCAGTTTTCAGCCACGCCGTGCATCACTGTTGGAACGCTTCTCGTTTCAGCTTTTGGGCGGCATCATTGTTGCAGGGATCGTGCCGTACCTGGTCAGGATCAAGCATGACCTGCCCGCCAGTGACTATGCGCTGCTCAACCATACGCTGATTGGCGTCTCAGTTGCTACGGTCATCGCGATTTGGCTCTCGCGCTACATCGCTGCCTATCCGGGCGAGGAATCGGCCTCCTCCCTACTGCCCTCGTTTGGCCTCGCTTATGGCGGGCTAGTCACCTTTTTCGTGCTATCGCGCTTCCAGTACAACCGCGTCAACCTAGTCGTCGGGCTTGTGCTCGGCTTCGTGTGGATGCTCATCGTACTGCAGGCGGCGCGGCGCCGGCGCTATCGTATCGGCCTCATCCCGCTCGGCAACATGCAGAGCCTGCTCGATGTGCCTAACGTCGAATGGCATACGCTGCATTCGCCCGAGGATCCCGTCGACGGCCTTGACGCGGTCGCCGTTGACCTACGGCACGATATGCCCGACGCGTGGGAATCGCGGCTGGCCGACTATGCGCTTTCACAGCTGCCGGTGCTGCATAGCAAGCATCTGCTTGAGTCACTAACCGGGCGCGTCGAACTCGAGCATCTGTCGGAAAACAGCTTCGGGTCGCTGACGCCGCGGCCTGCCTATCGGATGGCAAAGCACATGGTTGATTGGGTCGCCGCGCTGATCCTGCTGATCACGCTGCTGCCGTTACTCGTTCTTATTGGCATCGCCGTGCGCCTGACCTCACCGGGGCCCGCGCTGTTCGTGCAGGAGCGGATCGGCTATCTTGGTAAGCCGTTCAACGTATACAAGTTCCGCACGATGGCGATAAAGGTGGATCCGAATGTCGATGTGCGCCACGCCGCGATCACTCAGGCCGCCGACCAGCGGGTAACGCCGTTCGGACGGTTCCTGCGCAAGAGCCGTCTTGACGAACTCCCGCAGCTCGTCAACGTGCTGAAGGGCGAGATGAGCTTCATTGGCCCTCGTCCAGAGGCGGCAGTCCTGTCGCGCTGGTACGAGGAGGAAATTCCCTTCTACCGCTATCGCCACATCATCCGGCCAGGCATCGCCGGCTGGGCGCAAGTCTGTCAGGGCCACGTCGCCGACGTCGAATCAGTTCGTAGTAAGCTTCACTATGACTTCTACTATCTTAAATATTATTCGCCCTGGATCGATGCGCTGATCGTTATCAAGACCATTAAAACGATGATGACCGGGTTCGGCTCGAAGTAGGAAGGAAAGAACGCCATGAGCGATCTACTATTTAAGAAGCCAGCCTTGATCATCGGCAAGAATTTGCGGTTTCGACAGGTCGGCCCGCAGGATGCCGCGTTTGTCTTGTCTCTTCGTCTTGACGAAAGCAAGAATCAGCACATTTCTGAAACCAATCCTGACGTGGAAAGACAAGCGGAGTGGATCTGCAAATCGGACGCGGATCCGAAGCAATCTTACTTTGTCATTACGGATAATAATCAGAATTTGGTGGGAACCGTGAGATTGTATGATCCGACGGGCGCGTCATTCTGCTGGGGATCATGGATTCTAGGAGACCATAGGCCACCGTCGGCTGCGATCGAATCGACGCTGATGGTCTATGCGTACGGTTTGTTCTGTGGATTTGAACGTGCACATTTCGATGTCCGCCAAGAGAACACGAAGGTCTGGCAATACCATGAACGTATGGGAGCGGTTCGGGTAAGCGAGGAAGGGGCGGACTATTTCTACAAGATAGAAAGCGCTGCGATCCACGACGTCTTTTCGCGGTATAAAGCACGGGTCGATAACAGTATATCAGTCCAACTTGGTAGCGATAGCTTCAGAAGCGAACTCAATTTGACCACGATGAACTGGAAAACAATCTCGGACACTACGGTTTCATGAAGTCGCTCCTCGACCTTTGCCGCATCGTCGATCTGCCCAAGATCCAGGATACGCGCGGCAACCTCACCTTTCTCGAAGGCGGACGGCATATGCCGTTCGATATCCGGCGCGTCTATTATCTGTATGACGTGCCAGGTGGGGCCGAACGTGGTGCGCATGCGCACAAGGATCTTCGCCAGCTTATAATTTCTGTGTCGGGCAGCTTTGACGTGGGGCTCGACGACGGAATTACGCAACGTACCTTCCACCTCAACCGGCCCTATCAGGCGCTCTATGTCTGTCCGATGATTTGGCGAGACCTTGAAAATTTCTCGTCGGGTTCGGTCTGCCTGGTAATGGCATCGAACGCATATTCCGAAGACGATTATTTCCGTGATTACGAGGCCTATCTCGAAGCGCGGCGGGCGTCTCTCTATTTTGAAAGCGAGTGATGGTCGAATTTCTTGATCTCCGGGCCGTGACGCGTGGGCGGCGGGACGAACTGCTCGCCGCGGCTGCCGCTGTCATCGACAGTGGTTGGTTCATCCTGGGCGAGCAGGTCGCCGCATTCGAGCACGAATTCGCAGACTATTGCGACGCGCCGGCTGCGGTAGGGGTCGCGAATGGCCTCGATGCAATTTCGTTGGCGCTGCGGGCGCTCAACATCGGGCCTGGGGACGAGGTGATCGTCCCCAGCAACACCTATATCGCCACATGGCTGGCGGTCAGTCATGTCGGCGCGGTACCGGTTGCCGTCGAACCGAACGAGGCAACCTACAATCTCGATCCAGCCCGCGTCGAGGCCGTGATCACTCCGGCGACGCGCGCTATCATCGCCGTGCACCTCTATGGCCAGCCTGCCGACCTCGATCCACTGCGCGCGATCGCCGACACGCATGGTTTGGCGCTGCTCGAGGATGCAGCACAGGCGCACGGCGCCCGTTACAAGGGGCGGCGGATCGGCAGCGGCGAGCAATCGATCGTGACCTGGAGCTTCTATCCCGGCAAGAACCTCGGCGCGCTCGGCGACGGCGGCGCGCTGACCGCCGGTCGCGCGATTGCGGAGAATGTCGCCAAGCTTCGCAACTATGGCTCGGCGCGCAAGTACGAGCACGAGCTGATCGGCTACAACAGCCGCCTCGATGAAATGCAAGCCGCGTTCCTGCGCGCCAAGCTGCCGTATCTCGATGCCGAGAACGAGCGGCGACGAGCCATCGCCGAGCGCTACACCGCAGGGTTGGCTGATACCAGTCTGATCCTGCCGCTCGTGCCTGACTGGGCCGAGCCGGTATGGCACCTCTACGTCGTCCGGCATCCCGATCGCGACGGGCTCGCCGCGCAGCTGAAGGCAGAGGGGATCGGCACGGTGATCCACTATCCGACGCCGCCGCATCTCCAGCCTGCTTATGCCTCACTCGGGCTCGGCGAGGGCAGCTTCCCGATCAGCGAGCGCATCCACCGCGAGGTGCTGAGCCTGCCGATCGGGCCGATGCTGAGCGACGACGAGGTCGATGAGGTTATCGATGCCGTTCGCCGCTTCGGCTGAGCACGCACCTTGAGCCTTGTCAAAACCAGTTTGTTCAACGGTATCGCTGTGGCCGTGCGGATGGGCACAGCGCTCGTCCTGAACAAGATCCTGGCGATCTATGTCGGCCCGGGCGGCTATGCCATAATCGGCCAGTTCCAGAACTTGGTGTCGATGATCGTCACCTTCGCGACCGGCGCGACAAATACTGGTGTTGTGAAGTACACCGCCGAGTATTTTGACGATGAGGCCGCGCAGCACAGCCTCTGGCGAACTGCGGGGACGGTAACAGCTATCGCCTCGATCGCTAGCGCGGTCGCTATCGTTCTGTTCCGCGACTTGCTAGCGCGCAAACTACTACATGATCCGAGGCTGGCCAGCGTCTTCTTCTGGTTGGCGGGGGGGCTCGTCTTCATCAGCCTGAACGCACTTCTCCTGGCACTGCTCAACGGCAAGAAGGAGGTGAAGCGCTATGTCGTCAGCAACATCGCCGGCTCGCTGATTGGCCTCGCGGTTACGGGAGCACTCGCCTATTGGTACGGCCTCTACGGCACGCTCGTCGCGCTCAGCATCAATCAGGCGCTGGTCTTCTTTGTCACCTTCCAGCAAATTTCGCGCACCGCGTGGTTTCGCTTCCGCTTCGTGTTTGGCAAAATTGATCGCCGCCACTTAAAGGCACTGGGTGGCTATGTTGCAATGGCGCTGGCGACGGCGCTGGCGACACCGATCAGCCAAGTCGCGGTTCGCAACGACCTCGCCACCCAGTTCGGCTGGTCCTATGCCGGTTACTGGGACGCGATGTGGCGGATCAGCACGATCTACCTGACGTTCGTGACGGTCAGTTTGTCGCTCTACTATCTGCCGCGCCTGTCCGAGATCCGCCAACCGGCGGAGTTGCGGCGCGAGATCCTGGGCACCTATCGCATCGTGGTGCCTGCGGTCGCGGCCGTTTCGCTTACGCTCTACCTTCTTCGCGACATCGTCGTCCGAATCCTCTTCACCCGCGACTTCGCGCCGATGGAGGTGCTGTTCGGCTGGCAGATGGCGGGCGACGTGGTTAAGATCTCGAGCTGGGTTTTGTCGTTCGTGATGCTCGGCCGCGGCATGACGCGATTATTCATCGCCACCGAATTGCTGTTCTCGCTGTCGTTCTGGGCCAGCGCTGCGCTATTCACGCGCGCGTTCGGTTTCCAAGGCGTCGCTATGGCGCATCTTTTCAACTATGCGCTCTATATGGCGGCGATGTGGTACCTGATTCTCGTCCGTTCGCCCGAAACGAAGATAGCAGCAGACCCCGCCTGACTATGGCCCAGACCCATCTCCCAGAGGGCGCCACACCGCTCGAACTCCTGCGCGAGGCGGGCAAGCCCGCCTCCGAACGGCTGCTGACGATCGTTATCGCCTCATACAACCATCAGCGCTATCTAACCGAGGCATTTGCTGCGATCGAGCAGTCAGCCGTATGCGATCGGATTGCGCTCGTCTTCATCGACGATGGTTCGTCAGATAACACGATCCCGTTCATCCGAAACTATACCTTCAACCCAGCGCTGCACGTGCGGGTCTATTCTAAGGAAAATTCGGGCTTACGCGATACGCTTGCCAGCGGCCTAGCGCTCACCGACACGCCGTTTGTTGCTTTCATAGCCTCCGACGATCGTTATGAGTCCATCGGGCTTAATGCCACTGTTTCCCGGTTGGAAACGGCAGAGAAATCGGATTTGTGCTGGATCTGCCAAGCGACCTATCTCGAAGGGCGCGATGGCGAACTGGTCTATGGTGACGCGCTTGCTCAGATGATCGCCTCGCCCCCGCGAGAACGGTTACGACAGCTAAGCATCTCCTATCCCAAGCCGCTGCTACTCCAGTCGAGCGTGTTCGCAACCGAAATGCTGCGCGCGGCCCTTCCCTGGCGTGACGATGTGCGGCTTGACGATTGGCCGACCTTCATCCAAGTCGCGGCACTTGCTCTGCACCGGAACGTGAGCATGGCATTTCTGCCTGACATCACCTTGTGCCGCTATCGGCTGCATCCCGGTGGCGCACACAATGACGTCGACCGGCAACTTTCGATGTGTTTGGAAGTTGCCGACCGAGTAGTAGAGCCGCGTTACCGTGCCGATGCAATTGCCCGAATACAAGCGGACATCGGGCTGATCCATCTTTTCGAGCGCCGTCCGATACGAGCTTCGACGCATTTCATGCGAGCCGTCGCGGCGCGACCGAGCTGGGAAGTAGCAACGCTGGTGCCGCGCCGGATCGGCCACGCCGTTTGGACTCGCGTTGCGCGGCTGGCACGCTTGAGCAAAGATTCGACTACGTCATGATCGCCCTTGCAACGCCATTTGACCCTAAAACGACGCGGACCACGCTTCCGATCTTGCGCATCGTCGCGTTTGCAGCGCTATGCCTGATCACCAGCCTCGCGGCCGGCAATCGCTGGCTCGGCTGGGGCAAGGATTATGAGCAATATCTTATTGCCTACAACACAATCTCGCCAACCTTCCTGTTCGGCAACACCCGCTTCGAACTCGGCTATGAGTTAACTGCCTGGGTTTTCGCTGTTGTCCTTGGCCTGCCGTTCGCCGCCTTTTACGTTTTCTTATGTGTAGTTGCACTTACAATTAAGTTTTATTTGTTCGAGCGACATCTGAACAACCCTTTGCTTGCAGCAATCATCTACCTACTAATGTTCTTCCCAGTCCACGAATATACGCAAATTCGTGCTGCGGTTGCGATCAGCTTCGGTTTCGCCGCGATCCATTGCGTAATTGGACGCAAATGGCTGCTTGCTGCAGTGCTCAGCATGCTGTCGGTGCTATTTCACTCGAGTGCGATTGCCCTCGTTTCGCTCGGCGCGGTAGCAGTGCTAATTCCGCGCCGCATCGGTATCGTAGCGGTTCCCCCCGCTGCCATCGCTTTGCTTATCATCTCGGCTATGGCAAGCAATGCGCTCAGTAACATGTTTGTGACAATCAACCCGTTATTTTATAGCTATCTCAACAATGTCGATGCCAGTCAGGCGATCAACATCTTCTCGGTATCCAACCTATTGATGGCAGCATCAATCGTACTGATGTTCGCATTTCGCTTCTATGCGCGAGATGATTACATCTTTCCCTTTCTACTGCTCCCCGTATTTGGATTTGTCTTCTTGGTTGTGTTCCGCAGTTCACCTGTACTCGCCTTGCGCACTAGCGAGATCATGATGCTGTCAGTTATCTTTGCTGGAATTCGTTTGCCGTTGAGCGATCAGACGTTGGTCGTGCGTGGGCTGCTACTACTGAACGGTGTCTGGCTCATCTATCGCGCGATTACCGAAGGAACATTGGGATGACGCAGGTAGCCGACATAGTGATCGTCAACTGGAACTCGGGGTCGATGTTGCGCGAGTGCGTCGAATCCGTCATCAATCATCGTGACGGCGTGGGGCGGATCGTCGTGGTTGATAACGGATCAAGCGACGCTTCCGCTGACCTGCCTGACGCACTAGCCGCAGCTTGCGACATCGTGCTCGCAAACAAGAACCTCGGCTTCGCTAAGGCCTGCAATCTTGGTGCGTCGCGCTGCGCATCGCCCTATGTGCTATTCCTGAACCCAGACGCACGGCTGATCGAGCCATCAGTTGCACGAGTGATTGCGTTTATGGAATCGCCGGAAGGTGCGCGCTACGGCATCTGCGGAATTAAGCTGCTCGGTCGCCATGGCGACGTTGAGCGCCATTGCGCTAACTTTACTGATGCTTCGACCTATCTTGGCCAAGCGTTAGGTGTGGCCGGTCGTTTCCCTCGTCTATTCACCCCACATTTTATGCGGGACTTCGACCATGGCCATAGCCGTCCGGTCGATCAAGTAATTGGTGCCTTCTTCTTTGTCAGGCGGTCGCTATTCGACGCGCTTGGCGGGTTCGACGAACGCTATTTCGTTTATTTTGAGGAGGTCGATTTCGCGCTGCGCGCGCGCAAGGCTGGCCACGATACCTATTATCTCGCCGACGCAATCGCTTATCATTACGGTGGCGGCACTTCAGAAAAGGTGAAAGCGAAACGACTGTTCTACTCGCTTCGCAGCCGGCTCCAATATGCTCGCCAACACTTCTCCACGCCAGGCTTTGTTACAACCGCGATGGTCACCTTGATGCTTGAGCCGATCTCGCGACTAGCCCAAGCCGGTGGACGGGGATCGATGGCTGACGTCGGCAACGTGCTTCAGGCGTATTTGCTGCTCGCGCGCAATCTGCTGCCGGGTCAGCCACGGCAGGGCCGCTGAGCGGTCCGCATTGACGAAAGAAGACAAGCCTTGCGCGTTCTTGTCCTTGCCAAATACGGGCCTCGCGCGGCGAGTACTCGACAGCGAATGCTTCAGTATCGCCCCTATCTCGGGGGGCGCGGGATCGAGCTCGAATTGCGCCCGCTTTTGGGTGACGATTATATCGAACGCTTTGCCCGTGGCGCACCACAGCCGCGCAGCGCGATCATCAGGGGTTATGCGCGCCGCGTCACCGACCTACTTCAGGCGCGGCGCTTCGACGTCGTGTGGGTCCAATACGAGGCGCTCCCCTACCTTCCTGGCCTTGCCGAGCAGGTGCTAGCACTGACTGGCGTTCCGATCGTCTATGACATCGACGATGCAATCTTTCATCAATATGATCGTCATGCCTCACCGCTCGTCCGCAGGATGCTAGGGCGTAAGCTCGTACCGCTGTTGCGCGGCGCATCGGCTTGCCTATGTGGCAATGCCTATCTCCGGTCCTATGCGGCACGGTATTGCCCGAACAGCAACATTGTGCCGACCGTCGTCGATACCAACGATTATCGTCCCCCCGACGAAGCGCGATCGACGTCGCCGGTCATCGGATGGATTGGATCTCCCTCAACCTGGAGCTATGTTGAGCCGCTGCTGCCTACTCTCCTGCCACTGCTAGCACGCCATGGTGTGACCATGCGCGTCGTGGGGGCGGGCCCCCGCGCACGCGGGATCAGAGGGGTCGATGCCATCGAGTGGACTGAAGCAAACGAGGTCACCGATATCCAGCAGATGGACATCGGCATCATGCCGTTGCCCGACGAGCCTTGGGCGCGCGGTAAATGCGGTTACAAGCTCATTCAATACATGGCCTGCGGCCTGCCGGTCATCGCCTCTCCCGTCGGCGTCAATCAAGAGATCGTGACACCCGGCCGCAACGGCTTCCTTGCGACGGACACACGTGAGTGGGTCGAGGCGCTCGAGCGGTTGATCAGCGATGCCGCGCTCCGCCGCACGTTCGGCGGTGATGGCATCGATACAATCGAGGCGCGCTATTCATTGCGTTCGCAGCAGAAGCGCGTGGCGGATGCACTCGAACAGGCCGCCGCAGGGCACCGTCAATGAGCAAGACGCCCCCTATCCGCAGCATCGCGATGCTGACGAGCGGCGCCGCAACGCTCGCGAACTTTCGCGGGCCATTAATCCGCACGTTCGTCACTCGCGGAATCAAGGTTTATGCTCTGGCGCCCGACCATGATGAAACGACGCGTGCCGCGATGATCGCGCTAGGCGCCGAACCGGTCGACGTGTCACTCGACCGTACGGGCATGCACCCGTTTCGCGACATCAGGGACATGCTGGCACTGGTAGGTGTTTTCCGCCGGCTCAGGCCGGATGCGGTGTTCGGCTACTTCATCAAGCCCGTCACCTATGGCACGATTGCAGCACGTTTGGCCGGCGTGCGTCATCGCTTCGCGATGGTGGCGGGACTCGGCTATATCTTCACGCCTGATGCCGGCCCCGACACGCCGAAGCGGCGGCTACTGCGTGCGATTGCCTCGGCACTATACTGGGCGGCTTTCCGCTTCTGCCGCGTTGTCTTCGTTCAGAACGAGGATGATCGACGCTTCTTCATCCAGCGCGGCATCGCCCCAGAAGGGAAAATCGAGCTGCTTGCCGGATCCGGCGTCGATTTCGACCGGCTGTCCCCCGCTCCGCCGGTGACGTCGCCCGTGACGTTCCTGCTGATGGCCCGCCTGCTCCGCGAAAAGGGTATCGCCGAGTTTGTTGAAGCAGGACGCATCCTGAAACGCGACCATCCCGACGCCCGCTTCGTCCTACTGGGCGGTTGGGATCCCAATCCCGGTGGCTTTACGCTCGAGGAAGTGCAAGCTTGGGCCGACGAAGGGCTGATTGACTGGCTCGGGCATCAATCCGACGTCCGCCCGATCATCGCGGCATCGAGCGTGTTCGTGCTTCCCTCCTACCGTGAGGGCAAGCCGCGTAGCACGCAGGAGGCAATGGCGATCGCCCGCCCTGTCGTCACAACCGACGCCCCCGGTTGTCGCGACACCGTGATTGAGGGGGTCAACGGCTATATGGTCCCCGTGCGCGACGCACCTGCACTGGCGTTGGCAATGAAGCGGTTCCTTGACCGACCCGACCTGATCGCACCGATGGGTGAGGCAAGCCGCAAGCTGGCCGAGGAACGCTTCGACGTGCGTCGCATCAACGCGCATATGTTGCGTGCCATGGGCCTCGAGCAGCACTGACTCGCCAAGTCAATTCGCGTTTCGCACCTCGCCCGCCAGCGACTGACGCTCGAGCCACGCCTGGAACATAAGGATGCACCACAGGCGCGTTTCAAGCTGCACGTCGCCGGCCAAGAACCGCCGCCACACATCGGCAACGAGCGCGCCGTCGAGATAGCCCTCGGCCGCGATCCGCCGGGGGTCGATCAAAGCCTCGACCCAAGGGCGCAACGGTCCGGCAAGCCAACGTTCAACTGGAATTGCAAAGCCAGCCTTTGGACGCTCAATAAGGCTGCGCGGCACGTGGCGATCAAGGATTTCCCGCAGGATCATCTTGCCGCGCCCATCGCGAATCTTCGCATCGATTGGAACCTGCCAAGCAAACTCGATGACACGGTGATCGAGCATAGGCACCCGCCCCTCGAGGCTGGCACCCATGCCCGCGCGATCAACCTTCACGAGGATGTCGTCGGGCAGATAGGTAGTCATGTCGAGGAACATCATCGTGTCGCGGAAGTCGGCGAACACGGGTGGCTCGGACAACAACAGGCCTGACCCTGCGCCGATCACTAGTGCCTCGTCCTGCCACCGTGAAATCAGGCGGCCATAGAAATCCATCGGTGAATTCGCACCGATGACGGCGCCAACCTTCGGCAGGCGGGCGGCGATGCCGGCCATGCGGCGATTGCCCGGCAATAGCCTAGCCGCCTCCTCAGCTACTCTGCCAGTTAGCTTGTGTGACAGTGCGCGTCCCGCTAGCTGCCTTACTGGCGCCGGCAGTGCCTCGACGCGCGACCAGATGCGTGCGCCCGTCACGTGCCGATTGTAACCGCCAAACAGCTCATCTCCGCCGTCACCTGACAATGCGACCGTCACATGCTCGCGCGCTAGGCGGCTGACGAGAAACATTGGTATTTGCGACGAATCGGCGAACGGCTCATCCCAAATGTCGGGCAACGATGGCAGCAGGTCGCGCGCTGCGTCCATGCCGACGTACAGTTCGGTGTGGCTGGTACCCAAGTGCGCCGCCACCGCCTTGGCATGCTCCGCTTCATTGAAGGCGGGGTCATCAAACCCGATCGAGAAGGTGCGCACAGGGGTGCTGGCATTCGCCTGCATCAGGCTGGCGACCAGCGATGAATCGATCCCGCCCGACAGGAACGCGCCGAGTGGCACATCAGCTTCCATCCGTAGGCGGACAGCATCCGACAGCAGGTTCTCGAGATCGTCGGTAAGATCAGCGCCCGCCGTACGCGGCGCAGCGATGCCGCGGTGCGCGACATCAGCGATGTTCCAAAATCGAGCGGGAACGAGGTGCTCGAGTTTGTCGACGGCAACGGTCATCCAGCTTGCTGGCGGCAGCTTGCGAATGCCGCGCCAGATCGAAGCGGGCGCTGGGACGTAGCCAAACCGCATGAAGTCGGCGAGCGCGTTCCGGTCGATTTCTGGCCGGAATGCGGGATGTGTAGTAATTGCCTTGAGCTCGGAGCCAAAAATAAGCGTGTCGTTATGAACCCCATAATATAGCGGCTTTTCGCCCATGCGGTCGCGCGCGAACGTCAGCGCGCGCGCGCGGCGATCCCACAGTGCAAAGGCGAACATGCCATTGAGTCGCTGGAGCGTAGCTTCAATCCCCCAGTGCTCGATCGAGGCGAGCATGACCTCGGTATCCGAATGCCCATGCCAGCCAGGGGCTGCGCCTGCGACCTCAAGTTCGCTGCGAAGCGCCTGATGGTTATAAATTTCTCCATTATAGACTAGGATGTAGCGGCCGCTTGCGGAAACCATGGGCTGATGGCCGCTGGGCGAGAGGTCGAGAATTGACAAACGGCGATGTCCAAGCGCGACACCAGCCTCTTGGTCAATCCATACCCCCTCGTCATCGGGCCCGCGGTGACGGATTACGCCAGTCATGGCGCGCAGGGCCATGTCGAAGTTGGTATCCCGCTGTGAGACAAAGCCGGCAATGCCGCACATGGACTGATTTCCCAAAACTGTTCGCCCCGGCTTTAGAAAGGCCTGGCGGCTAGCGCAATTAAAGCCGCCCTCTTCCATCGCCTTTCGTCATAGGGGCGCTTAATGCGTTTAATGCTTTCATTCGCCCCAATCGATCGAGGAAACCGATGCACAGCAATGCCGATCGTCGCCGCCTGCTAGGTCTAATTGGTGCGACATCCCTCCTTTCGATCTCAGTGTGCCATGCTGCAAACGTGGTCGAGCCAGTCGAAGCACCAACGCTGCGCCAGCGCGGTGACGTGGGAGATACCGCATCATTAGCGCGCGCACTCGCCTCGGGTCGCCCGGTCCGCCTGCCGGCTGGCGGCGGCACCGGTCCGCGCGGCGACTATATCGTTGATATGCTCGAACTGCCGGAAGGATCGACGATCAGCGGAGAGGGCACTGCTACCGTCCTACGCTCGAGCAGTGCTCGGATCTCTAGCATCCTGCTGGTCAACGGAAGCGCAGCACAGACGCGCAACATTACACTACGCGACATGAAACTGGTCGGCTATTCGGTGGACGACGGCTTTCGGGAGCACCACAACCTTGTCAACTTGTCCGGGGTCACCGACTGCCTGATCGAGCGGATAACGTTTGAGGGGTTCGCCGGGGATGGCATTTATATCGGGGCCGAACACGAAGGGCCAGTGCGAACACCACGTAGCAACGCTCGCATCATGATCCGCAACTGCATCTTTGACGGGGTCAACCATGCCAACCGGAACGCCATATCAGTAACCGGCGGCACTGATATTAGCATCGATAACTGCCGCTTTACCCGCTGCAGTAGTCCTGATATGCCGGGACCTATCGATTTTGAGGCAGATGATTTCCCGTTTTATGTATTTAATCGCCTCTCGGTAACCAACTGCACATTCAATCTTTGCGGCGGCAACGTTGGTCAAATATCTATCATAGCCCCACAGAGCGTGCGTGAGATGCCGCGCAATATCCGGATCGCTGGTAATCGTTTTCTCAATTATTCAGGCAGTGGCAGTGACATCGCGCTAACCGTGCACCGCCCCGCTACCGATAGCATGCCTGATATGAAAGTACTGATCGAGAACAACATAGGCGTTAACGGCCGGGCTGGTGTGCGCCTGTACTCAGGCCGCGGGATCACGCTGCGCAACAATCGCTGGACGCGTTATCCGGGCCAGACATTCTTAGGATATAACGAGCCTCGCGATGGATGTCGCGATATCAGCGTTGCTGACCGGTTCGAAACGTGTGGTACGATCGACGGCGTCGCGCTCGGCATCTTCAACGCCGACAACGTCTCCATCACAGGCAGCACCTTCGTCAATTGCGGCAATGGGCGTGCCGATGCGGCGTGTATTCGCCTAGGCTCCGGCCGATCGAGCGGCATTGCCATCCGCAACAATGATTTTAGTAGCGCTGGGCGCACGGCACTCATTCGGCAAGTAGCTGACCATAGGTCGACTGGCACGATTCAACTCGAGCCGGCAAATCTTTCGATACTTGGATAGCCAACTGCGCAGCCACCGGTCTTTTATGGTTTCAGCACCGTACACATCCGGCTAAGGCGCTTGCATTAGGACTTCAGGGAGAATTCGTTTGCAACAATCATGGCTGAACGCCGATCCGGCCATTGATGCGATGCTTCGTCAGAAATCAGCTCTCTGGATTGTGACGGGCGCGGCGGGCTTTATTGGTTCGAATTTAGTCGAGGCGCTGCTACTTGCAGGACAGCAAGTTCGCGCGCTCGACAACTTCGCGACTGGCCACCATCGTAATCTCGACGCTATCCGCCAGTCAGTAGATGAAGCGGCATGGACCCGGTTCGAGTTCATCGAGGGCGATATCCGCGATGCGGCCCTCTGTCATCGCGTAATGGAGGATGCGGACCATGTGCTGCATCAGGCGGCGTTGGGATCAGTACCGCGCTCGCTTGCCGACCCCCTGACGACCAACGACGTCAATATCTCGGGATTCCTAAACATCCTCGACGCCGCACGTCTTGCTGAAGTTCGTAGTTTTACATACGCTGCCTCTAGTTCGACGTATGGTGATGAGCCCAACTTGCCCAAGGTTGAAGGGCGGATCGGAAACCCGTTATCGCCTTATGCCGTAACGAAAGCTGTGAACGAGCAATATGCCTCGGTCTATGCACGTGCGTTCGGCTTTCGTGCAACAGGGCTTCGATATTTCAACGTCTTTGGTCGCCGGCAAGATCCCGATGGCGCCTATGCTGCCGTGATCCCTAAATGGATTGCTGCGATGCTGCGCGGCGATCCCGTATTCATCAATGGCGACGGTGAAACTAGCCGGGACTTCTGCTATATTGACAATGTAGTTCAGGCTAATATTCGCGCTGCGCTAGCGCCTGAGGCCGCGCGCGGACAAGTATACAATGTGGCGCTGGGCGACAGGAATTCGCTTAACGATCTGTTCGGCTTGCTGCGTGACAATCTGCGGGACAATGGTCGGAACTATGCTGCCGATCCGGTCTATCGCGAGGAACGCGCAGGAGATGTTCGTCATTCGCAGGCTGACATCTCCAAAGCGCGGCAGCTCCTAGGCTTTGTGCCTACCCACAATCTTGGAGACGGGTTGCGCGAGGCGATGACCTGGTACATCCGCGAGCACGGCTAATTAAGGAATAATGATGCGTAACGACGAGAGGATCGCGGTCATCGGACTTGGCTACGTCGGCCTGCCGGTCGCGGTCGCATTGGCGGAAAACTATAAGGACGTCGTCGGTTTCGATGTTTCCGAACGCCGCGTTACTGCGCTGAAGGCTGGCTCGGACTGGACACACGAAATTGAGGACATGCGTCTAGCGACAAGCGGCTTGACGATTAGCGGCAACGCCGAGGACCTTCGCGGACGTAGCTTTTACATCGTCACGGTTCCTACGCCGATCGACGATGCGCTGAAACCCGATTTGTCGCCGGTCGAAGCGGCTTGCCGTCAGCTCGGCACGGTGATCGAGCCTGGCTGCGTCATCGTGTTCGAATCTACCGTATATCCTGGTGTGACGGAGGATGTATGCGGCCCGCTGATCGAACAGGTTTCGGGCCTGAAGCGTGGCACTGACTTCTGGCTTGGCTACTCGCCAGAGCGTATCAATCCTGGTGACAAGGAACACCGGCTCGAGACGATCACCAAAATTATCGCCGCTGAGGACGAGACGACACTTTCCCGCCTGCGCAACGTCTATGGAAGCATTGTCGACGCCGGCCTGCATGAGGCACCGACGATCAAGGTGGCCGAAGCTGCCAAGGTGCTAGAGAACACGCAGCGTGACCTCAACATTGCACTAATGAATGAATTGTCGCTGATCCTCGACCGAATGGGCGTGCGTACACGCGATGTACTCGAGGCGGCGGGCACAAAATGGAATTTCCTGAAATTCTCGCCCGGCCTCGTTGGTGGTCACTGCATAGGCGTCGACCCCTACTACCTAACTCACGCTAGTGAGCAGATGGGCTACAAGCCCGAGGTGATCTTGGCCGGTCGCCGCGTGAACAATGGCATGGGTACCTTCGTCGCAGCCAAGGCCTTGTCACTGACGGGCAAACCTGCAACCGAGGTCCGCGTCGGCATCCTCGGCCTAACCTTCAAGGAGAATGTGCCCGACCTTCGCAATTCGAAGGTGCCCGACATCATCGCCGCACTGGAGGACGCAGGCGCATCAAGCCTGATCCACGACCCGCACGCCGACGCAGACGAGGCGCGCCATGAATATGATCTTGAACTAACATCGCCCAATGACTGGAACCATGTCGATATACTAATCTTCGCGGTTTCACATAGTGATTTGAAAGCACAAGCGGATCGGTTTATCGAGTCGCTTGGTCCCTCGGTGGTTATCGACATTCGTTCAATGCTCGATCCTGCGTCGATCCCCGAGCATATCTCTTACTGGTCGCTCTGATTAATCCAATGCACAACACCCGACGAGATGGCATGATTGATCCCGTACAGCTGATCCGACCGCGCCGGTTCGGCGATGCTCGCGGCTGGTTCACCGAGACCTATAATCGTGACGCCTTCGCAGCGATGGGAATAGACTGTACCTTCGTGCAGGACAACCATTCGCTATCTGCGTCGGCCTTCACGCTGCGTGGCCTCCACTTCCAGACGCCGCCAGCGGGGCAGGCCAAGCTAGTGCGCTGCATCCGCGGGCGGATTTATGACGTTGCTGTCGACTTGCGGCGCGGGTCGCCTACTTACGGCCAGTGGGTTGGTACCGAGCTCAGCGCCGAGAATGGGCACCAGCTCTTCATTTCCATTGGCTTCGCGCATGGCTTCGTGACACTTGAGCCTGATTGCGAGGTCGCCTACAAATGCTCGGCACTCTACGCGCCTGCGCACGATGGCGGCATTGCGTGGGACAGCGTCGGCATCAACTGGCCATTTTCAGCCGGTACCCGTCCCGAACTGTCCGAGAAAGACAAAGTGCAGCCCCACCTTGTCGATTTCGACAGCCCGTTCGACTATGACGGCCGCCCCTTGGCGCCGCTCGCCTGAAGGATCTAACCCCCATGCGAATCTTCGTCACCGGCGGTGCCGGCTTCATCGGCTCGGCACTAGTTCGGCACCTGATCGAGAACACGGCCAATGAAGTCTTAAACTTCGACAAGCTGACCTATGCCGGCACGCTTTCGACCGTCGAGTGCGCCGCGGGTTCCAGCCGTTACCGCTTCGTCCAAGGCGACATCTGCGATGCGGAGGCGGTACGTGCCGCGATCGCCGAATTCAAACCCGACGTGATTACGCACCTGGCGGCCGAAAGCCATGTCGACCGCTCAATCGACGGTCCCGGTACCTTCGTCCAGACCAATGTCGTCGGCACCTACACGATGCTGGCCGAGGCGCGCACCTATTGGCTAGGCCTCGGCGAGGAGGCTCGCAAGGCTTTTCGTTTCCACCATATTTCGACTGACGAGGTCTACGGGTCACTCGGTGATAACGGCTTGTTCACCGAAGAAACGCCCTATGATCCGCGCTCGCCCTATTCGGCGTCCAAGGCGGGCAGCGACCATCTGGTGAGCGCTTGGGGTCATACTTTCGGATTACCGGTGTTGATCACCAACTGCTCCAACAACTACGGACCCTATCACTTTCCCGAGAAGCTGATCCCATTGATGATCGCCAAGGCGCTCGATGGCGAGCCGCTGCCGATCTACGGTAAGGGCGACCAAGTGCGTGACTGGCTGTACGTCGAGGATCACGTACGCGCGCTACAGGCGGTGTTTGAGCGAGGCGAACCAGGCCGCACTTACAATGTCGGCGGCCATAACGAGCGGCAGAATATCGAGGTGGTCAAGACGCTGTGCGCGATCCTCGACGATCGCCGCCCGCGTGCCGACGGCAAATCCTACGCCGAACAGATGACGTCGGTCGCCGATCGTCCTGGCCATGACAAGCGCTATGCAATCGACGCCAGCCGCATCGGCGACGAGCTCGGCTGGGCGCCGGCAGAAACGTTCGAAACCGGTATTGCTAAGACGGTCGAGTGGTATCTAGCCAACGAGGATTGGTGGCGCCCGTTAGTCGCCGCCAAAGCCTCCGAACGGCGCGGCGTCGCTTAAGATGGCAACCCATATGCATGTAGACATGGCGGGCATACGATGAGCGGAGCGACGCACCACGTCCTTGTCACCGGCGCCGGTGGCCAGCTCGGGACTGAGCTGCAGCGCTGCGCTTGGCCCGCCGGTTGGCAGGTGACTGCAGTCGACATTGACGAGCTCGATCTGCGTGATATCGCAGCAATTCTGGCGTTCGTCGCCTCACGCCCTTGGACGGCGGTGATCAACGCCGCTGCTTATACTGCAGTAGACAAGGCGGAAGAGGACATCGTCACCGCCTGGACCATCAATGCGATGGCGCCCGCAGCGTTCGCGGAAGGGTGCGCTAAGGCGGGCATTCCCCTTGTCCAGGTTTCGACCGATTATGTCTTTGCTGGCGACAAGGCAGGGTCGTGGGAGGTCGACGATCCAGTCGCACCGCTTGGTGTCTATGGCGCGTCGAAGCTAGGTGGCGAGCTGGCGGTGCGGACCAGCGGCGCGCGCCATGCGATCGTGCGCACTGCTTGGGTGGTGAGCGCACACAGCAACAATTTCGTGAAGACGATGCTGCGTGTTGCTGCGAGCCGTGACCGCCTGAACGTCGTTGACGACCAGCGTGGTAGCCCGACCGCCGCGGCGGATCTGGCGCAGGCGCTGATGACGATCGCGGTGCGGCTAGCGGACGATGCGGAAGCGCCGACCGGCACCTTCCACTTCAGCAACTCCGGCGACATTAGCTGGGCGGATTTTGCGATCGAGATTTTCCGTCAGTCGAGCCTGCGCGGCGGCCCTATGGCTGAGGTCGCGCGCATCCCGAGCAACGACTATCCGACGCCCGCGCGGCGCCCGGCCAATTCGCTACTGAGCCATAGCGCCATCAATGATGCATACGGTATCACCCCACGCGACTGGCGCGACGCCTTACGCGACATCCTCGATGAATTAATCGGAGCCGAAAAGTGAAGGGTATCATTCTTGCCGGTGGGTCCGGCACGCGGCTTCACCCGGCGACGCTGGCGGTGAACAAGCAGCTATTGCCCGTCTATGACAAACCGATGATCTATTATCCGCTGAGCGTACTGATGCTGGCGGGAATTCGCGACATCCTGATCATCTCAAGCCCCGAGTATCTCGGCAATTACGAGCGGCTGTTCGCTGACGGGTCAGCGTTCGGCTTGCGAATCTCCTATGCCGAGCAACCGAGTCCAGATGGCTTGGCGCAGGCCTTTACAATAGGCGCGGATTTCATCGGCAAGGATCATGTCGCACTTGTACTAGGCGATAACATTTTCTTCGGCGCGAACCTTACTGATCTGTTGGCAAGCGCGGTCGCGCGAACCAGCGGCGCAACAGTGTTCAGCTATCAGGTCGAGGATCCCGAGCGCTACGGCGTTGTCGAATTTGGCGAGGGTGGCCGTGCGGTCAGCCTGGAGGAAAAACCGGCCAACCCGAAATCCAACCATGCGGTAACCGGCCTCTACTTTTACGACAACCGCGTCGTAGAACTTGCCCGCAATCTTAAGCCCTCAGCGCGCGGCGAACTCGAAATTACCGATCTCAACCGCCTCTATATGGAGGCGGGCGACCTTTACGTTGAACAGATGGGTCGCGGCTATGCTTGGCTCGATACCGGCACGCATGATAGCCTGCTTGAGGCAAGCGAGTTCGTCCGCACGCTACAGCATCGCCAAGGCGTGCAGATTGCGTGCCTAGAGGAAATCGCCTTCGAGATGAACTTCATTTCCGCAGACCAAGCCCGCGCGGCAGGCGAGCGGTTCAGCAAGACGGCCTATGGCCGAGCGATCCTCCGCGCCGTGAATAATGTCTAATCGGCCTGAAACCAAGTTTCACATCAGTTACGAAGCAACAACCCTCACCTGACCTCCGCGGCGGTTCTGACATCATGGAAATTAGCAACGATAGAGAGAGAGTCGTTTAGGTTAAGATTGCTATTGGTTGCTGTCGTCAATATTTTGCTGCTGAGGCTGTGCTATGACCGGTGCGGTTCGGGTCTTATCCACCATCGTGGTCCGGAACGCCGCACCGGGATCGGCAGCAGCCTCCGGACGATAGCGTTCGATCCGCAAGTTAATCCTGTTGTCGATCCGCGATGCTACGCGATTGTTAATCCGCGCTTGATTGGAATTGCTGGGCTGCCCTTTCGCATTGAGGCGAGCACCATAAGCGGTTGCGGTATCGCGTACCGAGCGGGTCTGAGCAACGCTCGATCCGGACGCAAGGACAATTGCGGGTAGGATGGCCGTTACCACAACGGAACGAGAGAGAAATCTGCATCGCATGGTGGCAGGATAGCGGTGTTTGTATACGGGGTCATCGCAGAATGTCTTTCTGAGACCCAATGACTGCGGGAGCCTCGACGGCTCGAATCTGAGATGCTGGCGATGGATTTGTCAGCAACGGAGGCGAGTCATGACGGAGGCAGTGAAGTACATCGGACTGGACGTGCACAAGGAAACCATCGCAGTCGCGGTGGCCGATGGGGAACGTGGAGGTGAGATACGCTATGTCGGCACGGTTCCCAACGAGGACGATGCGATCAGGAAGCTGGTCAAGCGACTGACGGGATCAGGCGCGACATTGAGCGTCTGCTACGAGGCAGGACCGTGCGGCTACGGCCTACACCGCTGCTGACGAAGCTGGAGCAGAGCTGCATCGTCATCGCGCCGTCGATGATGCCGCGGCGACCTGGCGATCACGTGAAGACCGACCGGCGTGATGCGATGACCCTGGCGCGGCTGCTGCGTGCCGGCGAGCTCACCGCGATCTGGGTGCCGGACGAAGCACATGAGGCGGTGCGTGATCTCATCCGCGCACGGCGCAGTGCAAAGGAGGATGCCACCGGAGCCAAGCAGACGGTGAAAAGCTTTTTGCTCCGGCACGGTCGTCGTTTTGGCGGCAAGGGAACCTGGACCAAAATGTACTGGCGATGGTTGTCGGAACAGCGGTTCGACTTCCCGCATCAGCAGCTGGCGTTCGAGGAGATGCAGAAACGCGTGCTGTAGGCGCAGGCACGCGTCGGGCGCCTTGAAGCCACGCTCAGCGAGGCAGTGGCGGGCTGGCGATTCGCCCCTCTCGTCCGCAATCTCCAGGCGTTGCGTGGCATCCAGCTGGTCAGCGCCGCGACGCTGGTCGCCGAGGTTGGCGACCTTACCCGCTTCGACAATCCCAAGCAGTTGATGGCCTATGTCGGGCTGGTGCCGTCCGAACATTCCAGCAGTGCCCGGACGCAGCGCGGCCGCATCACTCTCACTGGTAACGGGCAGGCGCGCACCATGCTGGTCGAGGCGGGCTGGGCCTACCGGTTGCCTGCACGCGAGGAGCGTCGCTACCGCGAGCGGGTCGCCGATCTGCCCGACGAGATCCAGGCGATCGGATGGAAGGCGCAGGTCCGCCTCTGCCAGCGTTTCCGCCGTCTGGCAGCCACGGGCAAGCCCCAGCCCAAGGTGACCACCGCGATCGCGCGCGAACTCATCGGCTATGCGTGGGACATCGCCAGGCGCGTGTCGCCGGCGGTGACCGCCTGATCCTTTCCGAACGACAATGAGAGGAGATGCCAGCGCACCACATGCATAGCCTTGGCCGGCGTGCCGCGGGCACCCGACTGTGATGGGCAATCCACGGCGTACGTTGGGGCAGGTTCGTCCGATGCCCGATCTTAGACGGTGGAAAGGCCCAACGACGGATACGGGTAGTGCGGTAGCCAACCCGCGGATGAAAGCGTGATCAATCGTCGTCGATCAGGCGCCCCCGACACACCTGCCAAGGTGAATGCGACCGCTGGTTTCGTGGCCAGCGAACGAGTAAACTCGGCCAGCGTCTCGGATGGCAGTCATGAGAGCGTACGTTCGGAAAGACATTCTGCGATGCCCCCTAATCAGATCAGCGTACCAAGTCGGGTGAGATCGCAATCATGAGTTCGGTTCTGGCGCCCGATTATGTCATACAATGAGCCTTGCAATCGGTGCCCCGTGACAAGGCAGTCTACCTGTCTCAAGGCATGTCGTCGTGGGTGATCGCAGTCGAGATACGTGACTGTTTCCTGCCCGGAAAACTGTTGGCGGCACCCTGGTAGAGCGTGCGCAAATAGATGCGGTCGAACGGCGTCAGACCGGGCGGTGCGGGCGCGGCGTCGAACAGCGACAGGATGGTGTCGATCGGCACGCTCCCGGACGCCGCCCTGGGCGGCCGTGTCCGCGCGAAGCTGCGCATCGCGGCATAGCCGGCGATCTGGTCGACCGACCTGCCCACCACTGCCGCGCGGTCGATCATCACGACCGCGCCGACGATATCGAGCCGGATCGGCGAGACGATCCGCGAGGACACTGCGATGGTGAGCTGCGGCGGCTGGAGCGGATCGAGCTGGAGCAGCTTGTCGCCGTCGCGCGAGAGCACCTCGGTCGCGCCCCAGCTGCGCGCCGGCCCCGGCTGGCGGCGCAGCGCGCGCAGGTCGTCGCCCGACAAATGCGACAGCAGCGGATGGTCCCGCTTCACCAGCGCCGCGATTTCGGCATCGCCGGCATCCGCGAACAGGACGAATATGTTGGGCGTGCAGCGCTCGCCCGCAGTCGCGATGCCTGCCTCCTCGGCAATCGCGATCATCCTGTCGAGGATGGCAGAGCCGACCGCGGGAGGCAGACCGGCGGTGGCGATGCAGACGGGCGCTTGGAACCGGGCGAGCGGCGTGTCGTCGCGCACCCGGTCGGTGACGGCATCGACCTGACGGCGGACGGCGCGCCGGCGCTCGTGCGCGCGCCGCGCCGTGACCACCACGTCGTCTGCGCGCGCCACATCGTCCTGCAACGACGCGCCGGTGGCGACGCCCGGCGGCGCAGTGGGCGGGACGGCGGTCTGCGCCATGGGCGTCATGACGGGCAGCGCTGCCCAGATCGCCAGTGCCACCGCCCCCCGCATCATCACCCTGCCCTCACCACAGCTTCATGCGCACGCCGACGCGCAGCGTCCGGCCCCAGGTGTTGTAGTACCACGGATAGGTGTTCTGGAAGGCGCCGCTGCCCTCGGACTCACCGCCGACGATCGGCGGATCCTTGTCGAAGATATTCTGCGAATTGGCCCAGATATCGACGTCGCGGCTGATCGGATAGCAGATCGACAGGTCGAACAGGCTCTGCGCGGCCAGCCGCGGGATCAGCGGATAGGTGTCAGTGTTGCCGGCATTGGGGACCGATTTCAGCGGCGCCTCGGGCGCCAGCTTGGAATTGCGCGTCGGCGCGGCATAGCGCCATGCCAGCGTGATGTTACCCTTCCACGGCATGTCCCAGCCCAGGCTGGCGAAATGGCGATAGCGTGGCGACGGCCCGCGACACAGGAAACCGAACTGGCCCAGGCACGAATAGATTGGGGTGTTGGGCGCGAACTGGCGCTGGTCGGCGGTGTTGACCGTGCCGTTCAGCCCCAGGTTGATCCGGCCGAGATCGGTGCCGATCCGGTCCTTCGACAGCGCGATAGGATAGAAGAGCGAGAAATCGATGCCCTCGGTCTTGGAGAAGCCCGAATTGTTGTAGCGCGCGTTGATCTCCGTCACCCGGCCGCTCGCCGGATCGCGGGTGATGAGGCCGCAGAAGAACGCCACCCGCTGCGCAAAGCACTGGTCGGCGATGATGTCGGTGCGCACCCATTCGAACGCCCCGTTGATGCGGATCGAGAAGAAGTCGACCGAGGCGTTGAGGCCGGGCAGGAACTTCGGCTGCATCACCACGCCCGCGGTGATGCTGCGCGAGGTTTCGGGGCGCAGGTCCGGGTTGCCGCCGGGGCGATAGAGCGTCTGGCAATTGCCGGCCGCATTGCAATTGCCGGGCGTGGCGAGCGCGTCATATTGCGCACGGGTCAGGCCGACCGCGGCGCATTGGTCGAAACTCAGCCGCTGGCGGACACTGCCGTCGCTGGCGGGCAGCGCCTGCGCGCAGCGATCCTCGAAATCGCCCTGATAGGGATTGGCGCCCTGCAACCGCTCCAGAAAGCCGCGGCGCAGCGCGCGGTTGATGCTGCCGCGGAAGCCCAGCCCGCCGAAGGGCCGCCAGACCGCATCCAGTTTCCACGTCTGCACCGCATCGGGCAGCGACTTGTAGCGCGACACGCGATAGGCGCCGCTGACCGTCAGATCCTCCAGGAACCGCCGGTTCTGCGCGATCGGCAGCGACAGTTCGCCGCCCACCTCGTCCACCGTGTCGACGCCCGAATATTTCGACCACCAGTCGAATGCCCCCGCGCCACTTTCGGTCACGCGGTTCCAGCGATGCTCGGCGACCAGTGCGAAGCCGACACCGTCGTCGGCCCAGGGACTTTTCAGCCCGATATTCTCTAGCGTGCCGGCGATCGATCCGGTCGCCACCAGCTGTTCCACCGCCACGCGACTGCTGCCAGTGCGGGTCAGATAGGGCCACACCGCATCGCTCGGTCCGCCGACGCGGAACGGGTCGAGCGGGATGCAGGCGGGATCGCTACCGTCGACCACCGACTGGCAGGTCGGCACGCCGTTGACGTTCACCACCTGCACCGCGCGTGCAAAATATTGGTTCATCCCCCAATAATCGAAGATGTTGGTGCCGGTGTACTGCTCGATCCGCTTCGACCGCTGAATACTGGCGTCGAAGCGGACATCGTCGGTCAGGTTGCCCGACAGATGCCCTGCAGCGCGCCACGTATCGAGATTGTACGCAAAGGACGACGTATTGCCAGGGCGATAGAGCGACATGGTGAAGGGCGCGCTGGTGCCGGCGACGCCCGCGTTTGCGCCGCAGACGATCTGCGCCTGCTGCGCGCTCATGAACGGATTGTCGCACGGCATCTGGGTGTCGCCGACATAGAACCAGTCGGTCAGCGCGACTTCGCCGCCCGACTTGTCGCTGCTGTATAGGAAGCTCGAATCGAATTTCAGCGACGGATTGAAATCGAAGCTGAAGAAGCCGCCGGTGTTGACGCGGTTGACCTTGCGCTGCAGCCAGTCGGTCTGCGGCACGCGCTGGATATCGGCGGGGTCGTAGGGGCGCCAGGTGCGCGATCCATCGCGCGCATTGGTCCATTCCGAATCGCCGGCATAGAAATAGCTGTACGGGTTCGCCTCGTTGAAGCCGCAGGCGAACTGGTCGTTCTTCCGCACCTCTGGCACCGGGTTCTGCGGGTTCAGGAATACCCGGCAGGCGGTATGATCGAACATGTTGATGTTGATCGGCGTCATCCGGTTGTAGGTGACGAAGGCCGAGATGTTGCCGCGGTCGCCGGCGAAATTCTGGCCTGCGGTCAGGCTGCCGAAATAGGTCTCGCCGCCAAAGGCATGGCGCGGCGGTCGCGGATAGCCGGCATCCTCCAGCAGATCGAGCATAAAGCGGTTGTCGTTGGTGGTCTGTTGGGCGCTCGTCTCCAGATTGACTTGGAGGCCGGTGAAGCGGCGCTTCAGGATATAGTTGACGACGCCGGCGATCGCATCCGACCCATAGACCGCCGACGCGCCGCCCGTCAGCACGTCGACCCGCTCGATCAGCGGCGCGGGAATGACGTTGGCGTCGTTGTCGAACCGCTCGCCGTTCAGCAGCGTCAGCGTGCGCCCCGGCCCCAGCCCGCGCAGGCTGACCCGCGCCGCCCCGGCACGCGGGTCCAGGCTGCTGCCGCGATCGCCGATCAGCGGTGTGATCTGCGGCATCGCGCTCAGCGTGTCGCTGAGCCGGCCCAGGCCGCGCTCGCCGATCATGTCCTTGTCGATGATAGTGATCGGCGCGGCGGTGGTCAGGTCGGACCGGCGGATGCGCGATCCCGTCACCAGGATCTCGTTGGGACGGGAATCGGCCTCGGGTTCGGGCTGCTGGCGGGCGTCGGTATCGTTGGCTGTCTTCACCACCTTGCCGTCCGCCTGGACGACCGCATCGCCGTTGGTCTGGTCTTGTGCCGCAGCACTTGGCGCAGGCGAGGATTGTGCCTCCGCTGCCGATGCGATCCCACCGATCAGCGCCAGTGTTGCCACGCTGTGAAACAGCGCCCCCTTCATCACCATGCTCCACCCCCTTACGTTATATAATGGTAGAGTGTATCTTGTATACGATACTGGCAAGTGGAAATTGGGGATCCCGCTACTATCGAGTAATCCTTCGCTTTCCTGTTTTATGGCGCGATCCCGCGTCAGCATCCTTGCTGGTATCAACGGCGCGATCAGCACCTTCCGCCATCGTTCTCGGGGAAAGCTTTGACGCGCAGTTAATCGCCTTGGCAGTCCGCCTGCCGCATCGAAGCCGCCTGGTTCTGATCGCTGCGGTCATCGCAAACCAGCGCGAAATCGTGTGTGCCGATAATGCACACGGGCCGCGTAGCGGGTTTGTGCAGCCACCAACAATGGTCATCCCAAGGCTGACTACTAAGGCTGCATTTGGATTGCTGTATCAGAGCCGCCATGGCTTCCGAAGTTGCCTCGTCGGCTCAGTCTTTCGGCCAGTGGCGATCTAGCAGGGTCGCCAACGCTGCCTGAGCGTCAGCCTTGGTCGCCCCATCCCGCGGCAGCAGTGTCAACGTCACCGCCTTCAGCGTCTGCCGCTCGATGCGCAGCACCGGGGCTCCTGCCTCAGTAACGACCACGTCGGTCAGTCCTGACTTCTTGGGGGATCCTGACTTCTTGGGGGCCTCAGCCGCGGCGGTGAGATAGCGGATGACGTCGGGCGGCGAAGCTGCCCTCGCCTCTCCTCTTTCTCGCTTAGCCGCCAGTTCACTCGCGGCTTGCTCAACACGTGCGCGCCGCTCATCAGGCTTCAGCAACGGCTTCAGCATCGTAACATGCTTGATACCGAGGTCATGCGGCGACGCGAACGCCTTCAAGATGCTCGACGGCAGGCGAGCCAAGTCGAGGTAACGGCTCATCCAACTGTCGCTTACGTTCAGTCGCTCGGCCATCGCGCGCTGCTTGCCACCATAATACGCGGTGAGAGCGCGAAGGTAGTCCCGGGCGCGTTCATAGTCGGAGATATCTTCACGCGCGCGATTTTCGAGGTCGGAGAGCCGAAACGCCTCCTCGTCGCTGAGGTCGCGGATCTCGATCAGGAAACGAAAGTCGGCGTAATTGTGGCTGCGCAGCCAACTTATCGACCAATGCCGTCTCGCCCCGGAGATCACTTCGAAATCGTGGCCGGAATCGCCATGCAGTCTACGGACGAGCGCGGGTATTTCCTGTTTGCCTTGCGCTTTCAGGCTCTCGATCAGGTCACGACAGCGCTCTTCCGACAGCGCGGCATAGTCGCGGTTGTGGCCGGGCCACATCCGGCAGCGCGCAGGATCGACCAGTTCAACTGCTCGGTTGACGAGCGAGCCCGAAGCCAGGTCGGCAAGGCGGTTACTGCGCCCAGCGAGCACTCCCGTCGCGAGTCGGGCCGAACGCGTCGGCTGCGCCGCAGGCGTGTCGATCACACCCGCCAGGTCGGCCGCGAAACTGCTATTCTTTCCGCTCACTCGACCACCTCCGTTCCCGATTTTGCACCGGTGCAAAATCCGCTCTTCACGCCAGCCCCTCGCGCCTGAGACGGGCCTCGTGGCTCGGCCACATAGACCGGATATCGATCTCGATCTCACTGTTGACGCCGTCGAGATAGGCCAAGCAGCGGTCACGCACCGATCGGCTGGTCGTTGGTCCGTCGAGCTCGTAGACCGTCATCAGTCGTGCGCTCGCATTGTCTATTTCGGCCGAGTCCTTGAGCGGCGTACGAACCAGCGACTGCCCGTAGAGCTGGCCCATGAGCCGCATGAGTTCCTTCTGCATCGACTTGTTCTCGTCGACCTTGGAAGCAACGAAGCGCAGGAACGCCAGCTCGGTTTCCATGCCATGATGCGCAAGCACCTGCATCGTCTCGTCTAGCATCGCCAGGAACGCCGCAGTAGACGCGAAATCCATCACCGTCGGAGGCACCGGAACTACGAGCGCGTTCGCGGCGCGCAGGACAGACAGCGAGATCGCGCCCAGTGCAGGTGGTGGATCTATAATTACGATATCGTAGCGTTCGGCGACCGAAGCGATGCCCTGCTGGAGCCGATCCAGGAGAGTCCCCTGCCCCTGCGCCATGCGAGCGGCTAATTCATACTCGGATTGGAACAGTCGCAAATTAGCGGGGATCAGGTCGAGACCGTCAAAATGCGTCTTCCTGATCGCATACTGGAGCGAGGTTCGCTCATCCTCGCGCAGGAACGGGTAAAGTGTCTCCGCCTCGTCTATGTCGAGATCGGGCACATAGCCAAACAGCGTCGTCGCCGACGCTTGGCTGTCGCAGTCGACTAGGAGAACGCGGTAGCCCCGCATAGCGAGGTACTGCGCCAGATGCACCGATAGGGTCGACTTGCCGACGCCACCCTTGAAGTTCTGTACCGCCACGATCGCACAGGGATCATGCGGCTGTCGCCAAGGCCGCGTTTGGAAGACGCCGCGCATATCGTTGAGCTGGCCGAGCGTGTATCCAACCCGGCGGTTGCTCTCGGTCCGGTCAACGGCGGGCAGTCGGCCGTCCTTCTCGGCTTCACGGATCGCGGCTGACGTCCGACCTACCAGATCGGCCGCTTTGCCAATCGTGAACAGCGGTTCACGCCGCTCGTCGGCACGCTTGGTCTGCGCACCCTCGCGGAGCTTCTCCAAGATTGCCGAAGACCGTTCGGCAAGTGCCATCACGCGAGCCCGATCGATGTGACTCGTCAGCTCCAGTGCATTCGCCACCACATCTCCTTTCGACAATGACGCGTCAGATGCGCGATTTGTGCTTTCGCGTCAACGGAAGGATTATTTGTGCAAAACACCTTCACTGACAGCTAGGAGTGCTCTCCATCTGACGAGATGGGGGTGATGCGGAGCGACCCGAGCAGCCTTTTGCACCGGTGCAAAATCAGGTTGGTCGGCCCCCACGAGCGACGTAGCTTTCGCAGAATCCCTGCCAGCTCTTCA
>JAAIGG010181977.1_pt1 | contig 30684 bp, 23 predicted proteins | sample 6487391 | NCBI WGS metagenome assembly JAAIGG01 (sample SAMN13974130, study PRJNA590717) | phyllosphere metagenome | biome: asymptomatic weeds; feature: pooled weeds collected from a community garden; material: weeds; isolation source: pooled asymptomatic leaves from various weed species from...
GACAGCTTCGGCCGCATGGTCGCCTTCCACGGCCAGATGGGCATGTTCACCCGCGCGCTGACCTATATCCTCAGCCACGGCGCGGACGGCCTGCGCCAAGTCGCCGAGGATGCGGTGCTCAACGCCAATTACGTCCTGCGGTCACTCGAAAACACGCTCGACGCGCCGTTCGCCAAGAGCGGGCCGTGCATGCACGAAGCCATCTTCTCGGACGAGAATCTGGCCGAGGGCTTCTCGACGATCGACGTCGCCAAGGCGCTGATCGACGAGGGTTTCCACCCGATGACCATGTATTTCCCGCTGGTCGTCCACGGTGCGATGCTGATCGAACCGACCGAGACCGAATCCAAGGCGGCGCTCGACCAGTTCATCGGGGCGCTGGCGTCGGTGGCGGAGCGCGCCAAGGCGGGCGACCTGTCGCTCAAGACGGCGCCGCACTTCGCGCCCCGCGCGCGCCTCGACGAAACGCTGGCCGCGCGCAAGCCCGTGCTGGTGTGGAAGGACAAGGCGGCCTGATCGGCTAAAGCTGCTGCCCTCACCCTTCCGGCGCTGACGCGCCTCCCTCCCTCTCCCATCGGGAGAGGGAGGGGTGAGGGCAGTTTGCTGGTTACAGCGCCGTGACCAACGAAATCCCGCCTAGTATCACCCCCGGCGCATTGGCGAACACGATCGGCCAGTCGCGCTTCTCGCGCAGAAATCCGTAGGCCACCCAGAGCGAACAGTTGATCATCGTCGCCAGCGGCTGGATGACCGACCCCTTCTGCCCCGCCAGATTGAGCTGGATCTGGTCGATATAGGACAGGTACATCGCCACGGCCGTCGCCGTTGCGATCCAGCCGAGCAGCATCAGTTTTCGTTCGCTCACAGGTCTTTGGTCCCCTTTTCATGACAGGTAAATCGATTGAAGTCCGGGCCCCCAACGCGCAAGCGAAGCGGGACGCTCCGAGCCGGGGGAGGGACGAGGATGCGATTTGACGCGGATCAGGCCGCGACGCTGGAGGCGATCCTGCGCTGGCGGCGGGACGTTCGGCATTTCCGGACCGATCCGGTGGACGAGGGCGTGCTGGCACGGCTGGCCGAGGCGATGGCGCTGGCCCCCTCGGTCGGTAATGCCCGGCCTTGGCGGGTAATCCGGGTGGAGGACGCCACCCTGCGCGCCGCCGTCCGCGCGGATTTCCAGCGCTGCGATGCGGAGGCGGCGGCCGACTATGCCGACGAACAGGCCGCCGCCTACCGCGCGTTGAAGCTTGCCGGCTTGGATGCCGCGCCGGTGCAGCTCGCGATCTTCACCCATATCGACCCGGCCGAGGGCCATGGCCTGGGCCGCCGCACCATGCCGGAGACGCTGCGCCAGTCGACCGCGATGGCGATCCATACGCTATGGCTGGCGGCGCGGGCGGCCAATCTGGGGATGGGGATGGTGTCGATTCTGGACCCCGCCGCCATGGAGCGGCTGTTCATGGTGCCGCCGGACTGGGCGTTCACCGCCTATCTGTGCTTGGGCCATGCCGAATGGGCGGACGACACGCCGCTGCTCCACCGCGCGGGCTGGCAGGAGAATGTGCCGACCCGGTGGGCAGTCCGCTAAGTCGTCGCCCCAGCGCAGGCTGGGGCCTTTCTCCGCAAATGCGTCGTCGTTCGGCACGAGATCCCAGCCTTCGCTGAGATGACGGACGAAAACTCAATCCTCCGGGGCGGTGGTCGTCGTCTGCTGCTTGCCCAGCCTTTGCTCGCGCCACACGATGAACAGCCCGCTGGCGATGATGATCGGCGCGCCCATCCAGGTGGCGGGCGCGGGCAGCACCCCGAAGATCAGCCAGCCATAGACCGTCGCCCAGATCAGCCCGGAATAGTCCATCGGCACCACCGCCGCGACCGGGGCCAGCCGCGATGCACCGGTCAGGGCGATCTGCCCCACGCCGCCGACCAGCCCGATCGAGATCAGGATCGCCCAGGTCAGCGCGTCATGGCCCTGGATGTTGAAGCTATAGGGAATGGCGATGAAGGGCAGGGTGAGCGTCGAGAAATAGAAGACCGTCGTCCCCGAAGGCTCGTCGCGCAACTGGCGCAGCAGGATCGCGACGATCGCGACGAACATCGCCGCCAGCAATCCTACGCCCGCACCGAATAGCGACATGTCGTTCGCCCCCGGCCGCACCACGATCAGCACGCCCGCAAAGCCGATCAGCACCGCACTCCACCGCTGGATGCCGGTCCGCTCGCCCAGCACCAGCGCGCCGAGCAAGGTCGCGAAGATCGGCACGGTGAACTGAAAGGTCGTCGCTTCGGCCAGCGGCAGCAGGAGCACCGCGCCGAAGGTGAAGACCATGCCGACCAGCCCAACCATCGAGCGGGCCAGATGCCCCTTGAACCGCGTGGTGCGTAGGGAGCCCAGTCCCGGCCCCGCCATCACGAAACCCAGCACCACCGGCAGCGCGCAGGCCTGCCGCCAGAACATGGTTTCGAACAGGGTCGCCCCGCGCGATTCGGCCAGCTTGATGAGCGCCGACATGGTCGACAGGAAGAAGATGGCGATCAGGCGCAGGCCGATGCCCTTGAGCACGCGGTCGCCGGTCATGCGCCTGCCCCTAAACGCTGCTCGTCCGCGAAGAAACCCCGGACGCGGCCAGCCCCTTGGCGAACCGCCCCCTTTGCCGCTATCGGGCGGGCATGAAGCACGCTCTGCCCGTCACCCGCGATGCGGATTTCTCCGCTTGGTATCAGTCCGTCATCGCCGAGGGCGATCTGGCCGAGGAATCGGGCGTCCGTGGCTGCATGGTCATCCGCCCCTGGGGCTATGGCATCTGGGAGCGTATCCAGCGGCTGCTCGACGATCGCATCAAGGCGACGGGGCATGAGAATTGCTACTTCCCGCTCTTCATCCCGCTCAGCTATTTCGAGAAGGAGGCCGAGCATGTCGACGGTTTCGCCAAGGAAATGGCGGTCGTCACGCATCACCGGCTGATCGCCGATGGCAAGGGCGGGCTGGTGCCCGATCCCGAGGCGAAGCTGGAAGAGCCCTTGGTCGTGCGCCCGACCTCGGAGACGGTGATCGGCACCGCCTTTGCCCGCTGGGTCCAGTCGTGGCGCGACCTGCCCGTCCTCATCAACCAATGGGCCAATGTCGTCCGTTGGGAAATGCGCACCCGCATGTTCCTGCGCACCGCCGAATTCCTGTGGCAGGAGGGGCATACCGCCCATGCCACGGTCGACGAGGCCCGGGCCGAGACGCTCCAGATGCTGGAGGTCTATCGCAGCTTCGCCGAGGATTGCCTGGCGATGCATGTCATCGCGGGCGAGAAGCCGGAGAATGAGCGTTTCCCCGGCGCGGTCGAAACCTATTCGATCGAGGCGATGATGCAGGACGGCAAGGCGCTCCAGGCCGGGACCAGCCATTTCCTGGGCGACAATTTCGCCAAGGCGCAGAATATCCGCTTCCAGAATGCCGAAGGCGGACTGGACTTCGCACAGACGACCAGCTGGGGCGTGTCGACCCGGATGATCGGCGGCATGATCATGGTGCACGGCGACGATGACGGGATGCGCGTGCCGCCCAAGGTCGCGCCGTGGCAGGTGGTGATCGTCCCGATGCTGCGCGACCAGCCCGAGGACGAGGCGCTGCTCGCCTATTGCCGTGACCTGCAAAAGGAACTGGTGGCGCAGTCGGCGCTGGGCGAGCCGATCCGCGCGATGGTCGATGCCCGCGCGCAAAAGGCCGCGACCAAGCGCTGGGGCTGGGTCAAGAAGGGCGCGCCGGTGGTCATCGAGGTTGGCGGCCGCGACATGGCGGGCGGCAACGTCTCGGTGATCCGCCGCGACCGGCTGTACCGCGAGGATGGCAAGCTCGACTCGGTCGTGCAGCCGCGTGGCGACTTCGTGAGCGGAGTCGAGGCGCTGCTCGCCGACATCCAGGGCGAACTCCACCGCCAGTCGGCCGAGCGGCTGAAGGCGCAGATCGTCCCCGTCGAGGACTGGGCGGGCGTCGAGGCGCATTTCGCCGAGGGGGTTAAGAACCCCGGCTGGGTCGATGTCCGCTGGGCCAAGCCGACCGGCGACGAACTGGAGCAGGTGGTCGAGAAGCTGAAGGGCCTGAAGCTGACCATCCGCAACGCGCCGATGGGACAGACGGGGTGCGATGACGGCCCTTGCGTCTTCACCGGCCGCGCAGCTGTGGAGCGGGTGCTGATCGGCCGGGCATACTAAAATGCTCCCCCTCCCGCAGGCGGGAGGGGGCTGGGGGGAGGGCATGGGTCTCACCGAGACCGTCGCCTGTGGCGTGGCCCCCTCCCCAAACCCCTCCCCCCTCCGGGAGGAGGGGCTTAAGAAGACCCCACCAACCCCGCCCAGGGCAAATCCGGCCCGGCGGGCACGATGCCGGTAGGGTTCAACTCCCGGTGGCTGGCGTAGTAATGCGTCTTGATATGATCGAGGTGCACCGTGTCCGCGATCTCGGGCACGGCCAGCATCCGCTCCAGCAGCCCCTCCAGCGCCGGATAGTCCTGCACCCGCCGCACATTGCATTTGAAATGCCCATGATAGACCGCGTCGAAGCGGACGAGCGTGGTGAACAGCCGGATATCCGCCTCGGTCATCCGGTCCCCCACCAGCCAGTCCCGGCCGGTCAGTCGCTCCTCCAGCGCATCCAGTTCGGCGAATAGCGGCCCGACCGCCGCGTCATAAGCCTCCTGGCTTTTCGCGAAGCCGCATTTGTAGACGCCGTTATTGACCCGGTCATAGACACGGGCGTTCACCGCGTCGATTTCGTCGCGCAGTTCGGCAGGGTAATAATCCCCCTCCCGCGCGCCCAGTCCGTCGAATGCGCCGTTCAGCATGCGGATGATCTCGGCGGATTCGTTGCTGATGATCGTGTCGCGTGTGGTGTCCCACAGGACCGGCACCGTGACCTTGCCGCTATACCCCTCGCGCGCCCGGCCATAGAGCTGCCACAGATAGTCCGAGCCGTGTAGCGGATCGCCGGTCCCGCCACGCTCCGTCGCAAAGGTCCAGCCATTCTCGCGCATCAGCGGATCGACCACCGACAGGCCGATCATATCCTCCAGCCCTTTGAGCGCGCGCAGGATCATCGTGCGATGCGCCCAGGGGCAGGCATAGGAGACGTACAGGTGATAGCGTCCCGGCTCGGCCCGGTGGCCGGGCTGGCCATCCGGACCGGGGCCGCCATCGGCGGTCACCCAGTCGCGGAAACCCGAATCCGGGCGCTGGAAACTGCCCTTGTCGTCGGACTTGAACAGTCCGTCGGCGTGCCAGACGCCGTCCACCATATTGCCCATGCGTTTTTCTCCTTTGGGGAGGATACGCACGGGGTGGGGGACTGATCCCATTATCCTCCCCTGCAAGGGGAGGGGGACCATGCGAAGCATGGTGGAGGGGTGTCACCGGTCGAGAGGTACCCGATCCTCGCCGCCGGGGACACCCCTCCGTCAGGCCTTCGGCCTGCCACTTCCCCTTACAGGGGAGGATTATCAGCGCCGCTTGCCGTTGTGGCGGATATTCGCGGGCCGACCGCGTCGCTTCAGCACCCGGCGCGGTTCGGGCGCGGCGCCCTTGCCGTTGGGCAGTTCGAAGCGTAGCGCGCCCGACACCGGGTTCGCCTCCGCCAGGCGCAGCGGCAGACGCTGGCCCAGCTTGTAGATTTCCCGCGTCTTCTCGCCAAGCAATTGCTGCGAGCTCTCGTCATAATGGAAATAGTCGCCGCCTAGGTCGCGGATCGGCATCAGGCCGTCGCCGCCGACGCCGTCGACCGTCGCGAAGAAACCGAAATTGGTGACGCCGGTGATCCGCGTCTCGACGATCTGGCCGACATGCTCGGCCAGATAGGCCGCGACATAGCGGTCGATGGTCTCGCGCTCCGCCTCCATCGCGCGGCGTTCATATTGGCTGATCGACGTGCCAAGCCGCTCCATCTCGTCACCCTCGGGCAGCAGCCCGCCGTCACCCAGTTTGTACGCCCCGACCAAGGCGCGGTGGACGACCAGGTCGGCATAACGCCGGATCGGCGAGGTGAAATGCGCATAGGAGCCCAGCGACAGGCCGAAATGGCCCTGATTGACCGGCGCATAATAGGCCTGGGTTTGCGAACGGAGGATCTGTTCCATCACCTGCGGCCGGAAGTCCGCGTCGCCGATCTGGTCGATGATGCGGTTGAAGGTCGCGGGGCGGATGACCTGGCCCATGGCGAAGGGGATGTCGAAGGTTTCCAGATAATCCTTCAGCGCGACCAGCTTGGTCCGGCTGGGCACCTCATGCACACGGTACATGACGGGGGCCTTCTTCGCCTCCAGCGCCTTGGCAGCGGCGACATTGGCGGCGATCATATAGTCCTCGATCAGCCGATGCGCATCGAGCCGTGCGCGCGGCGCGACCGACAGGATGCGGCCCCGCTCGTCCAGCACCACCCGCCGTTCGGGCAAGTCGAGGTCGAGCGGCTCGCGCGCATCCCGCGCCTTGGCGAGCGCGCGCCAGCACTCCCAGAGCGGACGCAGCGCCGTCTCGGTCAGCGGGTGTGACAGCTCGCCGTCGATCGCGGCCTGCGCGTCCTCATAGGCAATGTTCGCCGCCAGCCGGACGACCGCGCGGGTGAAGCGGAAGCTCTTGAGCTTGCCGTCTTTCGTAACCTGGAGATGACAGGCCAGCGCCGTGCGGTCCTCGCCCTCCTTCAGCGAACAGACATCCGCTGACAGAATTTCGGGCAGCATCGGCACGACCCGGTCGGGGAAATAGACCGAATTGCCGCGCCGCCGCGCATCCTTGTCGATGGCCGAGCCTGGGCGGACATAGAAACTCACATCGGCGATCGCGACGATGGCGCGCCAGCCTTCGGGGTTGGCGGGATCGTCGTCAGGGGCGGCCCAGACCGCGTCGTCATGGTCGCGCGCGTCGACCGGATCGATCGCGACGATGGGCAAGTCGCGCAAATCCTCGCGGTCGTCGCCCAAGGGCTGGCGCGCGACCCGCTCGGCTTCCTCCAGCGTTTCGGGCTGGAAGCGGTCCGGGATTTCGAACTTGTGGATCGCGATCAGCGAGAAGCTGCGCGGCGCGAAGGGATCGCCCAGCCGCTCGGTCACGCGCGCGGTGATGCGGGGCGGGCGGCCCGCCTTCTCCGCCATCACCAGGTCGCCCGATTCCGCGCCGCCGGTGTCAGAGACCATCCATTCGCGCCGCTCCTTCTTGTCGACGCTGGTCAGCCAGAAGCGGCCCGCTTCCTCGCGCAACACGCCGAGGATTAGTTCGGAGGCGGGCGCGATCGTCTTCATGACATGCGCGATCCAGCCGCCGCCCGCTTCCTCGGTCCGGGCGAGCACCCGCTGGCCGATGCCCAGCGACCCGCGCTTGCGTTCGCGGACCCGGACGCGCGGGATGGGCGCGCTTTCCGCTTCCCAACGCTCGGGCTCGGCCCAGACATTGCCGCCGTCGTCGACGTCCACGATGCGCAGCACCGTCACCTTGGGCAGGCCGCCCATCTTGTGGAAGGCGCGGCCAGGCGCACTGTCGATCAGCCCTTCGTCGGCCATGTCCTTGAGCAGCGCCTTCAGTCCGATCTTCTCCTGTGCGGACAGGCCGAAAGCGCGCGCGATCTCGCGCTTGCCCGCAGGCTGCTCCGACTGTTCGATGAAGGACAGGATTTGCTCACGGGTCGGCAGACCCGGCTTGGGCTTTTTCATGCGTCTGAGATAGGGGGTAGGGGCCGCCACGTCACCCCTGCAATCCTCCCCGGCACGGGGAGGGGGACCAGCGAAGCTGGTGGAGGGGGGCTCCACGCAGCGAGTCATTTGTGGCGCCCCCCCTCCACCACCGCTTCGCGGCGGTCCCCCTCCCCGTGCCGGGGAGGATTGCCTGGGGAGCGTTATCATGGTCCAATATAGGACCATTGCAGCATAGCGGGACAGGTGCAGGATGATGAATTTATGGGCTTCGGCCGCGATCCTGGCGGCAAGTCCCGTGGCGGCGAGCCAGGCCGATCTGGACCGGCTGGCGGCGACCATGGGCTATCGCTACACCATCCTGACCAACCGTCCCGCGTCGTGCCCGACCGGAACCCCACGCTGCTTCGAAGCCGATATCGCGATCACCATTCCCGATGCGGTGCCCGGCGTGCCGTTCGAAATCCGCTACAGCCTGGTCAATCCGGTCCTCAGGATCGACAGCGACCTGTTCGACAACCGGACCGTCAATGGCGACATGAACGTCCTGACGGTGAAGCCCGGTCGGAGCCTCAAGCCCGGCCAGACCTATCACATCCGATTGACGGCGGTCGGCGCCTTTTTTTCGCGCAATCACATGATGCCCCACGCGACGCTGGCCGCCCCTGGGCTGAGCCCGCGCGTGATCGCGGCGACGCGGACCGGGACCGATGCCGAGACGGGGCTGGAAACCCTGCCCTTCGTCGCGCCGATGACCGATGAGGCCGCGCTCGCCCGCAGCGCGCCGGACGACCAGACCGTCTGGCGAACCCCCGAGCGCGCCTATGCGCTCTATGCCGAGCGTGGCGTGTCGGCGGCCCCGATCGATGTGGCGATCCTGCCCAAGCCGATGACGGCCACCCGCCCCGGCGGCCCGTCCGTCGATTTGTCGAAGGGCGTCGCGGTGACGACCAGCGGGATCGACCGCGCCGCCATCACCCCCGCGCTCAACGCCTTGGCGATGGGACAGGGGGCGGTGCCGATCACGATCCGGCGGCAGGCCGGGATGTCGCCGGAAGGCTATCGCCTGACCGTGGGAAAGGGCGGGGTGGCGATCGACGCGGCGGATGCGGCCGGGGCGTCCTATGCCCTACGCTCGCTGACGCAGCAGATCGCGGCGGAGGGGACGGTGCTTCGCCCGCTGATGGTCCAGGACGCGCCGCGCTATGGCTTTCGGGGGCTTCACATCGACCTCGCCCGCAATTTCCACCGCAAGGCCGAAATCCTGAAGCTGATCGAGCAGATGGCGGCCTATAAGCTCAACAGGCTGCATCTGCATCTGGGGGATGACGAGGGCTGGCGGTTGCAGATCGCCGGTCTGCCCGAATTGACCGAGGTGGGGGCCTATCGCTGCGCCGACCTGTCCGAAAAGACCTGTCTCCAGCCGCAACTCGGCGCGGACCCGGCTCGGGACGCGGCCACCAACGGCTATCTGACCGCAGCCGACTATGGCGAGATATTGCACGCCGCCGCCGCGCGGCAGATCGAGGTGATCCCCTCCTTCGACATGCCCGGCCATTCGCGCGCGGCGATCCGGTCGATGGAGGTGCGCTATCAGCGGCTGATGGCCAATGGCGACCGGGCGGGCGCGGAACGCTATCGGTTGGTCGAGCCGGGCGACACCACCCGCTATTCCAGCGTCCAGCATTATGACGACAACACGCTGAACGTCTGTATCGACAGCACCTATCGCTTCATCGACACGGTGATCGACTCGATTGCGGCGATGCACAAGGCGGCGGGGGTGCCGCTGACCACCTATCATATCGGCGCGGATGAGACGGCGGGGGCGTGGAAGGACTCGCCAGCCTGCAAGGTGACGATGGCGCGTAAGGGGCTCCAGCCCCAGCAACTGGGTGCGCGCTTCATCGAACGGGTGGCGGCCGATCTCGCCAAGCGTGGTATCGCCGTCGCGGGCTGGAGCGACGGGCTGGGCCATACCGACCCGGCGCGGATGCCGAGCGCGGTGCAGACCAATATCTGGAGCAACCTGCACGGCGGCGGCGTGGCGGAGGCGCATGGCCAGGCCAATCGCGGGTGGAAGACCGTGCTGTCGATCCCCGATCTCGGCTATTTCGACATGCCCTATGCCGCCGATCCGAACGAGACCGGCTATGACTGGGCGTCGCGCGGGGCGGACAGTTTCCAGGTGTTCGGCTTCATGCCCGGCAATCTGGCGGCCAATGCCGCGCTGATCCCCAATATCCTCGCCCAGCCCAAGCCGATCGCCGACACGGTGCCGTTGCAATCGGGACGCGCGATCGCGGGCATCCAGGCACAATTGTGGAGCGAGACGGTGCGTCGCGACTCCCAGGTCGATTACATGCTCTTCCCCCGCCTGCTGGCCCTGGCCGAGCGCGCCTGGGCCAAGCCGGATTGGGAGCCTGCCTATGTTGCGGGGACCGGCTATGAGTCGAACGACGCCCGCGTCGACCGTGCCCGGCTGCTGGCGGGCTGGGGCGATTTCGCGGGCCGGATGGGCGTTCAGATGCGGCTGCTCGATCGGGCGGGGGTGACCTATCGCCTGGCCCCGCCGGGCGCGCGGATCGCGGGCGGCAGGCTGGAGGCCAATGCCGAATTTCCCGGCACCCCGATCGAGTATCGGACCGGCGGCACCGCCTGGCGGCGCTATGACGGGCCGGTCGCGGTGACGGGGGCGGTGGACCTGCGGACCCGCACCCCCGATGGCCGCCGCGCCAGCCGGACGGTTACGGTCTCGCCGTAACCGCGATCAGGCCGGGGGCGTCGGCGATGAAACGGTCGAGCACGCCATCGGCGATCTTGATCGGCCCGTCGAAGCGGACCGCGCCGGGAATGCTCTGCACGGCGGCGGCCTGGGCGGCGATGCGCTGGGAGTCGGCAAAATAGCGGGTCGCAGCCGCATTGCCCCGCTCGGCGGCGTCGAGCCCGACGGCGGTCAGTCGCAGCGAGCGGCCCCAAAGCTGCATCGCGTCCAGCCAGGGGCGCGACTGTTCGGCAAAGGCGGGATCGACCACGCCCGCGCGGATCGTGTCGGGGGCGTCGGCGATGGCATCGGCCTTGCGGGTCAGTTCGGCAATGGCCGCGCGCCTTTCGGATTCGTCACCATGGGCCAGCGCCTCGCGGACATGGTCGAGCAGCGCCTTCAACCGGGGTGCCTGTTCCTGCCAGGGCTGGCTGCCGAAGGTGGGGGCGAGATGCTGGGTGTCGAAGAGTTCGAGCAGCGCCGCCGTCGCCCGCGCGTCGTTCCCCGCCAGATCGCGCGCGGCGAAATGCCAGGTGCGATCGGCGTCATAGCCCTTGTCGTTCCACCCGAAGGCCAGCACCCCCGCCACCGCGACGCGGCTCGGTGCCTCCTGGTTCATCGGGTTGGACAATATGCCGGTCAGCTCGCCCGACAGCGCCGCCTCGCGCTTGGCATAGGGAGCAAGCAGCAGCCGTCCGGCCGAACTGGCATAGTCGTTGACCGGATAATTGTCCCACAACAGCGTCTTGCGCCCGAACGCCTTGGTCGCCGCCTTGGCATCGGGAACCGAGATGGCGGGCGGCACGACATCGGTGCCGGTCCACTGCACCACGATGCGCGGGTCCAGATTGGCGCGCAATGCGGCCTTATAGGGGCTTTCCTTGGCGTCGTAATATTCGGTCGGCACCATGATCAGCGGCTTCGCGGCGGGGTCGCGCTTCGCCAGATCGGCCTGCACCGCGTTCAACAGCTTGGACTGGGCGACCCCGGCGGCCTGCGCGCCAGAGCGGCCGAAGGCGGCCTTGTCGGCCTCGCAATTCCACTTCTGATATTCGATATCGTCCAGCGCGACATAGAAGCTGTGCACGCCGATCCCGCGCAGCGCGTCGAACTTGCGCAGCAGCGTCTGCTCGTCCGCCGGATCGGAGAAGCAGATCGAGGGGCCGGGCGAAATCGCGTAGACGAAGTTCACATGATTGGTCCGCGCGGTGGCGACCAGCGTCCCCAGCGCCGACAGCGTTGCCGCCGGATAGGGATCCCGCCACTTGTCGCGCGCATAGGGATCGTCCTTGGGGCTGTAGACATAGGTGTTGGCCTTCATCTGCCCCAGGAAATTCAGATGCCTGGTCCGGTCCTCCATCGACCAGGGCTTGCCGTAGAAGCCCTCGATCGTGCCGCGCATCGGCATGGCGGGATGGTCGCGGATCACCAGCGCGGGGATTTGGGGACGGGCGACCAATTGACGCAGCGTCTGGGCGGCGTGGAACAGGCCGTCGCCGTCATGCCCCGCCAGCGTGATCAGGCCGCCATGATCCGAAGCCAGGGTGGCGAGGGTATAGCCCTCCGCCTGATCGTCGGCGCTCGCCCCGCTGCGGGTCAGCGCGTCGCGGACGATCGCGGCGCTGTTCGGGCCGATGACGATGGTCGGACGGTCGAGCGTGGCGGGGATGCGGCTGGCGGTCGTGATCTCGGTCACGCCCGCCTTCGCCAGAATGGTGCGGACGAGCGCGATCGTGGCGGGTTCGGTACCCGGCGCAGCGATCAGCACGACCGAGCGGCGCAGCGTCATCGTGCCGTCGCCCAGCGTCAGGGCGGTGGGAGCGGGGAAGATGGCGGGTCGCGTCGCTGGCAGCGCCATCGCGGCGGGCGAGGCTCCGGCCAGCGCGACGGCGGCGATCAGCCTGCCCTTCCATTTGGCCACTCGCTGCATCATCCTCACTCCCGGTATTACAATGGTATTGTCGGAGCCTAGGGGAGTGGGGCCGGGGTCGCAAGCGGCTTTGATAATTGGGGAAGTGGCGGGATTTCAGGGCATTGGGAGAGGGTGTCCCTTGCGCTTCGACTTTGCTCAGCGCGAACGGAGGATGGGATGAAGGGAAAAAGGGAAGAAGATAGGAAGGAGAAGGGCAGGGGACACAATACCCAGCCCCCGTTCAGCCTGAGCGAAGTCGAAGGCCACGTCCCACCCCGCCCCCCAAACCCTGGATTCCACCAGGATAGGCAAACCAAAACTGGTACTAAACCGGCCTCATCAATCGTGAAATTGCAGGCTCGCCAACCGGGCATAAAGCCCGCCGCGTGCCATCAATTCCCCGTGGCGCCCCTGTTCGACGATACGCCCGCCGTCCATCACCACGATCCGTTCCGCCGCGCGCACGGTGGCGAGGCGGTGCGCGATGACCAGGGTGGTCCGGTGCGCCATCAGCCGTTCCAGCGCCTGCTGCACCAATTGCTCGCTCTCGGCATCGAGCGCGCTGGTCGCCTCGTCGAGCAACAGGATCGGCGCATCGCGAAGCAGCGCGCGGGCGATGGTGATCCGCTGCCGCTGGCCACCCGACAGCCGCGCCCCGCCTTCGCCCAGGAACGTGTCCAGCCCCTGCGGCAGCGCGCGCAGGAAGTCGGCGGCGTTGGCGGCCTCGGCGGCGGCCCAGAGTTCGTCGTCGCCCGCCTCCCACCGGCCATAGCGCAGATTGTCGCGCGCCGATGCGCCGAAGATCACCGTCTCCTGCGGCACCATGGCGATGCGCGCCCGGATCGCCCCCGGATCGGCATCGCGCAGATCGACGCCGTCGAGCGAGATCCGCCCGCCCTGAGGATCGTAGAAGCGCTCCGCCAACTGGAACAGCGTCGACTTGCCCGCGCCGGAGGGGCCGACCACCGCCACCGTCTCGCCGGGGCGAATGTCGAGCGAGAAGCCGTCGAGCGCCGCCACCTCGGGCCGGGTGGGGTAATGGAACACGACATCCTCGAACCGAAGCGCGCCCATTGGCACGACCGGCAGGACGGCGGGGGCGGGGGGCGGCGCGATTTCGGGTTGTTCGGCGAGCAGTTCGGCCAGCCGCTGCGCCGCCCCCGATGCGCGCAGGATATCGCCCCACACCTCGGTCAGCGCCTGGAACGAGCCCGCGACCAGCATCCCCGTCACCACGAACGCGGTCAGCGATCCCCCCGACAGCCGTCCGCTGGCGACGTCCGCCACCGCTTCCCACAGCAGAAGCGTCAGCCCCCCGAAGAACAGGCCGATCACCGTCGCGGTCATCACGGCGCGCAGCAGGAAGCGCTTGCGCGACGTGGCGAAGCCGTTGCTGACCGCGAGTTCGAACCGCTCGGCCTCGCGGCGCTCCTGGCCGAACGCCTGCACGACCTTCATCGCGCCCAGCGTCTCGACGGCGGTCGATCCGATATCGGCCAGCCGATCCTGGCTGTCGCGCGAATAGCTGCGCACCTTCTTGCCGAGCAGCACGATGGGCAGCACGACCAGCGGAATGCAGACCAGCAGCGACAGGGTCAGCTTGGGCGACAGCGCGAAGAGATATATGGTGCCGCCGATCCCGATCACGACGTTGCGCAGCGCGATCGACACGGTCGAGCCGACCACCTGCTCGATGATCGCGGTATCGGCGGTCAGGCGGCTGGCGATCTCCGAGGGGCGGTTTTCCTCGAAATAGCGGGGGGCGAGGCGGAGCAGATTGGCCTGCACCGCGACTCGGATATCCGCGACGGTCCGCTCGCCCAGCCAGGACACGAAATAGAATCGGAACGCCGTGGCGAAGGCAAGTACCAGCACCACCGCCAGCAGCCCCTGAAAATAGGGGGCGATATTGTCCGTATCGACCGCATGGCCGAAGCCGTGATCGATCACCTTCTGGAAGGTGCGCGGGATGAACAGCGTCGCCCCCGCCGCGACCAGCAGCGACAGCGCGGCGGCGGCCAGATGGGCCGGATATCGCAGCGTAAAGCGCCATACCATCTTGAGATTGCTCAACCGGCGGCTGGGCGGAATGGCGGGCTTGGGGGAAGCGGCGGATTTGGCCATGATCGCGCTCGCCTAGCAGCGTGCGGGCACGGGCTCAACGGCGCGCCGGCCCTCCACGCATCGTTCATGCGCCTTCATGCGTTATCTTGGGGAAGTGATCACGGGCAATATGACGGGACGGCCATATTATGGTCATCTTGCGCAAACGGTTTCGTGATAGATGAGATGCGATCATGGCTCCGCTTCGGGGAGCGCGAGGGACTCGACCATGCTGTACGACGCCTATGAAATGCAACGCTCGATGCTGGCGGGAGCGAGCGCGCTGGCCAATTTCGGTGCGGGGCTGCTTCAGAACCCGGCCAACCCCTTCGCCTATTTCGGCGGCGGCGCGATCATGGGATCGGCGCTGGAGGTCTTCGCGCATGCCTCCGCGCCGCGTGGCAAGCCCGCCTTCGGCCTGACCAAGACCGAGATCGACGGGCGTGAGGTGGTGGTCCATGAGGAGATCGTCGCGCGCAAGCCCTTCGGCCAGCTCAAGCGCTTCCGCCGCGAGGGCGTCGAGGACAGCCCCAAGCTGCTGATCGTCGCGCCGATGTCGGGCCATTACGCCACGCTGCTGCGCGGCACGGTCGAGCGGATGCTGCCGACCTGCGAAGTCTATATCACCGACTGGCGCGATGCGAAGCTGGTGCCCCTGTCCGAGGGGCGGTTCGATTTCGACGATTATGTCGATTACATCATCGACTTCCTGACGGAGATCGGCCCCGATGCGCATATGCTGGCGGTGTGCCAGCCCTCGGTTCCCTGCTATGTCGCGGCTTGCGTGATGAGCGCGGACAAGCATCCCTGCACCCCGCGCACCCTGACCCTGATGGGCGGTCCGGTCGACACGCGCGAGGCACCGACCGCGGTCAACCTGCTGGCGACCGAGCGGCCCCATGCCTGGTTCGAGCAGAATGCGATCGCAACCGTGCCGATGACCTATCCGGGTGCCGGGCGGCGGGTCTATCCGGGCTTTCTGCAACTCGCCGGCTTCATGTCGATGAATCTCGGCAACCACATGATCTCGCACTGGGAGATGTTCAAGCATCTGGTCCAGGGCGACGACGAGAGCGCCGAGGCGACCAAGCGCTTCTACGACGAATATCGCGCGGTGTGCGACATGACGGCGGAATTCTATCTCCAGACCGTCGAACTGGTGTTCCAGCGGCACGCGCTGCCCAAGGGTGAGATGCTGCACCGTGGCAAGCCTGTCGATCCGGGTGCGATCACCGATATCGGCATCCTGGCGATCGAGGGCGAGCGGGACGATATCTCGGGCCTGGGCCAGACCCGCGCATCGTTGATGCTGGCGACCAACCTCCCGGACGAGAAGAAGCGCTATTACATGGCCGAGCAGGTCGGCCATTACGGCATCTTCAACGGCTCGAAATGGCGCAACCGCATCGCGCCGGTGGTCGAGGAATGGATCAAGGCGAACGCCTGAAGCCAGGAGGCCAATCCTAACCTCCGTTCAGCCTGAGCGAAGTCGAAGGCCAAGGGTGGGCTTCTCTCGGCGCGTTTGGCTGGGCGTCTACCGTAGCTTTCGACCTCGCTCAGACCGAACGGACGTCAGTAACGAAAACGCCCGGAAGCCGTGTGGCCTCCGGGCGTTTCGCATTCCGGTCGGGTCGGTTACGCGACCGAACCCACCACTGCATGGCTGGACGACTCGTCCGAACGGATGGTGCCGCCGAACAGCATCTTTACCCGGCCCGACAGCGAGATGTCGGTTTCCCACAGCTCCGCCGAATTGATGTCGAAGCGAAGCAACGTCAGGTTCGGGTCCGACTTGCCTTGCGGAAACCATGCCTCAACATGGTTATTCCACAGTTTGTCGATCTGCTGTCGGTCGTTGTCGACCGAGACATGGCCCGACAGGCAGGCGAAGAAGTCGTGCCCCTTGCCGACGAACTGCGCCATTGCCTGGCCACCGCTGGCGATCCGGTTGTCGCGACCGGCGAAGAAGAACAGCGTGTTGGGCTGATCGTCGTCGATCTGTGCGGTCATCGGTTCGGAATGCTGGCCGTCTTCCAGGCCGATCATCACGAACGGGCTGTCCTTCAGCTTGCTGAGGAACTTGGCGGCGATTTCCTGGGGGCTGTCGTCGGCCATCTTGGCTCTCCTGTCCTGAGGGTTTGGCGGGAGAACGATGCGGGGGCGGGGATGGTTGCGGAAAATGACGCAAGACTTTCCCGCTGACAAACGCGGTGCTTGTTGAAAGAAGGAGCATGACGGCAATTCCGCCGTCACTCACAGAAAGGACTACGGATGTCCGTTGCCGATCTGTGCCTGATCCTGGGCGTCATCATCGCCTTCGCGACCTTGGTCGTGAAGATTATTGACGTTCGCAACAGGTAAGGTGCCCGGCGGGGCTCGGATTGCCGTCCGAGCCCCAAAGGATTTGAGCCCCGGCCGTTGCCGCAGCCGGGGCTCTACAGAAAGGCGGATGTCCTTCGCCTAATATGCACATACGCATAAACCATCAAAAATTCAATTCTGATGGGATCAGCGAACGACGCTTCGTATCGTATCAAACGATACCCATCCCTACGATTTCCCGCTAAGCGCAGGTCCATCACAGCATCGCCATGCGGCTTACGGTGCGTCTCCAGCGCGCCGGGCTGCCCGACCGGACCTGAAGACCTATGACCTCTGCCGTTACCGCCGACGCGCGTAAGACCATGAAATCGCTGTATCGCGCGCCCGAGCCCGATGTCCTGAAGCCGCTTCTCGACCGTGCCGCCGCCACGCCGGAGATGCGCGAGCGGATCATGGGCCATGCCTCCGGCCTGCTCGCCGATTTGCGCGCGGCGCAGAATCGCGGCTGGGTGAACCAATTCCTCCAGGAATATCGGCTCAATTCGTCCGAGGGCGTCGCGCTGCTGAGCCTGGCCGAGGCCTTCCTGCGCGTGCCCGATCCCGAGACCGCCGACCTGCTGATCGCCGACAAGCTGGGCGAGGCGGACTGGCGCGCGCATACCGGGCGGTCGGCGTCGAAGCTGGTCAACTCCGCTACCTGGGGCCTGGTCGTCGGCCGCGCGCTGGTGGGTGAGGGCGAGGCGGGGCCGCTCAAGCGGCTGCTGTCGCGCGCGGGCGAGCCGTTCGTCCGGCAAGCGGTCGGCGCCGCGATGCGGATGATGGGCGAGATCTTCGTGATGGGCCGCACCATCGAGGAAGCCATGCGCCGCATGAAGAAGCCCGAGAATAAGGGCTTCACCGCCAGCTTCGACATGCTGGGCGAGGCGGCGCGCACCCATGAGGATGCCGAGCGCTATTTCCAGGCCTATGTGAAGGCGATCGACGCGGTGGGCTCGGACCCGGCGGCGGGCCATTCGGTGTCGGTCAAGCTGTCGGCGCTCCACCCGCGCTACGAGCTGCCGCGGGCCTATGAGTGTGTCCCCGCGCTCACCGACATGCTGGCGCAACTGGCACGGCAGGCGGCGGACAAGGGCATCGCGCTGACCGTCGATGCCGAGGAGTCCGAGCGGCTGGAGATGAGCCTGGACATCATCGGCGGCGTCGCGGCGCTTCCGGCGCTGAAGGGCTGGGACGGCTTCGGCATGGCGGTGCAGGCTTACGGCAAGCGCGCGCGCGCGGTCATTGGCTGGGCCAATGGCCTCGACCGCATCATGAATGTCCGGCTGGTCAAGGGCGCGTACTGGGACAGCGAGATCAAGCGCACCCAGGTCGAGGGGCTGGCCGACTATCCGCTCTTCACCCGCAAGGCGGCGACCGACGTGTCCTATCTGGCGGTCGCCAAGGACATGCTGGCGGCCGAGAATATCCGCCCCGCCTTTGCCAGCCACAATGCGCTGACCGTTGCAACGATCCTGGAATGGGCGGGCAATTCCCACGACTTCGAGTTCCAGCGGCTGCACGGCATGGGCGACGGCCTGTACGAGCGGCTGGTGCGTGAGCATGGCCATAAGTGCCGCATCTACGCGCCGGTCGGCGGGCATCGCGACCTGCTGGCCTATCTGGTCCGCCGCCTGCTGGAGAATGGCGCGAATTCCAGCTTCGTGCACCAGCTCGCCGATGCGCGGCTGACCGAGGCGGAGATCCTCGCCGATCCGGTCGCCAAGATCGCCGCCGTGGGTGGCGCACGGCACCCCAGCATCCCGCTGCCCATCGACCTGTTCGCGCCGGGCCATCGCAACTCGACCGGCATCGACCTCAGCGACATTGCGACGCTCGACGCCACGGTGAAGGCGGTGAACGCGCCGGCCGTGAAGCCGGTCGCTGCCACCGCTGATGTCGCTTCGCTGGTCACGCGCGCCCACGCCGCCTTCCCGGCCTGGAACGCGACGCCGCTCGATACCCGTGCGGGCGTGCTGGAAAAGCTGGCCGACCTGCTGGAGGCGGACCGCGAGCGGCTGATGGCGATCCTGGTGCAGGAGGCGTTCAAGACTATCCCCGACGCGATCGGCGAAGTCCGCGAAGCCGCCGATTTCTGCCGTTATTATGCGCAACAGGCGCGCGCGCGGCTCGGGTCGGTCGAACTGCCCGGGCCGACGGGTGAGCGCAACACGCTGCACCTGGAAGGGCGCGGCGTATGGGCGACGGTCGCGCCGTGGAACTTCCCGCTGGCGATCTTCCTGGGCCAGACGGTCGCGGCGCTCGTCACCGGCAACACCGTCGTCGCCAAGCCCGCGCCGCAGACCCCCGCCATCGCGGCGGCGGCGGTCGAGTTGGCGTACCGTGCGGGAGTCCCACGCGACGCGCTGCTGCTCGCGGTCGGCGGCCCTGATGTCGGCCAGAAACTGACCGAGGATCGCCGGATCGCGGGTGTCGCCTTCACTGGCTCGACCGCCACCGCCAAGCGGATCGCGCGGACGCTGGTGGCGGATGACGACCGTCCCATCGTGCCGCTGATCGCCGAGACGGGCGGGATCAACGCGATGATCGTCGACTCCACCGCGCTGCCGGAGCAGGTGGTAGCGGACGTCATCACCTCTTCCTTCCGCTCGGCGGGGCAGCGTTGCTCGGCGCTGCGGCTGTTGCTGGTGCAGGCGGATGTGGCCGACAATGTCATCGAAATGCTGAAGGGCGCGATGGAGACGCTGGTGCTGGGGCCGACTGGCCATCCCGCCACCGATGTCGGGCCGGTGATCGACCGGGCGGCCTATGACAAGCTGATGGCCTATCGCGCCGCGATGCAGGCCAAGACGATCAAGACGCTCGATGCGCCGTCCGAAGGGCTGTTCGTGCCGCCGACGCTGATCCGGCTCGACCGGATCGAGGATCTGAACCAGGAATGGTTCGGCCCGATCCTGCACGTCGCGACCTGGGAAGCGGGTACGCTGTCCGAGACGATCGCGAAGGTGAACGCGAAGGGTTACGGCCTGACCATGGGCCTGCACAGCCGCATCGCCCGCGCCAGCGAAGTCGCGGAGAGCGAGGCGACGGTCGGCAACCTCTATATCAACCGTTCGATGATCGGCGCGGTGGTCGGCAGCCAGCCCTTTGGCGGCGAGGGTCTGTCGGGCACCGGGCCCAAGGCGGGTGGCCCGCACTATCTCTACCGCTTCTGTGCCGAACGGGCGGTGTCGGTGGACACGACCTCTGCGGGCGGCAACGCGACGCTGTTGTCGCTGGACGAAGGCGGGATCTGACGCCTATCCTCCCCTCGTCCGCCACGGGAGAGCGGGCGAGGGGGGAATGATGAATTTGCGGGGAATGCGCGCCATTGCGATGGCGCTGATGCTGGCGATCGGGTGCTGGTCGGGTGGGGCGCTGGCCGCTGATCCGGCTCCGACGGCGAACAGCGTCGAGGCGCAGATGCGCGCTTTCGAACAGGGGTTGCACAAGCAGACCGGCGATGTCGTGATCGGCCCCGCCAAGGCGACGCTGCATCTGGGCGACCGCTATTATTTCCTGCCCGCCGAGGATGCCAAGAAGGTGCTGACGCAGGTCTGGGGCAACCCGGCCGATGCGGTCAGCGATGTGCTGGGCCTGGTCCTGCCGACCGGAACCACGGCGTCCGACAATGTCTGGGGCGCGGTCGTGACCTATGAGGACACCGGCTATGTCAGCGACGAGGACGCGCATGAGCAGGATTACGACAAGGTCCTGTCCGACATGCGCGAGGGTACCGCTGAACGGAACGAGGAGCGCAAGAAGCAGGGCTTCTCAGCGGTGCAGATCGTCGGCTGGGCGCAGCCGCCCTCCTATGACGCCGCCAGCCATTCGCTGGTCTGGGCGCGGCAGTTGAAGTTCGACGACAGCAAGGGGCCGGACTCGCTCAACTATGATGTGCGCCTGCTTGGGCGGCGGGGTGTGTTGAGCCTCAACATGGTGTCCGACATGGGCCATCTGGACGAGGTGCGGGCGGCGGCGGCGCAATTCGGTCGCGCGGCCAGCTTCGACCGAGGCGAGACCTATGCCGATTACGATGCCTCGACCGACAAGACCGCCGAATATGGCCTGGCGGGGCTGGTCGCGGCAGGCGCCGGCGTGGCGGCGGCGAAGAAGCTGGGCCTGATCGCGATCATCCTGGCGTTCGGCAAGAAGTTCATTGCGTTGATCGTCGTGGCGGGGCTGGCCGTGGTCCGCTGGGGCAAGCGGCTGCTGGGCCGCAAGGATGCCGAGCCGGATGTCGGGGGCGAGCCAGCTTATGCGGCCGAACCCGAGCATCCGGCTGAACCCGCGTCGGATGCGTCGCCCGCCGCCAAGCCCGCCGGGGATCAGCCCCCGGCGGTGTGATGCATCTCGACCGGCTGGACCTGGGGATAGGGCATCACCAGCGTCCCGTCCGGCGCGGCGGTGAAGGTGGTTTGCGTGGGGTAGGGGATGGAAATCCCCTCCGCCGCGAACCGCTTCATCAGCGTGACGAGCACCCGGTTGCGCAGGTCGTGCGCGGTGGCCCAGTCGTCGCCGGGCACGTCGAATTGCAGCGCGAAGTCCAGGCTCGACGCGCCGAACGTCTCGAACCCGGCGCGGGCAACCTTGCCGCCTTCGCCCTCGACGATCTCTGTCAGCAGGGCGGGAATGCGCGCCAGCGTGTCGGGCGGGGTTTCATAGGCGACGCCGATCATGAACGACAGGCGGACATGGTCGCGCACCGTGGTGTTCTGGATCTCCTTGTCGAGCAACTGGCGGTTGGAGATGATGCGCAACTCGCCGGTAAAGGCGCGGATGCGGGTGGATTTCAGGCCGATCGATTCGATCACGCCGCTGGTGCTGTCGTAGGAAATCTTGTCCCCGCGCCGGAAGGGACGGTCGAAGATGATGGCGAGCGCGGCAAACAGATCGCCGAAAATCCCCTGTGCGGCCAGACCGATGGCGATACCGCCGACGCCCAGACCCGCGACCAGGCCGGTGACGTTGACGCCCAGATTGTCGAGCACCACGACCAGCGCGACCGCGAACAGCACCGCCGTGACCAGCAGCCGGATTAGCCCCATGGCGGAGAGCAGCGCCTCGCCCGAATAATGTTCGGACTGGGTGCGGTGCTCGATCGTGCCCAGAATCAGTTCGCGGGCCCAGATCGCCGCCTGGAACGCGCTGGCGATGGTGAAGAAGAAGCTGATCGTCTTGGCGACTTCGCCCGGTGCACCCGCATAGCCCGACACGAGTTGCGCGGCGAGCGTGACGATGAAGAACATGTTGGTCCGCGCGATCGCGTGGCCCAGGATCACGCCCCATCCGCCCGCGAAACCCGGACGGCTGCAAAGCCTGTCGCCCAGCTTGCGCACCCAGAGCAGTGCCAGCACGATCAGGGCGCCGAAGCCGATGGCGATCAGCACCTTCAGCCAATAGACCTGGACCCAGTCATAGGTCGCGTTGACGATGCTTTCCACTTGATTGGGGATGCGTGAGCCGTCGAAGATCGGCGCCTTGGGCGAGGTATTGCTCGTCGCCATGGGGACTCCTGAATGGATGGGCGGTCAGGCCGCCTTGCTGGCCGGGGTTCCGGCTTCGAGAAACGCGATCAGCCCGCATTCGACGCGGGACAGTCCGGCACGGGCACGCGCCAGGCGGAGGGCCTGGCGAAAATCGGCCTGCCCCTCCTTCACCAGCGCAATCAGCGAGGGGTGGACATAGGATTTGCGCGCGATTGCGGGGGTGTTGCCCAGCTTTTCGACCACCGGCTCCAGCATCGCCTTCAGGCTGAGGTCGGCCTCCGCCAATGCCAGAGCCTCGAACGCGGCGACGCTGGCCGCCCAGGTACGGAAATGCTTGGCGGTGAAGTCGCACCCCGTCGCTTCGCGGATATAGGCGTTGACGTCGGAGGAGGTGACCGGGTTCGCCTCGCCCTCCTCGTCCACCCAGGCGAACAGATGCTGTTCGTCCAGATCCTGGCAGCGTTTGACGAAGCTGGCCAGCGAGCGGTCGGTCAGGGTCATGTCGCGCATCTTGCCCGACTTGCCGCGATAGCGCAGCCGCAGCGTGGTGCCCTTCACCTGGCCGTGTCGCTTTCGCAGCGTCGTCGCGCCGAAACTCTTGTTGGTCGCGGCATAAGCCTCGTTCCCGACGCGGATATGGCCGTTGTCGAGCAGCCGGACAACGGCGGCGACCGCGCGTTCCTTGCACAGGCCGCGCTTCTTCAGGTCCGCCTCGACGCGCTTGCGGAGCCGGGGCAGGGCATGGCCGAACGCCGCGCAGCGTTCGTACTTGGCCGCCTCCTGCGCCTCGCGAAAATCGGCGTGATAGCGATATTGCTTGCGGCCCTTCTCGTCCCAGCCGACCGCCTGGATATGGCCATTCGCGCGCGGACAGAACCAGGCGTCCTTATAGGCGGGGGGCAGGCCGATGCGGTTCAGCCGGTCGATCTCGTCGCGGTCGGTGATCCGCTCGCCCTTGGCATTCCAATAGGCCCAATGCCCACGGACCTTGGTCCGGGTGATGCCGGGCTTGCTGTCATCGCAATAGACTAAACGGGTCGCCATCGCACTCCCTCGGGTCACCTTTGCAAATGCGCCGCCGGTCGCTTCGTTCCGGAACGGCCGATGCGGTCGCGGGTTCTGGAGAGGCCTTTCCCCCGAGGCGTTTCCCGACAGGAGTTTTCCCATGGCCGATCTTTCCCAGGCACGTGTCCTGATGCTCGCCGCCGACGGCTTCGAAACCGTCGAGCTGTTCAAGCCCCGCCAGGCGCTGGAGGAAGCGGGCGCGAAGGTCACGCTCGCCTCGCTCAAGTCCGATCCGATCCAGGGCATGGAGGGCGACATCAACAAGGCCGAAACCGCGACCCCCGACCTGACCGTCGACGAGGTCGATACCGACGATTACGACGCGCTGGTCATCCCCGGCGGCACCTGCAACCCCGACAAGCTGCGCCTGAACGAGCGCGCGGTTGAGATCGTCACCGAGTTCATGGAGGACGACAAGATCGTCGCCGCCATCTGCCACGGCCCCTGGCTGCTCGCCGAGGCGGACGTGATCGATGGCCGCCGCCTGACCAGCTTCCCCTCGATCCGCACCGACCTGTCCAATGCGGGTGCGGACGTGGTGGACGAAGAGGTCGTGGTCGACGGCAATCTGATCACCAGCCGCAAGCCCGACGACATCCCCGCCTTCAACCAGGCCATTCTGACCGCACTGGAAGAGGAACTGGCCGACGAGGAAGAAACCGAGGAAGCCTAATTCCAATCCTCCCCAAGCTCGCTTGGGGAGGATTGGGACTATCCCGCGACGGGACGATCACGGGCGTCGCATCGCTGCCCAAGGCGTGGCAGGATGCGGCGCCCGCTTGTTATTTCAGGATATATCGATGCGCCTCGCCCCGCTGCTGCTGATCGGTCTGACCTCCGGCGTCGCCTTTGCGCAAGGAAGCGCGCAGCCCTTCACGGTCGGCGGGCGCGGCTTTCCGACGCTGCAAGCAGCGGTCGCGGCGATCGGCGATGGCGAGGGCACGATCCGCATCGCGCCGGGCACCTACCGCGAATGTGCGGTTCAGGGCGCGGGGCGCATCGCTTATGTCGCCGCCGAACCGGGCAAGGTGATCTTCACCCGAGTCGCCTGCGAAGGGAAAGCGGCGCTCGTGCTGCGCGGGCGTGGCGCGCAGGTCCAGGGCATCGTCTTCAGCCATATCGAGGTCGGCGACGGCAATGGTGCGGGCATCCGGATCGAGAAGGGCCCGCTGACGGTCAGCAACGCGATGTTCCTCGACAGCCAGTCGGGCATCCTGTCCGCCGAGGACCCGAACGGCACAGTGGTGGTCGATCATTCGACCTTCTCCGGACTGGGCAACGATCCCACCGGCAATGGTGCGCATGGCATTTATCTGGGCCGCTATAAGAGCTTGCGCGTCGTCGCCTGCCGGTTCGAGCGGGGGCAGGGCGGCCATTATGTCAAGACGCGCGCGCCTTATGTCGAAATACTCGACAGCAGTTTCGACGACAGCCACGGCCATTCGACCAATTACATGATCGACCTGTCCAACGGCGCGAAGGGGCGGATCGCGGGCAACGAATTCGTCTTCGGCCGCGACAAGGACAATCACTCGACCCTGATCTCCGTCGCGCCGGAGGGGGCGAAGAACGACTCATCCGGCCTAGTGGTCGAGAACAACCGCGCGAGGCTGGCGCCCGGCGTGGATTTCAAGCCGGTCTTCGTCGGCAACTGGTCGGGCGAGCCGCTGGTGATCCGGGGCAATATCCTGGGCGCCGGGATCACGCCGACGGCGCGGCGATTCTGAGGCGGGATCCCAACCGTTCTTTTGCGCGCAGAGGCGCGGAGGACGCAGAGAACTCAGGCACGCGCAGCCCCCCCTCATGAATCGTCGGATGGCGAAAAATGACTGCCATCGCCTCAGGCTCTATATCTCTGCGTTCTCCGCGCCTCCGCGCGAACACATTCTTCGCGTCTTCGCGTGAAAAGGTCGATCGCCTCCAAGTTTCTGACGAGCATTCCTCGCCTGTACGGAGAACCCATCCTCGCCAACGGGGACACCCCTCCGTCAGGGCCTCGCCCGGCCACCTCCCCTTACAGGGGAGGAATAGTGTTCGGTCTGAGGGGGCGGTTGCCGGGCACCGCCTTCTGCCGTCCCTCGCGGGTGCGTCGCGCCAGATAGGTGTCGAGGCCGATCTGAGCCGCCATCAGCTGATAGAGGAAGGGATTGAACGCGATCCCGACGAACGCCCCGCCTAGCAGGTAGATCAGATGCGCATGCTGGAGCGCGCCCGCCAATTGGCCACCCCAGTGCAGCGGATCGTCCGCCTTGCGATAGCGACGGCGCAGCGACTCCATCCGCAACAGCCCGGCGATATTGATGCCCAGCCACAGGAACAGGCCCGGCCAACCCTGCTCGCCCAGCATTTCGAAATAGCTGGAGTGATAGGCGCGGGCACGGTCGGTGGTGACCTTCTGCTCCACCTTGCTGTCATGCGCCGATCCCCGGACGGTCGTGATGTCGTAGCGCAGGCTGTTCTGGAGATAGGCGTTGAACCCGCCGCCGAACGGATTGGAGCTGACATAGTCGAGCGTCCATTTCCACACCGCCAGCCGGGTCGAGGCGGACTCGTCCCCCTGATAGGTGCGGATGGTGTTCATCCGTTCGGTATAGGAGGCGGGGAGCAGCGGCACGACCGCCACCCCCGCCACCGCCAGCGCGCCGATATAGAGCAGGCGGCGCTTTACATCGCGCAACATCAGGACCGCCAGCAGGCCGATGCACAGCAACCCCGTCCGTGCCGAGGTGCCGACCGGGATCAGCAGGCAGGCGAAGATCAGCCCCAGGCCGAACGCCCGCACCCGCCGATCGGGCGGGAAGATGGTGCCATGCTTCATCAGCCACAGGATGACTGGAATGGCCGCCACCGCGACCGCCGAGATGATGCTGCCCTCGTACAGCCCGGTATTGTTGTTCACCATCAGGTTCAGCTCGCCATAGCCGCCCCCGGAGAACAGCGTCTTGATCCCCCCGACGATGACGATCGAGGATAGCGACAAGATCATGAACAGCAGCAGCGCCTCGACCCGCAATCGCGTTCGCAGGGTCAGCGGCAGGAAGACGGCGAAGGCCAGCGCCTTCCACACCCAGTCCCATTTGTCCTTGGCCTCGACCGGGAAGTCCGCGGCGAAATAGGTGGTGATCGCGCAATAGATCAGCAGCAGCAGGATCGCCCCCTGCCGCGCGGTGAAGCGGCTGTCGCGCTTGTCGTCCGCCAGCGCCCATCCCCCCAGCGCGGCGACCACCGCGATCAGCGAGATCGGCACCGTGTTGAGCAGATAATAGGTCAGCCGCTGGGGCGAGACGATATCGATATAGATATAGGCCAGCACCATCAGGAACGGGCGCCGCAGCCCCATGGCGAACAGGCTGAACAGGAATCCGATCAGGAACAGGTCACGCATCGGGGCGTCGCCCCTGGGTGCGGAGCCGTTCGGCGCGGGAAGGGCGCTCCTCCCCCTCCTGGTCCAGATCGCGTCGGCCGAGCAGCCGCCATGCCGCGATCAGCATCAGGCCATGGGTGAGCAGAAGGGCAAAACTGTCGATCATCGCCCTTCTTTCCGTCCCAAAGCCGTCAACGTCCCCAGACGCTTATAAGCCGGCGGTTGACGCGGCGTTAAGGGGTGGCATGACAGGCACAACGTCATGCGTATCCTGCATATTCTCGACCATGGCCTGCCGCTGCAAAGCGGGTACAGCTTTCGCACCCGCGCGATCCTGAAGGCCCAGGAGGCGGCGGGGATGACGGTCGCCGCCGTCACCGGGCCGCGTCAGGGGGCGGGGAAGGGCGGTGTCGAGACGGTCGACGGCCTGACCTTCCATCGCACGTCGGTCCAGGGCGGCGGCGCGGGGCGACGCGGGGTGATCGGCGAGGGGGCCGGGCTGGCGGCGCAGGTCCGCGCGATCGATGCGGCGGTGAAGGCGTTTCGCCCCGACATCCTCCATGCCCATTCCCCGGTCCTCGACGCGCTGGCCGGATGGGCGGTGGCGCGGCGGCGCGGCCTGCCGCTGGTCTATGAGATTCGCGCCTTTTGGGAGGATGCGGCGGTCGGCAACGGCACCGGGGTGGAGGGGAGCGCGCGCTACCGCGTCACCCGCGCCGTGGAAAGCTGGGCCTGTGCCCGCGCCGATGCCGTGGCGGTGATCTGCGAGGGGCTTCGCGGCGACCTGATCGCGCGGGGCATCGGGGCGGACAAGATCATCGTCTCGCCCAACGGCGTCGACCTGACCCTGTTCGGCCAGCCGGTGCCGCGCGACGCAGCGCTGGCGGCGGAATGGGGGCTGGAGGGGGCCGAGGTGATCGGCTTCATCGGCAGCTTCTATGATTATGAGGGGCTGGACGACCTGATCGCCGCCATGCCGCGCCTGGTCTCGGCGCGGCCGAAGGCACGACTGTTGCTGGTCGGCGGCGGCCCGATGGAGGCGGCGTTGCGCGCACAGGCGGAAGCCTCGCCGGTGGCCGACGCAATCCGCTTCGTCGGCCGCGTGCCGCATCAGGAGGTCGAGCGTTATTACGGCCTGGTCGATGTGCTCGCCTATCCGCGCAAGAAGATGCGGCTGACCGATCTGGTCACCCCGCTCAAGCCGCTGGAGGCGATGGCGCAGGGACGACTCGTGGCGGCGTCGGATGTCGGCGGCCATCGCGAGTTGATCCGCGACGGGGTGACGGGCACGCTGTTCCCGCCCGACGATCCGGCGGCGCTGGCCGATGCGCTGGCGGATCTGCTGGCGGATCGCGCGATCTGGGACGTCCGGCGGGCGGCGGGGCGGGCATTTGTCGAGAAGGAACGCGATTGGGCGTCGAATATTCGCCGTTACGAACCTGTTTACCAGCGGCTATTACACAGGGCGTCGACGAACAGCCTATGACCTTCACCGCCACGCCCTCTCCCTATCGCTTCGCCCCCGCCCTGATCGGTGGGGCCGTCGGTGTGTTCCTAGCCCTTCTGGTGCTGATCGCGCCAAGCTGGCGGCTGGAGATGCTGGTGGCGCAGCTGGGGCTGGCCGACCTCGTCTCCGCCGCGCAGCCGCCACTCGGGACCAAGGCCCGGTTGCTGCTGGCGGGTTTCGCCGGGATCGGCGGCGGTGCGGTGGTCTGGGCGATCGCCTATCTGCTCTGGGGGCCGGGGGGGCTGCTGGCGCGCAAGGCCCCGGTCGAGCGCGAGGATGACGAGGATTATGTGCCCTCGGTCCGCCGCTCCGACCGGCATCCCGACGCGCCGCCGCGCCGCCCGCTCCATGCCGCCGAACTGGGAGCGCCGCCCCCCCCGGTGGAGGACGAGGTGATCGAGCGGACGCTGCCCGCCGATCTCGACCAGCCGCTGGCCGCCTATGATCCCGATGCCATCCTGACGACGCCACGCGAACCGGTCCGCCCCTTCGCGCCGCTGGACGCGGAGCCGTCCGGACCCGAACCCATGCCGATCCCGCCGATGCGCGAGCCCGAGGCCGTCGACCAGGGCGCCGCCCTGCCGCGTCCCGACCGGGCGGAGGAGTCGATCGAGGCGATGCTCGAACGACTGGAGCGCGAGACCGCGCTGCGAAAGTCGCAACGCCCGCATTGAGCCGGGCCGTCCCGCAAGGCTATGATCCCCGTGCCCGTCGGAACGACGAGGCCGACCCGGCGGGCATCGCCGTGGCAAGCCGTGGGAGAGATCATGTTGCGAGCCATCATTCCGCTGGGTGCGGCGATCGCGCTGTCGTCCGGTTCCGCCGCGGCGGCCAAATCCCCCCAAAGCTATAGCTGGGGCAAGCCCGGATCGTCGCGCGAACTGTTCGACAGCGGCAGCCGCGAATGCATGCTGAAGGCGGCGCGGCGGGATGTGGCCGGGGACGATGAGGCCAAGAAATATGTTCGCGGCTTCGAGGTGCTCGAACGCGAGAACAACATGCCGGCGGTGGGAAACGATACCATATTCGACAAGAGCGAGCGGCAGGTCATGCTGCGGCGCATGTACCGCCCCGACCAGCATGTCGACGCTTTGCAGGCCCAGCTTCAGGATGAGGTGAATGGCTGTCTGGTCCGGTCGGGCTATATCCGCTTCGCGTTGACCAGGGATCAGGAACGCATTCTCAAACGGCTCCGTCCGGGATCGGAGGAGCGAAAGACCTATCTCTATACTCTCGGCAGCGACGCCCGGATCGTCGAGGCGCAGAAGGTCGCCGACTGACCCAGTCCTCCCTGCGCGACAGCGCGGGGAGGGAGCCGCCGCGACGCGGTGGTGGAGGGGCGGGGCGGCCTGCCCCACCACCACGCCCTGACGGGCGCGGTCCCCCTCCCCAAGCATGGCTTGGGGAGGATTGGAGGGCATCACGGATCCGAAGCGGGAAATCCAGACCGCGCCCCTCCCCTTCAGGGGAGGGGTTGGGGTGGGGCCTGTCCAAGAGCCGTGCGCTGGCGGAGGCGCCCACCCCCGATCCCTCTTCTGAAGGGAGGGGGGATCAAGCGCATGTCTCCTGATTCAACGCACGAAAAAGCCCGCCCGGATCGCTCCGGGCGGGCTTTTCGCATCCCGAAAGGGCGGACCATCGGGCCCGCCCTCGGGAAAGCGGCTTACGCCGCCAGGTTGCGCAGCACGTACTGCAGGATGCCGCCGTTCAGGAAATATTCCAGCTCGTTGACGGTATCGATGCGGCACTTGGTCAGGAAGGTCTCGGTCGAGCCGTCCTTGCGGGCCAGGATCACTTCGACATCCTGACGCGGACGCAAGTTCGCCACGCCCTGGATGGTGAAGCTCTCGCTGCCGTCCAGCTTCAGCGTCTCGCGGGTCACGCCCTCGGCGAACTGCAGCGGCAGGACGCCCATGCCGACCAGGTTCGAGCGGTGGATACGCTCGAAGCTCTCGGTGATGACCGCGCGCACGCCGAGCAGGTTGGTGCCCTTCGCCGCCCAGTCGCGCGACGAGCCGGTGCCATATTCCTTGCCCGCGACGATGACGAGCGGCGTGCCGTCGGCCTTGTGACGCATCGCGGCGTCATAGATCGGCATCACTTCGCCTTCGTACTTGGTCATGCCGCCTTCGATACCCGGCACCATCTCGTTCTTGATGCGGATATTGGCGAAGGTGCCGCGCATCATCACGTCATGGTTGCCGCGACGCGCGCCATAGGAGTTGAAGTCCTTCTTGGCGACCTGATGCTCCTGCAGGAAGATACCCGCCGGGCTGTCGGCCTTGATCGAACCGGCCGGGCTGATGTGGTCGGTGGTGATCGAGTCGCCCAGGATGGCGAGCGGCTTGGCCTCGATGATGTCGGTGACGGGCTTCGGCGTCATCTCCATGCCCTCGAAATAGGGCGGGTTGGCGACGTAGGTCGACGCGGCGGGCCAGGCATAGGTGTCCGAGCCGGTGAC